>Ga0209759_1001136_pt1 | contig 17035 bp, 11 predicted proteins | sample AraplaCL_Col_mMS_FD_184261 | JGI IMG/M metagenome (GOLD analysis project Ga0209759, IMG submission 184261) | Arabidopsis root microbial communities from the University of North Carolina, USA - plate scrape CL_Col_mMS (SPAdes) (version 2) | ecosystem: Host-associated > Plants > Roots >...
CGGCATGCACGGCATCGAGGTGGCCGACCCCTATGTAGAGCGCCTGGTCGAAGCGTTCTGCTTTCAGTCGGCGCGCATGCAAATCAAGCTCGACGCGGAGTTCCCTCGCTTCACGCAGCGCCTGCTCGAAGTCATCTATCCGAACTACGTTGCCCCTACCCCGTCCATGGCTGTCGCACAGCTGATGCCGACGATGGCACGTGGTGCATTGGATAGCGGTTTCGTGGTACCGCGAAGCACGGTATTCCATAGCCGTCCGCCAGCCGGGGAGAGTACCGCGTGCGAATTCCGCAGCAGCCAGGATGTCACCCTCTGGCCCATTGTGCTCACCGACGCCAGATTGACTGGGGTTCCACCAGACATCCCGGCATTGGATCGCTATTTGCCTCCCCACGTGCAAGTTCACGGCGCACTGCGTCTTCGCCTGAAAATGCTTGGCGACTTGCCGTTCTCAGCCCTGAAGGGCCTGAACCGCCTGCCGCTCTATCTGTGCGGTGACGAGTTCATCGCGTCGCATCTGTTTGAGCTGGTACACGCTGCCGGCGTAGCAACATTGAGCGGTGCACCCGGCACTCTTGCACGTCGGCCACACGTCGTCAGTCAACGTGCCGTTGCGCATGAGGGCTTGGAGCCCGAGCAAAGTTTGCTGCCTCTGCCTTGGAATACGTTTCACGGTCATAACCTGCTACACGAGTACTTTGCCTGCCCAAGCCGCTTCTATTTCTTCGCGCTCGAAGGCCTGGCGCCGGCCCTGAGTGCAATCGACGGCAATGAGGCGGAGATCGTCGTTCTCCTGGACCGGGCGCCGGGCGCCCTCGCAAACCAGGTGGATAGTCGGCAGTTTGCGCTCTTTTGCACGCCCGTCATCAACCTCTTTCCAAAACGCACGGAACGTGTCGAGGTGAACCCGCGGTTCACTGAATTCCACTTGGTGCCGGATCGCACACGGCCGCTCGACTATGAGGTCTTTTCCGTTGGTGAGGTCATTGGCCAGCGCAGTTCCATGTCACCCGAACTGCCGTTCCGGCCGCTCTACCAGACGCTCAATAACGATGAAGGCAACTACGGCCGCTACTTCTCGATGCGTCGGGAGAAACGGCTGATCTCCGACAGCATGCGCAAATACGGTTCGCGCACGCAGTACATCGGTACGGAGACGTTCCTGTCACTCGTTGACCAACGCGAAGCCCCATATGCTGAGGATATTCGCTACCTGTCTGTGAACGCTTTAGTGACCAATCGGGATCTCGCGACCCTCGTACCGCGCAATGGGGTGGATGACCTTGTCGTCAGCGACTCCGTTCCAACCGCGAGCGTCGGGCTGGTGCGGTCCCCAACGGCGCCGCGAGCTCCATTTGCCGAACGCGAACTCGCGTGGCGCCTAATCCGGCAACTCGGGTTCAACTACATGCCCCTCGCCGATATGGATCACCGCTCGGGCGGTCAAGGCTTGCGTGATCTCCTGAGACTGTTTGTCACCACCAACGATGGCGAACAGGAGCGGCAGATCAGTTGCTTGGTAGGGTCACATGTGGAGCCCATTACTCGCCGGCTGCCGGGGGGCGGTCCGCTCGTCTACGGTCGTGGCGTGCGGTGTCAGCTCACAGTCGACGAGACAGGGTTCTCCGGGATCAGTCCCTATCTCTTTGGGGTCGTCCTGGAGCATTACCTTGCGCGCCATGTGTCCATCAACTCGTTCACGGAAACTGAACTGCAGTCGATGCAGCGCGGGCTCGTCAAACGATGGCCGGTTCGCATTGGCCAACGTAATGCGGTGTAGTCCATGTGGAATGATTCGGACACTGTAGCAGCGCACACAAGCCCGCCCTCGTCGCTATCACCGACCCTGAGCGGACGACCATGGGAATTTGGCTTCTTGTCATTATTGCGACGGTTGGCTGCACGCCACTCAGCAATGCCACGCATTGGCATGACAGTGCACCCGGACGAAGACCCCTTTCGGCTTGGGCAACAACCATCGCTCACCTTTGCTCCGCGTGAAATCGCTGAAATTGACACGGTCGACGGGCGCCCCCGCATTCGCCTGTTCGGCTTGGGCATGCTCGGTCCAAACGGACCCATGCCACTTCACGTCACGGAAATTGCGCGCGAGCGCAAGGACGGGCGCCGAGATTCGACGCTCGTTGATTTTCTGGACATCTTCCACCACCGTTACCTCACAATCTTCTACCGGGCCTGGGCCCAAGCGCAGGCGAGCGCTGGGCTTGACCGATCCGACGACGAAACGTTTTCGCTCTACATCGCCAGCCTCGCCGGCAGCGATACTAAAGAAATCGATCACGGCATGCTGCCATCGCATGCTCGCCTGGCAGCCTCCGCACATCTCGTTCGCGAAGCACGCAATCCTGCAGGCCTGACAGCGACGCTATCGCAGTTCTTTGGGGTTCCAGTTCATCTCGAGGAATTCGTGCTGCACTGGATCGCTGTGACCCCAGAGGAGCATAGCCACCTCGGCGTGGCGGGTATGCCGTCGGTCATGGGTGGCGGCGCGCTGTTGGGGGAAATGGTCCCCGATCGCCAGCACAAGTTTCGGCTGCGCGTCGGTCCATTGACGCTGGAGCAATACATCCGCCTGACGCCTGGCGGGAAAGACTTGCCGGCGCTGGTGGAATGGGTGCGCGCATTTGTCGGGTATGAGTTCACATGGGAACTCGAGCTGCAAGTGGCAGCACGGGCCGCTCCACCCGCCCGGATTGGTGCATCCGAACGCTTGGGCTGGTCAACGTGGTTGGGAGCGCCACTGACCGACTCGCCGGTGACTGGCATGGTGTTTGAGCCCGAACAATATCAATAGGACCAGTATCGATGGCAACAAAGAAACCAAAAGCCACATCGGAAAAGCTCGATGTCTGGCTAGCGCCCGTATCAGACGATGCCCCTTGTGGCCTTGATCTGGAGTATGACCCTGAGTTTGTCGTCCTCATGGCCAAAACCGCGCCACGTTCCGAAACCCAATATGGCGACTTCATTGGCACGCCGGAAGCGCTCAATTGGGCGGACATCGAACGTGAGTGTGAGCGTTTGATGGCCCGCTCTCGAGATATCCGGGTTGCCATTGTTTGGCTGCGAGCGCGCATACGGCAGGCCGGCACCCGAGCATTGGCCGACGGACTGATCAGATTCGTCACACTGCTTGAGCACTTTCCTCGCGACATCCATCCGCAGTTGGTCGTCGATGGCGATCCAGATCCCGCGGTTCGAGCGAATGCACTGGCATCGCTGGTTGATCCAGAGGGCATACTCAGTGATATTCGAGACCTGACCATCTCGCGCGGCACGGCGCGGCGACTACAGGTAAGGGATGTGGAGCGCGCCCTCGCGATACCGAGGCCGGCAGATGCTCTATCCGCGGATTCGGTGAGACAGCAGTTGGTCGAGTTGACCGAGCAGGGTACTCAGGAATTTCTGGCAATCGGGGCCAGTGCTACGGTCGTGGACCGCATTCGAATCTGGGCCGAAGCGTCGCTTGGCCATGAAGCGCCGGACTTGTCTGCCCTCACGAAGCTATTGGCGCCGTTCGCCAGCGTCCACCGAAGCGCTCCAGTGGAAACGCCCACGGATGACTGCGCAACTTCCGATGTGCCGGATGAGCACACGGATGCCCCTGAGGTGCCGGCTACTGTTCCGGGCCAACCGAGCAATTCCCCTGCCGTGGCGCCAAACACCGAAATGGCGATGATCGGTCGAATTGGTAGTCGCGCGAGCGCCCTTGAATCGATCCGGCAGACGCGTCTATGGTTTGAGACACATGAGCCCAGCAGCCCGGTCGCTGATCTCTTGCGGCAAGCGGAACGGCTGGTCGGAAAGCGCTTCAGTGAAGTTGCACAGTCGATCCCGATCGACTTGCTGCAGAAGTGGGCTTCTGAGCATGTTGACGAGACCTTGAACTAGACGCAGCGGGCACCCTGCGAAAACCATCTGCCGCCGTATTGGCTGCCTCAACGACGTTCCAGTTGAGGTTGTGGCAAAAAGGAGGCTGGCGGCCGCCCTTCGGCTTCGTCTCCAATTACACGAAGACGCCGTATTGTCCGGCATCAGCTCTCCAGTACGCTTTCCGCACTCGCTGCAACACCTTGTGTAACGGAGGCTACGCTGACACCTTCAGCACCCTCCGTGGACGACAAGAGCACGTCCCCTCCGCCCCCGAAAATCTTCCGATAGCGCAAGTAGCCGGCACCCAACGCCATCATTTCACGCCCGTCTGTTGGCATCTCGGGCACCTTTCCTGTTTTCCGGTAATACTCCGCCCACTGACGTTGCTGTGAAGTCAGATGCAGCACCTGGGGAAACCCTTCCAACGGAAAGCCATATCGCTCGGATTCATCGATCTCGCGAATCCACTGCGTAAGCAGCCCCTCCACGTCATCGGACTCGGTGCTCAAAGGATCGATTTTGAACCACGCGCGCGAATCGTGGACGTGCTCGTCAAAAAAACGAAGGACGTCTTCTGCGATCGTCGCGCCGTTCCAGAATCCGGAGATTTCTGCCCATTCCTCATCCCGGTCATTGTGAAAACCGGGGGCTTGGCTTGCCGGCAAATGCACATGAGCATGTGCTACGGCCTCCCGGCGCTTCTTCCATTGCTCGAATTGCCGGACCTCGTCTTCAAACTCCTGATTGGCCCCGCGCATATCGTTTCTATCCACCATGGGCGCGCGCTGGAAACTAGCTGTCGCTTCAAGCTTGGCCAATCGACGTTGTCTGCGCCATAAGACATACATCTTGCGTTGGTCACGCATGACCTCCGTCAAGGTCCCGGTCTTGACGTACGACGTGGTCACAAATGTGTTGAACCGCTTGATGGTCATCGGATCGGCCTGGTAATCGTCCTTGACCCATTGCTGAGCGAGCTCCAGTCGCAGAGGCACTCCTGCAAGGCGAGCGGCGCGGTACATGTGCCCCAAAGGCAGGCGGGACAGCATATCCCGCCCTTGCGGATGCAGTCCTTTTCCTTGCTCTCGAGGAAGGTAACCCCCGCCGACATCCGAATGGACACCGGGGTACACCACCTCCTTACAGTTCGAGAGCATGGCGCTTCTGTAGAACACAGAATCCAGTGGAAAGCAGCGGCGTACTTCATGCGCGGAGACCAGATGGAGGCATTGCTGAACCTCAGATGGAATACGCATGCTGAGTTCCGCATCCGCCCATCCCTCGTGACCATCCAGATAGCTGACAAGGCTGGCCGAACCCACCGTCGCAACGGTATCAAAAAGGCCGAGAAAGTCGAACGTAACAGGGAAGCCTCCCAGCGTCATGCCCTTTTTCTTGAGAAGCCGGGCGTCCAACTTGCATAGTTCGACAAACCAATTCGCGAAAACGCGTGCCTCGGCTGCCCCCCGAGAAAACCCGAATGCGGAGACGAAAATCTCCTTCACCTGTCCAGGATCGCTGTTGCGAGGGCGGCCGGTTTTGGGGTCCGGCATGTACAACTGAATGGCCGAATGGAGCCGATGCAGCAAGCGCTGGAACTCCGCATAGGTCGTGAGTTTTGCCACACTGACACTGGGAGTGGCCGTGACTGGTTTGGCGCCGCTGGTCCGACTCCTGAGTTGCCGCATCTCGTCGGCGGACAGCGTGATGCGATCGGCAATCTCCCTCGCCTCCCCCTCCATGATTAACGGCTGCTTTACAAAATACCAATGCAAGTTGTTGATCGCCTGCATCAGCGTCCACACGATGCGGCGCATTCCATAGCGGGCCGTGGCGGCTCCGAGTGTCTTGTCTGCGCCTGCACCGCTGTCTCCAATCAACGGAAACGGCGTTCCGACGCCGGGGGTGTAGACCCTGAAATAATTGGAGAACTGGCGTGGCTCGTGCGTCCACTCCGTTTGGGCTGGCAGCACGCCAGGAACGCTTTGCCCCGGGAACGCGCTATAAAGCCGCGCCACGTTTGTCTGCGTGAAGTTGACCGTCTCCAGACTGGTCTTGAAGTTGTTGCGCGTACCGTCAATAAAGAAGCCGAAGAAGAGGTTGCGCTTGCATGATTCGGCCGGCTGGCCTATGGGAGTACTCTCGCGCTCGGCGATCAGTTTAGCCAGCTTGGCTTGCTCCCCCTGGCTAAAGAATTTGTCTCTCTCTGAGGGGTTCTGATAGGCGATACCAGCCTGGTCCATCACGGCTGCAAGTGCTGCACTCATGGTCTATGAGCCTCCAGTTCCCTTAGGTACAGCGTGTAATGTTCAAGATTTTTTTGAGCTATCCCTCGAAGCTCAGCCGAAGTAGCTGGATCACTCAGAAGAAAATTGGAATTCCGTAAAACCCCTTTGACTTCTTCTACTTCCCGCTGCCACAACATACGCTGATAGGCAATGGACGGCCGAGGCCACCCCTTGATCTTGCCGGGCCAGTTCGCATGCGGCGGCGAGAAATTGCTGGAGATCGCCTCCACCGAACCGTCTGGATACAGGGCTGCCCACAGCTGCCCTGGATTGCCATCCGGATACGGTGGAATGTCGGCAAGCACGTCCTTTACGAACATCCGATGCTCGTCGTAAAGCTTGACCTTGGTCTTCAGTCCAGGGTGCCAATTCTTAGGCAAGGGGTAGCAACACATTGTGCCGCCTCCGCTATAGGGGTCGACCGACTCGCCTCCAGCCCCGATCTGGTCATTGTTCGGGTCTTGGAAGATGTACGAGAACCCTTGCTCTGTGTAGTTGACCCCACTGACCGGAACCTCAATCATCGTGTCGGCCGGCTTTGCCGTGCAGGCTGCGGTGACGATCAATGCCCCGAGCGCGAACAAGTTTCGCAGACCTACCCGTATGCGTCGCATCAATTGGCAAGGGCTGGTCATCATGCAGCAAGCCCACTGATCGACCCGCTCTCACCACTCGCGACGCTGGTGTCGTTTGCCGGCTGCGCATCGGAGATCAGCACATTATCCCCACCCGCAAAGATCTTCCTGTACCGCAGGTACCCCGCGCCGACCATTGCGGGCTCACGCCCATCGGTGGACATTTCGGGAATCTGGCCCGTCTGCAGGTAATAGCTGACCCACTTGCACTGCTGTTCAGTCAACGGATCCTTACCCGTCCCATTTTGATAAGCGCGGCTACGCTCACCTGCATCGTAGCGCCGCATCTCTTCCGCCCAACCCTCGAGCTCTTGACGCACATCACCTGCCTCAGTCCCGGTGATCTTGAACCAGGCCCGCGAGTCGTGGACGTAGTCATCAAAGAATGCGCAAGCTTCACTGGACAATGCCGCTTGGTCCCAGTAGGCGGCGATCTCCTCCCACTCTTGGTCTCGGCTGTTGCCAAAGCCTGGAGCGCGCCACGTGCCAGAGTCGCCTGCACTCTTGGCACTCGATTGCTGCCCGGAAGCATGACCTTGTTTGTGGCGCCACGCCTCAAACTCACCAATCTCCGCCTCAAACTCGAGATTGGCGCCCGCCAGGTCATTCTTGTCTTCTTGGGATGCGCGCGCGTAGCTCTCGGTACTCTCGAGTGCGGTTGCACTGCTTCGGCGGCGTGCCTTTCGCCACTGGATGTAGAGCTCCCGCTGTTCCCGCATGACCTGCGTCAATGTCCCCGATCGGACCGTAGCCTGGTCGACGTACTCGTTAAAGGCGTCGATCGTTCTCTGGTCAGCCAAGAAATAGTCGGTCACCCGCCCCCCTGCCAATTCCAATCGCAGGGGAACCCCCGCCAGCCGCGCAAGGCGATACATGTGACCGAGTGGAAGCCTTGACAGCATGTCGACACCCTTCCGGTCGTGTCCCTTGCCTTGCTCCGTTGGAAGATAGCCGCCCCCAACATCGGAGTGCACGCCTGGATAGACGATCTCGACACAGTTGGTAGGCACAACGTTGTCGACCGATACAGAGTCCGAGGGGAAACATCGGCGGACCTCATGGGCAGCGACAAAGTGCACACACTGGCTGATCTCGCTAGGGATGCGCATGCTGACTTCGGCATCAGCCCAACCATCGTGCCCACCCAGATACTTGACCAAACTCGCGAGGCCGACAGATGCAACCGTATCGAAGAGGCCTAGGAAGTCAAATTTGACGTTGAACCCGCCAAGCGTCATGCCGGGCTTCTTCAGAATCTTTGCATCCAATTTGCACAGCGCAATGAGCCAGTTGATGAAGACACGAGCTTCCGCGGCACCACGCGAGAAGCCGAACACAGAGACAAAGATCTCCTTGACCTGCCCAGGATCTACGTTCCTTGGCTTTCCTGTGACCGGGTCTGGCATGAAATACTGGATCGATGCATGCAGCCGGCGCAAGAGTGCTTCAAATTCCTCGCTGGTACTGAGCTTCGTGTCCTCTCCCCGTATTGAAGGGACTGCTCGGCCCATCGACTGGAGATTGAATTTTCCCAGTGAGATGCGTTTGCACAGAGACAGGGCCTCATCGGGGGCGATCAATGCTTGTTTTGTGAAGTACCGATGCAGATTGTTGATGGCTTGGATCAGCGTCCAGATGATGCGGCGCTCTCCATAGGTAGCCATGGATGCCCCCATCAACGCCGCGAGCCCCTCGCCGCTATCACCGACATCGGGAAACGGTGTTCCCACGCCTGGGGTGTAGACGCGGAAATAGTTGGAGAACCGGCGCGGCTCGTATGTCCACTCTGTTTCCGTGGGCAACACGCCGGGAACGCTTTGCCCCGGGAACGCGCTATATAGGCGCGCCACGTTTGTCTGCGTGAAGTCAGCCTTCTTCAGGCTGGTCTTGAAGTTGTTACGCGTACCGTCGATGAAGAAGCCGAAGAACAGGTTGTGCTTGCAGGATTCGGTCGGCTGGCCTATCGGTACACGCTCCCGGGCGGCCAACAACTTACCTAGCACATCAAGTTCCAATATCGAAAAGAAACGTTTCGGATTCGATGGATCGGTATATTCAATATCTTTTTGATTCAGCGGCTCTGCAAGGGTCGCTGTCATGGTTTTATCGACTCCAATTGTTTCAAGTATTCTGTATCTCGAATCAAGTTCTCCTGAGCAGAGCGCCTGAGCTCAGGTGAAGTTGAAGGATCGCTCAGCAAACGATGCGCGTTCTCTATGAAAACTTTGGTGAAATCCACTTCTCGCTGCCATAACTTGCGCCGGTAAGCAATGGAGGGACGAGGCCAGCCCTTGATCTTGCCGGGCCAGTTCGCATGCGGTGGATCGAAGTTGCTGGAGATCGCCTCCACCGAACCGTCTGGATACAGGGCTGCCCAGAGCTGTCCTGCCCTGCCGTCCGGATACGGTCCCACCTCAGCCAAAGCATCGCGCGCGAAGTCGCCATGGTCGTCATACAGCTTGATCTTGACCGTGATCCCCGCATGCCATTTGGCCGGCAGCGGATAGCAGCACATCGTGCCGCCGGCACCATATGGCGCGACATCCTCGCCACCAGCGTCGATTTTCCCGTTGTTCGGATCCTCGAAGATGTACGAAAAGCCCTTGTCCGTGTAATTGATGCCGCTAACCGGCACGGGGACCATAGGCTCGGCGAGCGGTGCGCAGCCGGAGATGAGCCCACTTAGGGACACGAGCAGGGCAATGATGCGGGTATTCATAATGGCGTTTTCTTTGAGTGGCACTTCACAAAAGCTCATGGCAAAAGCGCGAAATATGAATTGAATCAGAACATTGGGACCCTATGAGTACGCTAGCTGTATCAATGATGAATTCCGACACCGCACTCATGGTCTATGAGCCTCCAATTCCCTTAGATACAACGTGTAATTTTCAAGATTTTCTTGAGCTATCCCTCGAAGCTCTTCCGATGTAGCTGGATCACTCAAAAGAAAATTGGAATTCCGTAAAACCCCTTTCACTTCTTCGACTTCCCGTTGCCATAACTTACGCTGGTAAGCAATGGAGGGGCGAGGCCAGCCCTTGATCTTGCCGGGCCAGTTCGCATGCGGCGGATCGAAGTTGCTGGAGATCGCCTCCACCGAACCGTCTGGATACAGCGCTGCCCAGAGCTGCCCTGCCTTGCCGTCCGGATACGGACCCACCTCAGCCAGAACATCGCGTGCGAAGTCGCCATGGTCGTCGTACAGCTTGATCTTGACCGTGATTCCCGCATGCCATCTGGCCGGCAGCGGATAGCAGCACATCGTGCCGCCGGCGCCATATGGCGAGACATCCTCGCCACCGGCATCAATCTTCCCCTTGTTCGGGTCCTTGAAGATGTACGAAAAGCCCTTGTCCGTGTAATTGATGCCGCTCACCGGCACGGAAACCATGGGCTCGCCCAGCGGTGCGCAGCCATAAACCAGCGTGCTTAGTGACACAAGTAGAACAACGAAACGGGCGCTCATGGACGGCGTTCTCTTTGACTAGTGCATCAGCATGCTGACGCAGCGCACAGCAAATGTAATGTGCGTAGTTGGTTCAGGGCGCCTGGAACTAGCGCGCGGCGAGGCCATTCAATCGCCCGTGAATGTCTGCATACACGGCGGCTCCCTTACTCAAGGTCTCCAGCAACCCAGCTGCAGCCGGTTCGCGCTCGATGTCAGGATTGGTCAGCATGACGCCGCACCACCGTATCCTGTCGTAGCCGTCTATGCCGTAGCGCCCCGCGCCGTCCAATGCATTACAGACGACTTCGTAGGCCGCTGCCGGCGAGTGTTCTGCGAGCAAACTTGGTTCGTCGCGCCGCAATACATCCAGCATTTCATCCGGCTCACTTGCTGAGATCAAGGCGATAACCTGTGCCTTCGCGAACTTGACGTGGGTTGCCGCTGCCTGGGGCACCTGCGGTAGCGGCAATGAGGTCCACTGGGCCGCCCGGCTGCGGCACATGACCGCATATGCCGGCCCAAATAGTTGGCCGTGTTGCTGTGGCGTCAATGAAGAAACAATATCGGGCAGCCTGCGTGTGTCCGCAAAACGGAGCACGAACTCGGTGCCATCGGCGTCCACGATGCACCAAGCGGAAAGCCGTTCAGCGAGCTCATCAAGACTCTCCGGAGTAACAAAGATGCTGAGCATCGGCCAGCCATTCGAGTGCTCCAAAACACGTTTCCACTCTGTGTCGGTTTCGGGCGTCAACTCGATGAGAGTGGGCGACACGCTGGACAACAGCGGGTCAGGCCGAGGAGACCGGTCATATAGACCTTGGTAGCGCAAAGCGCTGCGTTGCGTCACCAACTGCTCAAAGCACTGCGGTGCGAACGCAAGGTCCAACAACGCATATGCACTGCTATCCGGGTGATCGGCTAGCGACTCCGATACCTGGTTGTTCACCTTGGACAACCAATCAGGTTCATGGGATTCGATCAGCATGGCGGTCCTCTTCTCTATGCCACGGCCGCAAAGGCGGGCCCCGCACCGAGACTCTTGAGCAAGCACTCCACGCAGACCCCTTTGGGCAACTGCGGCAGCGGATAGGGCGTGGTTGCAGGCGCGTCATACCCCATGCCGCCCTTGAACTTGTGTTGAGTTCCACTGCGGTATTCAATCCCTCCCCCGCCGCCCAAATGGATCGAATCGCCACCGGCGGTAATCAAGATTTCCTTTGCGGCAATTTCCAGTTTGCCGGTCGACAGCAGCTTCAGAACCTCTTTGGCGATCACCTCGATACTGCCGTCCTGTGCCTGCAATTGCAGGTTGCCGCGCCCCAGGTGCTGCCGCCAGCCCACCTCTCCGGTTTTGCCGTACACGAAGTGGGAAAGCACGCCCTTGGCTGAGACAACCCAGTCCTTCCCAATCGATTGGTTCATGCTGTGGCCAACGACTTGGTGAGTCGCCTTCCCGCTCAGGTGGATCTGGTCATGGGCGGCCACGGTAACGTGGTTAGCGGGCGTCGATACCAGCACGTCGGATTGGTGGGGAGCCGCCTCGCCCTTCTCGCCACCACGCTGGGCAGCTTTGGCGTCTTTCAACCACCCGGCAAACGCTTGGTTGTGCTCAAAATCCCCCGCGTGATGTTTCTGAGCAAGTTCGCCCAATGTACGGCTCTGCTCCAGCCCACTTTCCGCCCGCTCGAGCGCCTCGCGAGCCGCAAATACATCACCCGTGCCTGAGCGCTGGGCAAATGCGGTCAGGTGTAAGCCGGATCCTGCACGAATGGCGCCCCCGCCATCCGTACGCAACTCGAATCCCTCACCTGCCTTGTTTCTGCGCCCGGCGCGATCCGGCACACGCGTGACATAGCCGAGGTTCAGTTGAGAATACTGATGGTCGCTCGACAGTTGTGCCTGGATTTGCGAGCGAGTGTCATCCATGAGCAGATGGTTACTGCGGCCCGACCCACCCAGCTCTTGGCTGCGAAAGCCGCTGAGGGCATGCTGGCTGGGGAGCTCCCACGGCGTGCCCCGCCACTGATTGACGACACGCCCAGTGACCACTGGGCGGTCCGGATCTCCCGCTTCAAAACTCAGCAAGACCTCGTCATGAACGCGAGGCAAGTGCATCGCACCAAAATTCATTCCCGCCCAAGCACTGGACACTCGTACCCAAAGGCTGCTGTTCTCGTCACCCACTTTATGGTCGTCATAGTGAGGTAGCACCTTGATGCGACCAAACTCATCTGTATAGACCTCAGCATCCTTCGGCCCGGTTACCGTGGCCGTGATCATGCCGCCGATGCAAGGCTTCTTGACGGTGCGTTGGGGGCGATAGGGTTCGTTAAGCGGATGAGCTTCGAAGTTGACGCGGCATCGCCAATGCCGTGCTTGTCCGGTTTCCTGCGCGACTTCTTCCAAGTCCAGGTGCGCGCTCAACACGAGGTACTCGCGATTGGCTGCGGAATGTGGGTGGTTCTGCAGCAAAAAGGCGTAACCGGGTGCGACACCTCGCAGGTTGCCGGCGCCGATTGCGCGGCTACCAGTCGCACGCAACATCTGCATCCGGATGCGCGCGATCTGCGCTCCCTCTTCCCAAGGATCCTGATCCAGCCGAGCGCCAGCCTTGGGCTGGCTGTAGTCTCCCGGCCATTCATACACCGCGCGGTCGTTCTCACCGGTTGTGCGCGGATCACGGTGTGTATTCGCGAGATTGCCGAGAGAACGGCTGTAGTCGTAGTCGTTAGTACGCCACGCGCCGCTGGTCAACTGATCCACGAGCTCGAAACGTTCGACGTGTTCTTCGTCGATGCGAAAACCATCTCGGTAGAAGCTCAGCGTTTGATACGCCGGATTGGGGTGCATCTCATGCCCCAGCAACCCATCGCACAACACCAGCCGCTGTCGCCCCTCGGCGTACTCCATGTGCCAGGTGACTCCGAACTCCTGGGTTAGATATTGGAAGTACTCAAAGTCGCTCTGCCCAAACTGCACCTGATAGTCCCGTACCGGGAAATTCTCCGGCTTCAGGCGCATCTCCACCGGATAGGGGTAAGCCGCGAAGATGTCATTGAGAATATCGGACAGCGCTTTGTTCTGAAACGCCCGATAGGTCGTGGACAGCGTCATCAGGTACGGCCACGGCTGAATCGTCACCGCGTAGAGTTGCGTGCGCCCTTCTCGGCGCAGATAGCGCGCTTGGCTGATGATGCCAGTAATCTCTCGCTTACCCGCGCCAATGGACTCAGCCCCCTTGCCATCCAGCTCAATGGCAACGGTAATCTCCCGCCCCACCATCTCGTTGAGCTGGAATGCCTCCTTGATGGCACACCAGGCGATGTCGGTATCGACTGGGGATTTGAGCTCAAGCGTATAGCCATCGCCAAGCTCGCCAACGGCCTCGGTGCCACATAGCCGCACAGGGACCAATGCCGGGCGGTCGCCAATTCGTGGAATCGCTGCGGACTCAACCGTCACCGTGCGGTTGGGTCGAAATAGCCTGGATACCAGACCCATACGTTTTCTGTCTTGGCGCGTCGGGCGCCCTTCCGCGTGAAGGCAAGCTGTGCGTTTGCCTTCCCGAACCAAGGAGGCAGCTAACGTAAGGCCATTCTTATCGTGGCACTGTCAGAGAGTGTCAGTTTTCTCGATCAAACTGATGGCGGCCGCGCCCCCCCTCTCTGGCACGGCACCGTCATGTTCTAAAGGAGTTCGATTTTCAGAGTCTCGGCAAACTCGGCCAAGTACAGAGCGGTCTCCCCCTCCGCATTGGTCACTCCATCGATCTTGGTTCCGTCGGCACGGGTGATGCGGTAGCGTTGATATGCTGCCGGCTCGTCGGTACCCTCCCAATGCAATCTGAAATGACCCTGATAGCCCTTGCCAAAGCTTGGCATGGGAATCGAGACGGTTTTGGGGCCCGTCAGGGTTCTACTGGCGGCGTGCACCGTCCAGGATCCGCTGGTACCGCTTTCGATGCCGCTGGCCGTCATACGAATGTAGCTGCCACCCACGTTGAAGATGATTTCCTCTGCCGCCGTGATCTCGACTTTCTTCTCTGTGCTAGCGACGTGTAGGGTGTCGGTCGAAGTCAGCTCCATGGTGCTGCCCTGTGCCTGCGCAACGAACTTACCCCTACGGGCGATGACCTTCACGTCCTCTGTGTGACTGCACAAGGAAATGCCCTTGGCCGCGCTACCAACGATGCTGGCACCAGCGCTCATCGACACGTGCTTGCCACTCGTCAGCGCAGTGTGATCGCCGCTGTGCAGATGCGTAGTCTTTGGCGTCGTACTGACAATACCCGCCGGGCTGTCCATAACGAGCAGCGGTTCGCTCAATTCACCCAACACTTCGCCACTGCCCCGCACCGCTTTGTTTTGCAATTCAATGTCGCGCGCGACTGCCTCCTGTTCGTCAGTTTGGGCCAGGACGGCCGCACTAGCATGTAGGAGATTGCGCGCTTCGCCTAGCGCCTGCTCCAGCCGATGGATGGTCGCTTGTAACGACAACACATGCGTTTCGGCGTTGCGGCGTGCCTCCGTGGTAATCAACATGCCATTGGCGCGCAGAGCACCGTGGCCATCGGTCCGGACTTCGAACCCTTCACCGCGCTTGTCCTTTCGTCCTGAGCGATCCGGGATACGTGTGATGTGACCAAGGCTGATCTGGCTGGTCAGATGATCGCTTGACAACTGGGCCTGAATTTCCTTGGGCGTGTCGTCCATCACCAAGTGATTGCTTCGACTTGCTCCTCCCAGTTCTCGGCTGCGAAAACCGCTCAATGCAGCTTGGCTGGGCAAGTCCCATGGCGAGAGGCGCGCCTCATTGACGACCCTGCCGGTCACCACTGGACGATCAGGGTCACCCCCTTCGAAGCTGAGGAGAACCTCGTCGCCTACGCGGGGTAAGTGCTGTGCACCAAACTCCATCCCGGCCCAGGCGCTGGAGACCCGCACCCAAAGGCTACTGTTCTCGTTACCTGGCTTGTCCTGATCAAAGCGTGGGAGCACCTTGACACGACTTAGCGTATCCGTATGCACTTCGGCATGCTGAGGCCCGACCACGGTCGCTGTAATCACCCCGCCGATGTTCGGCTTTTTGATGGTGCGTGACGGGCGATACGGTTCATCAATCGGATGCGCGTCGAAGTCTACCCGGCAGCGCCAGTGCTGCATCTGGCCGGACTCCTCGGCAACCTCTTCCAAGTCGAGCGTGGCGCTCAACACCAGGTATTCCCGATTGGCCGCTGAGTGAGGATGGTGCTGCAGCGCAAAGGCATAGCCGGGCACCAGCGCCCTCATGTTGCCCGCCCCTCTAGCGCGGCTGCCTTCCGAGCGCAGTGCCTGCATCCGGATTCGCGCCAAACGCTCACCTTCGGCCCAGGGATCCTGATCGCGCCCCGTGCCTGCTTTCGGCTGGCTGTAATCACCTGGCCATTCGTACACCTTGCGGTTGTTCTCGGCGGTTTCGCGGGGATCATGTTGCTCACGCGCGAGATTGGCTCCTGAGCGCGTGTAGTCGTAATCGTCTGTACGCCATTCTCCGCTCGTCAGTTGGTCGACAAGCTCAAATCGTTCGATGTACTCAGCATCAATACGAAAGCCCTCTCGGTAGAAGCTCAACGTCTGATACGCAACACTAGGCTGCACCTCGTGACCGACCAGACCATCACACAAGACAAGGCGCTGTCGGCCTTCCGCGTATTCCATGTGCCAGGTGACGCCGAACTCTTGGGTCAGGTATTGGAAGTAGTCGAAATCGCTTTGACCAAACTGCACCTGATAGTCCCGCATGGGGAAATTCTCCGGCTTCAGGCGCATCTCAACCGGGTATGGATAGGCGGCAAGGATCTCGCCAAGAATGTCCGGAAGCGCCTTGTTCTGAAACGCCCGGTACGTCTTCGACAGCGTCATCAGATAGGGCCAAGGCTGGATTATCAGCGCATAGAGCTGTGACCGACCTTCGCCGCGCAAATAGCGAGCTTGGCTGATGATGCCAGTGATCTCGCGCTTGCCTGCGCCGACGAACGAGGGCCCCATACCGTCCAGCTCGATGGTGACGGTGATTTCGTGACCGACCATCTTGTTGAGCTTGAGCGCGTCAATCTCAACAAACCAATCCGGATTCAGCGCGTCGGGAATCTTAAGCTCTAGGGTGTAGCCGTCACCCAATGCACCAATGGCCTCAGTCCCAGCAAGCCTGACGGGCGTAAAGATGGATTGGCCGTAGACTTCTGGAATGGCCGCAGACTTGACACTCAGGGTGCGACTAGGCTGAAACAGCCTGGATGACAGACTCATACTGCTCCACCTTGGCGCGTCGGGCGCCTTTCCGTGTGGAGGGCAATTGCTCCAAGCCCTCCCAAACTATGATCAGAAATCTAACGTAAGGCCATTCAATCGTCGGGACTGTCAGAGAGTGTCATAGCACACCACGCGAGTGGCACACTACTGGCGGAGCCCTTGACGCCCGTGACCTCGCTCGAACAAGGTAGTGTCGTAAAGGTGGCGGCCAAGCTACAGGTCCCCAACTCAAGGTCCGTTACCTCCCAGCTTGGGCTGGCTCCTGTGGCGAAACCTGCGGCGGCGCTTGCGCTGGCTCCTGTGGCGGGACCTGCGGCGGCGCTTGTGCTGGTTCCGCTGGCAGCACCTGTGGCGGCACTTGCGCTGGTTCCGCTGGCAGCACCTGTGGCGGCACTTGCGCTGGTTCCGGTGGCAGCACCTGTGGCGGCACTTGCGCTGGTTCCGGTGGCAGCACCTGTGGCGGCACTTGCGCTGGTT
>Ga0209759_1001137_pt1 | contig 17016 bp, 13 predicted proteins | sample AraplaCL_Col_mMS_FD_184261 | JGI IMG/M metagenome (GOLD analysis project Ga0209759, IMG submission 184261) | Arabidopsis root microbial communities from the University of North Carolina, USA - plate scrape CL_Col_mMS (SPAdes) (version 2) | ecosystem: Host-associated > Plants > Roots >...
TGCTCACCCGCGCCGGCCATACCGAGGCCGGTTGCGACCTTGCCGCGCTGGCGGGGCTGGAGCCGTCGGCGGTGCTGATCGAGATCCTGCACGAGGATGGCTCGATGGCGCGCCGCCCCGAGCTGGAAGTGTTCGCGCAGAAGCATGGCCTCAAGATCGGCAGCATCGCCGACCTGATCCGCTACCGGTTGGAAACCGAGAAGACCATCCAGCGCGTGCACGAGGAAGACGTCGAAACCGAATTCGGACCGTTCCGGCTGGTGGCCTGGCGCGACGCGATCCGCGGTGGCCTGCACTACGCGCTGGTGCGCGGCACGGTAGGCGACGGGGCACCGGTGCTGAGCCGCGTGCACGTGCGCAACACCTTGTCCGACGTGCTGCATCTCAAGCGCGACGACCTCGGCCTCACCGTCACCAGTGCGCTGCGTCGCATCGCCGACGAAGACCGCGGCGTGCTGCTGGTGCTCTCCGGCGAGGACACGCCCGAGGCGCTGCTGGCCCGACTCAAGCGTCAGCCCGCGACCCTGGCACCCGAGGATGCGCAGCAGCAGGAGTGGCGCCAACTCGGCCTGGGTGCGCAGATGCTGGCCGACCTCGGCGTGCGCAAGCTGCGCGTGCTGGGCACGCCGCGCAAGCTCGTGGGCCTGGCCGGTTTCGGGCTGGAAGTCGTCGAACACGTGTAGGAGCGCACCCTGTGCGCGACAGCCCTTGGCTTTGATCCAGCGCCAGAGTTATCGCGCACAGGGTGCGCTCCTGCGGAATTGCCAGCGGCATGCCACCTGTTGGCCATGTTTTGAGTGCCGCCTGCCCGCATAATCCGGGAACTCCAGCCGACCGACCAGAGCCATGCCCGCGACCTGCGTCCGCCTGATCGCCCCCTCCGGTTACCCGCACGACCGCGCCGCGATGAGCCGCGGTGTGGCGCGCTTGCGCGAGAGCGGTTGTGAGGTCGAGGGGCTGGAAGTCTTGGCGCGCACCGAACTGCGCTACGCCGGCAGCGATGCCGAGCGTGCAGCCGACCTCAACGCACTCGCCACGCTGGACGCGCTGCCCGACATCGCGCTGGCGATCCGCGGCGGCTACGGCGCCACGCGCCTGCTGGAGCACCTGCACTATGACGCGCTGCGCGAACGGTTGGCCGGTTCCAGCATCGTGCTGGTTGGCCATAGCGACTTCACCGCGATCCAGCTGGCACTGCATGCGAAAAGCAGCCTGGTCACGTTCGGCGGCCCCATGCTGGGGCCCGATTTCGGCGCGGAGACGTTGAGCGCGCTGACGGTGCCGCACTTCTGGCGCACCGTGCGCGCGGCGCAGGGCAGTGCGGAATGGACCAGCAGCGGCGAGCATGCGCTGGACCTCGAAGGCCCGCTGTGGGGCGGCAATCTTGCGATGCTGTGCAGCCTGCTCGGCACGCCGTACTTCCCGCGCATCGACGGCGGCATCCTGTTCGTGGAGGACGTGGGCGAGCCGCCGTTCCGCATCGAGCGCCTGCTGTACCAGCTGCACCTGTCCGGCGTGCTTGGGCGGCAGCGCGCGCTGATCCTCGGCGACTTCACCGACTGCCGACCCAGTGCCTACGACAACGGCTACGGCCTGGCCGAAGGCTTCGCCCAGCTAAGGCGCGTGGCCGGCATCCCGGTGCTGGACGGCTTGCCGTTCGGCCATGTGCCGGACAAGTTCACCCTGCCGTTCGGCGTGCCGGCACGCTTGCGTGTGGAGGGCGGCAAGGCGCGGCTGGATTTCACGGGCTACCCGCGTTTGCCGAATGCCGCCGCCGGCGACGTGTAGGAGCGCACTCTGTGCGCGATTGTCTTGCGCCTTGATCGAGGTAGGAACTGTCGCGCACAGGGTGCGCTTCTACCGATCAGCGGCCAGCGCCAGATAGCGTTGATGCAGCTTCGCGACAGCCACCTCCAGCGCCGCCTCGTCGCCGCTGTTGTCGATCACGTCGTGGGCCAGCGTCAATCGCTCCTCGCGCCGCGCCTGCTGCGCGAGCATGCGCCGCGCCAGCGCCTCGTCGATGCCGTCGCGGGCGACCAGCCGCTCCAGTTGCTGCTCCACCGGCGCGTCGACCAGCAGCACGCGGTCGACCCAGCGGTAGTGCACGATGTTCTCGGCCAGCAACGGAATCGCCAGCAGGCAGTAAGGCGTGGTGTCGGCCAGCGCACGTTCGTGCAGCCAATGGCGCACGCGGGGATGGATGATGCCTTCCAGCGTCCGCCGCGCCGCCGGATCGGCGAACACGCGGCGGCGCATGGCCGGGCGATCCAGCCGGCCTTCGGCATCCAGCATCTCGTCGCCGAAGGCGGCGACCACGGCGGCCAAACCTTCGCTGCCAGGCGCGACCACCTCACGCGCAGCGACGTCGGCGTCGTGCACCGGCACACCCAGCGCGGCGAAACGGCGCGTCACCGCGCTCTTGCCGGCGGCAATGCCGCCGGTGAGGGCGACGACGTAGCTGTTCATCGCAGCCCGGTGAACTGCAGGTAGGCGTGCAGCAGGGCGTCGCCGGCGATGAACCACACCCAGCCGGCCATCGCGATGAACGGGCCGAACGGCATTGGCACGCCACGCTCATGGCGGGAGAGCGCGATCAGGCTGCCACCCACGATGGTGCCGATCAGCGAGGACAGCAGCACGATCGGCAGGATCGCCAGCGGCCCCATCCAGGCGCCCAGCGCGGCCAGCAGCTTGAAGTCGCCGTGACCCATGCCTTCCTTGCCGGTGAGCAGCTTGAACAGCCAGTACACGCTCCACAGGCTGAGATAGCCGATCGCGGCGCCGAGGATCGCGGTGGTGGGCTCCACGAACAGCGGCTTCAGCGCCAGCAGCAGGCCCAGCCACAGCAAGGGCAGGGTGAGCTGGTCGGGCAGCAGTTGGGTGCGGAAGTCGATGCCGGACAGCGCGATCAGCGTCCAGGTCAGCACGAGTCCGGCCAGCGCCGGCCAGGTCGGGCCCAGCTTCCACACCACGATGGCGCTCAGCACGCCGCTCAGCAGTTCCACCAGTGGGTACTGGATCGAGATCCGCGCCTTGCAGTAGCGGCAGCGTCCGCCCAACAGCAGCCAGCCGAACAGCGGGATGTTGTCCGCGGCCGACAGGGGATGCTTGCAGTGCGTGCAGTGCGAAGGCTCGCGCACGATGCCCGGCGGCAGGGTCTCGTCGCCAGCTTCCAGCTCCAGCACGTCGCGTGCCTCGCGCCGCCATTCGGCAGCCATGCGCTCAGGCAGACGCAGGATCACCACGTTGAGGAAACTGCCCACCAGCAGGCCGAGCACGGCGGCGAGGGCGATCCAGGCAGTCAGGGGCAGATCGGGCATGCGGGTCGGATGGCGGTTACGGGGCGGCCAAGCTTACGGGCTTGTCCGCAGGAGCGCACCCTGTGCGCGATCGGCTTTTCGCGAAGAGCCATTCGCGCACAGGGTGCGCTCCTACCGGCAGGCGATCAGCCCACGGTGCCGGCGAGCTTGAAGATCGGCAGGTACAGCGAGATCACCATGCCACCCACCACCACGCCGAGGATCACCATGATCATGGGTTCGAGCAGGGTGGAGAGAGTATCGACCGCATTCTCCACCTCATCCTCGTAGAACTCGGCCACCTTGAACAGCATGCTGTCCAGCGCGCCGGATTCCTCGCCGATCGCGGTCATCTGCACCACCATGTTCGGGAACAGGCCGGTCTGCCGCATCGCCAGCTGCAACTGGTGACCCACCGAGACGTCATCGCGGATCTGTTTCACGGCATCGCCGTAAACCACGCTGCCGGTGGCGCCGGAAACCGAATCCAGTGCCTCCACCAGCGGTACGCCGGCGCGGAAGGTCACGCCCAAGGTGCGGGCGAAGCGGGCGATTGCCGATTCACGCATGATCTTGCCGAACACCGGCAGCTTCAGCGTCACGCGGTCGAGGAAATGGGCGAACTTCACTGAACGCCGCTTGCCTGCGATCAGGCCCACCACGCTGCCGATGATGATCAGCATCACCAGCCACCACCAGCTCTTCATGAAATTCGAGGCGCTGATCACGAACTGGGTGGGTGCGGGCAGGGCGGCGCCGGCGTCATGGAAGGTCTGCGCGAATACCGGCACCACGAACAGCAGCATGATCATGCTGACCAGGAAGGCCACCGCCACCACCATGATCGGGTAGAACAGCGCCTTCTTGATCTTTTTCTTCAGCGCTTCGGTGCGTTCCTTGTAGGTGGCCACGGTGTCCAGCACGGTGTCCAGCACGCCGGAAGCCTCACCTGCCTGCACCAGGTTGCGGTACAGCTCATCGAACTGCACCGGGTAGCGGCCCAGCGCCTCGTGCAGCGCCTGGCCACCTTCCAGGCCCTGCTTCACGTCCAGCAATATGTTCTTGAAGCGAACGTTCTTCTGGCCATCGGCGATGATGTCGAAGGACTGCACCAGAGGTACGCCGGACTTCATCATGGTGGCGATCTGGCGGCTGAACACTGCCACGTCACGTGGGCTGACCGAGCTGCCCGCGGAGCCGAACAGCGGCTTGGCGCGCTCGCGCACGGTCTGGGGGTTCATGCCCTGGCGGCGCAGTTCGGCCTTCACCAGCGAGGCGTTCTTCGCCGGCATGTCGCCCTTCATGCGCTTGCCGCGCTTGTCCAGAGCCACCCAATCGTAGACGGTGAGCTTGCTGACCCCGGCGCGTTCGGCACCGAGCGCGCGCGGGTCCTTCTTGGCAGTTGCAGAAGCCGTGGCCATGCGCTGTCCCCCCTGATGGTGCGTTCCGGCGGGCCGTTCGGGCCGTGGAACCGTTCTGATACCGAAGCTTACGTCATTTTCCTGCCGTGAAACCGTGGCGGCGGCCACAGCTGGCGCAGGAGAGGTAAAGGAACGGCGTAGGGGTGGTTGTAGGAGCGGCTTCAGCCGCGACTGGCAAGGGAATCGCGGCTGAAGCCGCTCCTACGCCGCTCCTGCGGCTGCGTCAATCCTTGGTCACCCGGTCGATCTCGGTGAGGCTGGTCATCCCCTGCTTCACCTTGAGCAGGGCCGAGGCGCGCAGGTCGTTGATGCCGGCCGCCTTGGCGGCCTCGGCGATCTGCAGCGCATTGCCGCCCTGCAGGATGATCTTCTGAATCTCCTCCAGCATCGGCATGACCTGGTAGATGCCTACGCGGCCCTTGTAGCCCTCGTTGCACTCGTCGCAGCCCACCGCCTCGTAGATGGTGAGGCCCGCGTCGATATCGGCCTGGCTGAAGCCCGCGGCCAGCAGCACTTGCGGCGGCAGATTCTGCGGCTTCTTGCAGCCGTGCAGGCGGCGTGCCAGGCGCTGGGCGATGATCAGGGTGACCGAGGAGGTGATGTTGTACGGCGCGATGCCCATGTTCATCAGGCGCGCCACGGTCTGTGCCGCGTCGTTGGTGTGCAGGGTGGACAGCACCATGTGGCCGGTCTGGGCGGCCTTGATCGCGATCTCGGCGGTTTCCAGGTCGCGGATCTCGCCCACCATGATCACGTCCGGATCCTGGCGCAGGAACGAACGCAACGCGGCGGCGAAGGTCATGCCGCGCTTGACGTTCTGCTGCACCTGGTTGATGCCCTCGACGCGGATTTCCACCGGGTCTTCCACGGTGGAGATGTTGCGCTCGGCGGTGTTCAGCATGTTGAGGCCGGTGTACAGCGACACCGTCTTGCCCGAGCCGGTGGGGCCGGTGACCAGCACCATGCCGTAGGGTTTGTGGATGGCGTCCACGTAGAGCTTCTGCTGATCCGGCTCGTAACCCAGCTTCTCGATGCCGATCTTCGCGGCTGAGCCGTCCAGGATACGCAGCACGATCTTCTCGCCGAACAGCGTGGGCAGGCTGCTGACGCGGAAATCCACCGCACGGGTCTTGCTGAGGTTGAGCTTGATGCGGCCGTCCTGTGGCACCCGCTTCTCGGCGATGTCCAGCTGCGCCATCACCTTCAGGCGCGAGCTGATGCGGCTGGCCAGCTTCAGCGGCGGGCTGGCCACCGCGCGCAGCATGCCATCCATGCGCAGGCGTACGCGGTACTGGTTTTCGAACGGTTCGAAGTGGATGTCCGAGGCGCCGCGCTTGATCGCGTCCACCAGGATCTTGTTGACGAACTTCACCACCGGCGCGTCGTCGTTGGCGGTGGCGTCGATGCCCCCCGGTGCCTCGTCGCCGTCGCCGCCTTCAGTGTCCAGTTCGCCCAGGTCGTCGCCGCCCATGTCGGGCATCACGTCGTGCATGCTGCTGAGTGCGATGTCGATGGTGCGGTTGAGCTGGCTGCGCTCCACCAGGATCGGCTCCACCATGCAGTTGGAGTGGAACTTGATCTCCTCCAGCGCATCCAGCTGCATCGGGTCGGCGATGCCCACGAACAGGCGCTTGCCGCGCCGGAACAACGGCAGCGCGCGGTGCTTAGTCAGCAGGGCCTCGCTGACCAGGTTGATCGGGAGCTGCGCGGGGTTCAGCGCGGTCACATCCAGTACCGGCATGCCGAATTCGGCCGACGACAGGCGCAGCAGGCGCAGGCCGTCCACCAGGTTCTGGTCCAGCAGCCACGAGGTCAGGGTGACGCGTTGCTGGTTGCTTTCCTGCACCGCGCGACGCGCATCCGCCTCTGGCAACAGGCCCTCGGCTACCAAGCGGCGCGCAAGCCCGGTCAGCCCCGCGAGCGGCGTTTGCATTGCAGATGACATGAGTGGTGGTCCCCTAAGCCTTCTGGCGCCGAATCTACCCCAGTCCGCCCCGCAGGTCACCCGCGGAAGGCAGCTTGGAGGCCGCACAAGTTCCCGGGCAAGACACTTGCCTCCCTATTCTGACCAAGGGGGAAGAGAGCGAAGCCCAGACGGGAACTCCCTCCCCTACGTGCAGGGGAGGGTTGGGGTGGGTGCCTTTGGCTTTTGCATGGTCTGCGCACAAACAAATCCCGATGAGCGCCATCGGGAGGCATCGAACAGATTCATGGGCCACAGTCGTAGTGCCAGCTTCACGTTATGATTCGCGGAGACCAGGGGAACCCGCCGTTGAGCCACCTAAGCATCATCCTGCCCGCCAAGAACGAGGCCCCAGCGCTGGCCGACCTGTTGCCGCGGTTGCGCGCCGCCCATCCCGAGGCCGAGATCATCGTGGTGGACGATGGTTCCACTGATGACACGCGCCGGATCTGCGCCGAAGCCGGCGTTGCCTGTCTCTCCTCGCCGTACTCGATGGGCAATGGCGCGGCGATCAAGCGCGGCGCCCGTGCCGCCTGCGGCGAAGTACTGGTATTCATGGACGGCGACGGCCAGCATGATCCGGCCGACGTGGCGCGCTTGTTGGCCAGGCTCGATGAGGGCTACGACATGGTGGTCGGCGCCCGCGGCTGGGGCAGCCAGGCAGGCGTGGGGCGTGGCCTCGCCAACACCTTGTACAACTGGCTGGCCACCCGCATGACCGGCCACCCGGTTGCCGACCTCACCTCCGGCTTCCGCGCCGTTCGTGCGGACAAGTTCCGCGAATTTCTGCACCTGCTGCCGAACGGCTTCAGCTACCCCACCACCAGCACCATGGCGTTCTTCCGCAGCGCCTACCCGGTGGCCTACCTGCCGATCAAGGCGTCGCAGCGCGTGGGCAAGAGCCATATCAAACCTATCAAGGACGGTGTGCGCTTCCTGCTGATCATCTTCAAGATCGCCACGCTGTACTCGCCGCTCAAGCTGTTCGTGCCAACAAGCGCACTATTTTTCCTGCTTGGCTGCGCAAACTATGTGTGGACCTTCGTGCATGGCGGGCGCCTCACCAACGGCAGCACCCTCATGTGGAGCGCCGCGGTGATCGTGTTTCTGATTGGGCTGATTTCAGAACAGATCACGTCGTTGATCTATCGGCGCGATGCTTAAGCCGATTTGCGTGGTGCGGGCATGAAGAAGATGCGCCTGCTCGCATTGACGACGTCCTATCCGTTGTACCCGGATAGTTCCGCTGGCGTATTCGTCCAAAGTCTTTATCGGCGCTTGTCAGTCGAATACGCGATAGAGGTGGTTTGCCCCGCTGATTCGAAGCCCATGAAGGCGACGTTTGACGACTGCGCGGCAACGGGCATTCGCATTCACGCGGTGCGTTACGCTCCCAGGGCATGGCGCAGGTTGGCCCAGGAGTCCGGTGGAGTCGTTGCGGGCCTGCGGCGCACGCCATGGTATGCATTGTTGCTGCCGGGATTGCTGTTTGGACTGTTTTGGCGTTGCCTGATGCGCGTGGGTGACGCGGATTTGATCCATGCCAACTGGGCTATATGCGGGGCCGCGGCGGGCATTGTCGGGCGCTTGCGAAGGAAGCCCGTGGTCACGACGTTGCGCGGCAGCGACGTGGCGCGCGCTACACGTTCGTGGCTGGACCGAATGATCCTCAGCTTGGCCGTACGCAACAGTCGGATCGTGATTTGCGTTTCGGAGGCGATGGCCGCGCGGCTGCGTGCGCAATTCCCGCATCGTACTGCCGAGATCCAAGCATGCCTCAATGGTGCCGATGAGGCCTTCTTCCAGATCGACAGGGCGGTCTCCGATGACGCTGGCTTGCGGGTGCTGGCGGTGGGTAACCTGATCCGCCTGAAAGGCTTCGATGTATTGATCGAGGCTGTCGCGCGTGCGCGTCATCGCGAGCAAATGCGTGTTTGCATTGTCGGCGGCGGACCCGAGCGCGAATCGTTGCTCGCTCTGGCGGCATCGCGTGGGGTGTCTTCCTGTTTCACGTTTGCAGGAACCGTGCCCGCCACCGACATGCCGAAACGAATTTCCGAAGCGGATGTGTTCGTCCTTTCCAGCCGCTCGGAGGGTCGGCCCAATGTTGTCGTGGAAGCTCTGGCTGGCGGTTTGCCGGTGATCTCCACCGATCTGGAGGGCGTGCAGGGAATGGTCGAAGACGGGGACACCGGCTGGCTGGTCGCCGTCGATGACACAGATGCGTTGGCCGATGCGCTGGATCAGGCGGTTACCGATCGCGCAGAACTTCATCGCCGCGGCGAACGCGCACGTGCGGTTGCGCGCACCCGGATTGGGACGTGGGCGGATACTGCGCGTTGTTACCAGTCACTGTTCCAGACAGTCCTGACGCCGGACGAGAGGCAGCATCATTCATGTGCGGAATAGCCTTTCTCCGGGCTCCGGCGATCTCGCCCGGAGAACGCGGCGGACGCATGGATGCAGCCTTGCAGCGACTCAGGCATCGCGGCCCGGATGAATCCGGACGCTTTGCCGGCGACGATTTCGTGGCAGGGCACACCCGGCTGGCGATCATCGATCTCAAGGGCGGTCACCAGCCCATGCGCGACCCCGGTGGGCGGTGGCTGCTGGTGTTCAACGGCGAGATCTACAACTACCGGGAACTGCGGGCCCAATTGGCGAACCGATGGCACTTCCGGGATGACAGCGACACCGAAGTGTTGCTGGCCGGGCTGGTTACGGAAGGCGCAAGGTTTGTCGAACGCCTGGATGGCATGTGGGCCTTCGTGTTGCACGATACCGCGTCCGGTGACGTGTTGCTTTCAAGGGACCGCTTCGGTAAAAAGCCCCTGTATTACCGCCGCCACGGTGTGACGTTTGCCTGTGCCTCCGAATTGCCCGCGCTGGAGGTGCTGACTCCGGATGTGGCTGTCACGGAAGATGCCGCGGGCATCGCGGACTATTTCCGATATGGTTACGCGCTGCCCGGAAAGACGTGCGTCGCGGGCGTCAACGAGGTTTTGCCGGCACACACGCTGCGGCTGCGCGTGGATGGTTCCATCGTCCAAGAGCGCTATTGGGCACCATCGGTCGAACCCTGGACTGGCAGCTTCGGGGAAGCGGCCGAGCAGGTCCGCGAACTGTTGACGCAGGGCGTGCGCCGGCGCCAGCTGGCGTCCGACGTTGAAGTCGGGGCGTTCCTTTCCGGCGGCGTCGATTCGACCACCGTGTGCGCGCTCGCACAGGAATCGGGGTTCGGAAGACTGCGAACGTTTACCGCGGGTTTTGCCGAACCGACCTACGACGAGCGAGCGCCTGCGGCGCGGGCGGCAGCCGAACTAGGTACGCTGCACACGGCTGAAGAGATCAAACCGGATATTGCAGCAGTCCTGGCAACGGAACTCCCCCGCCGCATGGGCCAGCCGTTCGGCGATTCCTCGCTGGTTCCCAGTGCCTTGGTCGCTTCAGTGGCGGCCCGGCACGTCAAGGTGGTGCTGACGGGGGATGGCAGCGACGAGATCTTTGGCGGCTACGCCAGATACGCAGGCCGCTTGCTGCGCCAGCGCTATCACCGGCTGCCAGCCTCGGTGCGTTCGATCGTCGAGCGCGGCGTGCTGGCGACACCCGAGCCCTACGCGCATCACAGCGGAAGCCTTTTGAAGCGTGCACATCTTTTCGTGCGGCTGGCACGCGAGGACAGGGACACGTACATAGGACCGCCGGCCATCCGCAAGGAGACGCTCGTGCAACTGGTGCCGGGGCTGGGTGCGGGCAATCCGATGCCCGATCGGCCATGGCCGGATGACCCAGACGAACTGCGGCACATGCTGCTGATGGATTGCCTGGTCTATCTGCCCCAGGACATCCTGCAGAAAGTTGATCGCGCGACGATGATGCATTCGCTCGAAGCCCGCAGTCCCTTCCTCGACAAGGCGCTGTTTGAATTTGCGATCCGCGTGCCCTGGCGATGGCACTTCTCGGGATTGCGCGGAAAGCACCTGCTGCAGGCGGCCATGCGCGGTCATGTGCCTGACTTCATCTGGGATCGCCGCAAGCAGGGGTTCGCCTCGCCGGTCGGTCATTGGCTGCGCGATTGGTTGGGCGACGACTTGCTGGCCATAACGGATTCAGGCGACACGGGTGTCGTGGATACGGCAGGATTGCGCGCACTGCTGCGCGAGCACCGCACCGGGCGTGCCGACCACTCACAGCCTCTATGGCTGGCCTATGCCTACCTGCGCTGGCGCACCGGTTGAGCGCATGACTGCACGCGCCGATCGCATATTGCTTGTCTTGCCGAGTCTCGAGCGAGGTGGCGGCGAGCGTGTATTGCTGCAACTGGCTGGATCGTTCGTGGCTGCCGGGCGGGAAGTGCACGTGGCTGCGCTGCTTGGCGGTGGTCCGCTACGCTCCGACCTTCCGGGCACTGCGGTCCTGCATGAGCTGGTCGATACCGGCCATGCGGTCAAGGGGGGCGCCTTGGCACGGCGGGCTTTCCCCGAGCTGACGACGCTCATGCGTGAGGTCAAACCTCATGTCGTGTTGAGCACAATGACCGGCACCAACTTGCTGACAGTATTGGCATGCATGCGGACGCATCTCCGCGCGCGCGTCATCCTGCGCGAAGCGGCTAGCCTCGTCAATGCCAAAAGTATCCTGAAGCGACAGGCCATGCGCTGGCTGTACCGTCGGGCTGACGCATTGATTGCGGTGTCGACAGGTGTGGCGGAGGACTTGCGTGGTCTGGGCCTCGCGGAGGATCGAATCCATGTCATTCATAACCCAGTCGACGCGAGCAGGTTGCGGCATCTCGCGGACGTCGGGCCGTTGTTGGTACTGCAAGACAAGTTGCCTTACGTGGTTTCAATCGGCCGGTTGGTCGAACAGAAAGACCAGCAGAACTTGTTGCGTGCCTACGCGCTAAGCGCCTTGCGTGGGAGCCATCGCTTGGTCATCGTGGGCGAAGGAGACCAGCGCGCTGGTTTGGAGCGGTCGGCGAGTGATCTCGGCATCGCGGACCGGTTGGTCCTGACGGGGGCACTCGACAATCCCTATCGCGTGCTTGCCGAGGCTTCGTTGCATGCGCTTTCGTCTCGGTGGGAGGGTTACCCGAACGTTTTGCTGGAAGCTTTGGCCTTGGGTGTGCCGGTCGTGTCCACCGATTGCCCGTTTGGTCCGCGCGAAATGCTTGATGATGGTCGTTATGGACGTCTCGTGCCCATGGGTGATCCGGTCGCGCTGGCGCGTGCCATGGAAGAGGAACTTGTCCGGCCCTCAGTCGACATCGAGAACGTGATTGCAGCGCACGATCCGCGAAAGATCGCATCCCTCTATCTGAATGTTCTCGACGAGCAGCACGCGGTGTCCCAGTCATGATCCGCATCGAGTGGCGAACATGGCGCAGGGTGGCTTATCTGCTGCTCGTTGTCATTGTTGTCGCACTGATTGTGATCTGGTGGCCAGAACTGGCGATGATCTGGCGCGAGCAAGCGTGGACGTTTGTGGGTGCCGTTGTCGTGATGGTCAGCGCCACCATCGTGCAGGCGCGCAATTTTTTGAGCTTTCTCGATACGCCTAAAAGGTTGCCCACATGGCCGTTCTCGCGATTGTGGGCCCTGAGTTCGCTTGCCAATTACATGGCACCCTTGCAGCCGGGTATTGCAGTCCGTGTCGCCTGGCTGGCTCGCCACGACATCAACATCGCGACCAGCCTGCTGGCGACTTGGCGCCAACTCGTGACTAGTTGCTGGGTCGCTTTGGCGGGTCTTGCGATCGGCTTGCTTTTGACTGGCGATCCACGTGGGCGCTGGCCGGCCGTGCTCTTGACGTTGCTGTGGCTCGCATTGCTGTTCCTGCAGAAATTCTGGTTGAGGTGGCTGGACCACTTGGCGCGTCCTGCGTGGCTCGTTCAACGCAAACAGCTGCTTCACCGCGCCGCGACCGGCATCACTTTGAGCGGGTTGGTAGGTATCGTCGTGCAATATCTGCTCGGTACGTTGTTGTTGTGCTGGGTGTATGGCTGCTTCGGCGCGTCGATCGGCGTGGGGCAGGCACTCGTCCTGACGTGCCTGGTGTACGTGTCGTCCATGGTTGCCGTGCTGCCTGGAAATTTCGGGGTCATGGAAGCGATCTATGTGCTCGGTGGGCACGGGTTTGGCTTGGGTGTTGAGGTCTCAAGCGCGTTGGCCATCTTGATTCGAGTAGCGCACGTTTTCGCGAATATGATCATTGCATTGGTCGGGGCACGATTTGCTCGCAGAGTGAGCGGACATGAATGATTCGTGGCAGAAGCAGTTACGCGAACTCCCCGTGGAAGCGGTTCCAAATTGCATTCTTTGCGGTGCCGAGGGAAGGGGCGATCGGCGGTGGGGCGAATATCTTGGATTGGTGTCGCCCTTCGGTGTGTTGCACTGTGCTTCGTGCAGGTTGCGGTGGTTAAGTCCAAGGCCAGACGCAGAGGGCTACGAGAGGCTTTACAGCGACGTGTTGTATTTTGGCGGTCGAGGTGCCTCGCCTGCCGGTTACACGGCGTTGGCCAAGAGTCGTATCGATTATTTTCGAGCCAGGATTCGCTCCGCCGCGAAGATTGCGGCCACGGGGGCGCCCTTGGCGATACTCGATTACGGTGCTGCCACAGGGGAATTTGTCCGCGCGGCCCGTGACGAGGGTCATGAGTGCACAGGCATTGAATTGTCTGCGGATGCACGTGCGACGGCCAAGGCTGTAAACGATGTAACTCTATTGCCTGCTGATGCCGTCCAGAAGATCGGTGAGATGCAGTTCGATGTGGTTCACATGAACCATGTGCTGGAGCATATGCCCAACCCGCTGTCCCACTTGCGCTGGTGCCGGCGTATCCTGCGCCCACACGGCCTGCTGGTACTTGAGGTGCCGCAGCAGTTCGACAATGACCTGGACCGATTGCGCCGTTTGATGCACGTCGGTGGGCGACAGAAGCGATTCGACGCTTATTCGTTGCATCACACCTACTTCTTCGGCCCGCATGCGATGAAGCTGCTGCTGACCAGTTCCGGATTCGAATCGCTCAGGATGACCACATTCGACCCTGACAGTGCACCGCTGTGGCCATTTTCGGGGAAGAACGTGGTTCTCCGGATGCTGCTTGGCTCGGCAGACCGCTTGCACGGTGGCGGCAACATCATCGAGGTGTTCTCGCAAAAATTGTGACGACTACACGGTATTGGCGGCTTGGGGCGGCGGGTCAGCGTTTAGTGATCACTCCTTGGCCCGTGGTGAGTAGAAGGATCTCGGCACCATGCGATGCAGCCAGTTCGTCAGCAGCACGTGTGGCACCGGGACAATTCTTGAAGCCGTAGTCGTCCATCACGATGAACCCGCCCTTGACTAGGCGCGGGTAGAAGAACTCTAGACTGTCGCGGGTAGGCTTGTACAAGTCCACGTCGATGTGCACGAGGCGGAACTGACGGTCCGTTACCTCATCGAATCGTTCCGGAATCCAGCCTGGCAGCACTTCGATTTTTTCGTGGCGCGAGAGATTGCTTCGCAGTATCGCTTCGCTCGTGCTCAAGTCTCCGGCAGTCCATGGCATGACGTCTGCGGCAATGCTCTTGTCGGCCGCATCGGGGTCGGACAATCCTTGAAACGAGTCGAACAAGTAAAGTGTTCCGTGGATCGAGGCTTGGGCAATAAAGAATGCCGATGTGCCGACGTAGCAACCACATTCCGCAAGGTCTCCTGGCAGTGCGTTGCTCAGCTTCACGTATTCACGGAGTGTCCACTTCCTGTCTTGCGAATAAGGATTGCCCGGTGACATGCGATTGAAGTCATCCAGGAATTGCTTGTCGTCACGCCAGAGCTTGTAATCATCGCTGATCGGAAAATCCCCGAACATGGCGGCCGAAACGCGAGCCAGCTCCTGCCTCACGCGCCTTCGCTGAGTGGGGGTGCCGGCCACTAGCCATTTGATGGCTCTACCCAGGCGTGTTGCGGAAATTATCGTCATACAGGTCTTGTCGTGTTGGGGTCTTCGTGACGGCGTACCTGAATCCTCAGTGCCGCCGCAGGTGGCAGCTCATGGTCGGCGAGGCCGTGGAAGCAAGACAAAGATGCATGTGCTGCTGCCCAACATCCTGGCCAGCCGCCCCCTGAATCGACTGGCCAAGCGCAGACCGAAAAGTTCGTTCCCGGAATAGAACAAACCCGTCGAGCGTATCGCAGAGATTTGCCATCCAGTTCGCTCGAATCGATGCTTCCAGTTGCGCCGACTGAACAGGAAGTGTTCACTGACAAAATTGCCATGCTCACCGTGTTTTGGTGCGATCAACCCCAGTCGTACCAGACTGAGTACACCGCGGCGCCCGGACTGAAGAGCAATAGGTCGTGCCTGGGATTGGTTTGCCTGGGAAGTCGCACGTTGGCGCGAATTCCAGACCCACCGGATCGCGTGGAAGGGGTGCCCGAGCGTCGTCCAGAGGCGCCATGTTGCGGAAGGGACACAATGCACCGCGGTGCCATCGGTCGTGAGTACCCGCGCCAGTTCCGCCTGGATGCGATCGAAATCCTCGACGTGTTCAAGCACGTTCGATGAAAAGACGGCATCGAAAGAACTGTCGGGAAAGGGGAGTGTCCGACCATCGTAGAGGGTGACCGGAGCATATTGCGTTGCCCCTGCCGCGACGCCTGCGACGTCGATGGCGGTAACAGTGAAGCCGTGTTGGGCGAGAATGGATGCCTGCCAGCCATCGCCCGCGCCGAGTTCCAGAATCCTGCCCCCAGCGGGTAGTAGTGGTATGGCGAGTGCGAGTTCGGCGCTCCGCATGGCATGTGCAAACTTACTTGGCATGTGACGTTGCGTGCTTGGTGAACACGAACTCGTTGCAGCCAAGACCTTGGGTAAGCGTTTGGTTTTGCAATTTGAATCCGCCTGCGGCCAGCTTGCGCGCAACCTCATCGGGTTTGGCAACCTCGAATGGGTAACCGCCCAGCCAATCGCGCCAGTCGTGTAAAAGTGACATGCCGCGTTTGCGCACATAGTTGCGCGCGTGGGTGCCAGGCATGTGCAAATGCCGTGCGTCTTGCCAGAGTGCGTACATGGCAAACAGCGGATAGAAGGTGGCCATCACCAGCCGACGCCCGAGCGTGCTGCTGCAATAAAGGTGCTTGACCGCGTGCCAGGACCGTGAGCGCCAACCCTGATCGTTGTATAGCGCAAGGAGTAGGGTGCCGTGTTGCGTTACGCGTGATTGGGCCAGTTCGATAGCGGGCCACATGGCTCCCGTATGATGCAGAACGCCCCAGCTGTAAACCAGGTCGAATTGCCCCAGTCTGGCCATGAAAGCCGGGTCAAGCGCCGAGCCTTGCATGATTTCCCAGTTCGTTGCGTCTGGTGCGTAGCGCCTGCGCAATTCCTCCGTGCAGGCTACCGAATCGTTGTCGTAATCGAACGCCACGACGTCGGCGCCCAACTGATGCATCACCAGACTCGAAAGGCCGCTCCCGGAACCGATGTCCAGCGCACGAATGCCGCGCAAGTCATCTCTCCCAAGTGACTCGCACAATCGGCGTCTCGCCTCGTCGATCCTATGTTCGTCGAGTGTCGTGAGAAAGGATTTCCAGTTGCGACCAAACGCAAACCGCAGGTCCGGATCTTCATGACGGGCAAGTTGTGCGGGTGAATTCATGTGGTGATCTTACCAGTGCGGCAACGCTCGATCCGCGCCAATGATGCGCGGGTCATTCATTGGAATCAGTAGTCGCATCGACTTGCTGCCGAAGTTCACGGATGCTGCTGCTCAGCCGCCCTCCGATGTTGAGCTGTTGCAGTGCCTGAATTTGTCGCCTAGCGGCATCCGGGTGTCCCGAGGCGAGCAGCATGCGCACCAATGTGATGAGGTAGGCCGGTTCGCTCGGTGCGTCTTTCACGGCGCCCTCAATCATGCGCAGGCCCAAGGCATGGTTGCCCAGCACGTTCCATGCGTAGTCGCCGTAGGTGGCCTGCAACCGTGCGCTGGGCTTGGGGTGATCCAGTGCAGCCTCGAAGGCTTGCGCCATGCGATCAGTGGGCAGGGGGCAGGCGCCATCCCGAGCGCATTGCGCCAGCGCGGCCAGCGAGCTTTCGTCTTGCACGCCGGGCTTTCGCGCCTTGAGTTTGGCGATCATGCTGTCCCACCACTCTGGCTTGAGTGGCAGTCCCATGCGCGAGTTCATGAAGATCAGCGCCTGCTGCGGCAGGATCGAGGACTCGGGGAAGCTCGCGGCCTTTTCCAGTGGTGCGTAAGCCAGCCGCGTGTACGGCGAGGCGGGGTCGTAGTGCGAATACATGATGTAAGTGCGGCCCAGTTCGTATTGGGCCCGCGGCGAATCGGGGGCG
>Ga0209759_1001138_pt1 | contig 17013 bp, 15 predicted proteins | sample AraplaCL_Col_mMS_FD_184261 | JGI IMG/M metagenome (GOLD analysis project Ga0209759, IMG submission 184261) | Arabidopsis root microbial communities from the University of North Carolina, USA - plate scrape CL_Col_mMS (SPAdes) (version 2) | ecosystem: Host-associated > Plants > Roots >...
CAGCCACGCTGCCGTTACCGCATCCTATTGATTTCGTTTATTAAACGAGCTGATTTGCGAAATTTCTATTAATCGATCAACAGTACAGAATTCGCAAATCGGGAGCCGCGCACGCCCCGTCTGACACAGAAAAGGATCGTGCTCCGCCGACGCAGCGTACCCGACAGTAGGCCCCAACGATGGCGATTCGTACCGTGTTGACACTCTTGCAAAGCACACTTTCCTGGCCCGGCCAACTCGGTGAGCCGACGCGATGGAGCCGGCACCGCTACGCAGGACCAAGCCTGCGCGCAAAAAAACGAGCCATGGAGAGTACCCCGCGTAACACCGTTACGTGAGCCAGCAGGCGGACACGGCAGTTGACGCCTCCAAACATCGTCTCCAGAATTGGCGTGCGGCGCAACCGCGCTGATGATCCGTCCCGGCGTCCCGGCGCGATTTTCTCTACAACAGATTCGCAGTCGTCGAAGCAGGCTCGAGGACCGCGAGCAAGGCGGTGCAGCATATCGGCGACGGACTCGGGGTCGTTCAGTTCGGCAGGCGCGCTGCGCAAATCGCTTTATAGAGGCGGTGTGGAGCGCTGGTGCGCTCAGGCGCCGGCGGCGTCGCTGGTACGCATTCAATGAACGGAGGTTGACCATCATGAATCTCGGTTTGTTTCCTGCTTGTCCTGGCGCCGATCCTGGGTTACGGTGCCTACCTGAGCAATCGCGGGCGCAAGCGCGATAGGCAACGGCGGCACCTGCGTATCACAGGCAGCTTCTGGAACTGAATTGGCATTGCCGGCTTTGATCCCACTAGACGTCCGCTCCCGCGGGCCGCGCTGCTGTCTATTGAATCGCTGCGCAACGAGGCGGAAAAAGCGCCGCGAGCAGATTGGCCGTTTGTGCCACACACTTCAGCTGTCATTTTTGTTCATGCGCCAGCATGTGCGCCAGTCGACGCCAGCTTGTGCTCCGTCCCACATCAAGACGACGTCTGGTCAAGTGTGGCGCGCTCACGTTCATTCTAGGAGTGATGTCGAGCGAAGCGGAATGAGCTTCGACCTCAGGTTCCTGGCACTAGGCGCCGCAGTTGTCATTCGTGGGTCAGTCTTGAATCGACGCTAACACTTATGTGCTATGCGCGACGTGCCCCTATTTGCGAGCCTTGCGCCGTTGATCAATCAATCGAGATTTCGCAAATCAGCCTGATTCATCAATTAAAACAGAACGATGCGGTGGTGGGGCGCTGCCGACGCCACCGTGAGCCGGCTCATGGGCCGGCAGTACATTTATAAGACAGACGCCCCAAAACCGGCGCGGGCGGGGTCGCGCTGCCGTCGACTCGGCAAGACCGACAAGATGGACCGAAGCGCTCCGCTCTTTGTCGCACAACCTCGCGAAAGCACGAAAGAAGCATCGGCATTGGAATGACATCTGGGGGCCACAGGTATGCAATCCACGCATGCGTGCCCTTCTGCATCAAAACAGGCTCGGCATCCGGCGGCTACGCAGGTCATGCCTCCAATGCCATGTGACTGCACGATGTTTCGACAACTCGTCGTCTTTTTTTGAAAGAGGGTGTTTTTGATGCGCCATTCGGTCGCCACCTGAGCGGCAAGTCGCGTATCGTAACGTTTTGCCTGCAGATGACCGCAACACCGGATCAAGCGTGAGACGGCCCATGACTCCCGACGGACTGCTTCGACAAATCAAAAAGCGCAATTGCTTCGTTATTGCTCATTACTATAAAGACGGACTGACTAAAGGGAAATGGACTACGCAAAAGGGCGCACTTGACGCGCTTGGCGTTAGTCAGGCCGAACTTTCGCTGGCGCTTAAAGTGGCTGATCTGCCCACCGCGATAGTCAACTTGTTTGAGTCGGCCACTGGGGTAACGCCGTATTCCGTGCGGGTGATACGCGAGGTTATCGCGCGGGATGGTCTTCAGACCGTGCTTCAGCGAATCGGCGAACACGTTGCGGCTGGCAGAACTCTCCCAGCGCGAGCGGTGCTTGCGACGATAAACGGGCAAGGGGCTGCGTCCCGGCGCGCGCTGCGCTACTTGGGCAACCCTGAGAACAAGGTACTGAGTAAGACGCTGGACTCACCGAAAAACATCTCCGATCGATATCACCTGGGTGTGACCAGAGGGGAATGGACCACTTACAGTGGCTGCGCCCGCGCACTTGACATTTCACGAAAGAACATACGCGATGCGGTGTATATGATGGCGCTTCGGGGTAGCTTGCCCGTTAGTTTCGGTGAGGCCGAATTGACTTTTGCTGTTGGACGGAAACTACTCGCGCTAGACAAGGAGTTGGGCAGGCAAACGCTATTGCAACGTGTGAGAAATCTAAGCCCTGGAGGGAGCGAGGCAACGCCCGAAACTGTTCTTCGGGAGTTAAACGGCGTGAATGTTCTGACATCGGACCATTATCGCATTCGCATCAGGAAGGGTAGAGGAACCCGGCGACTCATCATCGAGTGCATTGATGCCGATGCTCTCTTGCCATACCGACGCGACATCGAGCGTGCGATCCGAAAGGTGGTGAAGAGAGTTACCGTTAGTCCGGAGGAGATCGAGGCGATACGCTCGATCTGAACCGCCCCGGGAATCGTGGAGGCTGGTTGGTTTAAGTTGATGCGAGTTCGGCGGCAGCTGTTTCAAGTTGCCGATAGTAGTTTGCCTCAGCTTCGGCGGGCGGGATATAGCCGAGGGGTTCCATCAACCGATGATGATTGAACCAGGCCACCCACTGCAGTGTTGCCAGTTCAACGGATTCCCGCGTTTTCCAGGTGCGGCGATGAATCAGTTCAGCGTTGTACAAGCCGTTGATCGTTTCAGCCAGGGCGTTGTCATAGCTGTCTCCCCGGCTGCCGACCGACGGTTCGATGCCCGCTTCGGCCAGCCGTTCGCTGTAGCGAATGCTGACGTATTGGGACCCTCTGTCGGAATGGTGTATCAAGGTTCCGTCGTCGCCCGGGCGCCGCGCGTAAAGCGCCTGTTCAAGTGCATCCAGAACGAAGTCCGTGGTCATCGAACTGCTGACTCGCCAGCCAACGATACGGCGAGCAAACACATCGATCACGAAAGCCACATACAGCCAGCCCTGCCACGTCGAAACGTAGGTGAAGTCAGAAACCCAGAGCTGGTTCGGCCGTGCCGCCTTGAACTGGCGATTGACCCGATCCAGCGGGCGCGGGGCTATGGCATCAGGAACAGTCGTGCGAACACGCTTGCCTCGCATCACGCCGCGCAAACTCAGTTGCTTCATCAAACGTTCGACCGTGCAGCGCGCCACCGCGATACGCTCCCGGTTCATCTGCTTTCAGACTTTATCCGCGCCGTAGACCTGCATGTTGGCCTGCCACACACGCTTGATCTCCGGCCGCAGACGTTCATCGCGGATTGCGCGAACAGAGCGCCGCGACGGATCACGAAGCTGCGCGGCATGGCGTCGGTAACCCGACGGGGCAATCCGCAAGACCTTGCAGATCGGCTCGACCCCGAAGGTGTCGCGATGCTGATCGATGAAGGCCTTCAGGACTTGAAACGGCGGTCGAGCTCCGCCTGGGCGAAAAACGCGCTCGCGACCTTGAGAATCTCGTTGGCACGACGCAACTCCTTGACTTCGCGCTCCAAGGCCTTGAGGCGCTCGCGCTCGTCTGTGGTCACGCCATCGCGCTCACCGTGGTCGACCTGGTCGCGCTTGACCCACTCATGCAGTGTCTGCGGTGTGCAGCCGATCATCGGCGCAATCGACTCGATCGCCGCCCACATCGACGGATGTTCGCCACGCTGCTCGCGCACCAGGCGCACCGCGCGCTCTCGGACTTCCGGGGAAAACTTGGTTACCTTCTTGTTCATGGCTCCATTCTCTCAAGAGTTGGAGCCTCCACAAAATCCGGGGCGGTTCAATCTCCAATGATCGCAAACTTTAAAGTGATATTCCACCAAAGATCTATTTGTAACAAAGGCAACTTCCATCTCAGCCCTTACCTCGCGTATCAGCGGACGACAGCAGCTGAAAACTGCAACACATAGCGAATCTATTCCGGCCAAGGGCGGCCCATGGTTTCATGCAATCCTCTGGTTGTACTAACGTTTGTGCCGCACCTTTCGCGCTTTATGCGCTAGCGGCCGCTGTCCGGGTGGTGGGCAATAAGGCCCGTGACCTGCGCACTGCAGTTGCTTCTTTCCCCTGAAGCGTTGCCTTGACTTCTGACTGAGGGTGGCAAGCTGGAGTTACCGGCCATCCTTCGGACCTGCGACGCTACATCACGCCAAACCGCTGGTGAATTGACGATTTTGCTCCCCAGCCATCAAGGTCGTGAGCGAACTGTGTCCGATAACCCTCTTCAGTCCACGAAAGGAGAACAAATGAAACAGGGCAAGACGCTATTTTCTGCTGCGGACAAAGATGCATATTGTGCTGCCGCATCCTCCCCTGAACTGGTGTCGGACTTCAGGCGACTCGCGGGCGATCGCGACGGCTGGATGGCGCATCGACGCCATTTGTCTCTTCCCTTGTCAAGAACCGTTGCAGCGTTCCTGCGGACAACGTCCGAACGCGCATTTGTGGTACGGCGCGGAGTCATGCTTGAGCACGCGCCTGGAACGCGCAATCCAGTGACGTGGGCAGATTGTCTTGCTGTGACTGAGTTTGGCGCGTTTGTCATTAATCGGTACGACTGGACGGGCACCGTAAAACGCTCTGTAAACGACGACGAACTCCTTTTACATGACGAGCCTGGTGCTGTTTCGGTCCAGACGTCCCCATTGCGCAGGGCAAAGCCCGCGGTGCGGCACTTGCGTGCGCTACTCGCCGAACATTGCTGCCCGGTCGAGTCCATTGCGTTTTTCGTCTCCTCACATTGCGCACTCGATCCCACCTTGCCGGAATCGATCCTGTGTCCGTCCGAACTGCACCATTTCATGCGCAGCCGCTTGAACCGCTTCCGCGCCAGCCATACGCAGTATCTCGATCCCGGTAGACTTGCCGCACATCTGCAACAGCGATGCGCGGATTGGGGCGAGAGCTGACAGGCAAAGATTGATTCGAAAGCCGTCGCGAAAAGGAGTGATAGACGGTTGTCCGATGCGGCGACGCACTTGCAGGCGTCGAAGCGGGAACCGGCAGGCCTGCATTAACCGGCGTCCACCGTGGCGAGTGCTTCAAGTGAAATGTCATCCGTTGTCTGGATCTCCTGGCCGCAATGTTTGCACGCGGTCATCGCCTTGAATAATTTTCGCCGGCAATGCCGCCGCAAATTGAAGACCGATTGCAGGCGTTGTTGTGCGTGCAAGGCAAGGTGACGGAGACATCCGAAGGGCAAGACGAAGCGCCGGAGTGATTTTCGCGCAAGCATTCGGCGTCGTAAAATAAAGGATAACTAAGGGAAATGATCGGCAGTCGCAGACATACTGCCCGTCGGCACGAGCGCATGCTGTGTCTCGCCGGTCATCTCCATCTCTTATCCGGCCTGGGTCGGATAACGTGAACGGCGTCAGGGCCAACGAGCGCTGCATCACCTTCAATGACGAACCCATCGGAAGCATAGCGACCGACTGGTTTTGGTGGAGGCAGCCCACCTTTACTGTCGCAGTGAGCACTGCTGGCAGAGCGCAGAGCTCTCCTGGAGCCGTTAATCCGCTCAGCGGCCGCCGCAGGCGTCAAGGTCTGGTTGCGACATTGCATGTGATACGTCAAGTCATCGGCCTCCCGAAGTCAATCGCGTAGCCGTCAAGTACCCAGCGCTTTCGCGAACCGATATTTACCGTTTGCGTCATTGGCAAGCCGTTCCCGTTTTATGCGCACGCTAAGGGTGGCCAGTTGGTTGTGCAGGAAACCGGATTCCAGCAAGACCATTCTGATGCAGGTTATTTCGAGGAGGAGTAGCTCAACATCAACGCATCGCTTTGAGCGCAGTTCGATAAAGCTTGCAAGCAACGCTATGTCCAGGTCGGGCAGCCGGACTGGGCCCGAAAAATAAGGATCGGTGAACTGCTCGAATTCGAGCCAGACCTCAACCATGATGGCGCGCATCGTCTCGTTACATCCGATCGTGTCGGCGCAACGCTTCACGTGTTGCAGAAGTTGCGAATCGGGCATAGTGGCCTCCTATGCTTTGAAAGGCTGGTTGTCCACCTGTGCATCGTCTGCCGATCCTGTGAGGTTTGGTGCCGCATGGGATTGACCGATCGGGTAGCCGCTTAGCTCGCCATGTCGACGTTTCGCCAGAAGGCGTGCCGTCGCCCGAGGTAGTTTGCTCGGTGGTCGGCGGCGGCCAGCTTCGATGTCGTAACGCGATATATGTCCCTCGAACCGCTCGCGGATCGGCTGGCAGTAGTGTCCAAGGATCATCTGGATGCGTGAGGGGCCGTGGCCAAGCGATTCGCTAAGTTCGACGAGAACCTCGTATGGGGCTATTCCTGCATCGAGCATTTCGAGTGCACTCTTGAGCGCATAGGTGTAGCGAAGCGAATGGAAGCTGGTTTGCCCCACCATAGCTGCGCGGCGCAGCAGTGCGGTGAGCCGGTTCATCGCGGATTTGAGCGTCCTTCCATGGCCTGTGATCAGTTCGAGATTGTGTTCGCGAGCGTAAGCGAGCGCGCAACGGACCGCTTCTATCGTCTGCGCGCGCTCACCCTCGATAATCCGCACCTGTCTGGGCCTTGCGTTTTTCGAGCCACGCATCAGGGGAAGCTTCGAATCGCCCCGCTCGAGCGCGTCCAGCCACATCGCGAGATCGGGTGCACACATCAGCGCTTCCTTGCGTCGAAGTCCGAGGTGCAGTGCGAGCGATATCATGTGCATGAGCCCCTGGTCTACCCTCTTCGACCTCTCGATCAACTGCGCAAGTTCCATCGGGTTCAAGGCCCGTTTAGCTCCTTTTCGCACTCTTCGAGCCAGTTGAAGTTGCCTGTTGTTGCATGTGTCGTCGATGTCCCGGCCGGCATGGCGCGATATCACGCGAACCGCCGAGAATATATTCGCGAGAGTGCCCGCGGTTTTGCCTTGCGCGACGCAGTATTGGGCGTACGCATGAATCACCCATGGCGGAATTTCGCCGATCGATGAGTGCAACTCCCCGACCTGTCGCGCAAAGCGCAGTAGGCCTGTTGCATTGAATCGCCTGTTCTGCTGGGTTGAAAAACTGCCGCGCGCTTTTTTGCTGCTCGCGGCGCAATCGTGTACGGCCTTTGACATCATGCTCATGAACTACCTCGCGATTGTCACCCGCATGTCAACTTATGTTCGCCCGCGGGGGGAGGCGAACACGGGCCCCGGTCACGATGAGCTCGTGACGCGTCCGGAATAGCTCGGATGTCGACAATGACGGCTGGCCCGGGGCGGGGGCAGCGCGTACTAAGGAGTTCAATTCGGATGGAGGGCCGGGTACTGCGTTGAGCTATGGGATCCGGTTACGGATGGGCCCTGGTGAAAACAGGTGTTGGGGGAAGGCGGCAGCCCGCACGAGAAAGTGGCATTCGTGCGGGAGCGGTGAGCGGCGGGTGCCTGACAAACACCCTGCCTGTACCCGTCAAGGGAACAGGGCCGCGATTGGAGCGCTTGCGGTCATCATCGGAAGATGAATGAATCACAAGGCTTATTTGACGGGCACCGTACTGGACATCGCAAAAGGGAGATGCTTCCTCGCCCCGCAAACGTTAGAGGCGTGGTGGCATGGTGAACACGGCCTGCACCTGCGGCGTGGGCGTCGGGGGATAAGCCCCCGGTGCGCTCAAAAAGCTCGCCGGCACATAACTTCTGTTGGCTGGCGATCACTAACTGCAGGAAAGATGACTGGCGACGAGCGATACCGGCTGCGCGTACGGAGTTCAGAAAGGGGAGAGGGCGATCAGAAGCACACTGTGGAACTTCTGGGCTTTGAGAGAGATGCCGGCGCTCATTGAGCGGCGGGCGCTCAATTCGTGTCGATGCTGCTAACACAAAACGCGCGAAATGCTTCGCTTCGCCCTTAGGCTGAGCAACGCATTCTTTAAATTGGGCGAAAGCGCCCCCAAACCCCCAGTGAGGAGGTGTAATGGTCGATGCTCGTGACGTGAGCGAACGTTACTGCAATCATTAGAACATAACTGGAAGGGTTACAAAAGGGGGGCGCGGCCTTCGTAGAAAAAGCAGATTGCCACGAGGACGCTCAACGTCTTCTGCCGCCGTCTGCAGAAGACAGGCGGTGCCTTCAAATCGAACGCCGCGCTGGCTTTTCGTCGGTTGGCGATCACTTACTGCAGGAAAGACGACTGGCGGCGACGCGATACCGGCTGCGCGTACCTGGCTTAGGAACGGGAGAGGGCGATCAGAAGCACGCGGTGGAAACTTCTGGGCCTTAAGCGAGATTGAGCTCTGATTGAGCGGCGGGCGCTCAATTCATGTGGATGCGGCTAACAGAAACCGCACGCAGTGCCTTGCTTTGCCCTCAGGCCGAGCAACGCTTTTTTGAAATTGGGCAAAAGCGCCCCCAACCCCCCCAGCGAGGAGGTGTAATGGTCGATGCTCGTGACGTGAGCGAACGGTACTGCAATCATTAGAACATAGCTCGACGGGTCGCAAAAGGGGCGCATGGCTTTCGCACAACAAGTGGGTTGCTACGCGGATGTTTAACATCTTCTGCCGCGGTCTGGCAAAAGACAGGTAGTGCCTTCAAATCGAACTCCGCGCTGGCGGCTTCTAGTCAGCCGGTGACAGCCGGGATCTGTTTGAGCCCGGATTGTCGGGGAGCAAGATGGCGGTCATGATGGACGCAGACCGCATGACGGCGTCAGGGAGGCGCTCCACCAACAAGACAATGGCGGACCCGCACGGGGGCTTTAGGACTCTTAACTCCCGCGCGGCCAGAAGGTGCGATATGCGACGTACACGCCCCAGGTACACGCGCGTGAGTGAGTCGCGCTCAGATGGGAGGCTGCCTGAAATACCGCGATGCTCGTCCCGTCCAGTCGACCGTCGGCGCATGCTGTCGTGCGAAATCCCTGTCGCCGATGATATGGCCGCAATGCGGGCAGTGAAGTTGTGCCGGATGCGAAGCAAGGGCCTGGGGTGGCTGTTCTTTCTCGCGTGAAGCTACGACCGGCGAGCGTCGCTTGGCGAGTTGCTTTCGTTGCTGCCGGGCACCATGTTCCATCGTCCAGCTTAATCCTACAAGGATTGCAGACATTCCGAGTATCGGCCATGTGATATCCATGCTGGCTCCCTAGCTGTTTGGGTGGGGACCAGAATATCATGTGTTGAGCCATCCGCGGGCTTGCCTGCTTCGGGAGCGCCGCAGTATATTGCTGTCGCGTCCACGACGCATCGACCTTGAACTGGCAAAGCCTCCCGTCTTTCTTCCGGGCAGCGCGTCAGTGGAGCTGTTCGCCCGTACGCCTCCGGTTGTCCGGGCGTTCGAAGGCGCACCTTGACACAGCGAGTGCCGGTGTCTTTCGTTCGGCTGCCCTTCCTCTCTCTTTCTTCTTTGCGCAGTTCTGACCGCCGTCCTGCTCCAGGCGGCTTTTGGCCGCGGCTGCTCCAACTTCACATCTGACTGCGTCTTGATGGCGGCTAGCCATCGTCTGCCCATTTCCTTTGCTGTGGCGCGCGCGGCCCGATAAACAGCGCACTCAAACGGCAGTGCGCTTCTCGCGCTGCTGAACGCGGGTCGGTGCCTCCGTTGCACCGGCCAACTCACGGATTGAACACAAGGGAAAACAGATATGTACGTTCTTTACGACTACCGGTACGTGATCGCCTGCAGCAGGCTGCCGTATGCATTCAGGCGGGAATTTCGCAGGCTCGCCAGAGGCCGCGTGACGTCGACATACGATTCGCGCACCCGCGTTAGGGATGCTGTGCCGGCCGAAACGCAATGTCGGCGCGTGGCAGAGGTGTTGCTGGGCTTCGAGGCGCTGCGCGCGAGCGGGTATGCGCTACAGACACCGTGGAATTTTCGCGCAAAGCATTTGCAGGCACTCATCAATCGCTGGTCCACGCAACCGCAGACATCCGAAGAGGCGGCCGAGAGACTGGGGCATTGGTGCGAGTTTTTCCGATGGATCAGGAAGCCCCAGCTGATCGTTCTGATAAACGCGCCAGTTACCGCCGCTGTCTCGCCCGTCGGGAGCAAACGTGTCCAGTACTCGCACGCTTCAGCCTACTCGCGACCGGACATACCAGTGCTCACCAGCGAAAAAGCGATGGAAGCCCTGACCGAACACCGCGGTAACCTGCTCAAGGCAGCCCGTGCGCTCGGAACGACAACGCATGCTGTCTGCGAGGCCCTGAACGAAGGGCGGCCAGCGGCGGACCAGTTTCCTCCCGGCCTAACGATCCTGACCTGATGCTTGACTTCTCCTAGCAGCCCATACGCTGGTTTCACCTCATAACCAAAGGAGAAACCAGCATGCTGATTCAGAAAATCGTCGGGCTCGCGAGTGGATTGCTCTGCGCGTACCTGAGCTTTAGCCAGCAACGTCCGGCTGGCGACGACGCTCGGAAAACGCGGGTGCCCCCCACCCACGAGCCCCACCAGCGGGGGGAAGAAGGAGAAAGGCGGGTGTCGGCCGAATTGTGCTGGCACCTCACGCGACTGTGCGGTGATGACTGGCTGGTATTGGATGGCCTTGTTCTGATTCACGCGCCCGGAAGCGCCTTTCCGACTGCTGAAATCGATCATCTGGCGATTACGCCCTTCGGCGTCTTCGTGGTCGAAACAAAGCACTGGGCCGGGATAGTCACGCGCGGCGAGACCGACGATACGCTAACCCTGACGGCGGCTGACGGACAGAGGTTCGTGCGCGCTTCCCCAATCAAGCAGAATGCGGCGAAAGTGCGTTTCCTGCGCAATCTGCTGCCACCGCGCCTTTGGATCGTTGAAGGACTCGGTGTCTTTTCGCACGAAGCGGTCAGGGTGACCCCTTCACTTCCAACGGTGTTGCTTGAGCGTGGCGAACTTTACCGGCATCTGCGGATGCGCCAGCAGCAGTTTGGTCGTACGGGGATAGGGCGTCTGCCCGTTCGCACGATCTCAAACGCGATTCTGCGGTACGCAGACGCGCGTCCCGAGGCACTTGCAGAGCACCGGCAACGCATCCAGGAGAGCCGCGCGCGTGGACAAGGTGAGGCTGGATAACGTTGCTTATAGCGGAGGGCGCGAACCGCGCTCACCGCTTCGCCTTCCTCACCACCATCCACCGCGGCGACTTGAACCGCACAATGCTCACATAGAGCCACACATAAGTCGCCGCAAACACCACCACAAAGCAGAACAGATGCAGCGTGTGCCGCCAGAACAACGTCGCCGGCACCACCGCAATCAGGCAGAGCAGCCACAAATAAGGCGACGTGAGCGAATTGCGCCGCGTGAGCTCCCGGGCGGTGCGCGCGCCGACCGCCCAACGCATCAGTCGCTTATAAACCAGCATGTGCAGATGCACGCCGTCCGGAATGCCCGGCGACATGCCGCGAATGAACTTCTTGCGGTAAATCGAGAAGCACGTCTCGAAGATCGGGTACATGAAAAGCAGCACCGGATACCACGCGGACACGTCGCGATTGCGCATCACCAGCATGATCGACAGTTCCGCGAGCATGAAGCCGATGAAATACGCGCCGCCGTCGCCGAGAAAAATCAGCCCCGCCGGGAAGTTCCAGATGAAAAAGCCGAGCACCGCGCCCATCATCATGAACGACGCCGACAGCACGATCGGGTCATGCACCTGGAAAGCCACGTAAGCAAGTGAGGCGAACATCATGAACGCGACCATCGACGCGAGGCCGTTGAAGCCGTCGATGATGTTGATCGCATTCGCGAGCGCCGCCACCGCGAGCACCGTCACCGCGCACGAAATCACCGCGTAGGAAAGCAGGAAATCGAGCGGCGGCACGCTGATGCGCGTGACCGCGATATCCAGCAGGAAATAGGCAAGCGCCGCGGCCGCCATCGTGCAGACAAGGCGCGCGAGCGGCGACACGCGCTTGGTCAGGTCTTCGACGAGACCTGAGCCGAAGGCCGGCATGCCGCAGGCAATCAGCCCGAGAATGCCGCCGGACACGGCCGGATAGGCACGATGCAACTGCACGGCCGAGACGACGAGCCCGAGCAGAATGCCGGTCCCGCCGATGCGCGGCACCGGCCGCACGTGGAATTTCTGCACGCCGGCGAGATCGCTATCCGTCGAGAATTTTTCATGCAGATGCGCATAGCGCACGATCACAAGCGTGATCAGCAGTGAAACAAGAAAGCCGAGCGCAAAACTGAGCATGAAAGTGGGCCTGAACAAAGACGCCGAATTATACAAACGAAACCTTGCACGCCCGGAAAAGCGCCGTGCTCGTCAATGTCGCGAAGCATGCCGCGAAATATCCCAGATAGTGAGGTGTGAATCGCCCGGAAACCCGCGCCGGTCATGGATTTCACCTATTTAGCGAGGCGCTTCGCACGCCGTTAAAGCGGGATGCGGCGACGTGCGGACAACGCGGGTGAACAGGCACTCGCCGCGGATCGACAAGACTGTTCCGGAGAACCCATGCTAAACAACATCACAATTCGTGGCGGCCTGACGCTGGTCATCAGCGTGTTCGTTGCTTTTTTGCTGACCGTGATCGGTGTCGGCTATGGCGCGCTGCAACTGGCCAACAGCAGTCTCGACGACACGCAGCGCAGCGCCGCGGCGCTCTCGCATCTGAAGGCGAGCTCGGAAAAGCTGCTGCAGGTGCAATTGGCGCTGGGCTCCTATCAAACGCTCTTTAGTGTCGGCAAGCAGACCGACGATCTGCTGCCGGCGGCGCACAAGGTGCTCGTCGAGTCGAACAAGGACTTCCGCAATTACATGGCCGGCCCGTTTTCGAGCGACGCTGAGAAGAAGCTCGCGCAAAACGTCGAGCAGGCGCGCAGCGCGCTCGTCGACAAGGCGATCGAGCCCGAGTTCAAGGCGCTGACCGACTTCGACTTCAACACCTTCCGCAACATTCAGGGCGAGACGGCGAACGCGTTCTACAGCACGTATTCGAAGGCAATCGACGCGCTCGAACACGCGCAGACCGAAAACCAGCACCAGCAGGCCGAGACCGCCGCGCAACGCTTCCAGATCGCGACGCTGCTCTTCGCCGCGATCGGCGCGCTCGCCATCGTGATCGGCATCGGCGCGCGCATGGCGTTGTCGGCGGCGCTCATCAAGCCGGTCAACGCCACCGTCAAGCATTTCGAGCGCATGGCCGCCGGCGATTTGACGGTCGCGATCAAGAGCCAGTCGCGCAACGAAATGGGCCAGTTGCTGAGCGCCTTGACGAAGATGCGCGACGGCCTCGTCGAAACCGTGTCGCAAGTGCGCGGCAGCACGACGGCCATCACGCAGGGCGCGAATGAAATCGCCTCGGGCAATGCGGATCTGTCCGCGCGCACCGAACAGCAGGCCGCGGCGCTTCAACAGACGGCGGCGAGCATGGAGCAGCTCTCCGCGACCGTGAAGCAGAACGCCGACAACGCGAAGCAGGCCAACCGGCTTGCGCACGGCGCCCTAGACACGGTCACGCGCGGCGGCAACGTCGTTTCGCGCGTCACCGAGACGATGGACGGCATCACGGAATCGTCGCGCAAGGTGACGGAGATCATCGGCATGATCGAAGGCATTGCGTTTCAGACCAACATTCTCGCACTGAACGCAGCCGTGGAAGCCGCGCGTGCCGGCGAGCAGGGGCGCGGCTTTGCGGTGGTGGCCTCGGAAGTGCGCAGCCTCGCGCAGCGCTCAGGCGCGGCGGCGAAGGAGATCAAGGAGCTGATCGGCGATTCGGCGGCGCAGGTCGAGCAGGGCGCGTCGCTTGTCGCCGAGGCGAGCCGCACGATGAACGAGGCGATGCAATCGGTCGAGCGCGTGACCGGCATCATGGGCGAGATCGAGGCCGCAGCGCTGGAGCAGAGCGACGGCATCGAGCAGGTCAACAAGGCCGTCTCGCAGATCGACGAGGTCACGCAGCACAATGCCGCGCTCGTCGAGGAAGCGGCTGCAGCGGCAAAATCGCTGGAAGAACAGGCGGCCGTGTTGCGCGAAGCGGTCGCCGTGTTTCGCGTGAGCGACGGCTCGGCACGACACGCGAGCTACGCCGTGAAGCCCGCGAGCGGCGTGGCGGGCGCGGCGCTCGCCATGTCCTGATCCGGCGCACCGAGGGCGCTGCGGGTCCAAACGGCACCCGCAAGCGCCTCGCGGCGCCCAGCCTCTGCCGTCAGCCCGCAAATCCGCGAGGATTCGCCGACTGCCAGCGCCAGTGGTCCGCACACATTCTTTCGATGCCGAACTCCGCGCGCCAGCCGAGCACTTCTAAGGCCGCGCGCGGATCCGCAAAGCACGACGCCACGTCGCCCGGACGGCGCGCCACGATTTCATACGGCACCGGGCGGCCCGACGCCTTCTCGAACGCCTTCACTACGTCGAGCACGCTATAGCCCTGGCCCGTTCCCAGATTGACGACGAAGCTCGCGTCGCGCTTCACGAGCGCGTCGAGCGCCGCCAGGTGCCCGCGCGCCAGATCGACCACGTGGATGTAATCGCGCACGCCGGTGCCGTCCGGCGTGTCGTAATCGCCGCCGAACACGCGCAGTCTTTCCAGCTTGCCGACCGCGACCTGGGCGACATACGGCATCAGGTTATTAGGAATGCCCGCCGGATCTTCGCCGATCAGCCCGCTCTCGTGCGCGCCGACCGGATTGAAATAGCGCAGCGTGGCGATGCGCCACGACGGATCGGCCACTTCGAGATCGCGCAGCACCTGCTCGGCGATCAGCTTGGACTGGCCATACGGGTTAGTCGCGGAGAGCGGAAACGATTCGTCGATGGGCGAGCTTTTCGGCACGCCGTACACCGTCGCGGACGAGCTGAACACGAACTGCTTCACGTTGCGATCGCGCATCACGCCGAGCAGCGCGAGCAGGCTGCCCACGTTGTTGCTGTAGTACTCGATAGGCTTGGCGACCGACTCGCCCACCGCCTTCAGCGCGGCAAAGTGAATGGCACCCGTGATCGGGTGCGCGTCGAAAATGCGATTGAGCGCCGCATGGTCGCGCGCGTCGGCCTCATAAAACGCCACCGCGCGTCCGGTGATCTGTTCGACGCGCCGCAGCGACTCGCGGTTGCTGTTCACCAGATTGTCGATTACCACGACGTCGTAGCCACCGTTCAGCAGTTCGACGCAGGTATGCGAGCCGATAAAGCCCGCGCCGCCCGTTACCAGAATCGTGCCCTTCGTGGTCATGCTGTTGCTCCGTTAAAGTAAAACGCCCGTCATTTTTTGCACCAGGTCTTTATACGTTTCGACGACGACGCGTTCGTCGAACTCCTGCGCGACTTTCTGCCGGCCGCGTTCTGCCATGGCGCGGCGCTCGGCGCCGCTCATGTCGAGCATATGCGCGAGCGCGCCTGCCAGGCTTTCTGCATTGCGCGCTTCGCAAAGCAATCCGTTGACGCCGTGCGCGACCACTTCGCGGCAGCCCGGCACGTCGGTCGCGACAATGGGCCGGCCCATCGCCGAGGCTTCCATCAGCGTGCGCGGCACGCCTTCGCGATACGACGGCAACACGATGCAATCCGCATCGGCGATAAAAGGCCGCACGTCATGCGCCTCGCCGAGATAGTCGATGATGCCTTCGCGCTCCCACGCCGCCACTTCGTCGCGCGTGATCGCACTCGGGTTGTCGACGCCCACCGGCCCGAGCAACTGGAAACGCGCGTGCGGGTAACGCTCGTGCAAACGCCGCGCCGCTTCCACATATTCGCCGACACCCTTGTCCCACAGCAAACGGCCGATCAGCACAAACCTGAATTCCGCTCGCTCGGGCAGGGGCGTAAAGCCGAATTGCTCGAGGTCGACGCCTTCGCCGTGCAAAAGCCGCGCGCGCTCAGGATGCACCAACAAATTCTGTTCGACAAACGCTGCCTGATCGTCGCGATTCAGAAACCAGACTTCGCGCGGGAAACGGAACGCAAAACGATACAGTTTTTTGGCGACCTGCGCGGCGCGGCTCTGCTGGATGAACACATAGCCGAGCCCCGTGGTCACGGCGACCGACTGCACGCCCGCGAGTTTCGCGGCGATCGAGCCGTAGATATTCGGCTTGATCGTGTAATGAAATACCACATGCGGGCGGATCGCGCGGTAATGGCGATACAGCGAGTACAGCGTGCGAAGATCGTCGCGCGGATTGGTGCCTTTGGAAGCGACCGGCAATTCGATGCAGCGGCACCCCATGGCCGCGAGCAGCTCGAAGGTGCGGTCGCGCGGCGCGAGCACGGTCACGTCGACGCCGCGCCCCACCAGCATGCGGATCAGCCCTTGCCGATACGTATAGATTGCCCAGGCGGTGTTACACACGAGTGTAATGCGCATCGCGGGCGTCGACTTGAGGGCTGGCTTCATGCTGGAAAGCGCTTGACGGTGAATGAAAGGGCGAAGGGCGCCGCGGTTAAATGGCTCGCACGCGGTTCAATGGCTCGCGCGCGGCGCGAGCAGGCCGCGCTTGACCCGCTGCAACGCGCGGTAAGGCGTCACGAGATGCAGCAGATTCTTGGCGAGACCGAGCCAGTCGTACGGATTGGCGACGTTGAAGTAGCGCAGTTGCAGCCGCAGCGTCGAGACTACCTGGCGGCGCCGCTTCGTCGCGCTGATGCCGCCTTCGTTCAGCTCGTAATACAGGCCGAGTTCCGGCAGATTCGCGCAGTCGTAGCGCTCCATCAGGCGTACGAACAGATCGAGGTCTTCGGCCGAGCGATACTTCGCGCGATAGTTGCCGACGGCGCGCACCGCGTCGATACGCAGCATCATCGAAGGATGCGCAAAGCATGAGCGGAAAAAACGCAGGCGCCGGATCTGCGCGGCTTCGGCGGGCGGGCACAGCATGAAAAGCGGCTCGCCCGCGCGCGTGACGACCTGGGTCCACATGCCGAGCCCGGCCACGTGCGGATGTGCTTCCATATAGGCCCGCTGCTTCGCGAGCCGTTGCGGCACGCTGCGGTCGCCCGCGTCGATACGCGCCGCATAGC
>Ga0209759_1001140_pt1 | contig 16991 bp, 14 predicted proteins | sample AraplaCL_Col_mMS_FD_184261 | JGI IMG/M metagenome (GOLD analysis project Ga0209759, IMG submission 184261) | Arabidopsis root microbial communities from the University of North Carolina, USA - plate scrape CL_Col_mMS (SPAdes) (version 2) | ecosystem: Host-associated > Plants > Roots >...
GATGGTGAAGTAGTCGACGCCTTGCTCGGCCTGCTCGATCAGCGTGTCGCGGAACAGCGGCCAGTTCAGCTCCTCGGCGATGCCGCCCACCTTCTCGAGCGCCTGGTAGATCGGCACCGTGCCGATGGGCACCGGGCTGTTGCGCAGGATCCAGTCGCGCGTGGTGTGGATGTTGGCGCCGGTGGACAGGTCCATCACGGTGTCGGCGCCCCAGCGCGTGGCCCAGACGAGCTTGTCGACCTCCTCCTCGATGCTGGAGGTGGTCGCCGAGTTGCCGATGTTGGCGTTGACCTTGACCAGGAAGTTGCGCCCGATGGCCATCGGCTCGAGCTCGGGGTGGTTGATGTTGGCCGGGATGATGGCGCGCCCGCGCGCCACTTCGTCGCGCACGAACTCGGGCGTGATGCGCGCGGGGATGGCGGCGCCGCGCGCGTCGCCGCGCAGGCGCTGCTCGCGCTGGGCATTGCCCTGGTATTCGGCCATCCACTCGTGGCGGCCGTTCTCGCGCAGGGCGACGAATTCCATCTCCGGCGTGACGATGCCGCGCCGCGCATAGTGCAGCTGCGTCACGTTGCGGCCGGGGATGGCGCGGCGCGGCGTGCGCTGCAGGCCGTCGGCCTCGCGCCGCAGCGAGGCGATGCGGGCGGCCGCATCGGACGCCGACGGCGAGCGTGCGCGCTGGCCGTCGTCGACCGGCACGGCCGCGCGGCCGGCATAGGACTCGCTGTCGTTGCGCGCGGCGATCCAGCGCGAGCGCACGGTCTCGAGTCCGCGCCGCAGGTCGATCAGCGCGGTCGGGTCGGTGTAGGGGCCCGAGGTGTCGTAGACGGTGACGTGCTCACCGTTGGTGAGCGAAATCTCGCGCATCGGCACGCTGACGCCGGTCTGCATGCCTTGCACGCGCACCTTGCGCGAAGCCGGCAACGGCTGACGCGAGGTGGAGGCGGCATGGCCGCAATCGGAAACGTCCGGCGCGTCGGCGGCGGGCATGGAGTGCGGGGCATTCGGGGCGAGGGGCAAGGTCATCGGGACTCCGGTCCAGGTTCAAGACGCTTGCTCCGGACGGTGCCCCGACCTCGCGAAGAGAGCCTTCGTCGGCCTCCCCGCAGTCGCGTGCAGCTCTCCTTACGCCGGTACTAGCCGGTTCAAGTTCTCGGGTTCGACCTGAACACCCATCCATCGGTCGTCTCAGCATCTCTTGGCGGATGCACCCCGGAGCAGCCGCCAGTTTACGTCGAGCCGGCAGCTCTGCAATGACTAATTCCGGGTATATCTAGACACCGGGTGGGGTATATCAATAGTTTGACTTTTGGCATGAGCGAGGGCTCTGGACGCGGACGCGTAGGGCGGGTTAGCCGAAGGCGTAACCCGCCATTCGGCCGGTCAGCAACGCTTGCGAACGGCGGGTTACGCCTGCGGCCAACCCGCCCTACCGACAATGGCGCATGTCCGCAATTCCTCCGATGACCCCGTCCACCGCCGTCCGCCACCCGTACTGGATCCTCGCCGCCGTCTGCCTGCTCGGTCTCATGAGCACCGTCGGCGTCGCGATGCCCTATCCGATCCTCGCGCCCATCTTCGTCGGCGGACCGGTCGACGACTTCACGCACTTCGCCGGCCTGCAGCCGTCGGTGCTGATGGGAATGGCGCTGGCGGCCAATCCGCTGGGGATCCTGATCGGCAGCCTCGTCTCGGGTCCGATGTCCGATCGGCACGGGCGGCGGCTGGTGCTGGCGATCACGCTGGTGGCGACGCTCGCGGGCCATCTGCTCACGGCCTGGGCGCTGGTGCTGCGCAACTACCCGCTGTTCGCGCTGGCGCGCTTCGGCACGGGCCTGGTCGAGAGCAACACCGCGGTGGCGCGCGCGATGGTGGCCGACCTGCACGAGCAGATCGACCGCACGCGGGCGTTCGCGCTGCTCAACGCCTGCATGTACGCGGGCTGGCTGCTGGGCCCGCTGGTGGGCGGGCTGACGCTGCCGCTGGGCGAGCCGGTACCGTTCGTGCTGGCGGCGGCGATGACGCTGCCCTGCGTGGCGGTGCTGTTCCTCGGCCTGCCGGCGGCGCCCAGGCCCCACGCGGCCGCGCCGGCCGCGCGCAACGTGCTGGCGCTGCTCGCGGCCGATCGCACGCTGGCGCTGATCTTCGCGCTGCAGCTGGCCTACACGCTGGCGCTCAATTCGCTTTACGAGTTCTCGCCGCTGTGGATGCTGCAGAACGCCGGCTACGACAGCCGCGGCATCGCCTTTGTGACGGCGGGCCAGTGCGCGGCGATGACCCTGACCAGCGCGCTGGCCGGCCGCTTCGGCCGCTCGGGCGGCCATCCGCTGCGACACGCGTCCGTCCATGCGCTCACGGCCGCCGTCTGCCTGCTCCTGCTGGCGGTGCTGCCCGGCCGGCTGGGCATCCTGGTGATCATGGCGATGGGCGTTCCGACCGCGATGTACAACGCGGTCATGCCGGCGTGGATGTCGGAGCGCTTCGCCGAGCACGGCCAGGGCCGCATCATGGGGCTGCTGTCGACGATCTTCTGCGTGTCCAACGTGATCGTCGCGCTCGGCGGCGGCTGGATGGCCTTGCTGTCGACGCGCTGGATCATGGCATTGGGCGGCGCGGCGGCGGTGGTGTCGGCGCTGCTGATGCTGCGCCTGGCGCGCACGGAGGCGGCGCGGCGCGCCGTGGCGGCATGAGCTCCACGCCCGAGCGCCTGCGCTTCCCGCTCGCGAGCCGCGGGCCGCGGGCCGCAGCCGGCCGCCGCTGCGCCTTTCATCACGACGGTCAGGCAATGAATCCGATCGGCGCCTCGTTGCGTATGCAAAAGGAGAACGCAGCGCATCGCCCGAGGAGTCCGCATGTCCAACAACACCACCACCGCCCGCGCCGTCGGCTGGGTCGAGCAGGGCCTGGTGCCCGATCGCGTCGTGCGGCTGGGGATCCGCCGCCTCCTCAAGGACCGGCTGGACGAGGTGCACGCGACCGACGCGCAGGCCGCCGGGGAGCTCGAGCAGGCCTTCATCGCGCACATGCGCACCGCGCCGATCGCGCTGCTGCCCGACAAGGCCAACGAGCAGCACTACGAGGTGCCGGCCGACTTCTTCGCGCGCACGCTGGGTCCGCATCGCAAGTACAGCAGCTGCTTCTGGGGCGACGGCGCGCAGACGCTCGCGCAGGCCGAAGCCGCGGCGCTGCGCATCACCTGCGAGCGCGCCCGGCTGCGGGATGACCAGGCCATCCTCGAGCTCGGTTGCGGCTGGGGTTCGCTGAGCCTGTGGATGGCCGAACACCATCGCAACAGCCACATCACCGCGGTGTCGAACTCGGGCTCGCAGCGCCGCTACATCGAAGGCGAGGCGCGGGCACGGGGACTGCACAATCTGCACGTGATCACTTGCGACGCCAACCAGTTCGACGCGCGCCCCGGCCAGTTCGACCGCGTGGTGTCGGTGGAGATGTTCGAGCACCTGCGCAACTGGCCGGCGATGTTCGCGCGTGTCGCACGCTGGCTGCGGCCCGATGGACGCTTCTTCATGCACGTGTTCGCGCACCGCGGCGCGCCGTATGCGTTCGTCGAGCGCGACGCCGGCGACTGGATGAGCCGCCACTTCTTTTCCGGCGGCATGATGCCCGGCGACGATCTCGCGCTGAACTTCCAGGACCACCTGCGCCTGGCCAGCCGCTGGCGCTGGGACGGCACGCACTACCAGAAGACCGCCGAGGCCTGGCTGCGCAACATGGACGAAGCGCGCGGCGACCTGATGGACCTGATGGCCAGCACCTACGGCGCGTCGGCCGAACTCTGGTGGCAGCGCTGGCGGCTGTTCTTCATGTCGGTGGCCGAGCTGTTCGGCCACGAGGACGGGCAGCGCTGGTGGGTCAGCCACTACCTGTTCGACAAGCGCGCATGAGCGCCGCCGATCTCGCGACAGCCCCGATGCGCGCCGGCGCGCCCTCGCGCAAGCGCCAGCTGGCGAACTTCGCGGTGTTCGAGGCCGCCTGGTACGCCTGCATCCTTGGCGTGGCGCACGGCCACCCGCTGTGGGGCAGCGCCGCCGTCGTCTGCGCGATCGCCTGGCACGTGGGGATCTCGGCGCGCCCCGCGACCGAGCTCGCGCTCGTCGCCGTCCTCGGCGCGATCGGGTTCGTCGCCGAATCCCTGGTCGCCGCGCAGGGCCGCGTCGCGTACCCGTCCGGCCAGCCGGTGGCCTGGCTGGCGCCCTACTGGCTGGTCGCGCTGTGGGGCGAGTTCGCCATCGCGCTCAACGTGACGCTGCGTTGGCTGAGGCGCCGGCCGCTGGCGGCCGCGCTACTTGGCGCCGTCTTCGGGCCGCTGTCGTTTGCCGGCGGCGTGCGCCTGGGCGGCGCGCGTTTCGTCGACGAACATGCCGCGCTGGCCACGCTCGCCGGCATGTGGGCGCTGCTGATGCCGCTGGTGATGTGGATTTCCGAGCGCCTCGATGGCGTTGCCGAACCTGCCGGAGCTCTTCGCCATGCCTGACTTCGACGCGCTGCTGCCGATCGCGCTGCACGGCCTCGCGCTCATCGCGCTGCTCGGGCTGGGCACCTGGGTCGCGAGTCTCGTGCGGCATGACGCGAGCCTGGTGGACCGCATGTGGTCGCTGATGATCGCCGGGCCCGCGCTGGTGTACGCGGCGCAGACGTCATGGACGACGCCGCGCGCGATCGCCGTGCAGGTGCTGGTGCTCACGTGGGGCCTGCGGCTGGCCGCCTACATCACGTGGCGCAACTGGGGCCATGGCGAGGACCGGCGCTACCAGCAGATCCGTGCGCGCAACGAGCCGCACTTCGCGCTCAAAAGCCTGCTGATCGTGTTCGCGCTGCAGATGGTGCTGGCCTGGATCGTGACGGCCCCCGCGCTGGCCGCGCTTGTCGGCAGGCGCGGCCTGGGGGCACTCGACGTCGCCGGCATCACCGTCGCCCTGGCCGGGTTCCTGTTCGAGGCGATCGGCGACGCGCAAATGGCCGCATTCAAGCGCGAACCGGCCAACCGGGGCCGGGTGATGGATCGCGGCCTGTGGCGCTTCACGCGGCACCCGAACTACTTCGGCGAGGCCTGCTTCTGGTGGGGCGTCTGGCTGATCGCGCTCGCGGCCGGAGGCCTCGGCGCGGCCTGGACGGTGGTCTCCCCGCTGCTGATGACGGTGCTGCTGCTCAAGGTTTCCGGCGTGGCGCTGCTCGAAAAGGACATCGGCGAGCGCCGGCCGGCCTATCGCGATTACATCGCCCGCACGAACGCGTTCATCCCGGGGCGGCCGAGGGGTCTGGCCTCTCCTGCGCCCGCGCCGGGGTCACGCCGGTAGAGGCGGCGCCGATCGCGGGCCATGCCAGAGGCCTTCAGGCCCGGTCGACCAGCGCCGTGACGTAGCCGTTCTTGCCGTTGCGCTTGACCCAGTACATCGCCTCGTCGGCCGCGTGCATCAGCTCGCGCCGATGGCGGCCGTGGCGCGGGAAGCCGGCCATGCCGATGCTCACGCCGATGCGGGCGCTGCCGGCGCTGCCAAGGTCGAAGGGCTCGCACAGGCGCGCGACGATGTTGGCGGCGATCTGGCTGGCGGCCACGTCGGTCGGGCCGGAATGCACCAGGGCGACGACGAACTCGTCGCCGCCGACGCGCCCGAGCAGGTCGCTGTTGCGGCGCAGCTCGGCCTGGATGCGCTGCACGGCCTGCTGCAGCACCTCGTCGCCATGGTGGTGGCCCAGGCGGTCGTTGATCTGCTTGAAGCCGTCAAGGTCGAGATAGAGCAGGGTGAGCGCATCGTGCGACTGGCCGTGCGCCAGGCAACGGTCGATCGCCTCGTCGATGCCGTTGCGATTGAGCACGCCGGTCAGCGCGTCGTGGTCGGCGCGGCGCCGCACGTCGGTCTCGACCTGCTTGCGTTCGGTGATGTCGTACAGCACGCCTTCGACGACGCCGTCTGTCGCCGCCGCAGGGGTCTGGGCGTCCGTGCTGGTGCCGGCAGGCTCCTGCACCGAGAGCAGGCAGTGCGCCCAGCGCGTGCGGCCGTCCATCGAGCGCAGCTCGAGGTCCGCCGACATCGTCTCGTTGCGCAACGCCGCCTGCTCGATCATCGCGCGCGCCCTTTCGGGCCGTGCGAACACCAGGTCGAGGAAGTCCCGGCCGCGCAGCTGGCGCAGGTCGCTGACGCCGCCGCCGATCACCTTGAGCGCCGTCGGGTTGCCGTTGATCAGCCGGCCCTGGCGATCCAGCACGAAGATGCCGGCGCTGGTCGAGTCGAAGATCTGGCGGTACTGCGCCTCCATCGCCTCGATGTCCTGGCGCAGCTCGCGCTCGCGCAGCAGCGTCTGCGCATTGGCGCTCAGCAGGTCGTTGGCCGACTGCACCAGCGTGCCGATCTCGTCGTGCGCGTGGCCGCGCGGCGTCTCCAGGCGTTGCGTGGTGCCCGGCGGCATGCTCGCCAGGGCGCGCGCGAGGCGCACGATGGGGCGCGAGACGAGCCGGGTGCCGGTCAGGAAGACAGCCGCCGCGATCAGCGCGGCCTGGCCCGCCATCAGCAGCGCCATCAGCCAGGCCTCGCGGCGCGCGACGCGCTGCAGCTGGTCGGCGTCGATCTCGATGCGCAGCGCCCCGATGGTCTCGTTGGCGTCGAACGGCGATTGGAGCGGCTGGCGCACGACCGAGTCGCCCGCCGCCAGCGGCTCGGCCGAACCGGAGCCTTGCAGCAGCGTCTTGCCGGTTGCGTCGACGATGTCGACCTGCCGGACCAGCGAGCTGCGCGCGACGCCCTCGATGATCTCGCGCATCAGCGGCGCGTCGTGCGCGTAGACGGCGATGGCCGCGGTCTTCTCGACGGCGGCCTGCATGCTGGCGATGGTCTGGTGCGCGGCGGCGTTGGCGCGCCGTTCGCCCATCGCATAGGCCAGCATGCCGGCGATCAGGGCGAACAGCATCGCCGCCGCCAGCGCGCTGGCCAGGAAGCGGTATTGCAGGCGCGAGCGCGGCAGGTTCACTTGGCGCTCTTGAGCACGAGGACGACGCGCAGGCCCTTGTCGGCCGCGGGCTCCTGCAACAGGTAGCCGACCGCGCTCGGGTTGCGCTTGACCAGGTCGGCCATCGCGGCCTCGCCGGGCAGCGGTTGCGGCGGCAGCGTCTGGCCCGAGAACATCAGGCGCGACCAGTAACTGTTGATCTGCGCGAGGTCCATGCCGGTCAGCGCCTTGTAGAACGCGGCGCGGCCGGGATCGTCGCGCGGCAGGTCGAACGGCAGCGCGAACGTGCCGTCGGGAAACGCGCGGCTGCGGCCCATGTACAGGTCGACCAGTTCCTTCTGGCTCATGGCCTTGACGCTGCTGGACACGGGCACGACGACCCACACGTCGGCGCGCGCGGGCAGCGCGGCGGCGCACAGGCACAGCGCGGCCAGCGAGGCAAGCAGGCCGCGGCGGCGCCGCGAGAGGAGGCGGACGGCGGCAGCCATCAGAAGACGAAGTCCATGCCGGCGCTGATCACGCTGGCGTGATGGGCGGCCGGGGTGTCGTAGGCCCACATGCCGCCGCCGAAGGCCGCGCTGCGAACCACGTCGATCTGCATCTTCAGGGCGATCTGGGCGTTGACGTCCCAGCGACCGCCCACCGAGACGCTGCCCTGGTTCTCGCGTCCCAGGTTGAAGCTCGAGGCGATGCCCTGGCCCAGGCCCTGGGCCCCCGCGGCCAGTGCCGGGCCCATGACCGGCGCCAGCGTCGCGGCCCACTGCGGATCGGGCAGCGGCGCGCGCGACGTGCGGGCGCGGCCGATCATCGCGAACAGCGTGACGTCGTCGAAGCGGCGTGCCGCGCTGGCATAGCCATACCAGGCCTGGCTGCTGGAGAAGTTGCCGGTGATGCGCGAGAGCTCGGCCTGCAGTTGCCAGGGCGCGAGGTCCCAGGACGCGCCGAGGGCGGCATAGCGCGTGACGAAGACGTCCTGCGGAAACGAGTCTCGCAGCACCGCGGCCTGGGTCGCGACGGCGGGGACCGGCAGGTGTGCCAGCGCATCCAGCGCGTTCCAGGATTGCGCGACGGCGGCGGTGTCGCGTGCGCGCGTGCGCGCCTCGGCGACCGTGGCCTTGACCGTGAAGCCGTCCGCATCGAAGGCGAGCGTGGCGCCCAGCAGCGGATCGACGTTGCCGTGCGTGTCGCCGTCGTCGTGCGTGCTGCCCAGCGTGACGCTGGTGCGTCCGCCGAACACCTTGGCGCGCACGCGGCCGTCGCCCAGCCGCCATTGCCGGCTGATGTCGGCGCCGTCGAGCGTGGAGGCCGGCATCCAGCCGTAGAAGTCGACGCTGGGCCGCATCCACGGATAGGCGAAGCCGACGTTGCGCACGTCGGCCAGCAGGAACAGGTCGGGGCTGGTGCGGCCGACGCGGATCTCCCATTCGGGCGTCGGGCGCCAGGCCGCGAAGGCCCAGGCCAGGCTCTCGTCGCCCGCGGCCTCGCGGGCGCGCGGCTTGAGCACGAGCTGGCCGACGAACTCGAGTCGCGGATCGGGGCGCCACGAGGCCTGCAGGCCGAGCCGGGAATCGACGTCGGCGCGCACGCGCTCGTCGTGGTGCGCGGTCTGGTCGATCTCGCGCCGGAAGCCCCAGCTGTCGTGCGGCAGGACATCGACCAGGCCCAACGTGCCGAAGCCGTTCAGGCGCCAGTCGGACGCGGCACCGGGAACGTCCTGCGCCGGCGCGGCAGGGGCGATCGAGATCAGGCCCGCGCAAAGCGCGGCCAGCCATGGCACGCGCCGGCCCGGGACGAACACGGCGTCACGGCGCGGCGATGCGGGCCGCAGAGGGGTTCTCGGAGTCATTGCCCATTATTTAGGCAGCGTCCTGGTGGCGGTGGTACGAAAAGCGAGGGCGGCGCCGGCCTATTCGCGCCTCAAGTCCGAGGGCCGGCTTGTCGCGCGTGTAAGCAGCTGTGGATTGCACGGCGGTCCGGCCGTTGATCTCGCGTTCGAAATCGCGCGCCGTTCCTAGACTTCTGCCATCCCCGCGCCGACCTGCGGCGCCGGGCCAAATTCCATGTCGAACACGCTGCTCATCCATGTCTCGGGCCTCGTTGCCCTGGCCCTCAACGTCGTCGCTCTCGTCTGCACCTGCGAGCGCTCGCTGCGCCTGCGTTCCGGCATCGCCGGCATGATCTGGGCGCTCAACAACTTCCTGATGGGGGCCAACGTCGCCGCCGCGTTGAGCGTGGTCAGCGCGGGTCGCACGGCGACCTCGGCCGTCACGCTCGGCGAGCATCGCGCCCGCCGGATCGGCTTTGCGATCTTCGCGGCGATCACGCTGGCGGTGGGCCTGTGGACCTGGGGCGGCTGGGCCTCGCTGTTGATGGTGGTCGCGTCGCTGATGTCGACCTACGCGGTGTTCCACCTGACCGGCCGTTCGCTGCGCTGGGTGATGCTGGCGGTGTCGGCGCTGTGGATGTTCAACGCGTGGAGCTACGGCTCGTGGGAGCAGATGGCGGCCAACCTGATCAGCGCGGCCGCCTCGCTTTACGGCGCCTGCCGCGTGGGACGCACCGCTAGCGTTTGAGCAAGGTCGCGGCCGCGCGGTACTGGCCGGGCGTCATGCCCCAGACCGCCTTGAAGCGCCGCACCAGGTGGCTGGCGCTCGCATGGCCCGTCTCGCGCGCGACCTCGTCGAGCGACGGCGCCCGGCGCGCGCGCAGCAGCACGGCCGCGCGTTCGATGCGGCGCGCCACGATCCATTCATGCGGCGCCACCCCCAGCGAGGCGCGAAACATGTGGGCGAAGTGCGTCTCCGACAACGCGCAAAAGGCGGCCATCTCGCCGACCGTCACCGGCTGCGCGAGACGCGCCTGCAGCCAGTCGACGAGGCGACGCCGCAGTGCCGGTGCGAGGCCGCCGCGGATGTCGCCCCGGGGCGCGCGTCCCGCGTGACGCGCGAGCACATGCGCCAGCGCCGCATGGCCCAACTCGTTGGCGGCCAGGCGCTCGCCGGGGTCGGCCCAGTCCAGCGCCGCCAGGCGCGCCAGCCGCGCGCCCAGTTCCGGGTCGTCGCAGAAGTTGAGCTCGGGCAGGCGCAGCTCGCGCGGTTCGCGATCGAGCAGGCGCAGCGCCAGCGGCGCGAGGCGCTCGGACTCGAAGTACAGGTGCACGAAGGTCTGCTCGCTGCCGACCACCCAGTTGACCTCGTGCCCGGCAGGCATCAGGCACAGCTTGCCCGGGGCGCCGCGTTCTGACGGTGCATCCTCGCGATAGGTGCCGTGGCCGCCGCGCAGGTACAGCGACAACGTGTGGTGGCACGGCAGGTAGCGCGTGGCGTCGAAGCTGTTGGACCACTGCGCCACGGCCAGCCCGTCGCCCAGCGCCGCGTGCCGGTGCAGGCGGGCACGCGAGTGGGAGAGCACGTCGAAGACGTCGGTGGACGAGGAGGCGGGCATGGGGTCGAGGAGGTTTGCCGCCAACTCTAGCGCGGGCGCGCCCTTGCGTGCGCGCGCGGGGCGCAAGCAAACGCAGGAACGTGCAACCGTGCACCTTCGCGGGCCGCCAGACTTGGCGCCATGACCTGCGTCCTTTACGCTCTGACCGTCGTGATCTGGGGCACCACCTGGATCGCCCTGAAGCTGCAGCTCGGCAGCGTGCCCATCCCGTGGTCGATCGCCTGGCGCTTCGCGCTGGCCGCCGTCGTGCTGTTCGGCTGGCTCGCGGCGCGCGGCCGGCTGCGGCTGCCGCGGCGCCAGGTGCGCTGGCTGGTCGCGGCACAGGGCCTGTGCCTGTTCTGCCTGAACTTCATCTGCTTTCTCAACGCGAGCCGCACCATCGCCAGCGGCCTCGTCGCGGTCGTGTTCTCGACGGCGACGCTGTGGAACGCGCTCGGCGCGCGCCTGGTCTTCAAGCGGGCGCTGACGCCGGCCATCCTCGGCGGCGGCGCGCTGGGACTGGGCGGGCTGCTGCTGATGTTCTGGCCCGAGCTGGCGCGCCACGGCGCCACGGCCGGCACCTGGCGCGGTCTGGCCTTCGCACTGGGCGGCACGCTTTGCTTCTCGTGCGGCAACCTGCTGTCCTCCCGCATGCAGGCACTGGGCGAGACACCGGCGCTCACCAACGCGTGGGGCATGACGGTGGGCACCCTGGCGCTGGTCGCCGGCTGCGCCGCATTCGGCATCGCGCCCGCCTTCGATACCTCGCCCACCTACGTCGGCGCGTGGCTGTACCTGGCCATCCCCGGATCGGTCGTCGGCTTCACCGCCTACCTGTCGCTGGTGGGCCGGCTCGGTCCCGAGCGGGCCGCCTACTGCACGGTGCTGTTCCCGCTGGTCGCGCTCGCGATCTCGTCGGTGGTGGAGGACTACCGCTGGACGCCGCCGGCGCTGGCCGGGCTGGTGCTGGTCATGGCCGGCAACGTGCTGGTGTTCCGCAAGCGCGCTCCACGCGTCCCCACGCAGGCTCGCACGGCCTGAGCTCAGGCAAAGGCGAGGTCCGGTCAAGGCGGTACCGGGTACGGCTTTTCATCTGGCGAAAGGATGTACCCGGTGCGACGTTTCATGGAGTAACGCACCCCAAGGCGGTACCGGGTACGGCGTCTCATCTGGCGAAAGGATGTACCGGGTGCGACGTTTCAGGTGCGACGTTTCATGAGTAACGCACCCCAGGGCAGAACCGGGCGTTTCATTTGGCGAAAGGATGTACCCGGTACGCCGTTTCATTGGGTGAAAGGATGTACCGGGTATGGCGTTTCACTGGCGGCGGGATTTGCCCCAGACTAGCGGGATGGAAAAGCATCCCCTGCAGCCGTTGCTGGAGCCCGAGGCCATCGTCGTGTTCTCGGCGCGCCGTGGCGATGCCAGACAGCAGACCGCGCAGGGCCGCGCGCTGACCGAGGCCATCCGCGCCCAGCGCTTCACGGGCACGATCCACTTCCTGGAGATCGGCACGACCGCCACCGCCGGCACGCTGGACGAGCTGTCGCGCACGCGTGCCGACCTGGCCATCATCGCGCTGCCGCCCAAGGACATCGCCGCGGCGCTGGAGGTGGCCGGCCGCATCGGCTGCCGCGCCGTCCTGATCGTCTCCAACGGCGTGAGCGCCGAGCGTGCCGCCGAGTTGCGCAAGATCGCGCAGCGCGAGGGCGTGCTGCTGCTGGGCCCCAACAGCCTGGGCTTCCAGCGTCCCAAGCTCAACCTGAACGCGAGTGCGGCCGGCCCGTTGGCGCGCGCGGGCTCGCTGGGCGTGGTCTGCCAGTCGGGGGCGCTCACCGCCGCGATGCTGGACTGGGCGCGCTCGAACGGCATCGGCTTCTCGCTGGTGGCGTCCGTGGGCCCGCACACCGACGTCGACATCGCGCAGGTGCTCGACTACCTGTCCAGCGACCCGCAGACGCAGTCCATCATCGTCTACCTCGAAGGCATCGGCAGCGCGCGGCGCTTCATGAGCGCGCTGCGCTCGGCGGCCATCGCCAAGCCGGTCATCGTGCTCAAGGCCGGCCGACGCTCGGCCGGCAACGAGGCCGCGCAGACGCACAGCGCCGCCTCGGTCGGCTCGGACGACGTGTTCGACGCGGCGCTGCGCCGCGCGGGCGCGGTGCGCGTGCGTTCCTTCGTCGAGCTGTTCTCGGCGGCCAAGTGCCTCGCGTCGCGCTATCGGCCGGTCGGGCCGCGGCTGGCGCTGGTGACCAACGGCGGCGGCCCCGGCGTGCTGGCCGCCGACTGGATCCACGAGATCGGCCTGAAGCTTGGCCGGCTGTCTTCCGCCTCGATCGCCGCGCTCAAGCCGATGCTGCCGGAGGCGGCGTCAGTGTCCGACCTGATCGACCTGTCGGAGGACGCGGGGGCCGAGCACTATGCCGCGGCCATCCGCACCGCTGCCGCCGACAAGGAGGTCGACGGCATCCTGGCCATCCACTCGCCCAAGACCGGCGTCGATCCGATGGCGGTCGCGCGCGCCGTCGCGGCCTTGCTACCCACCACCTACAAGCCGCTGCTCTCGTGCTGGATGGGCGACGCCACCATGGGCGAGGCGAGGGTGCTGCTCAACGACGCCGGCATCGCGAGCTTTCGCACGCCCGAGGCCGCGGTGGGCGCGTTCGGCAACATCTCCACGTTCTATCAGAACCAGCGCCTGCTGCAGCAGACGCCGCCACCCTTGTCCGCCCTGGCCAAGCCGGACATCGCCGGCGCGCAACTGCTGATCGAGAGCGTGCTGGCCGAGCGGCGCAAGGTGCTGACCGAGATGGAGTCCAAGACGCTCCTGTCCTCGTTCCACGTGCCGGTGACGCAGACCATCCTCGCGCGCTCGCCCACCGAGGCCATGATGATCGCGACGCAGCTGGGATTTCCGGTGGCGCTCAAGATCGCGTCGCCGGACATCCTGCACAAGACCGACGTGCAAGGCGTCGCGCTCAACATCATGAGCGGCACCAGCGTGCGCGAGACCTGGACCGACATGATGGAACGCGTCGGCCGGCTCGCGCCGCGTGCACGCATCGAGGGCGTGACGGTGCAGAAGATGGCCCGCGCCCGCCGCGGCCGCGAGATCTCGGTGGGCGTGGTCACCGACGACCCATTCGGGCCCGTCATCGTGTTCGGTGCCGGCGGCGTGATGATCGAGCTGATCGCCGACCGCGCGATGGAGCTGCCGCCGCTCAACCAGTTCCTGGCGCGCCGGCTGATCGAGCGCGCCCGCGTCGCCGAGACCCTGGTGGAGTGGCGCGGCGCCAGCGCCGCCAACGTCGCCGCGCTGGAACAGGTGCTGCTGCGCGTGTCGGAGATGGTGTGCGCGCTGCCGCAGCTGCGCGAGATGGATGTCAACCCGATCATCGTCGACGAGTCCGGCGCGGTCGCGGTCGACGCGCGCATCGTGGTCGACGGCGCGCCGCTCGCCCACCCGGGCTCGCCGGGCCAGTTCGCGCACCTGTCGATCCTGCCCTACCCCTCGCGCTTCGGCATCGTGCATGTCGACTACGGCGGCGACACCTGCGAGCTGCGCCCGATCCGGCCGGACGACGCCCAGATGCTGCAGGACCTGGTGCGCGGCCTGTCGCCCGAGAGCCGCTACTTCCGCTTCGTCTCCTCCTTCAACGAGCTGCCGTCGACGATGCTGTCGCGCTTCACGCTGATCGACTACGACCGCGAGATGGCGCTGGTGGCGCTGGTGCGGCAACGCGTGGCCAACGCCGATGGCGACGTCGTCGAGTGCGACCGCATCGTCGGCGTCTCGCGCTACGTGATCACGCCCGACCAGCAAAGCTGCGAGTTCTCGCTGGTGGTGACCGAGGACATGAAGGGCCGCGGCCTGGGCTCCCGGCTGATGGAAGCCATCATGGACGCGGCGCGCGAACGCGGCCTGGCCGAGATCGCCGGGCTGGTGCTGCGCAGCAATGCGGCGATGCTCAAGCTGATGCGCGGCATGGGTTTCGAGGTGCAGCGCTTCGACGAGGATCCGGATTTCGTGAAGGTGACGCACGCGTTGTGACGCCTTCGGCACGGCCGGTTCGCGGCAGAATCACGCAATACCACTTCGATCGCTGGCCATGCTCGAAGACTTGCGCGCCGCGCTCTCGCAACACGACTGGTCGGACGGCGACACGCCGCCGGCCGTGGACTTCCACCTCTTCTTCGACGGCAACTCGCAGGAGGAATCGATCGCGCCCAACCGACGCAGCGGCGACCGGCCGCCGGTCGCCGCGCTGTACGAGCGATTCAAGGAGATCGCGGCGCGGCCGCAGGTCGAGCGGGTTCTCGTCGCACTGCACTACGAATGGGCCGACCCCGAATACGCCGACGGGTTTCCGCCGGCGGACAGCGTCATCATCTTCTCGGCGGCCCGGCCCGAGGTCGTGCAGGGCTGGGTGCAGGGGCTCGGGTCCGACGGCGTCCTGGCCGGCTGGCCGCAGGGCAAGCCCAAGAACGCGCCGGACCCGCAGCCTGGCGTGCGGATCCATTGCATCTGCTGGGATTGAGCCCGACGGGCCGCCCGGAAGGTGTCTGGCTCCTCCTCGAATCGCGTCGGTCGGCGTGAGACAGTCATCCCCCAGCACGATTCGAGGAGGTGCCTGACGCCGGATTCGTAGCGGAGACCGGCCTCAGGCACCGGCGTCGCGCACCGGGATCGTGGCCTGGCCGAGGCCGCGGCCAGACACCTGCGGCTGCCGAAGTTGCTCTGCCTATCTGGGCCCGGGCAGCAACGCCTTGGCCGCCTCGATGCGCAGCGCCAGCGGTGCGGTCTCGTCGTTCATGACGCGCAGGAGGAAGCGGCGCGGATCCTGTTCGGGCGTGTCGGCCGGCTCGGGCTCGGTGATGCGCGCAGGCGCGGGGGCAGGCGCGGGCGCTGGCGCGGGAAGCGCCGTCGCGCGCATGCCCGCCAGCGCCTCGTCCAACGCGGCTGGCGTCATCGGCTGCAATGCGCGCAGCAGCGTCGCCTGGCCTTCCTCGCCCGGTTCGACGTCCAGGAAGGGCGTCTCCGAGAAGACCGCCGCCAGGTCGGGCGCGACGAAGGCGGACCAGTTGCCGCTGTCGGCCTGCAGCGCGGGGACGAGCTGGGCGTGGCGAGGCGGCTCTTCCGGCGTCGGCCACAGACGCACGCGCGACGGATTGATGTGCGCGAGAAAGCGCATGCGCAACGCCTCGAGGAACGCGCGGGCCCGGTCGACGGGGATCGCGGTCTGCAGCGAGAACCACAGCTGCAGCCCGTCCCGGCCCGACACGGCGATGCCTGGCGCCGGCAACTCCAGTTCCATCTGCACGCCATGCCAGACCTCCGACAGCGCATCCCAACCGGTCGGCTGTGCGACTTCCAGCACCAGCGCGCGCACGCGGCCGCGGGCGTCGACGAGCGACAAGTCCTGCGCGTCCTTGGTCGCGAAGACCAGGCCGCCCAGGTACAGGCGTTCCAGTTCGGCATGCAGCCTGTTCATGGCCGCAGCAGGTACGCGATCGCCGCCGTCACCGTCACGACCTGCGCCTGGTTGCATTCCGCCGGCGACGTCGTCGGGCTGTCGGGATAGACCTCGGTGGTGGTCACGAAGCGGGCGTTGGTCATGCCCCCGCACAGGCCGAGCGACCGCTTGGCGTAGTTGATCACGCCGGGCTGTTCGAGCGGCGTGCCGATGATGCAGCCGTGTTCGTCGGCATCGGCGATGTGGGTGACGCGGCCAACGGCCTCGATCAGCGCGCGCTGGAAGTCGGGGGCGGGCCGTTCGGTGTCGCCGACCAGGTAGAAGCCGTCGGGGATCGCGTGCCAGTCGAATGCCTTGCCGTCGCGCGCGGCCTTGGCGGGGCCGAACTCGCTGTTGTCGGTGTCGGTGGTCTCGTGCAGGTCGACATGCAGGTCGAACGCTGCGGCCTGCGCCGCGACGCAGGCCATCGCGAGCGCCGATTCGGCCGCGGGACTGGCGTCGCGGAACTGGCGGTTCGGATCGAGCGCGTCGGGGTTCCAGCGGTTGATCGTCTCGTAGCCCCACGGACTGAGGCAGGGCAGCACCAGCAGGTTCGCCGACTCGGCGTGGCGTGCGAATTCTGTGGCGATCCACTGCAGCGCGCCTTGCACGCCGCTGGTCTCGTAGCCGTGCACGCCGCCGGTGACGAGAACGCTCGGACGATCGGCGCGCCAGGTGCGGCTGCGCACGGCGTAGAGCGGATAGCGCGCCAGGCCCAGGCGCGTGTAGTCGAGGGTGCCGTACTGCAGCAACTCGGCTTCGGGCGGGACGCGCGCCTGCAGCGGCGCGACGACCTCGTCGGCGTAGCTGCGCTTGACGTGCTGGCGCGCGAGCCAGGCGGTACGTTCGGCGTCACCCCAGGGCGTGCCGGGCGTGCCGATGGGGTAGGGCGCGGTGGGGGGAAGATTGCTCACGGGAGTCGTCCGGAATGCGCAAACCCGGACGATACCTCGTGCCGGCTGCGCGGCCCCCGGACGACCTGACGGAAAATGGCGGATTGCTACCGCTTTCGAAAGCAGCTTCCAGATGTCCATCCAGTGGTTCCCGGGTCACATGCACACGACCCGCAAGGCGATCGCCGAGCGCCTG
>Ga0209759_1001147_pt1 | contig 16877 bp, 19 predicted proteins | sample AraplaCL_Col_mMS_FD_184261 | JGI IMG/M metagenome (GOLD analysis project Ga0209759, IMG submission 184261) | Arabidopsis root microbial communities from the University of North Carolina, USA - plate scrape CL_Col_mMS (SPAdes) (version 2) | ecosystem: Host-associated > Plants > Roots >...
GGGCACGTCGACGTTCATCGTCGGTCTGCTGCCGTCGTACGGCACGATTGGCGTGGCCGCGCCGGTCATCCTGATCGCCTTGCGCATGCTGCAGGGCTTGGCACTGGGCGGTGAGTACGGCGGCGCTGCCACGTATGTGGCCGAACACGCCCCGCACGGCCGCCGTGGTGCCTACACCTCGTGGATCCAGACGACCGCCACGTTGGGCCTGTTTCTCTCGCTGATCGTCATCCTGGTGGTGCGTGAACTGACCGGCAAGGCGTTCGACGATTGGGGCTGGCGCATCCCGTTCCTGGTGTCGATCCTGCTGCTCGCCACCTCGGTGTACATCCGCCTGTCGATGAGCGAATCGCCGGCGTTCCAGAAGATGAAGGCGGAGGGCAAGACATCCAAAGCCCCGCTGACGGAATCCTTCGGCCAATGGCGCAACCTGAAGATCGTGATCCTGGCGCTGATCGGCCTGACCGCGGGCCAGGCTGTGGTGTGGTACACGGGCCAGTTCTACGCGCTGTTCTTCCTCACGCAAGTGCTGAAGGTCGACGCGTTCACGGCCAACGTGCTGATTGCAGTGGCGCTGGCCATCGGCACGCCGTTCTTCGTGTTCTTCGGCTCGCTGTCGGACCGCGTGGGCCGCAAGTGGATCATCATGGGCGGCTGCCTGCTGGCCGTGCTGACGTACTTCCCGCTGTTCAAGGCGCTCACGCACTATGCCAACCCGGCACTGGAGCGCGCGCAACAAACGGCGCAGATCGTCGTCAAGGCCGACCCGAAGGAGTGCTCGTTCCAGGGCAGCCCGATCGCCCGGGAAGTGGATTTCCGCTCGTCATGCGACATCGCCAAGCGCACGCTGGCGCAGTCGTCGGCCAGCTATGAATCCGAAGATGCCCCCGCCGGCACCATCGCCTCGGTGACGATCGCCGGCAAGGAAATCGCCTCGCTCAACGCCACCCGCACCGCCGACGGTCAAGCCTTCGACGCCGACAGCAAGACCAAGATCGCCGACTTTAAGAAACAGGTGGCGGAATCGCTCAAGGCAGCCAACTACCCGACCAAGGCCGACCCGGCCCAGATGAACACGGTCATGGTGCTGGTCATCCTGGTGATCCTGGTGATCTACGTGACCATGGTCTACGGGCCAATCGCGGCGATGCTGGTGGAGCTGTTCCCAACGCGCATCCGGTACTCGTCGATGTCGCTGCCGTATCACATCGGCAACGGCTGGTTCGGGGGGCTGCTGCCGACCATCTCGTTCGCCCTCGTGGCGCAGAACGGCAATATCTATCACGGCCTGTGGTACCCGATCTGGATCGCAGCCATCACCTTCGTGATCGGCGCGCTGTTCGTCCGGGAGACCAAGGATGTGGATATTTATCGCAACGATTGACGAAGGGGGTTGACACATTCTCAGAAACCGGTAGAATCCCGCTTCTTCGGCGAATTAGCTCAGTCGGTTAGAGCGACGGAATCATAATCCGCAGGTCCGGGGTTCGAATCCCTGATTCGCCACCAAATGCGAAAGCCCTGTAAATCTTTGATTTACAGGGCTTTTTCACTAAGGGCTCTGCGGCTTCGCTGCGAGCCCTTTTCTTTTACCGGCCCCTCGCGGTGCAAATTCGGTGCAATACGCGGTGCAGACCTCACGGAAGGAGCACCATGGCAGCACTGACAAAAACCCCCTCTGGCACGTGGAAGGCAACCATCCGACGCGTTGGTTGGCCGACCGTCGCCAAGACATTCCGCACGAAGCGCGATGCCGAGGATTGGGCGCGGCGCACCGAGGACGAGATGGTACGCGGCGTGTTCATCCAGCGCGCGCCCTCGGAAAAGACCACGGTAGCCGATGCGCTCGACCGCTACGAGCGAGAAATCGTCCCCACCAAGAAGGCCAGCACGCAGCGCCGCGAAGGCGCGCGCATCCGCGAGCTTAAAGAGCACTTCGGCAAGTATTCGCTTGCGGCGGTCACGCCGGACCTCGTGGGCCGGTATCGAGACGACAGATTGGCTCAGGGCAAGGCGAACAACACTGTCCGCCTCGAACTCGCCCTGCTCGGCCACCTATTCAACGTAGCGATTAAGGAATGGCACATCGGGTTGATCTTCAACCCTGTCTCGAACATCCGTAAGCCCAGGCCCGGCGAGGGGCGAAATCGGCGTCTGTCCGGCCGCGAACAAGCCACCTTGCTTGCAGCCGTCGATGAGCACACCAACCCGATGCTGGGCTGGATCGTGCGCCTGGCGATCGAAACCGGCATGCGGCAATCCGAGATACTTGGCCTACGCCGTGGTCAGGTCGATTTGGAGCGCCGCGTCGTACGACTGACGGACACCAAGAACAATGATGCTCGCACAGTGCCGCTGACCAAGCTCGCGGCATCAGTCCTACAAAGCGCCCTCGCCAACCCCGTTCGGCCAATCGACACCGACCTGGTGTTTTTCGGAGAGCCAGGCCGCGACAAGAAACGGCGCGCGTACCAGTTCACGAAGGTCTGGAACGGGATCAAGAAACGTACAGGGCTGGTCGATTTCCGTTTTCACGATCTGCGTCACGAGGCCGTGAGTCGGCTTGTTGAAGCCGGCCTCAGCGACCAGGAAGTAGCCTCGATCAGCGGGCACAAGTCGATGCAGATGCTCCGGCGATATACACACCTACGCGCCGAAGACCTAGTCGAGAAGCTGGACCGGCTTCACGCAATACGTTGAAAGGTCGCTCAGCAACCGATAGTGGTCTGCCAACGACGTATCTTCGCGTGACCTTTCCCACATTAGGAGGAACGGATCTTCGACGAAACTCGGGAGTTCGTCCGACCAATGGCCATTGAAGTAACGCTCTTCAATGAGCCTCGCATAGTGAGGATCGGTCCAGACCCGCTCACTCTCTAAACTGACCACGTATGTCGCCAGCTCATCCCATACGCCGAGCCACCGGAACGTTGGCGACAACTCAGCCATAGCCAGCCGAACGCACAGATAGAGTGCCAAGCCATCTTCTGGCCGCCCAGCCATTCCGGCCTGCTCAAGCCGATACAGCATGATTGCGCGACCAAGGTCTTCCTCTTCAATCTCGACCTCGCATCGCGAATTGCTCCACAGCTTCATTTCCAGCTCAGCCACCACATCGGAGAAGTCCGAGTCGCGTCCCCAACCATCAAGTCCCTCATCGGAATAGTGGCTCCATAGGTCGAGAAGCGCATCGTCGCCACCCCACAGGGCCTGCCACAGCCGTCCAGGGCCAACCTCGAACAGTTCGCTCACACTCTGCTTATACGGCGAGCGACGCAAACTATATTCGGCCCGGATTTCACGGGCATGCCTGCGAGTATCCGACGCGCTGTAGTAGCGATCGTCCGGAAAAAGCTCCTCCAAGTGCGCGATGGACTCCGCAGCCAATCCCACAGTGCCGGCAAAGTTCTTCCGCCACTTCCCCGATTCCTCGGTATCCCACCCCCTCAGTGGATGCCGCTTGCGCATCGCCTCATCGAACCAACGTGCAAATTGACTTGCGTTCTCAGCGCATGTGACGCGCACCAGCAGCTTGTTCAGCGTTGCGACAGTTCGGATGCGGTCGCGCACACGCGCTCTGCGGTCCTTCACCGATCCTGGCGGCCGACCGCGTCTCGGTCGGACAGGTACAGCACTCAGCGTTGTCGAAAAAGCTTTGGGCATCGGCGGACTCGCGGCGAATTTCTTTTACCGCCCAATATAGCTGAGTTCAGCGAAAACTAGCGATACCAAACGTAACTTGCAGATGTCCCCGGAGCTACCGTGACAACGACGCTTGCCGCATTGAAGGAACGATATTCCGTATTGCTAACGCTGGATCAGCTCGCGGAAATTCTCGACCGCAGCCCGGAAGGCCTGCGCATCAGCTTGAGCACGTCGCGGGCGGATTGGGCACGCCATATCAATGCGACGAAGGTTCATATCGGACGCCGGATTTACTTCCGCACCGAAGCGATCGCGAAGTTGATCGACGAGCAGTTCTCGGTGCAGTCATGAAGGCCAACGTCATGCACGAGCAAGGCGACCTGTTTCGCGCGGAGACGACGTGGTTCCACGTGTTCCACTCCATGATCGAAACCGGCGATATAGCTCGCATGGGACCGTATGCGGTAACGGTCTATCTCGTCATCAAGGCTCACACCAATTTCAAGACCGGACGCTCGTTCCCGGCAATCGACACGATTTCTGTGGAGTCAGGTATCAGCCGCAGCCAAGTGATCCGCGAGCTGAAGACGCTTGAGGCATTCGGTTACATCACCAAGACCCGAGACGGCCGGCGCAACGAATATCGACTGCGCGAGAAAGTCTGCATTCAAGACGGCGCCGGTCGACCAACCGCCGTGGCGACATGGGACTACCTCCCCTCGTCGGTACAGGCCGCGACAGCCGACCTGAAGAACGTCTTGGTTTCGGGTGACTTCGCTGGATCGAGGATCGTTCAAATCGAACGGCTACAGGTCAACGTCACGCACGCGAGCGGCAACGCCGTTGTGTTCAACGCTCAGGACATCGCCTGCCTACCGCAGGACATGCGAGACATCCTGATGTCGCTGCGAACGAAGATCGAGGCTCGACGGCAGGAGGAAGTTGTACACAGCTCAGGCTGATACGTGTCTGCCTGACACCTGACATATCCACATTGGTGTCCGGCAGATACCGATTGGCCGCGAATCAGTGTCAGCCGGACACCCTAACAAGATAGATAAATCTATTTAACAAGAAGTGCGGCAGCCAGCAGCGGGCTGTGGACAACCTGCGAAACCTGAATTGAGGGACGCACATGAAACGACTCATCGTCACCGTGAGTGACAAGACGGCCACCGAACTCGACGAGCTCGTGGGGCTACTCAACGATCACCATGAATCCATCGACCGGTATAGCAGTCATGGCAGCCTCACTCGAGCGAGCCTTCTTGCCATGCTCGCTGAAGATGCCGGCCTGGTAGTCAGTCGGCCTGGAAGCTGGGAAGGAGCCAACATGGCCAATGTTCTGTCGTCTCACGGTTATACGGTCTGATGCCATGAAAACACTATCCGAGCGCATAGCAGAGAGGGCGCTGAAGCGCGCCGTTGGTCGCAATGCAAGGAACCGCGCAGCGTTTCTTCTCATGCGCACCGAAATTCAGGCAGCCATCGATGACGGGCATTCGCTGATGAGCATCTGGGAGGCACTGGTGGAGGAAGGACACATCCACTACGGCTACCAGGCTTTCCGCAGATACGCCGACGAGCTGACACGCAATCAGGAAGTGGCTCGGTAATGGTCAGCAACCTTGCTGCATTCGGCCATTGCCTTCCTGGAGTCGAACAAAACAGGTCTTTTTTCGACCAATGCGGCATTCGCACGTTGTTCTTTCGATTGAACGAAAGGGAAATGGCAAATCGACACCGGCATGTCAATCGTGGAAAGGTCCGGTCTCGTTTCGGAAGCGGTTGCATACCGGGCAGGATAGGTGAAGTTAGCTAACCGGCAAGCCGGCTATCTATCTTCACTCCCCTTATTCGCGCCCTCGGCGCTCAACGGGAATCCTGCTCTGCGAGGCAGCGGCTACCGCCGCTCACTACCGGTTCACACCGGCTTGGAGAAGCGATGAATGACGAGAAAAAGATGACAACGCGCAAGCATGGTCGTCACCTCCGCGTGCCCGTCTTGCCCGACGAAGAGGCAGCAATAAAACGCAATGCGGCGGCCACTGGCTTGAGCATCGCCGCCTACTTGCGCAACGTGGGTGTGGGTTATGAGGTTCGCGGCATCCTCGATCTCGTTCAGGTCCAGGATTTGGCCCGAGTCAATGGCGACCTCGGTCGCCTCGGTGGCCTGTTGAAGCTCTGGCTGACGAACGATGAGCGGACGGCCGGGTTCACGCCAGCAACTATCCGTGCGCTGCTGGCGAAGATCGAGGCCACACAGGACGAATTGCGAGCTGTCATGAAGCGAATAGTGCTCGGATGATTTTTTTAGCCGCTAAAACGAGCATCCCGTCGCTACTGATGTTCGGTTCGCGGCACGGCGTCTCACAAATCGAAGGAGAAGCAAGATGCGTAGAGCAACGCGCCAGGCAACCAAGATGGCACTGGCTATCGGAATCACAGCAGCATTCGGTGGCCCAGTACAGGCCGGCATCCCCGTTATCGACGCGACGAACGTTGTTCAAACGACGATCAGTGCCATGCAAAACGTGGCGGCGGTCACGAAACAGATTCAGCAGTACGAGACGCAGTTGCAGCAATATCAAAACATGCTGCAAAACACGCTCGCGCCGGCTGCCTACGTGTGGGATCAGGCAAATCAGACCATCAGCAAGCTCCTACAAGCACAGGACACGCTGAACTACTACAAGAACCAGGCTGGGAGCATCGACGGGTATCTGTCGCGTTACCAAGACGTGGCCTATTACCGCTCGTCGCCGTGCTTCACCTCGACTGGTTGCACAGACGCGCAGCGACAAGCATTGCTTGATGCGCAAGCGAACGGCTCTGAGGCGCAAAAAAAGGCGAACGATGCCGTATTGAAGGGCGTCGATCAGCAGCAACAAACGCTTGCGACAGACGCCGCGAACCTCCGCCAGTTGCAGTCACAAGCGACGAGCGCGCAGGGACAAATGCAGGCGCTGCAGGCAGCGAACCAGCTCGCTAGCGCGCAGACAAACCAGCTCCTGCAAATCCGGGGCATGCTGACAGCACAGGCAACAGCGGCCGCCACCCGCGCACAGGTGATTGCAGATCGAGAGGCCCAGCAGGCGGCATCGGCAAAGCAGCTTCGTGATGGCAGCAACATCACCACCCCGACACCGAAAAACTGGAGCTTTCAATAAGGGGGCGACGATGAAATTCATTATCTCGCTCTCACTGATCGGGCTCCTTGCTGGCTGTGATGACAAGAGCACCCAGACCGATTCCCAGCGGGCTGCCGCAACGAAACAACTGCATGATGGCAGCAACATCGTCATCCCGTCTCCAAAAAACTGGTCATGGGGCGATACGCCGTCACAACCGCAGAAAAACGATCAATGACGAAGGACAGCGCTATGAAAACGATGTTTTCCAACGGCGGCAAACTCTCAGTGCTCGGCCTAATAGCCGTCGCGTACTCGGCGACTGTGACGGCCGCGCCGATGAATGCCGATGTGGTCGATTCGGTGATGGGGAAATACCAGGCAGCAGCCAGCGCGTGGGGCAGCGTCATGGTCAATTACGCATCGTGGCTCTTTTGGGGCCTCGCGCTGATAAGCATGGTGTGGACCTTCGGAATGATGGCGTTGCGAAACGCCGGCATTCAGGAGGCGTTTGCCGAAATCGTTCGCTTCTTCGCCGTGCTCGGCTTCTTCTGGTGGATTCTGTTCAATGGCCCCGCGATTGCCGACTCCATCGTCAAGTCGATGTGGATGATCGGTGCCAAGGCCATCGGCCAGTCAACCGATTTTACGCCAGGAGGTATCGTGCAAATCGGCTACGACATCTTTACCAAGGCGTTCGATCAGTCGTCGGTCTGGTCGCCAACGGACAGCGTGGTAGGCCTTCTCATGGCGTTGGTGGTGATGATTGTTCTCACGATTGTCGGTGTGAACCTGCTGCTGGTCTTCGTGTCGGCCTGGATCATGATCTACGGCGGAGTGTTCTTCTTAGGCTTTGGCGGGGCGCGCTGGACGTCGGACATCGCAATCAGCTACTACAAGCATGTCCTGGCGATAGGTGCCGAGATGATGGTGATGCTGCTGCTCATCGGCATCGGCAGAACGTTCATCAACGAGTACTACGCCAGCATGAGAGCCGGCATCGATCTCAAGGAAATGGCGATCATGCTCATCGCCGCATTCGTGCTGATGTATCTCACGAACAAGGTGCCGCCGAGGATCGCAGGCATCGTCGGGGTTGGCGGCGCTGGGTCCATCGGTGGCGTAGGGGTTGGTTCGGTGATGGGTGCGGCCGCCATGACTGCGAGCGCGGCAGCTTCGGTCGGCTCTGCTGCGATGGCTGGCGCGACAAGCGCGGCTGGTGGGGCGTCGGCGCTCAAGGCAGCGTTTCAGTCAGCGCAGCAGAACATGGCCGAGGGTCGCGCCATGTTCTCGGACGGCGGCGGCAGCTCGAGCGGTATCAGAGGTGGTTCGGGCGGTGCTTCGCTTGGTGGTTCGAGTGGCAGCGGTGGCTTCGCATCGGCGATGAGCACGGCCGGTCGATTCGCGGCTGACATGGGTGGGAATCTCGCCAAGGGTGCAGGCGAAATCGCCAAGGGCAAAGCCGCGAACATCGCGGATACCGCCACGGAACGAATCGCGCAGACGACGGGTGGCAAAATCGCATCGGCAATTTCGAGCAAGCGCGGCACCGGCATCGACGCCGGACCGAGTTTCGCCGGCGACAGTCTCGGTGGAGGTCAGCAGAATTCGACGGCCGGCACCATCACGAACGACGAGGTAGACGCGTTCGTGAACAGACAACGCCCAACGCAAGACGATGCTTAGAAAGCGCACCGACCGGCGGCAACCGGCCGGCACTTCCACGTATCAACACCTGCTAGAGAGGTGAAGCATGGCAACTACGCATAATACCGAAGCGCAGCAAGTTATCCATCACGCCGCAACGCAACTCGCCGATCTGGACTTCATGGACCAGCGCACCGCTCGGGAGCTATCGAAAATGGCCGAGGCTGTTGCGAACTTGTTCATGGTCGTTTTCTACCAGGCCGAAACTGGACGAGCGACGCGCCTGGATTTCAATGAGGCAATGGCTGCTGTACGCGAAACCTTGCAGCACCATTGAGTCGGTGGCGAGCGGCATCTATCGGCACAAGGAGTTTCCATGAACCACACCGACTTTCATATCGGCCTAGTCTTCATGGATTGCACCGGATGGTGGCGTTGCACCGATGTCGGGGCGCGAACCATCTTGGCGATCCGGTTGGACCAGGAGGATTCGCGCTGGTATGAGGGCCCGCCCTATATCGTCAAAGAAGAGGTATTCGATGAAGACGATATTGCACGTTGCCACCTTACAGTCGAGGAATCGATTCGTGCGGCGGTCCACGCCGCGCATACTTCTGCGCACCCGGGCTTTCCCCATGAAGTTGTCACACGGATGATGGAGATTCGGCACGCACACCCGTATCCGCACGAAGGGGTTCTGCGATTTGACCGCAAGCGTCCCGATGGCGAAGTTCTTCACCCTTTTGCAGGGCGGAAAGAAGCTGACTCGTGGGTTGTGGAGGCCTACCTACCCTTTCGAGGCACCTACGAGACAATGGCCGAGCGCGACTTCATCTCGTTACCGAGAGCCACATCGGATGACCTTCGCGCTAGAGCGAACCGTTCAGCCGACACGTAGCGCGCCGAGCCGGTAAGAATAATAGGAATATTATTATTCTTACCGGCTTCCGCAACACTGGGTAATGCATTGAACTGAGCTGGAGCGATCATGATCGAAAGCGGCAATGGAAAGAAATCGAACCTCCATGTCATTACCGAGCCGAGCAACAAGGCGGCGAACACGACCGGCACGATCATGGAGGATGCCCTGAACGAGCACGCTGCCATCTCAAGCGGTAACGTTTTGGCCGACCTGGCTGATACGCCAGAGCCGACCTTCCTGGATGACGAAGGCCCTAGCCTTGACGTTCCCCTGTTCATTACGAAGACCAACGCTCGCGAACTATTCGACCTACGTCCCGGTGAGACGGTGCCCCAGGCAGCAGCGCGCAAGGCGGCGGAAGGTTAGACGTGCCACAGTCACGTTGCGTACAACGAAAGCGGACCATGCCATCAATGAAGGAACCGGCGAACAAGATTGCGCGCTGTCGAGAGCGGAGGCGTGCGGCCAGGTACAGGCCAGCACGGTTTCGGGTGCTCGATACCGACTCGCCGGAATTCGCCGCCACGCTCCGCCGTCAGTGCCATAACCTGCACGGTGACCCAGCTGAGGCCGACGCTATTGGCTTCGGGGAAACCGCTGCCGGCCTCATTGAAAGCTGGGAATGACTTTGCACGCGCCGAACTCGGATGCGCAAGGTTGACTGGCAATCGCGCGATTTCCGCCCGCTAAACGAGCATCGCGTGAATCTTTTTCAGCCAACCCGACACCTCGCCAGCCGCGTCGACCTCTGCAAGCCTCGCCGCAGTCATTTTCGCGGCAGCGTCGCGGTTGAGACGCTTCTTTGCCCGATTGATCTTATCAGACAGCTCCTTGGCGTCAGCCAACACATCTGCCCACGGCTTCGTGCTACCGGACGATTCGTGAACGGACTTCGCCACGATTAACGGAACGTCACAGGTATCGGTATACGTGACCACGATACCGTTCATGCCTTCCGCGATAGCGTCGGCATGCAAATAGTTCTCAAGCTCCCGCTTCGTCGTTACGACCGCCCAAGATCCATCAGTGCGTGCGTTGACGGTATCGCATTCCGCCTGATACTTCGGCGGCACGGCATCGTCACGATCATAGATATGAACTTCCGGGAGGTTCAGGTTTCGCAGATAGTGCTTGGCAACCCACTGTTTGAGCGAGCCCCCGCCGAGAGGGACGAGCGCCACGCGGTTGTCGCCGGCGAAATCGACGACATCAGTCATGCCTGGTTTCAGCATCGAGCTGATGCGCTCAAGGAACTCGATATCGTTGGTCCCTTCAACGAAGACCAGCGCTTGAACTCGGCGATCAGGTAACACGCCGAGTTCGTTCGCAATCGTGGCCAGATCGTCGTCAGTGCAATGAACGACGGTCGCCGTACCATCGGCCTGTTTGCGCACGCACCGCAGGCTATCGCTGGGCAGAAGCCCCGCCAAGCCGGGCGTATGCGACGTGACCAGGACTTGCGTGTTTTCGTCAACAGCAAGTTCCTTGAGCGCCTGAACAAGCAGCCGCTGATTGTCGGGGTGTTGCGACGTCTCCGGCTCCTCAATGGCATAGATGACGCTCAGCGCTCCCTTTTCTGTACGTCGTCTCTCCGCTTCAGCCCGAAAGAAGTTCAGAAGAATGAGGCGGCGAACGCCGCTCCCGCGCTTGTTGATGGGTATGTCGTTGTCTCCCACGAGACCGAATTTGAAGACATCCCATTTGGGATCGGTCTTGAAAAACGGCTTAAGCTCGCTCGCCAGGCGACCGTCCATCTCATTCAGTTTTTCCAGCGTCCGCTTCGCAACATCCTCTGCCCGGAGCCTCACCGCATCCTCGATCTTCTTCAGATCGTCTGCCATCTCCTTGAGCGCTTGTGTGATCGCGAACTTAAGCGGGCTTTGAACCTCCTCATCGCCGTCCTGGCTCGGGCGATCCGAGCGGAACAGTGCATACATTGGAAGCTGCGGCTTGAGCTGTTCCCAGACCTTTTTGGCATCCTCCTTGTCAAGCGGAAGTAGCCGGCGCTCGAAGGCTAGTGGTTGACAGGCATCGCGAATCGCTTGCCGCATGCTGCCGTTCACCGTCAAATTTACGGTCGATTCATCTATGCCCAGCTTCTTGACCCTGGCTTTCAGGTCAGTATTCTTGAGCGTGAGCAAGTCGGCCGCATCGGCATTGGTCGGATGCAGAGCAACCGCGAAGACAGCCTCTTTCGGAGTTTTTCCCGAACAGTCCCACTCCTTGGAAATCTCCAGCTCGCCTTTTTCGTTCAGCAAGTGTTCGGTGGCAAGAGAAGTGCGTGCAGCAGTGTCGAGAACTATCTCGGCAGGCAAACTGGTGAAAGCGCAGCCAATGCGGATCGTCGTGCCAGCGCCATGCACGCATGCGTCACCACGTTCTGGCTTGCCATCGTTAAAGAAAATTTCGAGTGCTTCGAGGATCGTTGACTTACCCGCGTCGTTCTTACCAATGAACGCCGTCAGATCGTCGATCTCAATTCGAGTACTTTGAGCATACCCACGGAAATTTTCAAGAATCACCGCTGAAAGTTTCACACCGCCCCCGATGGAATGTGGTCCAGCAAACATACGTGTTAACGCCGCTCTTATCGATGCCCCGACCGCAACCGCGATATGTCAACCAAATATTCGCCGCATGACCTTCGAGCTACGTCCCCCTTGCCAACGCGTACCCCAGCCTAGTTCGCACACTCGCTTGGACTGAGTGATTGACACTTGGGGGATTAGGCTTTGAGTCGTATCGCCGGTGCAAGCCCCCGTCCCATCAACGAGTCGCCGCAAGCGGCCGACAGGCGCTCACGATCCCCCATCTGTCAACAACCCGGAGACGATGCACCGCGAGCCCACCTTGCCGGCCCCCAGCAAAACTTAGCGGAAAACCGCCCCCGATCGACGTATGTATTGAACGAAGTCGATGCAAGGTACGGCAACCTCACGCATGGAGCAAACGGACGGTATCTTTCGTTTCGAATTCACGTCCGGCGGATTGTTTTGTTGAGCCTCATTTGATACCAGCTCTCTCCCGTGGGCCCGAGCTGTAGCAATGATCAACAAATCGTTCTCGCCCACGCCCTTCGGGTGATAGTTATCGCCCACAACCCCAAGTAGCCCCTTGATGCGCATGGCATCCTGTGCAATTTCATTCGTAACGTCCAATCGTTCAAGACCGGCCGTCACAAGCCAATCACCACAGTCCGGCGTCCCTGCGCATACCTCTCCGTAAGCCACGATAGACATCATGAGCCTTCGTGCGTTGATCTCGGCCGCTATCCATGTCCACAGTCCTGGAAATTGATCTACGGGGTAGTTGTCCCAGGCGTAAATCATCGAAGAGGCATCAAACACCTGCATAGAAGCGTTCCAATTGATGCAGGTCGTTGATCTTCAGGCCATCGAGATATCGACTCGCCTTTGCCAACGTGATGTATCGGCCATTCAGTGCATCCAGTACCGTACGCACGAATCTGTCGCCAAAAATATGCGAGGGCTCCCGATGACGGTACATCCGAGTACCGCCATCTTGCTCGGGCGAAGGCTGAGCGGTCCGCCAGTGTCGATAAGCAGCGTATTGCTCCTGCGGCAGCCGACCCGCATCAAGCAGTCGGCGCAATATGACCTCCGTGCTGACACCCCACTCTCGCCGCAGTGGCTTAAGCCACTCGTCGTACTCAGCGACTTGTCGCGGGCGACCCAGATCGTCCACCCTTGCCAAGAACGCCGCAGGCACAAGCAAGTGACCAGCGAAAGCGTTCGCGTCGCGCTCATTACCTTGGTGGGACTGCATGTCGCGCTCATCGTCGATCGAGCTGCTCCGATGCAGCAGCAGGTGCCCCAGCTCGTGCATCAGCGTGAAGGATTGCTGGGATTCGTAGGTCTGCTTCTTTACAACGATGAGGGGGCAATCAGGACTGTAGATGCTGAAGCCCAGAATTGGGCTCTCTTTGGCAATCTGCCACTTACCGTTGTATCCGTTACTACGGAATACCAGCACACCGCGCGCTTCTATTGCCGACCTGTAACTGTCAAACGTGTTGTCGTCGCCAAGGCCCAGCCACCGGCGCGCAATTCTCGCTGCCTCTGCCGGGTTGTCGCGCGGAAGATCCGGTTCCTCGAACCGAGGCAAGTTGGCGTCGTCCAGGTCCTCACGAAGGCTCAGATATATCTCGCGCTGTCTCTCGACACGTTCTATGAGCACTTTCAGCCTAGGCGTCAGTTCCGGCTTTTGGTTTGCCAAGGTCCGGAAAGCCGCGGTGTGTACCTGAGCTTCATCGACCGGCCCGGGTTCTAGGAAAAAGAGCGCCCCCCGGCCGAAGAAGCTCGCCACCTTGCTGAGCTGAGGAAACGTCAAGCCCCCTTCCCCCGCCAGAACGCGCTCCATCGTCGCCGGCGAGATGCCGACCGCGGACGCGAGTTCGCCTGGCGTTGTGCCGTGATCGGCACAGCACCATGCTATCCGCTCGGGGTTGATCGACTGTATGCGCTCCATAGCAGTTCATTATACCGGCGGGGTGCCGGCTTGCTGTGCTTCCGCCGCCTCTCCGAAGTGCATGAGCGGTGCATAGCTCAGCTTTTCTAACCCCGCCAAAATTACGGTAAACTACTGACGCCAAACAACTTTTGATTTCGGTCGTTTACGGTCGAATTCTCTTATTTTTCAGTAACTTACCGCGTCACACGCCGAATCATAATCCGCAGGTCCGGGGTTCGAGTCCCTGATTCGCCACCAAATACCAAAAAGCCCTGCTTCGGCAGGGCTTTTTGCTTTTCCGGCGCCCGTCTCACGCGCGCCGCCCCTCGCAACGCGATCATCCCCAGCGGTCAATCTGGCATGCGGCAAGCGCAGCGTCGATACTTCAGCACGCCCGCCACTCAACCACCACACCAACTAGGAGTTCGCATGACGCGGTTCGCAACGCTCGTCACCACACTCGTCGTCGCCGCTGGCATGGCTGCATGCGCGACGGCCGGCACCGAAGCCACCCCAACCGGAAAAGACATCCCCATGGCCGATCACGCGCAAGCCGGCGGCACATGCCACGCACCGGCAACGGACGACTCACTCATCGGCAAATCGGAGCAGGAAGCCACGGCACTCCTGGCCGGCTGCCTGTGGCGCATCAGCGAACGCGATGGCAAGGCCCTGCCGGGCACGATGGACTACCGTGAAGAACGCCGCAACCTCGGCCTGCAAAGCGGCAAGGTCATCTGGGTGCGGCGCGGCTGACGCGCGTTTCTACGCAAGTGCCTCGGCCCGTGCGGGCGCCGAGGCCGCCACGCCTAGCACCCACTCCGTCGTCAACGTGGGCTGCGTCACGGGCAGCATGTGACCACCTTCCACCACGCGCAGATTTGCCCGGTCGAGCTTCTGCTTGAGCGCCTCGCCCTGGCGTTTGACATTGAGAATGCGATCGCCCCGACCGTACAGCACATCGACGGGCACCTCTATCGACGCATAACGGCGCTCCATGTCCGGCAGATCCTGCGGCGCGGAGACGAGATCCGACGACGCTGCATAGAACACATGCGGACGCAGCCCCAGCAAGCCACCACCCTTGAACGGAAAATCCTTCGGCATCGATTCCGGCGCAAACACGGCCGCGACGGCCTTGCGAGAATTGACGATCGACAGGGGAATCGCCAACGTCCAAGACACCAGCCAGCGCACCAGCGGCGACGGCAGCACCAAGCCGCCGAACGCGCCGGGCGGTGCGCTTTCAGCGTGCGTCAGCGGTGCAATCAACGCGAGGCGGCGAACCACGTGCGGATGATTCAGCCCCACGGCCAACGCAATCGCGCCACCCAGCGAATGCCCGACCAGCACAGGCTTGTCGAGCCCGAGCGCCTCGATGCACTGTGCGACCACGCGTGCCTGGGCGTAGATGTTGGCGGCGGAGTCGACCCCGCGCGCGGAGCGTCCCGAGCCCGGCCGATCGATCGCAATCACGCGGTGCGACTTGGCCAGCCGCTCCAAATCCAGGTAGGCAAAGTTACGCAGATTGCCGCATAGGCCATGCACCAGAACGATGGCCGGGCCCTGCCCGCGATCGACGTAATGCACGCGATCCCCGCCTACGTCGATGAACTGGCCCTCTGGCGGAAAGCCCTTCGCAATGCGGCGGGCGGTGAAGAACGTGAATGCAACCAGCGCGGCAAGCACCACAAGCACCAGCGCAACAACGGACAGGACGATCTGGATCACGGTGTTCTCGCTGGGTTAAACAGGTTGCGCTGCACGGGCCGGCTGCGCGCGGCGCTCGAATTGCATGGCGCTATCCGCAAGCGAGCCGAACTTGAGCATCAGCACATCCCGTGCGTAGTTTTGATACGACTTCCATGGCTGCTTCGTGCCCTGCTTGGGCAGGATGGACGCGGCACGCTGGATGTAGCCCGAAGTGAGGTCGACGGCGGGTTCGCGGCGCATGGCTTCGTCGTCAAGACGTGGCATGCACGTGTCAAACCCATTGGCCTGCATGTGATTGAGCAAGCGGCAGACGTACTGCGCAATCAGCTCCGCCTTGAGCGTCCACGAGGCATTGGTGTACCCGAACGATGACGCGAGGTTCGGCACGCCGCTGTACATCATGCCCTTGTACGACACCGTTTCCGCCAGGTTGACCGCACGGCCATCGATGGTGATGGCCGCCCCGCCCAGCACCTTGAGCTTGAGCCCGGTGGCGGTGACGATCACGTCCGCATCGAGATGCGCACCGCTCTTGAGCTGCAAGCCGGTCGGCGTGAAGCGCGCGATCTCGTCCGTGGCAATGGAGGCCTTGCCTGCGCGGATCGTCTTGAACAGATCGCCATTCGGCACGAGACACAAGCGTTGGTCCCACGGGTTGTAGCGTGGCGTGAGGTGCTTGCGCACGTCGAATTCGGGGCCTAGCTGCTTGCCCGCCATGCGGATGATGAAATCCTTGGACGCCTGGGGCCTGCGGCGCGCCAGGCTGTAGAAGTACATCGTCAGCAGCACGTTCTTGGCGCGCACTAGGCGATGCGCGAGCCCCGACGGCAGCCAGCGTCGCAGCATATTGGCCACGGCGTCTTGCTCTGGGCGCGACACGATATAGGTAGGCGAGCGCTGCAGCATCGTTACGTGTTGCGCCGTTTCGGCCATCGCAGGCACAAGCGTGACGGCCGTCGCACCGCTTCCGATCACGACCACGCGCCGGTCGGCGTATGACAGATCGCTCGGCCAATGCTGCGGATGGACGATGCGGCCCTGGAAGCGGTCCATGTCGGGCCACGTCGGTGCATGACCTTGTGCGTAGTCGTAGTAGCCGCTGCACATGTAGAGGAACTTGCAGGTCAAGCACACGGGCTCCTCACGGGTGCCGCTGGTGCCATCGCGGCGCAGTGCCTGCACGGTCCAGCGCGCGGCAGACGAATCCCAGCTTGCGCCTGTCACCTTGTGGTGAAAGCGGATCGACTTGTCGAGGCCGAACACCCGCGCGGTGTCGCGAATGTAGTCGAGGATGGTCTGGCCGTCGGAGATCGCTTTGTCGCTGTGCCATGGGCGGAAGCTGTAGCCCA
>Ga0209759_1001149_pt1 | contig 16844 bp, 16 predicted proteins | sample AraplaCL_Col_mMS_FD_184261 | JGI IMG/M metagenome (GOLD analysis project Ga0209759, IMG submission 184261) | Arabidopsis root microbial communities from the University of North Carolina, USA - plate scrape CL_Col_mMS (SPAdes) (version 2) | ecosystem: Host-associated > Plants > Roots >...
CGTCTACTCGGCGAGCAAGGCGGCCATCCGTGCGCTTGTGCGCACCTGGGTGCTGGACGTGAAGGATCGCGGCATCCGCTTCAACGTGGTCAGCCCGGGAGCCACCAAAACCCCTGGCCTGGTTGATCTGGCCGGTCCCGATGCCGCGCAGCAGCAGGGTCTGCTGGACTACCTCGCGTCGATGGTGCCGATGGGCCGCGTCGGCGACCCGGAAGAAATCGCCAAGGCCGTGGTGTTCCTCGCGTCGGACGATGCCAGCTTCGTCAATGGCGCAGAGCTGTTCGTCGATGGTGGTCAGGCGCAGGTCTGAGCGAAACGCGGAAACCAGGAGGGTATTGCAGTGATCTCGCTTCGTTCGTACTCCTTGTTGGGTGGCCACGACAACGCATGGCTCAAAGCTCGGCTGCACGTCGCTGTCGCCGGGTTGGGTAAGCCCGAGCACCACGCCATTGGTCCGCTCGTTGCGTGGAACGACGATCAGATCGCCGCGCTCTCCGGGTTTCCGCTCCACTCGCATCAAGACATGGAAATTGTCACGTACGTGCGTGACGGCGCGATTTCGCACCAAGATAGTCTCGGCAACCGTGGTCGCACCGTTGCCGGCGACATCCAGGTCATGAGCGCAGGTACCGGTATCCGGCATTCGGAATGGAACGCGGAGGAAAGCGTTACCCGCATCTTTCAAATCTGGCTGAGGCCAAGAACGGCGGGCGGCGTACCGCGTTGGGAGAGCCGGCAACTCAAGGGAGCGGCGTCGAACGATCAGTTTGAGGTTCTGGCGACCGGTTATCAGGACGGCTCCCATGCACTGAGCATCAACGCCGATGCAAGAATCCTTGGCGCCACCATGACGGCGGGGCGGCGGATCAGTCGCGTACTTGGCTCAACGAGCGCCGCCTATCTTGTTCCCGTGCGAGGGACAGTCATCGTCAACGGGCACACCGTGCATCCGCAGGATGGGGCGTACGTCGTCGATGAAGAGATTCTGGCAGTGGAGGCCGTCGATCCCACCGAGGTAGTGATGGTTGAAGTCAGCCGGTAACTGACAGGACACATGGTCTGACAGCACGTTCGACACGCCGCGCTTGAACACTTGCCTGTTGCCGCTTCCGCCACACGCTCGGCGATACGCGGTACGTCTTGCGAAACACGTTGCACAGATGCGACTGGTCGTAAAGGCCGCATGAAACGGCGATGGCGCTGAGTGGCATGGACGTCTCCTGCATCATTCGCGCTGCGGCAATGACCCTCTGGGCCGTGATGTAGCCATGCGCGGTGACGCCGAACGTTTCCTTGAAGGATCTGCAAAATTTGCCACGGCTGAATCCGATCATCGTGGCGAGCTCGGTAATGCGAATCACGCGATAGAGGTTGTCGCGGATATAGGCCTCAAGGCGCTCGACCTTCTCGCGGGAAAGGGTGGCGAGCGTGAGTCGCTCCGGCTGACAGGAACTGTCCAGAAGGTGGGTGACCTCCGACAGCCGCTGCCGGGTCGCTGAAAGATCGTCATCGAATCCGGCCAGAGCGGCCGCCAGGAGTTGTTTGGCGCAAAGCAGTACCGACGTGTCTCTGGTATCCCGAATGCTGACATTGACAGTCATCTTCTGTTTTCCCGATGGCTTCTAGCGCAGGCGGATGGTTGGTTCCACGCGTCGCCTGCTAAACCAACTGGGGCGCACAGGAAGCGGCAGCGTGGACGATCCCTATGCTGCGATGCGCCAATGTCCTTAGACAGATGTGATCCCGTGAAAGAAATTCACCTGTTTAGGTATTCCAAATCGGAGTGGCGCGCGACTCGCGACATCCAGGCGCGCCATTGGCACTCATGGCTACGACTACAGGCAGCGAAATCGCGCAGCGACCATCGGCTTCGAAATCGGGTGATATGTAAAAAGTGGCCATTTTCAAACGCACGATTGTCCTAGCTCGACGCCAAATCGCTGGCTAGTTTTTCATCCTGGTTCAACGCAGAGCGCGGTTGAACCGTGGTCTCAACGGTAGGCGCGCCGCATCGGTTTCGCAGTCGCGGTTTCGTCGGCGCGATCCACGGACCGCCGGCGACTCCCATGCAACGCGCAAGCACGTACGTACAAGAAAAGCACATTTGTCCACTTTCGAGCGAGTCGCCGCGATCAAAATTTGCGGCGTCCTCTCTCTGCAACCTACACAGAGCTATCGGCAGCCAAGCACGCTCAACGTTCGTTGCAGATCCCATGCCTGGAACAACATCATGAATCGACATACTTCTAGCTACGCGGCGTTCGCACTGGCCCTTGTCATGGCTTCATCCACAGCCTTCGCGACCGACACTCACCCGGCCGGTGCGGGCACACCCGTGGCCGTTGAGGTGACCGGGGTGGACCATGTGGGAATCAACGTGCCCGACATGGATCAGGCGGTTCGCTTCTTCAAGGAGACGTTTGGTTTCGAGCCCGTCACCGAGATGAAGAATCCGCCGGTCAATGCGGACTTCAAGAAACTGTTCAACATGCATCCATCCTCCAGCGTAAAGAGCATCGTGATGATGCGCGCCAAGGACGGGGCGAATATCGAACTCTTCGCTTACAACGCGCCGGATGCTGATCACCTGCAGCCACATTACGACGACGCCGGTGCGTCGCACATAGCGCTCTATGTCGATGACATCGACCAGGCGGTGAAGAGTCTCCGTGGTCGAGGCGTCACCGTTTTGACCGACCCCATCCGCATGACTGCGGGCCCCACGGCCGGCGATACCTGGGCATACTTCCTGACTCCATGGGGAGCGAAGATGGAGCTCGTCAGCTACCCGGGCGGCCAGGCGGCAGAAGTCGCTGCTTCGACGCATCTTTGGCGTGCGCAGGATGCAGGGTCGCCTGCCTCTGTGGTCGAACTAAGCCAAAAGGACGTCAATAACCTCGTCCAGGGCTATGTCTCGATGTTGAATGACCCGATGGAAGACAGCCGTCGTGCATTCCTCGACAAGCACTACACGGATAGCACTGTGTTCAACGATCCCGAAGGTCTGGTGGTTGGCAGGACGTCACTCAATGCGTTGCTGGGGAAGCTTCAGGCCGCTCATAAGGGCTGGACGTTCAAGGTCGTGGGCGCGCCTTATCTGCAGCACGGCAACGTGCGTGTCCGCTGGCAGTACGGCCCAGGCGCCAACCCCGGCATGATCAAGGGCGAAGACGTCGTGACCCTGTCCAACGGTCGGATCGCAAGCACCGTCGTCTTTCTCGATGAGGGCGCGCACTGAGCGCGCCTGAGGTAACTACCATGCCTAGCCAATCGACGTGCGCGCTCTATCTTCACTACCTGGTCAAGGAAGGAAAGGAGGCCGAGCTTCTGGGGCACATCGAGCAGATCCTTGCCGAGTGCGCCAAGGAAGCGGACTTCATCACGGCGGTTCTGCATCAAACGCCGGAGCGTCCTCGTGAGTTCACGTTGTACGAGCTCTGGCGGGGAACGAAGGAGGAATTTGCGGTGACCCAAGGGGCGCGCGCGTACCGCAAGGCCTATCTCGCCGCGACGAAGCCGCTGGTAGAGAATGTCCAGGTGACGTGGGACACGCCCATTCGGACCTGGGGTGCATTCGCACCGAACATCGCCTGAAGATTCTCGAACCGCATTGCCGACAACGTGAGATGACGAAGGAACAGCGGCCCCCTCCAACGCCCGGACACGGGCAACGCCTTGCGCGCCTTGAGCGCAGCTGGGCCGGTGTGTCGTTGGTTTCGGAAACTTGGCGCCACGCCCCAGAGCCCGCGCTTCACGAGTTTCCATTGACCGGCGCCATCCGGTTGGTCACCGCTCTTGATGCATGGGGCGGTGTGCCGCAGCCAAGACTTTCGGCCGGGAGGGCATTCCCCGTCGTTCAAGGTCATCGAAGCTTGAACCTGATCAGCTCGGGCATGCCTCTTTGGGGCTACTCGGACTCGATGGTCTACGTCAGGGATGCGATGTTGTCTTTTGAAGCCCCGGTGATTGAAAAGTTGCTCGGCGATGCCTTCGACCCGCATCTCACAACTGTCCCGCTCATTGCACATCAGGATGAGCGGCTCTTTTCGATCGTCGGGCTTCTCGTGGACGCTATCGGCCAATCCGATCCCGCATCGGAGCCCTATGGCGAAGGTTTGATCTGTGCGGCGGCGGCGATCCTGTTTGGGCGCAAGGACAAGCGTGGGAATGCCCGTCCTGATCTCGCACCCCGGCTCATCGCTTCGGTACTCGATCTCATACTGGCCAAGCTGCCCGAGTCAGTGTCGGTGACGGAGATGGCGCAATGTGTCGGTCTGTCACCCGCGCACTTCAGCCGGGCATTTCGCAAGGCCACGGGCAAGGCACCCCATCAGTGGCAGATGCATGCACGCATTGATCGGTCGTTTGAGCTGCTACGCAAGCGATCATTGGGATTGGAAGAGGTCGCCAACCAACTGGGCTTTACGGATGCATCGCACTTCTCCCGGGTATTTCGAAGCCAGGTGGGAATGACGCCCGGTCAGTGGCGCAGGCAATCGCTTTGTTCCGCAGTGGCCGTGGGTACGGATTCGCGCACTGAATAAGCGGACGACAACATCAAGGTTTGTTTGGCGCGCTGGATCGACGTCGGCCAAACGCTTTTGGCAATAGCTATGCAGGGATTTCTTTCTCGGAGGGGCAGCCGCGCGGCATCTCCCCCCGCCTCAGGCGTGGCTGCCCCTCCACCTCGCCATGCTCACCAGATAGTCGGGACGTTTTTTGGAATCCCGTCGCAGGCAACGGACGACACAGTGGACGATCGGACAATAGATGTTGGGTCGGCCCGTCTATGGTTATTCCCACAGACGTCAGGCTACCTCGAGCCCGGCCACACGATTGCAACGACCCGTCCTCTGTATGACTTCGTCTCCGAACGCGGCAAAACCCCATTTCCTGAAGATGCCGACGCCGCGCGTCCTTCCGGCGGGAACGCTCTCTTCGGACGCCTTTTCCGTTCTCAATCTGGCCCTGCAGATCGAGCTGGACCCTCTGCGGGTCCGCGAGTGGCTTATCGAAACCAGGATACGAGAGCTAGGGGACCGTACGGCCGCCGAGTTGCTGGCTTGCGGGCGCGCCAGGGAAGTCGTTTGCTTTCTTCAATCCGTTCAAGCCAGGGAGCGTTATCCCGGGCCTTGAGCCTTTGGTCCGTTCTTGTCATACAAAAGCGTTGGATGCACAGTCGGCACACGTTTTCCAACTCTCGCAGGCGGGAGGGACGTATTGGGCAGCACTGTGGAGTAAGCGCTTGTATGTGGCGCAAGGCATACGTTCTTCTGTCTCTGTTATTGATTGCGGCGTTCATCCCGACAGGCGTGGCGGTTGCATCTGCGCAGGGGCCGGCCGAATCTCTGGGCGCCTATCACCACACGGCGTTTAGGCAGCAGGACGGGGCGCCGGCAGATATCGGGGATATCGCCCAGGACAAGGATGGCTTTCTCTGGGTGATCGGCTCCAAAGGCGTCACACGTTTCGATGGAAGGACGTTCGTGCCGTCCGTGCCGAGCGGCGATACCTTCAGCGAAGCCCAGATCTATCACATGGTTGGAGCGCCCAACGGTGGGCTCTGGCTCGCCTATGTGCATAACCCGCCGGGCTACCTCTTCAAGGGGAGGCTCACGAATGGTCAAACTACTGGCTTGAATGGGCGCGGTCGACTCTTTGTCGATGCCTTGGGCAACGTGTGGGCATTGACTCGCGATGGTCCACTCAAGTTGGTGGATCAGCGCTGGGTGCCCGTGCAATCGCCACAGGAAAAGCCCGGATGCGGACTCGGCAGCTCGGACGAAGCAGGCAACATCTGGTACGACTGCGGCGACAACGTCTTCTTCATCGCCAAGGGAACCATGGTCGCCGTGCGCGTGGAAGGCATGGTGCCGAACGTCGTCAAGGTCTACACAGGGCGGCATGGCGTGGTCATCGCCGCCACCCACGATTCCATCTACTTCTACCGGGCAAGCGGAGCCACCGTCACCCCCATCATGGCTCCCCTCAAGCTGTTCGCCAGCCGGGTCTACCAGGATTCGGATGGGGCCGTGTGGATCACGTCATCCAGCAAAGGGGTGAGCTATATCTCCGCACCAGCGTTTGCCGCCGCTGAGCGTACGCATTCCTCTCCCGAGCTGGAGTCGATGACGAAGGCTGACGGCCTTAGTGGCTCTTTTGAAGACGTCATTTTTCAGGACCGCGAGGGAAGCATCTGGATCGGCTCTGAGTCGGGCCTCGATCGATTTACACGCTCGGCTTTCACAACCATTCGCCTCCCGTACAACCTTCACGAAGTGACGGCCGTCGTGGACGAAGATGGTTCACTGTGGATAGGCAGCGAGACCATGCCCTTGCTGCACGGCATGCCCACCGGGCCGTGGATGATGTTGCCCGACAGCTTCAAATTCGCGCTCGGCATCTATCGTGAACCTTCTTCGTCAAGAATCATTGCGTCCGTCACCTCGGGGATCTACCAGGTCAACCAGGGCGCGGTCAGGAAGCTTGCGGAACAACCGGAAACCGCACGCTCGGGAACGATGGGTCTCGTTTGCCTGGCAATGAATCATGCGGGCGAGGTTGTGGCGTGCGCAGCGGAAAACGCGGGGCCGTCGATCTGGAGAGATGGCGTATGGCAGCCGATCGGGTTTGCCCGAGATGACGTGGGCGCTATGGCGATTGATGGCTCGGACAGAATCTGGATGGGACGGGGAGCAGAAGGTCAACTTGCTCTGTGGGACAAAGGCCGTCTCCAGACGTTCGACGAACCATCGCAGCCGGTAGGGCGCATCAAGGCGTTGTTTCCCGATGAGCGCGGCGTGTGGATCGGCGGCGAGCACGGCATCCGGTTCTTTGATGGCTCGCGCTTTCATGCTTTCCACTTCGAGCAGCCGGACCACATGGAGACGGTCACCGGCATCGTGAGGGACGCGGAAGGTGCGCTCTGGATGCAATCCCTTGATGGGGTATTCCGCATCAGCAAGGACGACATCAACGCCGCGCTGAACGATCCGGCGATGCAATTGCACCCCCGGATGTTCGGCGCCCCTGACGGCATTGTTGGCGCGCCGGACCCCGATTTCGGGCTTCCGAGCCTGCGGCTTGATTCCAGGGGTCGAATTTGGGCCCAGGCGACGTCAGGCCTGGCGTGGATCGATCCCTCCAAGCTGACAACACCTGCGAAACCTTCAGCCGTCTTCATTGAGACCGTTCAAAGTGGCAGCAGCGTCATGCCGCTGACCGATAGGCCAGTTCAACTCAGTGGCGAGCAGCGCGACATCCGAATCTCCTTCGCCAGTCCTGCGTTGGCCCGGCCAGATGGGGTACGCTTCTCGTACCGCCTCGCTGGGCTGGAAAATGACTGGCGTGATGCCGGTACGAGCTATCAGGCAGACTACAACTCGCTGCCGCCCGGGCGTTATCAGTTCGAGGTGCGGATGGCGAGCGCAGACGGACGCAACGTGCTTTCCACGGCATCGATCACGCTTGTCCGACGTCCCGGACCGCTGGAAACCTGGTGGTTCAAATCATTGGCGTTGCTCCCTATCGCCGTCGTGATCTGGCTGCTTTTCCGGCTCCGGATCCAAGTGATGATTCGCAATGAGCGCATCCGCTCCGACGAGCGCGAGGCCGTTGCCCGCGACATCCACGACACACTCATTCAGCGCTTCCAAGGCGTCATCATGACAGTACAGGCATGGGCTCTGGACGAGGGCGTTCCAACTAAACGGAGAGCAGAGGCGCTCCGTATTTCGTCGCAGGCCCGTGATGCCATGCTCGAAGGTCGGGAACGTGTTTTGAAGCTGCGCAGCGGTGAGGACCGCGGGCTTCTTCTCTACGACCGATTGCTACGTGAGGCGGAACATCTGCGCGAACGCCATGCCATGCAGTTCAGCATTCAAGTTACGGGTTCGCCACGAGCGTTGACCGCCGCTTGCGAGCATGAATTGGGCGATGCGGCTATCGAGGGAATGCGTAACGCCTTTGCGCATTCCGCCGGAGCCGCCGTGGCGATAACCATCAATTACACGCCAACTGCGCTATGGCTTCTGGTGGCCGATGATGGCCGCGGCATGCCGAAGCATCCTGACGCGCACGACAGTCATACGCCCCACTTCGGCCTGGTTGGCATGCGCGAACGCATCGCCCGGCTTGGCGGCGAATTGACGATTGAAAGCTCGCCACAAGAGGGGACGATTCTGCATATGTGCGTGCCCGGAAAACGGGCCTACGTAAACAGGAAAAGGCGCGGAGTCGTCAGTGGCTAGTTCAAGTTCTCTGCATCAAGAAAGCCGCGCTGCACGGCAAGCATGACCGCATGGGTTCGGTCGGCCGCGCCCAACTTTGCCATCGCATTGCTCAGGCGGGACTTGACGGTGTCTTCAGAAACACTGAGCGCCCGGGCGACTTCCTTGTTGCTGTGCCCGAGGGAAACATATTGCAGCACGGTGATCTCCCGTTCGGTCAGCCTCTCGCTACCGATTTGTACGGCCACCTGCTGAGCCAGTTCGGGGGAGATGACCGCTCGACCTTGCACGGCCGCTCGAATGGCGCGGATCACTTCCTGGACGGAAGACGACTTCAGCAGGTAAGAGGTTGCGCCAAGCGCTAGAGCGCGAACGACGCGTGCATCGCCGGGGTAACTGGTCAGCACGACGATGCATGCCTTCGGGTCCATCTCGCGTATCGCCCGGATGGCTTCCAGTCCATCGACCTTGGGCATCTGGAGGTCCATCAAGGCCACGGTGGGCTGCAACGCAGCGTATCGCGCAATGGCTTCTTCACCATCCTCGACCTCGGCGATGACGGTCATGTCCTCCACGGGTTCTATGGCTGCCCGTAGACCATGCCGCATGATGGGATGGTCATCACACACCATGACGCGGATCGGCTTGTTGCTCTCTGAGGTACTCGGCACCGGGAAGGCTCCCTCGGGCGAGATGGAGGTGGGCCCGATCCGGCCGAAATTATTGAGTCTCCCGCTTCATTTCAATACCTAAACGGCTGATTCCCTCTGGATGACCCTTATCGTTGCGAGAGAACGCGCGGTGGCGAGCCGCAGCCTGCAGCCGCAGCAGGGGAACATCCGTCACGTGGTGCACCCGTCGGGCAAGTCGATCGCGCGGGGACAACGTAAGCCGGAGCGTGCCCGAGCGTTGGGCCTCGCAATCTCGCGGGTAGCAGCCCACGTCCGACGCACGATTATCCATCTGGGAAGAAACGCTTCCTATCGCGCCGGCCTCTAACAGGGCACGATCCAGCACCCCTACGCGGCAATGAAGAACGCCGCGGCATCAACACTGGCAACGTCCGCCCCTTAATGATGGAGGGCGAAGCGCCGTGCACAACGTGATCGAATGCGGGAGGACTGCATGAACAAGTTACGCGGTTTATGGGCGACTGCATTCTCCGCTATGGCGCTGGTTGGCACGCTCCGTGCCGGTACGCCGATGCTCGATCCAGCCGTCGTCGAATTTCGAGACATCTGTCACCAGGCCATGGAACGCATGATGAGTGGCATGTCCGCGCCGTCGGCGGACGATGTTGACCATGATTTCGTGCAGATGATGGTGCCGCATCACCAGGCCGCCATCGATATGGCGATGGCGGAACTCAAACATGGGAAGAACGAGCAGCTTCGCCGAGTCGCCCAGGAAATCATCGTCGATCAGCAGCAGGAGATGACGGTTATGAATATCGCCATCGCCTCTGACCCGGGCATCGTCGCTCCGAAAGTCAAATCCGGCGCCGGCTCGCCGGGCATCAAGGAACCGCAATGACATCCAAGGCTATTCCGCTTCTCGCCATCGCTCTCATGGCCGGCGCTCCTGTGCTGCATGCGCAGCAAGCGCCGTGGTCCGCAAAGGATATGCCCATATCGCACCATGACCGCATGTACGCCGCGGAGCAGTTCTCCAACACGGTATCCGTCACCGACCCGATGGATAACCGATTGCTGGGCGTGATTCGCCTGGGTGATCCGCAGCCGGCGAACTTCTCGCCACTCTATCGGGGGCAGGTGCTCGTGCATGGCATGGGCTTTTCTCCCGACGGGCACACGCTTGCCGTGGTCTCGATCGGCTCCAATGCTGTCTCGTTCGTGGACACGCAGACCAACACCGTCAAGCACACCACGTATGTGGGACGCTCGCCACACGAAGCGTTCTTTACACCGGATGGAAAAACAGTGTGGGTCACCGTTCGCGGCGAGGACTACATTTCGGTCATCGATGCGGCGAGCTTTGAAGAAACCGGTCGCGTGAAAACACCCGGCGGGCCGGGCATGACGATCTTCTCGCCCGACGGCAAATACGCCTACGTCTGTTCGTCGTTCAATCCACTGACCGTGGTGTTCGACGTGGCGACACAGAGGCAGGTAGGCCAGGTTGATCAGCCCAGTCCGTTCTGCCCCAACATTGCGGCGAGCCCCGATGGCAAGCAGGTGTGGTTCACGTTGAAGGACGTCGGCAAGACGGTGGCTTTTGATGCCAAACCGCCCTTCAACGTGCTCAAGACGATCGACACTGGCCCCATCACCAACCACGTCAATTTTGCCGTCACCAAACAGGGTCAGCTTGCCTACGTCACCATCGGTGGGCTGAACCAGGTGAAGGTGTTCCGTACCTCTGATTTCGCGCTGGTCGCGACCATCCCCGTGGGTGCGTTGCCTCATGGTGTCTGGCCGTCCGGTGATGGGCGGCGCGTATACGTGGGATTGGAGAACGACGACAAATTGGCCGTCATTGATACGGCAACACAAAAAGTCATCGCCAACATTGGCATCGGGCAGGCACCGCAGGCTATCGCTTACGTTGCCAACGCAGTAAGCGATATCGATGCCTCGACAGCCAACCTGCAACCGCTTGGCGTAGCAGGATCAATCGCCAAGCTCTCCTTGAGCGGCATCAAGGACGACCGCGCGGCCACCAGCGTCACCCTGTTCGATCAGGGTCTGGTGCAGATACTTCAGGCATCGGCAACGCACCTGCGACCGGGGCAAACCTACGTCATGGCCCTGGTTGCGAAGGAGGACGGCAGTGGGCCGCTCGAAGTGCTGGCATCGTTCAAGGCCAATCCTGCCGGTGCCGCCATCGTCAACACGACCGGGCCCATCCGTCAGCTCGTCACCGCCGCCGGTGTCGATCAACGACGCTGGCTGGTGATTGCTGAAGCGCATGATGGAAGTCCCGGCGTGGTGGTGCAGCGGCAGGACATGGGCGTTCAATGATGGGTTAAGACGGCCGCGCCCGTGCGACTCTGCATACGCAACGGGCTGCGAGCCGCGTCAGGAGGACAAAAAAAGCCCTGGCATTCGGCCCGCATCAGGAACACAAAAAAAGCCCTGGCATTCGTCTGCCAGGGCTTCTCTGCTATTGGACATCCCGGGCAACCTTCCATGCAGATGCCCAGGGTGTTCCGGCGTTGCCATCCAGACGTTCGATGGCGGTTTTCAACTCATCTTCCTGCTCTTCTCAAGGCGTCAGAGCAGCAGCGAGATTAGCCAGGACGCCGAGTTGTGAAAAAATGACGGTGCCCTCTGGATAGCAGTCGAAGCGTTTGATCTTGCCATCCTCCAGTTCAAACACGTCGCAGCACGGCGCGTCCATTCGCTTGCCTGTGGCGGGCAGCTTTCCAAAACGAAGATCCAGCGGCCCATCGTGAGTTCCCTGCAGGGCCAGTTGCACCACCACGACGTCGCCATCGGCATAGATACGATATAGCTCGCGGTGCATGTCGGAGAACGCCGCGCCGTAGTTGCGAACCGGGTCGGCTAGCGCACGACCTCGATAGGTTGTGCCCACGGAATTGTCGGTGAAGGTTCCTTCCGGCGTGAAGAGGCTGATCCAGCCTTCCAGATCTTTTCGTTCTGCGACCGCGTAAGCGTTACGGATAGCCTCCACATTGGCATTGCTCATCATGCTTCCTCGTATGCTTTGAAGGGACGCTCGGGTGGACCGTTCCCCGGTGAGATCAAGAATCAACGTTTGTCCAGCGCGTCCGCCATTTCCGGCGTTGGTAACGAGGTGCCGTCAGGCCGCTTCCTTACGGGCTGGCGGTAGCCGTCGCAGCGGGCGGACGTTGCGACGCCCTATGAATAACCACGGGGCTTCGTTTGATCGGTCGTTGGGTGTCTGAAATCAAGGCACAAGCCTCACAGACGACTATCTCGGCGTCTTGGAAGTTGTTGCCAGTCCATTTCTCCAAACCTTGTGTCGAGTCGATCCATGGAATGGAGTGGAGCGGCATGACACCTTTGGTCAGAGGCTGAGAGTTCTGGAGATCAGGGGAGTCAGCGTGCGCGAGTCGATCCAAGGCGTTGGCTCGGTGACGTTCAAGCGCATGCGACCGCCCACTTGATCTGTATGCCTGGTGGGACGAAGACCGGGTCTGCAAAGGATCCACGACACAGGCGAATCGTTGAGTGGGTCTGCGTATGGACTGCTACACCACTATGGACAGTGTCGTTCGCACTGTAGATACGGTCTCCCTGGTCAAAGCGGCGAGGGAGACCGGTGTGGTGCCGTCGGCTACCTCAACTTCGATTTCCCATCGAAGATTGGCCAATCAGGCCAACCTCGATGTTTGATTGGTAGCGAAGTCAATCATTGTGCGGAAGCTGCAGTGCGCGGATCACGTCTTGCCGGAGCAGGTAGACCGAAACCACCAGAAGAACGAGATCTTTCAGCAGGAACGCCGCATTCATCGCCATCGCTGGGAAGCCGCCGGCACCGGCATCCCAGCCATCGGGAACGAACGGAAGGATGGTCAGGGTGGAGATGAAGGTCGCGACGGAACCAAGGGCGCCCACCACGCCCAGCTTCTTGTTCCAGAAGCCAAGCAACAGCAAGGTGCCGAACGTCCACTCCGAGGTGCCGAGGAAGATGGCGGTGCCGTGGATGCCGAGAACTGGAATCGTCCAGAAGATCAGCGGGCCGTGCGTGATCAGCGGTGCCAGCGCGGTGATCTCGGACTGGAACCATTTGTCGTAGCCGAACCACGCGAAGATCACCACCATGGCTGCGCGAAGCAGGTGGTAGTCGAGGTCTTTCTTCAACAAGCCGGATTTGGCGATGAGCTGGAGGAGCGAGTTCATGGTTTTTTCCTTCGTGAAGTGGGTCGATAGATGTCGCGTCTTGGGAATCGGTCCGCGAAGGCGGTGCGTCCGCGCGGGCTGATCTAGACGTCGGGATCTAATTTACGAAGGAACGGTGATATTTATAATGCCTTAATACCGCAAAATAATGCTCATAAGTATCATCTTCGAGCGGACGATTGTTGGAACATCCTAGGTTGCGTACCCGACATTCGGGGCGTTGTCACGGGTTCGCGTGGTCGGTTATCCGTGCACCGCGGGCGCCATAGAGCGATCGCCAAGAGGGCGAGCCGGTAAAGACAAGCTCAGGTAGCGAACGCCGCATCGTTATGCGCACGCATTGATGATGTCCCTCGGTAGCATCGACGACACCCACCACGGGACGTCGATCAACTCACCAGGAAGCGGCGCACACAGCGATGAAGGCACGCGCGCATGCGTTGTGGCGTTTGGGCTACCGCTCGGTCTTTCGGTTCGCCGTGGGCGCCGAGAAGACAAAATCGCCAAGTTGGTTCAACGCCGCCGCCACAAGCACCAGAAACACCGTTCCAAGCATCACATCGGCGATGAGGAAATCCAGGCTCTGCGCAAAGGGCTGTGCGCCACGCGATACCGCAAACAAGGTCAGCCCTGCGCTCGGCGGATGGATGGCACGCAGCGCCCCCATCGAAGCTACCGTCACCGCCATGGCGGTTGCACTGGCCAACACCAGTGACGACACAAGATGCGGCACCAGCAAACCGATGATTGCGGCGACTGCATTTGCCGTCAGTACGGTCCACGGTTTCGCAAAACCGCTACTCGGCATGGTCAGCATAAGAAGGGCGGATGCCCCCATGGGCGCGAGCAACGGGGCTGCGTTAAGCCGTTCTCCCGTCAGCAGTGCGGGGCCAAAGCCCACGGCGGCGATGCTGATGAACAATGCGCCGGTAATCCAATACAGGCAGAAGTTTTTCTTGGCGGCATGGATGCATTCGATGGACATGATGAATTGACCACTGAGCAGATGAACATGGGCGATGACGACGCCGGTCGGCTTTCGACTTCCATGTCATGACTGCGGGTGACAGGCATGGCCAAGACTGCGCGGTAGCGACGCCTACCAGCCGGCTTGATCCCGGCGTCGTCGCACTAGCCGGGAGTTGTCGAATGACCAAGGCCCCGCGCCCCCGATCAGCAGCGCAAGAATGCCGGCCATATAGAGCAAATCGGTTTCATAGCCGGGTTGGCCGAAGTGCGCTCCCAGGGCGTCGTAAGACAGCAATTTGATGGAACTGAATCCGTTGGGCAGATGCACTGTGACGATGGCAACCAGCAGTACAACCAGCATGGGAATGGCGGCCAGGGACACAAACATTCCCATGAGCACCAGCAGGCCACCCAGGATCTCTACTGCGATCGTCGCCCAGGCAAGCATTTCCGGAAAGGGCACGCCGATCGCACCAAGTATTGCCGCGAATGCATCGGGTTCCCGCGCGATTTTTGCGTATCCGTGCTCCATGAAACCGAAGCCGACCACCAGCCTCACGGGTATGGCTTGCCAGCCTGGGGCCAGTGGCCCAAGCAGGCGATGGAATCTGGTGGAAAGACGCTGATTCATGGGTGCTCTCACCTTCGTTGGGACCAATGCACCTGCTTGCACTATCGGCTGGGCGATGACGTCAACGAGGGCCTAGACGAACCACGTGAGCTCGATGGCCGCATCGCATTCAGAGCCTGGCAAGCAGCGTCCCGAACTTTACGCAGCCACGGCGAGACCGTTAATGTTCGATGGTCTTTTTTTCATGCTCGAACGTATCGAGGATTGGCCATGTCTCCACCACGCGATTGGCTGAGCCGCTTGCTGGAAATGACGCCGGTTCGTGGGCAGCTTGATCTGCGCTGCCAATACGGTGCACCCTGGCGGATTGACCAGGCGGCTTTTTCCAACGGCGAGATGGCTTATCACATCGTCTTGAGCGGCTCCGCATCGCTGGCGGATCCTCATGGCGGGCGCCCGGACGTTCTGCGGGCGGGCGATATCCTGCTGCTGGCCCATGGCGAAGCGCACACCCTGCATGACGGTGGCAAGGCGCGCGCCAGACCCGCCACCAGCCGCGTTGCTGCCAACCTGGTGTTCAGCCAGAACGCGGGCAAGGGTGATCGCCTGGACATGCTGTGCGGGCGCTTCGTGCTTTCTCCATCGCACGCCCAGCTCTTGCGTCGCTATCTTCCGGCGCGGCTCATCGCGCGTACGGCTACTGCGGCGGAGACATCGACTGGGCAGGAAAGCGGAGCGGCGCTGAAGAGCCTCATGGCACTGATGCAAGCAGAAACCGGAGCGGATTTCCTGGGCGGGCGAGCGATGCTCGACGCCTTGTCGACCGCCTTGTTCGCCCTGACGCTGCGCTTTGCCAGCGAATCGGACGAAGCGCCCGCCGGCCTGCTGGCCTTGGCCGGCTATCCGCGACATCCGTATCGTTGATGCGATTGAACACATTGGTGAAGACAGTGATCGCGATGGCGAGACTGATATCCACCAGCTGCGCATCGCTGTAGCCAGCGTCCTTGATCGCCGTGAATGCCTCATCGGCGATTGTTCCTGAGGACTTGGTGAGGATGCGGACGAAGTTGGCCAGCGCATCACGCTTGGCGTCACCCGTGGTGTCGCCCGAGCGCAGCTGAGCCAGCGCATCGGGCTTGAGGCCCGCCATCTTGCCGAGCACGCTGTGGGCCGCGACGCAGTAGTCGCAACCGGCGGCACCGCTGACTACCAGCTTGATCGTTTCCTGGTCTTGCCTGGTCAACGTGCCGTGCGCCAACACGCCGTCTGCATTTAGCACTGCTTTCAGCGCGGCCGGGTTCAGCGCGCCAATGGCCGCGAATGTGTTCGGCACGCCACCGGCAGCCTTGCGGATCTGATCGAACACTTCAGCGGTTGCGCCGGTGGCGGTGTCGACAGCGGGGGTGAGGATGCGTGACATGAGTGACTCCCTAGTGCGTTGAGGTGGGGCCACTTTATCCACGGATACTGAGGCAATTAATGCCTGAAAATTGCGGCTACATGCCCATTCGTCTCAAACTAAGCCCGCTAGCGCCAAGATGCCGCTGGCTGCGACTCGCCGTGCGAACCAGTCATTCACCGGCGAGTGCCAGTTCCAGAGCATCCAGAAAGACCTTGACGCGCGAGGGCACGTAACGACGAGTCGGCGTCACCGCCCAGATGGAAAGTTGCTCGGTCGTCGCGTCTTCCAGCGTCAGTTCCACCAACTGACCGGAGGCGAGCTGCTGGCGTACGTCCCAGCGCGCAAGCATGGCAATGCCGCACCCGCTCAAGGCGACGGTGCGGACTGCCTCCACGCTCGTTGTCGTCAGGCGGCCGGACAATGACACGCGATGGAGCTCCCCATCGATCACGAACGGCCACTTTCCTACCGGCGTGAGCATGATGCAGTCGTGCTGCTCCAGGTCGACCAGCGTTCGCGGCGTTCCGCGCGCGGCAACGTAGTCAGGCGAGGCGCAGAGGACGCGTGGATTGGCGGCAAGCCGGCGGGCGACGAGATCGGAGTCCTTCAGCGTGGCAATGCGAATCGCCAGGTCGTACCCACCCGCAACGATGTCGGTGACGCGGTCGCTCAAGTCGAGCTCGAGCTTGAGTTCAGGATGTTGCTTGAGGAGCGCCGTTGCCAAGGGAAGGATCACCTCCTGGCCGAAGACGCTTGGTGCGGTCACCTTGAGATGTCCGCGAACGACAGAGCGCTCTTCGCCCAATTCGTTCCGCGCCGCTTCC
>Ga0209759_1001151_pt1 | contig 16810 bp, 17 predicted proteins | sample AraplaCL_Col_mMS_FD_184261 | JGI IMG/M metagenome (GOLD analysis project Ga0209759, IMG submission 184261) | Arabidopsis root microbial communities from the University of North Carolina, USA - plate scrape CL_Col_mMS (SPAdes) (version 2) | ecosystem: Host-associated > Plants > Roots >...
CTGCGCATCTTCATCATGCTGCTGGGCGGCGCCACCGCGCGCACCGCGCGGATGAAGCGCGCCGGCGCGCAGTTGTAGGCCGCGTTGGCGGGATCCTTCATCAGATTGATGTCGGCGACCGTGGCGCGGGGGTCGTTGACGTCGACCGGCGTGGTCTGCGGGATCAGGGGGCCCGTGCAGCCGGGGTTGGCGTCGACCGCGGTCAGCATGCCTTCGCCCATGCGGCCCAGGCCGTCGGTGTCGTAGACGCTGCGCACGTCCAGCGTGCCCAGGTGCTGCGAGGCCAGGGTCTCGTCCAGCGGCGCCGCGGCGACCGTCGTCGGCTCGGTGCGCGCCTGGATGGCCACGGCGTCGACGTACATGAAGCCGGCCGGCGGCGTGGCCACCGGCAGCATCGACTGGTTGGCCGGGTCGAACATGTAGACCGCGTACGGCGGCGGCACGTTGTCCTTGACCGGATCGGCCTCGGTCTCGGCGATCGGCCGGTTCATGTCGCCGAGCAGCGCGAGTTCGGCGGCCGTGAGCGTCGAGCACGGCACGACGACGGCGTTGCGGGTGACTTCGCACGGACGGTAGGACACCAGCACGCGGTTGGTGCCGTCCCACAGCGGATAAGGCGAGGTGATGCGGCCGAAGGTGGAGACGCCGCGGTCCAGGTTGATCTCCTTGTCGGTGGCCTGCACCTGGCCGCCGACCGCCGCGACCGACTTCTTGGCCGGCGTGTTCTGCTCGGAGTAGTTGGCCGCGTCGATCAGCATCAGCGCGCCGCCTTCATGCGTGCGCTGCAGCGGCATCAGGTCGGACGTCAGGAAGCCGGCGTACTTGCCGCTCGGATCCATGTCGCGCGGATGCAGGAAGCTGTTGCCCTCGCTGTGCGCGCCGTACAGCACGAACATGTCGGTGCCGTCCGGGTTGACCGTGAACACCTTGAAGTGGTTGCGGCCGCCGACGTGGTCCCAGCGCGAGAACATGATCTGGCCGTTGGGGCGGATCACCGGGTTGCGGTCGTGGCTCTGGTTGAACGAGATCTGCGTGATGTTGCTGCCGTCCAGGCCCATCGTGTGCAGGTTGAACACGCGCTCGCGCTCGTACTCGTCGAGCGCGTAGTAGCTGTGGCCGAGCGCCTGGTTGGGCTTGGACTCGGTCTGGCGGTTCGAGGTGAACACGATGCCCTGGCCGGCCGGCAGGTAGACCGGGTGGATGTCGTCGTCGGCGGTGGACGAGGTGACGCGGCGGAACGTGCCGCCGGTCAGGCCGCCGGTGGTCATGTCGTATTCCCAGATGTTCCAGTGGCCCGTGCAAGCCGGGGCGCCGCCGATCTGCACCGCGTTGCTGGCCGGGCAGCGCATCGAGAACAGGATCTTCTTGCCGTCCCACGACACCTCGGGCGTGGCGACGTCGCCCTTGCCCATGGTGAACTGCGTCGTCATGTTGTGCTCGGGTGCGCTGGGCGACGACTTCTCGCGGATCATCAGGTCGCCGCCCGGGGCCGTCGGGCCGCCGTTGGTCGGGTTCAGGCCCAGCGTGCTGACCCGCTTGGCATAGACGATGGGCACGTCGCCCTGCACGGTCACCGTGTTGGATTCGGTCTTGGAGCCGCCTCCGCACGCGGCCAGCGACAGGGCGCCGGCGGCGGCCAGGGCGCTGGCGCCGCCGAGCAGGGTGCGCGTCGACTTGATCGGGAGCTTCATGAGGAGCCTCTTTCCTTGGGTTTTGTCGTCGTCCGCCTCAGCCCTGGAGGCCGGCGGAGTAGTGCAGTGCGCCCTGCGCATCCACGATCACCGCGTCGACGCCCGCGTGGGCCTCGACGAAGCGCAGTCCTTGTTCGACGCCAAGCACGAAGACCGTCTTGGAGAAGGCCTCCGTCGTCAGGCCGTCGTCGGCAATGATGGTCACGCTGCGCACGCTGTCGGGCGAGCGGCCGGTGCGCGGGTCCAGCAGGTGGTGGCAGCGGACGCCGTCGCGCTCGAAGAAGCGCTCGTAGTCGCCGGAGGTCGAGATCGACACGTCCTGCAGCGGCAGCAATGCGACCACGGCACCCTCGCGGCGGGGGTCGCGGATGGCCACCGTCCACGGGCGGTCGCCGCGCGAGCCCATCACGTGGCTGTCGCCGCCGGCGGCCACCATCGCGTGGCGGATGCCCAGGCGGCGCAGGATGGCCATCGAGTTGTCCACGGCATGGCCCTTGGCGAAGCCGCCGAGATCGATGCGCACGCCCTGGCGCGCGAAGCGCACGCTGCGATCGGACGGATCGAGCACGACATGGCGCCAGTCGATCAGCGGCAGGGCCTGCGCCAGCGCGGCGTCGTCGGGAGCGGTGCCGGCGCGATAGTCGTACAGGCGGCCGGCGCTGGCGAAGGTGATGTCGAAGGCACCGCCGGTCAGCCGCGAGAACTCCAGCGCCCGGCCCAGCAGCGCGAACAGGCCGTCGCTGACGGTGATGGGGTTGTCCGCCGCGTGCGCGTTGAGGATCGACAGCTCCGACGTGCATTTGTGCGGGCTCATCGTCGCGTCGATGCGATGCATCTCGGCCATCACGGCGCCGATGGCCACTTCGGCCTCCGCGCGGTCGCGCGCCTGCAGCTCGACCTCGATCGACGTGCCCATGATGGCTTCCTCGCGCCGATACCAGCCGGCGCCGGATCCCTGGGCGGGCGGCGAGGCGTGGGCGGTGGCGGTGTCGGACGGATGCAGGCGGGTCATGAGGTCGATCCCCTGCCGCGAACGGTTAGAGGGATTCGGGCAATGCTGTTTCGAGAAGGGGAAGGGGCCAGCCACAAAAGACCGGCGAGCGGGCATGCGGATTGCACACTCATCGCTTCGGCCGCATCTTCTCAGTGAAGCGCTTCACGGAAGCGTGAAAAAGTGCCGCTTTTTCCGATGCACTGTTTCGTCGGCCGCCTAATCGGTAACGGGATGTTCTGTTGGGCCGGAGCAGGCGTCAGTTGTGTGCAAACGCAACCCGAGGGGCGCTGCGCAGGGGGCGCGACGTCAGCGCCGCGACGAATCGGTGCTGAGCACGAAACGCCGCGTGAACCCGAAGGGCCGCGTCACGCAGGGCGCCTCCGGCACCAGCGGGAGGCGCAGGCCGCCGCCAGGCAGCAGGCGCAGGCGCCAATGGCCGTCGCCCAGGAAGCGAAAGCGCAAGGTATCGGCGCTCTCGATCTGCAGGTCGGAAAAGGCGGCCGCGGTGGTCCACTGGCCGATGTTGGCGCGATCCAGCAATCGTCCCGCGTCATCGACCAGATAGATCGACAGCCGCTCCTCCTCCGGCACGCCCTCGGTGAGGAAGACAAGGAAGCCGTCGGGCACCGCGACGCCGGCTTCGAACGTACCACCCTGCAATTCGGTGCCCGTCGGCCGTCCGGCCAGCACGAGTTCGCTGACCGGCACCACGTCGTCGCCGAGCGGCACCTTCAGCCGGGTGGACACCTCAGGCGCCAAGCGCATGGCAACGCCCTCACCAGAGGTGGAAGTAGTCGACCCCCATGGCCGCCATGGCGCCGCCGACGAATGCGCCGATGGTCACGCACACGGGTGCGCCCGGGCCGCACACCAGTCCCGCGGCGGCGCCCCCGGCGATGCCGCCGCCGATGCCCGCCAGCGTCGCGGCGCCTTCGTGCTTGGCCGCATCGACCTTGTCGTTGGCGGTGGCCACGGTGTAGACCGATACCGCCAGCGAGAAGACGAGCAGCCCTCGGCCGGCGCGCGACATCACGCGCACGCTCGCGTTGACTGAGGGGCGGCCGCGCCCGGCCGAGGCGACGATCTCGGCGAAGACGCTGTCGCGCTCGGCGGCCGACAGGTCCTCGAACGAGCGGGCCTTGCCGAACAGCTTGGCGGTCTTGTCCTTGACCAACTCCGTGAGCGACTTGCCTTCGGCCTTCATCTGTTCGGCCAGCGAGCGGCCGACCGGCGTGGTGCGTGCGCGCATCTGTTCCATGATGGCGTTGCGCACCACCTGGGCCTCGTTGGCCGCCTGTTCCCAGGTCATCGCACCGCTCTGCGCGGCCTGCCGCAATTCGGCGGACATCTCGGCCGTCAGGCGGATATAGGCCTTGCGCGTCTGGGCATCGAGCGCCAGGTGCGCGCCGGCGTTGGCGACCTCGGCCTTGAGCGCGTCAAGCGCCGTCTCGAGCCTGGTCGGGCCGCTGGGGCCCGGCGCCGGCGGCGCCTGGCACGTGCCAAGCGCGAAGCGGCCACCGCGCATGGTGCAAAGCATTCCGGGGGTCTGGTAGTTCGCCATGCCGCGTTTGTGCCGTTCAGGGGGTTCGAGTGTAGGGCCCCGAACCCGCCGCGCCGGACGCCCGGCTAGGGGGAAAGGCCCCTCAGCGCGCGGCCGCCGACGAGGCCGCCGCCGCGCGCATCGCCATCTCGCGCATCTCGTCCAGCTGCCCGCGCAGGTATTGGGCGATGGGATCGCCGGGCGGGGCCACCTTGATGGCCTGGTTCCAGGCGCCCAGTGCGGTGCGAAAGTCGCGCTGGCTCATCGCCCAGCTGCCCTTGAGGGCCAGGGCCTTGACCTGGTTGGGATCGATCGCCAGCGCGCGATCCACCAGCTGGATCGGTTCGCCGGCCAGGCCGCCGCCGCCGGTCGCGGCCAGCAGGTCGGCCAGGTCGGCCAGGACATCGGCGTCGTTGGGCCGCAGCGCCGCGACGCGGCGATAGTCCGCGACCGCCTCGGGCCCGTGACCGAGCATCACCTGCAGCCGGGCGGCACGCATCCAGCCGCTCGGATCGTCCGGATGCTGCGCGGCGCGCTCCTGCAGCACGGCCAGTTGCGCGTCCGCGGCCGGGCCCGGCCCCGGCGGCGCGGCGGGCGTGACCGGCAGCAGCCGCGGCGAGCCGATCCAGGCATAACCCCCGCCAGCCACCAGCGCGATCAGCAGGCCCAGCGCCACGACCAGGCCGCGCGTGGGCCGCGTGACGGCGATGGCCGCGGTCTCGGCGTCGGTGACGTGGGCGACGGCCGGGCCGCGCCAGATGAGGATGCCCAGGGCCGCGGCGGCCAGTACCAGGGAAAGAATCGCGAACAGCGTCATGCCAGGGTTCCCGGGCGCCCGAGCGTGTCGCTCGCGCCGTCGTCATCGAGCATCGGCTCGGGTTCGAATTGGTCGTCGGCCAGGTGCGAGCGGCGCCGGATCACCATGCCCAGCGCGAGCAGCGCGATCGCCAGCAGCGCGGCCGGCGCGAGCCACAGCACGGCGGTGCTGGCCTTCAGCGGCGGCCGGTACAGCACGAAGTCGCCATAGCGGTCGGTCATGTATTGGCGGATCTGGTCGGGCGTCCGGCCGCGCTGCAGCATCTCGCGCACTTGCTGGCGCAGGTCGACTGCCAGGTCGGCGTGCGAGTCGGCGATGGTCTGGTTCTGGCAGACCAGGCAGCGCAGCTCGCCGGTGATCGCCAGCATGCGGGCCTCGAGCGCCGGGTCGGCCGCGGTCAGGCGGGCGGCGGGCGCCTGGAACTTCACCGTCGCCTCGCTGGCGGGGGCGGAGGCGGGCGGCGCCGAAGCCGGCGCATCGGCGGCCAGCGCTGGCAGCGCCGTGGCGCAGGCCAGCAGCGCGGCGAGGGCGAAGCGGCGGGCGTCAGCCATTGAGTTTCCTCAGCAGCGGCAGCACCTGGTCGTTCAGGACCTCGGGCGTCAGCGCGCCGATCTTCTTGAAGCGGATCACGCCCTGCTTGTCGATCAGGAAGGTCTCGGGTACCCCATAGACGCCGAAGTCGATGCCCACGCGGCCGCTCTGGTCGAACAGCGAGGCGTCGTAGGGGTTGCCCCGTTCGGCCAGCCACTGCTGCGCCGGCTCGCGCTGGTCCTTGTAGTCCAGGCCGTAGATCGGCACCGCCTTCAGCTTGGCGAATTCCACCAGGTAGGGATGCTCGTCGCGGCAGGCCTCGCACCACGAGGCCCAGACGTTGAGCAGCCAGACCTTGCCCAGCATGTCGGCGCGGCGGATCGTCTGCTCGGGCTGGTCCAGCCGGGTCAGCGCGAACTCGGGCGCGGGCTTGCCGATCAGCGGCGAGGGCACCTCGCGCGGATCGAGGTAGAGCCCCTTGAACAGGAAGCCCGCCAGCGCCGCGAAGATCGCCAGCGGGATCAGGAACTTCAAGACCTTCATGCCGATTCCCCGCTCGCCCCCAGCGGCCCGACCACCGGCACCGGCGCATTGGGCGGCAGCAGCGGCTTGTCGGCCAGGCGCGTCCGCGTGCGGTAGCGGCGATCGCTCAGCGCGACGATGCCGCCCAGGGCCATCAGCAGGCAGCCGCCCCAGATCCAGTCGACGAAGGGCTTGACGTGCACGCGCCAGGTCCAGGTGCTCGGCTGCACCATGTCGCCCAGCGACACGTACAGGTCGCGCGTGATGCCCGGGTGGATCGCCGCCTCGGTGGTCGGTGTGCGCTGGACGCGGTAGACGCGCTTTTGCGGGTGCAGCACCGTCACCTCGCTGCCCTTGTGCGTGACGGGCATGTCGGCCTCGACCGCCTCGTAGTTGGGGCCGTGCACGTCGTGCAGGTCGGCGAAGCGGAATTCGTAGCCGCCGACCGTGGCGCTCGAGCCGACCGCCATCGTCAGGTCTTCCTCGACCTCGTAGGTGCGCACCATGCTCACGCCGAACGCGAACACCGCCACGCCCAGGTGCGCCAGCCACATGCCGGTGAGCGAGCGGGGCCACTGGCGCATGCGTGCGAACACGCTCAATTGCGCGCCGCCGTCGGAGCGCAGGCGTTCGACAGCGTCGACGACGATGGAGGCCGTGATCCAGTAGGCCATCAGGAAGCCCAGCATCGCCATCAGCGAGAGCTTGCCCGACAGCCACGCCGTCGCCAGCGCGCCCAGCACCGAGGCCAGCGCGGCCCAGCGCAGGCGGTGGAACAGCGACGGCAGCGAGGCCTCCTTCCAGCGCGCCAGCGGTCCGAGCGCCATCAGCAGCACCACGGGCACCATCAGCGGCAGGAAGACCGTCTCGAAGTAGGGCGCGCCCACCGAGATCTTGCCCATGCCCAGCGCGTCCAGCAGCAGCGGGTACAGCGTGCCCAGCAGCACCGAGGCGCACACGACCACGAACAGCATGTTGTTGCCCAGCAGCATGGACTCGCGCGAGACCAGCGCGAAGCGCGCGCCCAGCCCCACCTTCGGCGCGCGCCAGGCATACAGCGAGAGCGCCCCGCCGATCACGACGATCAGGAAGCCCAGGATGAAGCGGCCGCGCGCCGGATCGGTGGCGAACGCATGCACCGACGACAGCACCCCGGAGCGCACGATGAAGGTGCCCAGCAGCGACAGCGCGAAGGCCAGGAGCGCCAGCAGCACGGTCCACGACTTGAAGGCGCCGCGCTTCTCGGTGACGGCCAGCGAATGGATCAGCGCGGTGCCGGCGAGCCAGGGCATGAACGACGCGTTCTCCACCGGATCCCAGAACCACCAGCCACCCCAGCCCAGCTCGTAGTAGGCCCACGCGCTGCCCAGCATGATGCCGATGGTCAGGCACGACCAGGCGGCGGTGGTCCACGGGCGCGTCCAGCGCGCCCAGGTGGCGTCGAGCTTGCCCTCGATCAATGCGGCGACGGCGAACGCGAACGCCACCGAGAAGCCGACGTAGCCCATGTAGAGCATCGGCGGATGCGCCACCATGCCCGGATCCTGCAGCAGCGGGTTCAGGTCGTTGCCGTCCATGGGCACCGGCACCAGGCGGTCGAACGGGTTCGACGTGGTCAGCATGAACAGCAGGAAGCCGATCGACACCAGCCCCATGATGCCCAGCACGCGGGCGACGAAGGGCGTGGGCAGCCGCGTGCTCCATTGCGCGACGGCCAGCATCCAGACCGCCAGCATCGACAGCCACAGCAGCAGCGAGCCTTCGTGGCCGCCCCACACGCCGGCGATGCGGTAGGGCAGCGGCAGCGAGCTGTTGGAGTTGCTGGCCACGTAGAGCACCGAGAAGTCGTTGCGCACGAAGGAGGCCACCAGGCAGCAGAACGCCACCGCCACGAGCAGCGCATGCGCGCGTGCGGCGGGCCGTGCCAGCGCCATCCAGTCGGCCCGGCCGCGCGCCGCGCCGATCATCGGCAGCGTGCCCAGGATCAGCGCCACGGCCAGCGCGATCAGCAGCGCGACCTGGCCAAGTTCCGGAATCATTGATGCTTCTCCATCTTCATCGTGCCGCCATGCGCTTCGGCTTGCTTGAGCGCGGCCGCGGCCTCGGGCGGCATGTAGTTCTCGTCGTGCTTGGCCAGCACTTCCCTGGCCGTGAACACGCCGTCCGGCCCCAGCTTGCCTTCGGCGACCACGCCCTTGCCTTCCTTGAACAGGTCGGGCAGCGTGCCGCGATAGTGCACCTGCATGGACTTGGCCAGGTCGGTGACCGTGAAGACCACGTCGACGCCGTCGCGCCGGACGCTGCCCGCCGTCACCATGCCGCCGATGCGGAACGGCCGGCCTTCCGGCGCCTCGTGCGCGGCGACCTGCGACGGCGAGTAGAAGAAGACCAGGTTGGAATTGAAGGCCTTGAGCACCAGCGCGGTCGCGACGCCGACGGCCGCGACGAGGCCGACGATGATCGTCAGGCGCTTGCGGCGCGGCGTCACGAGCGTTCTCCCGCCGTGCGCGCAGCGGCCTCGTCGGCAATGCGTTCGGCGATCGCGACGCGCGCCGCGCGGTGGCGCCAGCGCGCCAGCAGCGGCTCGACCAGCACCACCAGCGCGAAGGTGCCGTAGGCGCCCCACACGAAGCCGCCGCGGCCGCCCATGTCGAGAAATTCCGAAAGCGAGTGCCACTGCATGGTGGTCATGACAACCCCTCCCGCGCCGAGTACGGCGCTCCGTCCCCCGAGGGGACCGCGGGCCTCCCAGGGGCGGCCCGTCGCACGGCCCGCGTGAAGACACCTTGCTTGCGATTCATTTTGTCAGTCCCTCGAGACCAGCGCCCGCGCCCAGGCGCTGTCGGCCTCGCGCTCGAGCACGATCGCCCGCGCGCGCAGGAACACGACGGCGAACGCGTAGGCCCAGCAGGCCAGCGTCAGCAGCAGCATCGCGACGAGCATCGTCGTGGCCATGTGCTGCTCCTTGCCCATCGTCAGGCTCGAGCTCTGGTGCAGCGTATTCCACCAGACGACGGAAAAATAGATCACCGGCACGTTGACCACGCCGACGATGGCCAGCAGCGCGCCGGCCTTGTCGGCGCGCCGGGTGTCGTCGATCGCGGCCACCAGCGCCATGTAGCCCAGGTAGAGAAACAGCAGGATCAGCTCGGAGGTGAGCCGCGCGTCCCACACCCACCAGGTGCCCCAGGTCGGGCGGCCCCACAGCGAGCCCGTCCACAGCGCCAGCACGGTGAACAACGCCCCGGTGGGCGCGATCGCGCGCGCGAAGGCGAAGGCCATGCGCGCGTTGAGCAACCAGCCCATCGCCGCCCAGAAGGCGAGCGCCACGTAGAGCACCATCGACAGCCAGGCGGCCGGCACGTGGATGAAGATGATGCGGTAGACCTCGCCCTGCACCGCGTCGGTGGGCGCGACGAACAAGCCCATCCACAGCCCCGCGATGGCGAAGGCGGCCGCGACGACGCCGCAGACCGGGCCCAGCACGCCCGCCAGCCGGTAGAAATTAGCCGGCGACGCGAACGTGAACCAGGTCAGGCGCGAGCGGGTGGCGAGGGCGGCGGAGGAGGTGTTCACGGCGTGCATTGTCGGGCGTCAGCGCCCGGCGATGTTGCAGGATGTCATGGAATCACTCGATTGCGGCTCATTCCACCGCGATCCGCAGCGCCGCCGCCGTCGCGGGCGGCGCGCCGACCAGGCAGGCGATCAGCAGCGCGCCCAGCAGCGACAGGTGGGGCGACGGCGACTGCCCCGCGTCGACCGCCGCTGCCGCGCCGGCGCCGAAGATCAGCGCCGGAATGGCCAGCGGCAGCACGATCAGCACGATCAGCATGCCGGCCGAGCGCAAGCCCAGCGTCAACGCCGCGCCGACCCCGCCCAGCAGGCTCAGGATGGGTGTACCCAGGGACAGAGACAGGAACAGCACCGGAAGTTCCTCGGCCGGCAGGCCCAGCAGCAGGCCCAGCACCGGCGCGGCGACCACGAGCGGGGCGCCGCTGATGGTCCAGTGCGCGGCGGCCTTGGCGGCCGCCACCGCCAGACCGGCGTCGGGCGCGAGCAGCAGTTGCTCGAGGGAGCCGTCGGCGTGGTCGGCGGCGTACAGCGGCGGCATCGACAGCATCGCGGCGAGCAGCGCGCACACCCAGACCACGCCGGGGGCGATCAGCTTGAGCACCTGCGGATCGGGCCCGACGCCCAGCGGGAACAGGCTGGCCGCCACCAGGAAGAAAGCGACCGGCAGCAGCGCCTCGGTGCGGCGGCGCCAGGCCAGCCGCAGGTCGCGCTGGTAGACGGCGAGGAAGACGGCGCCGTTCATCGGCAGGCCTGCGCCCTGCGGCCTGCGGCGCGAGCGCGCTTCGGAGCGGCCGTGCGCTTGCTCATCCCTCGCCTCCGGCGGCGCGCGGCAACAAGTCGAGGTCGAGCACGCGAAACCCGGCGCTCGCGGCCTGGGCGTCCAGGTGCAGATGGTGGCTGGTCAGCAGCACGCTGCCGCCGCGCGCGCGGTGCTGGGCCAGCAGCGCGTGCAAGGTCGCGGTGCCGGCGACGTCGAGCGCGTCGAACGGTTCGTCCAGCACCCACAGCGCCGGCGCCGTCTCGAGCGCCAGCCGGGCCAGCGCGACGCGCCGTCGCAGGCCCTGCGACAGGCTGCGCGTGGGCGTGCGTTCACGTCCGGCCAGGCCCAGGCGCGCGAGCGCGGCGCGCACCGCGGGCGCGCTGGCGTCGCGCGCATGCACGCGGGCGAGGAAGGCGAGCGACTCGGCGGCCGTCAGGTCGTCCTTGAGCGCGTTGGTGTGGGCGATGTAGACGAGTTGCTGCGCGAAGTGCGCATGTCGCCGCGCCGGCGCGTCACCCCACAGGATCTGGCCACGCTCGGGCGCCGCCAGGCCGGCGACCAGGCGCAGCAAGCTGGTCTTGCCGCGGCCGTTGCCCCCGCGCAGCCACAGCAGTTCGCCCGCAGCGAGCGTCTCGTTGAGGCCCGCGAACAGCAGCCGCTCGCCGCGGCGGCAGGCCACGTCCACCAGCCGCAGCGCGGGCAGCGGCGCGGCGGGCGGGCCGAGCGGGGAGGAGTCGTTCATCGGAGGCGGTCGCGGTCGAGGCGCGCCAGTATAGAAGTCACGCTGTCGAGCGAGCCTGCAGCGCGCTCAGGGCCGCCATCGCGTCGGCGGCGCGGTCGACCGGCACGAACAGGTGGTCGTGGTGCACGTCGGCGATCACGTTGCACGCGATCCCGGCGTCGCCGAGCGCGCCGGCAAAGGCCGCGGTGAGGCCGACGGCGGCCAGGTCGGAGTGCACCGTCAACGTGATCCGCGCGCTGCGGAACGCGACGGGCCAGCCGCGCGCCAGCGCCTGCGCCTCGGGGACGACCAGGGTCACGCCCTCGGCCTCGCGCACGCTGGCGAGCACGTCGACGCCGTCGACCGGCGTGCCGTGCGGCATCGCGCACCACGCCCAGACGCCGGCGTACAGCTCCGGCCGCATCGAGGCCAGCAGGACGGCGAGGTCGGAGATCGGCGGAGACGTCATGGCACCCTCATTGTCGCGGCGAAGCGCCGACAATGGGCCGATGACGATGATCGTGGCCAGCGTGAACATCCCTCGCCCGGCGGGCAGCGCGGGCGTGCTGCGCCTCGAGCCGGCGACCGGGGCGGTGGGCATCGGCCTGACGGGCTTTGCCGAGCGCATCGACCTGCATCCGGTGGGCGAGGATCCGGCGCTGGCCGACGAGCTCGCCTTGTCGCACGCGCTGTTCGCCTATCCGACGGTGCATCACCCCTTTTGGCAGACCGTGCGCGCGCAGGCCGGCGTCGCCGAGCCCGATGCGCCCATCCTGCCGGGCTCGTTCGACGAGCACCTCGCGCTCGACGGCGTCCAGGAGTCCCAGCTGTGGGAAGGCGACCTGCTGCGCTTTCCCGATTGCACGCTGGTGGTGAGCGTGCCGCGCCTGCCCGACGCGCGCTTCAACGAGACCCTGGGCTTCGTGCACGCCGCCAAGATGGTGGCGCAGTCGCGCTGGAGCGGCTTCTGGCTGTCGGTGCGCGTGCCGGGCACGATCGCCGCTGGCCAGCCGTTCGAGCTGATCCCCGGGCCGCGGGCGACAGGGGTCGTCGAGCTGTTCCGGGCGCGGACGGCGAAGATGACCTGGTGAGGGACCGACGCGCGGCATTCCGCGCGCAGTGACAGGCGCCGGGACACTCAGTCCGGCAGCGCCGGATAGTCCGTGTAGCCCTCGGCGCCGCCGCCGTAGAACGTCTTCTGGTTCCAGGCCGCCAGTTCCGTGTTGTCGCGCAGGCGGCGCGTCAGGTCGGGGTTGGAGATGAAGGGCTTGCCGAAGGCGACCGCGTCGGCGCGGCCGCTGGCGACGGCTTCCAGCGCCATCTCGCGCGTGTAGCCGTTGTTGACGATCCAGCCGTTGGGCCACAGCTTGCGCAGGGCGCCGAAGTCGAACGGCGCGAAGTCGCGCGGGCCGCCGGTGGCGCCCTCGACGACCTCGATGAAGGCGAAGCGCAGCTTGGCCAGCTCCTTGACCACGTGGCTGAACAGCGCGAACGGGTTCGAATCCTGGCCGATGTCGTTGGCCGGCGTGACCGGCGACAGCCGCAGGCCGACCCGGCCGGGGCCGATCTCCTCGCACACCGCGGTCATGACCTCCACCAGGAATCGGGCGCGGTTCTCGATCGAGCCGCCGTAGCGGTCGGTGCGGTCGTTGCACGAGTCGCGCAGGAACTGCTCGACCAGGTAGCCGTTGGCGCCGTGCACCTCGACGCCATCGAAGCCGGCGTCGATCGCGTTGCGCGCGGCCTGGCGGAACTGGTCGACCACCTGTCCTACTTCGTCAGTGCTCAGCGCGCGCGGGGCGGAGACCTGTTCGAAGCCATTGGGCGTGAACGTCTTGGTGTCGGCCGGCTTGGCGGTGGCCGACACCGGCTGCTCGCCGGCAGGCAGCAGCGAGGTGTGCGAGATGCGCCCGACGTGCCAGATCTGCGCGACGATGCGGCCGCCCTTGGCGTGCACGGCATCGGTCACGAGCTTCCAGCCGGCCAGCTGCTCGGGGCTGTAGATGCCCGGGGTGTCGAGGTAGCCCTGGCCCAGCGGGCTGATCTGGGTGCCTTCCGAGATGATCAGGCCGGCGCCCGCGGCAGGATCGGCCCGTTGCTCGTAATAGAGCGCGTTGAGCGCGTGGGGGGCGCGGCCGGCGGCGGCGCGGTCGCGCGTCAAGGGCGCCATGACGACGCGGTTGGCGAGGGCGATGTCGCCGAGCTGCAGGGGATCGAACAAGGAGGTCATGCGGCGCAGGTTAGCGGCCGCTGCGCACGTGCGCTGGCGCAGGGATTTGGCGAATCGTGCTAGCCGGTGCTTACTCAAAGGACCAGTACGAACGGCCGTTCTGCCGGGATTGCGCCGCGATTGGCGCGCCGGCGTGAATTTGGCCGCTTAACGGCGGCTATTTCCGCGTTGTGCCGAGTTCATGACTCACACAATCTGCCGATAGCTCGTTGGAGCCGCGGACGAAAGTCTCGGCCCGACCCTCATTCCCCATTTCGCGAGGCGCCCCATGCTTTCAATGCGCAACATTTCCGTCCGGTCCCGGTTCTACCTGGTGATGGCACTGGTGGCGATCTCGCTGCTGATCCAGGCCGGCTGGAGCTGGTTCTCGGCCCAGACGGGCACCTCCACCGTCACCGTGCTGTTCGACCAGGCCGAGGCCACGGCCCAGCAGGTGGGCACGCTGCGCGAATCCATGGCCAGCGTGCGCCGCTACCAGGCCGAGATGATCGCCACCGCCGTGTCCAATCCCACCGGCGTGGGCCCGTTGCACGATGCCTGGAAAAAGGAGATCGGCTCGCTCAACACCGGCGGCGACGCCCTGGTCAAGGCGCATCCGGCCGACACCGCCCTGGTCGACCTGGTGGCCAAGCAGAAGAAGCTGCTGGGCGAGGTGGTCGAGATCATCGATCCGATCGCGCAGCAGCTCACCGACGCCAAGATGGACTCCTCCGCCGCGCTCGCCTACGCGGGCCAGGCCAACGAGAAGCTCGAGGCCGCCCAGGGCAACCTCACCGCCATCCTGAAGTCCCAGCAGGCCGGCCTGGCCGGCATCCGCGGCGAGATCGCGCGCAGCTCGATGATCGCGGCCATCGCGCGCATCATGTTGGTGGGCGTCACCCTGGCCATCTTCGTGCCGCTGATGTGGATCACGCTGCGCTCGATCTGCGGCCCGCTCGACCAGGCCGTGGCCGTCGCCACCCGCATCGCCAGCGGCGACCTCGCCAGCCGCATCGTGGCCGAAGGCCAGGACGAACCCGCCCGTTTGATCCGCGCGCTGGCCGACATGCAGTCCTCGCTGCGCAACCTGGTGGGCCAGGTGCGCGAATCGTCCGAGAGCATCGAGGTCGCCAGCTCCGAGGTCGCCAGCGGCAATGCCGACCTGTCTCAACGCACCGAGCTGGCCGCCAGCCACCTGCAGCGCACCAACAGCTCGATGGACAGCCTGACCGTCACCGTGCGCCAGTCCACCGACTCCGCCCACACCGCCAACCAGCTGGCCACCTCGGCGGCCAGCGTCGCCGCGCGCGGCGGCCAGGTCGTCGCGCAGGTGGTGTCGACGATGCAGGACATCAACAGCAGCTCCAAGAAGATCGCCGACATCATCGGCGTGATCGACGGCATCGCCTTCCAGACCAACATCCTGGCGCTCAATGCGGCCGTGGAAGCGGCGCGGGCGGGCGAACAGGGCCGCGGCTTCGCGGTCGTGGCGGGGGAGGTGCGCAACCTCGCGCAACGTTCTGCCGAGGCGGCCAAGGAAATCAAGTCGCTGATCGGCGCCTCGGTCGACCGCGTGGAATCGGGCTCGCGCCTGGTGCACGATGCCGGCACGACCATGAACGAGATCGTCGCCAGCGTGCAGCGCGTCACCGACATCATCGGCGAGATCAGCGCCGCATCCACCGAGCAGAGCCAGGGCATCACCGATGTCAAGGGCGCGATCGGCGAAGTCGATCAGATGACGCAGCAGAACGCCGCGCTGGTCGAAGAGAGCGCCGCGGCGGCCGAATCGCTCAAGGAGCAGGCCACCAAGCTCGCGGCCGTCGTGTCCACGTTCCGCCTCGCCGAGGGCGATGCCAGCCCACGCGGCGCGGTCGCGAGCTTCGCCGCGCCGGCGCCTGGCAGCGCCGCCGATCAAGCCATCGCTCGCGCCAAGATGCAGGCCGCCGCCGCGCCCAAGGCGGCGCCGACGCCCGCCAAGCCCGTGCCTGCCAAGACTGCTGCCGCGGCCGCGGCGCCGGTTCCGGCCGTGGCCATGGCGCCGGCCCCGGTGGCCGCGCCGTCGTCCGACAGCGACTGGGAAAGCTTCTGAACGCGCCGACGGCGTCGCATGAACAACGGGCGCCGCGGCGCCCGTTGTCATCGGGGCGGCGACCTCAGAACGTGTAGCCGGCCTGCACCGCCGCGCCGGTCAGCGGCTCCAGCAGGTTCAGCAGCGAGCGCAGCGGGCCGTAGCGATTGGCCACCTTGGTCGCGTAGTTGAAGAAGCGCGGCAGGTCGGCGCTGTAGTGCGGCTTGCCGTCGCGGTGCTTGAGGCGGCAGAAGATGCCCAGGATCTTCAGGTGGCGCTGCAGGCCCATCCACTCGGTCTGGCGCCAGAACTCGCCGAAATCGGGATCCACCGGCAGGCCCGCGTGGCGGGCGTCCTGCCAGTAGCGCACGGCCCAGTCGAGCTCGTGTTCCTCGTCCCACGACAGGAAGGCGTCGCGCAGCAGCGAGGCGAGGTCATAGGTGATCGGGCCGCGCACCGCGTCCTGGAAGTCGAGCACGCCCGGGTTGCGCTCGCACACCATGAGGTTGCGCGGCATCCAGTCGCGATGCACGGCCACCTGGGGCTGGGCCAGCGCGCTGTCGATCAGGCGCTGGCTGACCGTCTGCCAGGTTTCCTGTTCCTTGGGCGTCCAGACGACGCCGAATTCGCGCGTCACGCACCAGTCGGGAAACAGCTGCACCTCGCGGCGCAGCAGCGCGTCGTCATAGGGCGGCAGCGTGCTGCTGTCGCCGCGCAGCTGCCACTGGATCAGCGCGGCGATGGCGTCGCGCATCAACGCGTCGGCGCCGGCCAGGTCGGCCTCGCGAAGCGCCCCCAGGTACTGGGTGTCCCCCAGGTCGTCCAGCAGCAGGAAGCCCTGGTGGACGTCCTGCTCGAGCACGCGCGGGCCGTTCAGCCCGGCGTCGCGCACCAGCGCGCCGATGTGCACGAACGCGGCGACGCTGTCTTCGGCCGCCGGCGAGTCCATCACGATGAAGCTGCCGCCGCCGGCGGCGCGGACGCGGAAGTAGCGCCGCGAGCTGGCGTCCGCGGAGGCCAGGTGCAGCGTCGTGCGGTCGAGGCCGTGGCGCGGCGCGACGTCGTCGAACCAGCACCCGAAGGCGCGCTCGCGTTGGGCGTCGGCCCAGGTGATCGGGAGGAGCGGCGCCGCCGGGGCGGCGGATCCGGAGAGGGAATGGGTCATCGGGGAAAGTATCCAGCGCGGAGAGAGGCGTTGCGAGGGCCCGGGCAACGGGCTCGTGACTTCCGGGCAACGCGGCACGACCGGCGACACAAGGCGGCAGCACTGTCGTGGATAATCGATATTCTAATAATCCCCCTGCGTCGCAAGCGGCTCGGGTCCCCGCAGGGCGGTGTCGAACGCGTCGATTCGCTGTCCGCCGCGCCGGGGCCGGCCGGT
>Ga0209759_1001152_pt1 | contig 16799 bp, 16 predicted proteins | sample AraplaCL_Col_mMS_FD_184261 | JGI IMG/M metagenome (GOLD analysis project Ga0209759, IMG submission 184261) | Arabidopsis root microbial communities from the University of North Carolina, USA - plate scrape CL_Col_mMS (SPAdes) (version 2) | ecosystem: Host-associated > Plants > Roots >...
CCGCCTCCAGCTCCACGTACACGCGCTGCGGGCCGTTCTGGAAATACCACTCGCCCCCGGGCGTGCCTTCGTAGTTGCGCTCGATGAACTCGCGCAGCTGGCGGTGCTCGATGCGGCTGCCCTTGGCGAGCGGGAACGCGCCCGCGGCCTGGGTGCGATCGTCGCGCATGTACCAGTCGCCGCGCGCGTCGAGCGCCAGCCAGCCGGTGCAGGCCGGCACGTTGGGCCATTTCTTCAGTGCGGCGCGCACCATGTCGTCCATGCCGGCTCTCCCAGGTTCGTGAATGCGGGCGCGCGGACGGCGGCGCGGCCGGCGCTTCAGGGATTGTGGCCCTTGAGCCAGTCGAACACCGACGTGGGCATCTTCATCGCGTTGCCGCGCGGCAGCTTGCCCTCGGCGAAGCCGACGTGGCCGCCGTGCTTGGGCTGCCACAGCGTGACGTGCGTGCCCACCTCGGATTGCCTGGGCAGCGACTTGGCCGGCACGAACGGGTCGTTGAGCGCATTGAGGACCAGCGCGGGCACGCGGATGTCGGCCAGGCGCGGCTTGGCGGACGCGCGCTTCCAGTAGTCCTCGGTGTCGCGAAAGCCGTGCAGCGGCGCGGTGAAGACGTTGTCGAACTCGTACAGGTCGCGCGCCTCGCGCAGCTTGCGCTCATCGAACAGCCCGGGGTGCTGGCGCAGCTTGGCCAGGGCCTTGGGCTTCATCGTGCCCAGGAACATGCGCGTGTAGGTGTAGCGCCCGAAGCCGCGGCTGAGCGTGTGGCCCCCGGCGGCGAGGTCGATCGGCGAGCACACCGCCGCCACCGCGTGCACCTTGATCGCGGCCTGCGTGCCGGCCTCCTCGGCCCAGCGCAGCAGCATGTTGCCGCCCAGCGAGATGCCCACGGCCAGCACCGGGCCGCCGCGGCGCTCGGCCATGCGCTGCAGGATCCATTCGACCTCTTCGTAGTCGCCGGAGTGATAGGCGCGCGGCGCCAGGTTCAGCTCGCCCGAGCAGCCGCGGAAGTGCGGCACCGCGTACGACCACCCCTGGTCGCGCGCGAGGCAGGCGAACGCCTTGGCATAGCCGCTCCTGGACGAGCCCTCCAGCCCGTGGAACAGGATCAGCAACGGGCGCGTGGCAGCGTCGGCGGAGGCGTCCGGCGGATCGAGCAGGAAGTCGACGTCGATGAAGTCCTCATCGGGCGTCGTCCAGCGTTCGCGCCGAAATTGCGGCGCCTCGCCGGTGGTGGCGCGCGAGAACAGCGCCGGCCAGATGGTCTGCAGGTGGCCGCCGGGCAGCCACCAGGGCGCGCGGTGCGCGAAGGTACTGGTGGGCGAAAGGACGGCGGCCATCGGAGTGCTCGCAGGATGGGAGAAAGTGCCGGCTGTCGAGCAATCGACGTGCCTGTCGACTTTCAGTGAAGCACGGAAGGCATGTCCAGGATCTCGGGAATCTCGTCGGGGCCGCCGGGGCTCGCGTGATGGGCGACCATGCGCCAGCCCTGGCTGGTCTTGACGTAGACGTTGGTCGCAACGATCCAGCCGGTCTGCGGCCCTTCGACGGTGACCACGTCGATGCGTTCGAGCACGCTGTGCACCGCGCAGCCCATCGCGTGCACCTGCTTGACGTGTTCCGGCTGCACGGCGATCTGGCCGGCCGCGAAGACGGACTCGAACGCCGCGCGCACGGCCTGCGGGCCGACCACCCGGGCGCCCGCGGGGTGGACGCAGACGATCTCGTCGTCGTCGGCCCAGACGGCCATCACGCGCTCGAGGTCGCCATCGCGCAAGGCGTCGTAGAACTGGGCTTCGGCGTCCTCGGGCGAGGCGTGCAGCGCGGCCGCGCGGGCTTTCGGATGGGACATGCGGCGGAAATCCTGCTAATTGAAAACCACGGTCTTGCGCCCGTTGCGAAGCACGCGATGTTCGACGTGCCAGCGCACCGCGCGCGCGAGGACGACGCATTCGACGTCACGCCCGATGGCGGTGATGTCCTCGGGCGTCAGCGTGTGATCGACGCGCTCGACATCCTGCTCGATGATCGGGCCTTCGTCGAGATCGGCGGTCACGTAGTGCGCGGTGGCGCCGATCAGCTTCACGCCGCGATCGTGCGCCTGGTAGTACGGCTTGGCGCCCTTGAAGCTGGGCAGGAAGCTGTGGTGGATGTTGATGGCGCGGTTCTCGAGCACGCCGCACAGCTCGGGCGACAGGATCTGCATGTAGCGCGCCAGCACCACGAGGTCGACCGCCGCCTCTTCGACGATCGACTGCACCGCCTGCTCCTGCGCACGCTTGGCCTGCGGCGTGGCGCCGGGAGCCAGCGGCAGGTGGTGGAACGGCAGGCCGTAGCTGGCGGCCAGGTCGGCGAAGGTCGTGTGGTTGGAGACGATCGCCGGGATGTCGATGTCCAGCTGTCCGCTGTGCCAGCGAAACAGCAGGTCGTTCAGGCAATGGCCATGCTGGCTCACCATCAGCAGCACGCGCGGCCGGCGCGCCAGCGAGTGCAGCTGCGAGTCCATCTCGAACTGCTGCGTCACGTTGGACAGCATGCGGTTCAGCGTCGCGACGTCGGCCAGCTGCGGCGGCGCCTCGAAGTGCACGCGCATGAAGAAGCGGCCGGTGGCGCCAGGGCCGATCAGGTCGCCGAACTGCTGCGAATCGATGATGTTGCAGCCGGCCTGGAACAGCAGCCCCGAGACGGCGTGCACGATGCCCTTGGTGTCGCGGCAGGACAGCCGCAGGATGAATTCGCGCTCGCGGGAGAGGTTGGCCTGCATGCACGCATTGTAAGGAGCCGGCCTACTGTCGGGCACGTGGGTTGCCAACCCGGTCTTCGTCAGCCACCCGAACGTCCCCCAACCGAAGACCGCCGAATGCCCCGCGTTGCCCTGCCCTTGTCCCTGTCGCGCGCGGCCGGCGCCTGTTCCCTGGCGCTGCTCGCGGCCTGCGCGGCGCTGCCGACGATCGCGCCGCAGGACGCCGAAGCCGCCGGGACCAGGAACGTGCTCATCGACGGGCCGCACGGGCCCTTGTCGGAGGCCGCGCGCCAACGCGTGCTCGAGCGCCTGAAGGCCGCGGGCCAGGACACCGACATCTTCGAGCGCCACCTCGCTTACGAGCAGGAGATCGTCGGCTCGCCGCTGTCGGCCGGCAACAAGGTGACGTTGCTGCAGGACGGGCCCGCCACCTACCAGGCGCTGTACGCCGCGATGGCGGCCGCGAAGAACTCGATCGACATGGAGAGCTACATCATCGAGGACGACGAGGTCGGCCGCCGCTTCGCCAGCGAGCTCAAGGCGGCGCAGGCGCGCGGCGTCGTGGTCAACCTGATCTACGACAGCGTCGGCTCGCTCGGCACTCCCAAGGCCTACTTCGACGACCTGGCCGCGCACGGCGTCAACACGCTGCAGTTCAACCCGGTCGACCCGCTCAAGGCGCACGCCGGCTGGGATGTGAACCAGCGCGACCACCGCAAGCTGACGGTCATCGACGGCCGCACGGCCTTCGTCGGCGGCATCAACATCAGCAGCGTCTACTCCGGCGGCTCGTTCAAGGAGGGCTCCAAGGAACGGCCGGGCCACGGCCAGAAGGTGCCCTGGCGCGACACCGACCTGCAGATCGACGGCCCCGTCGTGGCCGACTTCCAGAAGCTGTTCATGGACACCTGGGCGCGCCAGAAGGGCAAGCCCATGGCGGCGGCAGACTACTTCCCCCAGGTCGGCCGCCAGGGCGACGCGGTCGTGCGCGCGATCGGCGGCACGGCCTCCGAGCCCTACAGCCAGATCTACGCGACGCTGGTGTCGGCGATCCGCAGCGCGTCGACGTCCATCCTGCTGGCCAACGCCTACTTCGACCCGGACCCGCAACTTCTCGGCGCGATCGAGGACGCGGCGCGCCGCGGCGTCGATGTGCAATTGCTGCTGCCCAGCGTCAGCGACACCTGGCTCGTCAGCGCCGCGGGACGGCGCAAGTACGGCGAGCTGCTCGAAGCCGGCGTCAAGCTCTACCAGCGCGAGGGCGCGCTGCTGCACTCCAAGACGACCGTGATCGACGGCGTCTGGTGCGCGGTGGGCTCGACCAATCTGGACTGGCGCAGCTTCCTGCACAACGACGAGATCGAGGCCATCGTGCTGAGCGCCGCCTTCGGCGACCAGATGCGCGCGGCGTTCCAGAAGGACCTGGCGCAGTCGCAGCAGCTGACCCTGGACAAGTGGCAGCACCGCGGTCTCTGGCCCCGGCTGCAGGAATGGACCGCCGGGATATGGGAATATTGGCTATGACTCTCGAACAACGCTCCTCATCCGAACCGCGGCCGCGTCCGGCGAACCGCTGGCTGCAGCCGACGGCCGCCCTGGTCGCCGTGCTCGCATGCGTCGGCATGGCCCAGGCGCAGGACGCGGCCGCGCTGCACGCCAGGTTCGATACGCTGCAGGACAAGCTCGCGCACAACGCCTACGGCCGGCCGCTGGTGCTGCAATCGACCCAGACCTCCGACCATCTCGAAGGCGAGATCTACGCCCGCGTCGACCAGCCCTACCCTGCGGTGCGCAAGTCGCTGCAGGGCACCGACAACTGGTGCGGCATCCTGATCCTGCACCTGAACGTGAAGATGTGCCACGCGCAACCCACGGGGCTGGACATGGCCCTGGGCCGCAAGTACGACCAGCCCGTCGACGATGCCTACAAGCTGCATTTCGACTACAAGCTGGCCAGCGACAGCGCCGACTACCTGCGGGCGGAGTTGACCTCCGGCGACGGCCCGCTGGGCACCAAGGACTACCGCATCGCCGTCGAAGTGGCGCCGCTGGACGCCGCGCACACGATGCTGCACATGAGCTACGCCTATGGCTTCGGCTTCACCGCGCGCGTGGCGATGGACACCTACCTGGCCACGGCCGGCGCATCCAAGGTCGGCTTCAGCGTCGTGGGCAAGGATGGCGACGGCCAACCCAAGTACGTCGGCGGCGTGCGTGGACTGGTCGAGCGCAACACGATGCGCTACTACCTGGCCATCGACGACTTCGTGGCGGCGCCCGCGCCGTCGCAGCTGGAGCAGCGCCTGAACACCTGGTTCGACGCGACGGAGCGCTATCCGCGCCAGTTGCACGAGGTCGAGAAGAACGACTATCTGGTGATGAAGCGGGAAGAGGCCAAGCGCTGAGTCCACCGCTGCGACCCACTCGCCGATCGGGCGACAATCCGCCGATGAACCACCGCCGCCGCGCCGCATGACCATCGCCCCCTACCTGCGCGAGATCGGCCGCGGCAAGGACGGCGCGCGTTCGCTCGCGCGCGATCAGGCGGCCGACCTGATGGCGCGCCTGCTCGATGGGCAGGTGAGCGATGTCGAGGCCGGCGCCTTCGCGATCGCGATGCGCATCAAGGGCGAGACGCCCGAGGAGCTGGCCGGCTTCATGGACGCGGTCGCGCCGCGCCTGCTGCCGCTGCCCGCGCCCCCGCAAGCCGGCGCCGTGGTGCTGCCCTCGTACAACGGCGCGCGCCGCCTGCCCAACCTCGTGCCGCTGCTGGCGCTGCAGCTGGCGCGCGAGGGCCTGGCCGTGCTGGTGCATGGACTGCAGGAGGATCCGGGCCGCATCACCACATCCGCCGTGTTCGAGGCGCTGGGACTGCCGCCCGTGCGCGACGCCGCCGGCGTGGCCGCGCGCTGGGCCGCCGGACAGCCCGCCTTCATCGCGACCGACGACCTGCACCCATCGCTGGCGCGCGTGCTCGCCCTGAGACGCCTGATCGGCCTGCGCAACCCGGCGCACTCGCTGGCCAAGCTGCTGCCCGCGCTCGGGCCGGCGCGCAATGCGGTACGGGTCGTCAACCACACGCATCCCGAATACGCGGCCAGCCTGGGCGAGTTCCTGGCGTTGACCCAGGCGACGGCCCTGCTGATGCGCGGCACCGAGGGCGAGCCGGTGGCCGACGCGCGGCGCTGCCCGAAGCTGACGGCGTTCCTCGACGGCGTCGCTCAACCGGCACTGTCGGTCGAGGGCCAGGGCGGCTCGCTGGTGGCGGTGCCGGAGTTGCCGCCCATCGATGCGGCATCGACTGCGGCCTACATCGTCGACGTGATGGCCGGTGCCAAGTCCTTGCCCGCGCCGCTCGCCACGCAGATGATGGCGCTGCGCGCGCTGGCCGACGCGGCGCGCACTTGAGTGGAACGCCGCTGGCAGTGCCGGCGGGATGCTGCCGGATCCGCCGGGGATCGGTGCCAGGCACGTTCCCGCCTGGCCCCTACGCCGCCGGCAGGCTCACGCGGAAGATCGACCCCTCGCCCAGCACGCTCTGGGCCGTGATGCGGCCGCCCATCAGCTGCGTCAGCGATTGCGACAGCGCCAGGCCCAGCCCGGTTCCGGCGATGCCCGAGGCCTCGCGGCCGAGGCGGTTGAAGGGTTGGAACAGGCGCGTGCGGTCGGCGGGGCTGATGCCGTGCCCGGTGTCCTGCACCTCGATGTGCCATTCGCCGTCCGCGGGTTGCGCGCGCAGCGTCACGCTGCCGCCGGCGCGGTTGTACTTGACCGCGTTGCTCAGCAGGTTGGTCAGCACCTGGCGCAGGCGCGTGGGATCGGCGCGCACGACGGCGGCCTGCTCGGGCGATGCGCCGGCATCGGGATCCTCGGCCTGCACCTGGACGCGCGCCCCATCGGCCTGCGGTCGGCACCAGGCGGCGCACGACGCGAGAAGCGGGGCCAGCGCCACGTCCTGCAGGTTGATCGGCAGGTGCGCGGCCTCGGCCAGCGACAGGTCGAGCAGGTCGCCGATCATGGCGAGCAGGTGGTCGCCCGCCTCGCGGATCATGTGCAGCTGCTGGCGCTGCAGCGGCATCGCGGCCAGCGCCGGATCGGTGGCCAGCAGCTGCGCGAAGCCCAGCACGGCGTTCAGCGGCGTGCGCAGCTCGTGGCTGATGCGCGAGAGGAACATCGTCTTGGCGCTGTTGGAGGCCTCGGCGGCGAGGCGGTCGCGCTGCGCCTGCTCGAGTTCACGCAGCAAGGTGGCGTCGGACTGCGTGCCGAACATGCGCGTGGGCCGGCCGCGGCGATCCCATTCGACGATGCGGCCGCGCTCCTCGATCCAGCGCCACTGGCCGTCGGCCGTCAGCGCGCGATACACGGCGCGGTACATGGGCTCGTCGCCGCGCACGTGGGCGTCGAAGGCCTGGTCGATCACGGCCTTGTCGTCGGGGTGGATCAGACGGTCCCAATCGGCCTGCGTGTGGCCCACCGTGTTGAGCGGGTAGCCGAGCAGGAGCTCGCCTTCGTCGATGTCGCCAAGCACGTCGGTGGTCATGTCCCACTCCCAGACGTAGGTGCCGGCCTCGTGCATCGCCCGGCGCTGCAGCGCCAGCGAGCCGGGCAGCGCGTGGCCCGCGTGCTCGATCAGGCCGGCCAGCAGCGCAGCCGCGGTGTCGCGTGCCGGCAGCAGGCGCTCACCCCATTCCTCGATCCCCAGGCCGGCCGGCAGCGGCAGGCGCAGCTCGCCGATGACGGTGCCCGAGTGGCAGCAGGTCCAGGTGGTCTCGAGCCGGCCGCCCGCGCGCGACGCGGGTGGGCGCACGGGCGGGCCCGCATGGATCGGCGGCATCGAGAGGTTGCCGTCGGGCGGTTGCGGCCACAGCCAGCATTCGGCACCGGTCAGCGATGCCAGCGCCCGCATCAGCGTGGCCAGCGCGTGCGCGTGGTCGTTGCGGCGCGCGTGATCCAGCAGCGCGGCATAGGCCAGCGCGCGCACCTGTTCGAGAGTGGGCGCCGGGGCCTGCGACGAGTCGGCGTCGGCGCGCAGCGCCGGCGTGGACATGCCGGCGCTCGCTCTCAATGCCCGGCCGCGATCTTCACGCCGGCGGCGAGCTGGTAGGTCGTGCCGCAATACGGACAGCGGCCGCGACCTTCATGGCTCAGGTCGATGAAGACCTTGGGATGGCTGCTCCACAGGGGCATCTTCGGATTGGGGCAGAAGACGACCCCGGGCCCTTGCAGGTCGCTGGCGGTGACTTCGACGACGGCGGACGATTTTTCGGTCATGTGTGCTGGCTCGGGATATCGGAAAGGTAAGGATCAGACTGCCGTCAGCCACTCCGAGTACTTCGGATTGCGGCCATTGACGATGTCGAAGAACGCTGCCTGGATCTTCTCGGTGATCGGGCCGCGCGAGCCCGTGCCCAGCTCGATGCGATCGAGCTCGCGGATCGGCGTGACTTCGGCCGCGGTGCCGGTGAAGAACGCCTCGTCGGCGATGTAGACCTCGTCGCGCGTGATGCGCTTCTCGACCAGCTTGAGCCCCAGATCCTGGCAGATGGCGAAGACGGTGTTGCGCGTGATGCCGTTGAGCGCGCCGGCCGACAGGTCGGGCGTGTAGACGACGCCGTTCTTGATCACGAAGATGTTCTCCCCCGCGCCTTCCGAGACGAAGCCGGCCGAGTCGAGCAGCAGCGCCTCGTCGTAGCCGTCGTCCACCGCCTCGGTGTTGGCCAGGATCGAATTGGAGTAGTTGGACACGGCCTTGGCCTGCGTCATCGTGATGTTGACGTGGTGGCGCGTGTAGCTGGAGGTCTTGACGCGGATGCCGCGCTTGAGGCCTTCCTCGCCGAGGTAGGCGCCCCAGGCCCAGGCGGCGACCATCAGGTGGATGGTGTTGCCCTTGGGGCTGACGCCCAGCTTCTCCGAGCCGATCCAGGTGAGCGGGCGCAGGTAGCAGCTCTGCAGGCCGTTCTCGCGCACGACGGCCCGCTGGGCGTCCATCACTTCCTGCAGCGTGAACGGGATCTTCATGCGCAGGATCTTGGCCGAGTTGAACAGGCGCTCGGTGTGCTCGCGCAGGCGGAAGATCGCCGGGCCGTTGACCGTGTTGTAGGCGCGCACGCCCTCGAAGGCGCCGCAGCCGTAGTGCAGCGTGTGGGTCAGGACGTGGATCTTGGCATCGCGCCAGTCGACGAGCTTGCCGTCCATCCAGATCTTGCCGTCGCGATCGTCCATGCCCATGGCGTTGCCTCGAAGAGAGTGGGAAAACCCGAATTCTAAAGGCGGGCGGCCTCCGGGTGCCATGCGCCATCCTGCAGAATTCGGGCCTCCATGCCGCCTGCCAACCTCCAGCTCGATCATTCCAGCCACCATGGCGCCGGACCGCTGCCGCTGCGCCTGCTGGCCCACGACGTGGGCATCGCGCTGAACGTGGGCGCGCTGTTTCGCATCGCCGACGCGCTCGGCGTGGAGCACCTGCACCTGTCTGGGACGTCGCCGGTGCCGCCCGATCCGAAGATCCGCAAGAGCGCGCGCTCGGCCGAGCGCCACGTCGCCTGGTCGTACGCGGCCGATCCGCTGGCCACCGTGGCGGCGTTGAAGTCGCAAGGTTGGCGCATCGTCAGCCTGGAGCTGAGCACGCGCAGCGTCGCGCTGCACGAACTCGCGGTGGCGCCGGGCGAGCGGATCTGCCTGATCGTGGGCGCCGAGAACGCCGGCGTCTGCCAGGCCTTGCTCGACGCCTCCGAATTCACGGTGCACATCCCGATGCGCGGCCACAACTCGTCGATGAACGTGGCCAATGCCTGCGCGATCGCGACCTACGACATCGCACGCCGGCTCGCCGGCTGAAGCTCAGGCCGGCGGCCCGGTGCGGCCCACGAACCCGCTGGCCAGCGCGTCGGCCCAGTCGCCCCGGCCGTTGGCCTCGGCACGTGCGGCCGCCGGCCGCCAGTCGTAGGGCGTCAGCCGCAACTGCACGTGCCAGCCGCCGTGCCGATCGCGCTCGACCAGCGCCCAGCGGGCCTCCGGCGAGCCGTTCTCGACCACGTGCGGCAGCGGATGGACGTCGTCATACGCCTGCAGCCCGACGCTGCCCGGATTGATCACCAGTGGGCCGCCCGGCAGCGACATGGCGCGCGGCACGTGCGTGTGGCCGCACAGGATCAGCGACGCGGCCAGGCCGGCGCGCGCGTCGCCAGGCGGGATTTCCGCCGCGCGCTCGCTGAGCTCGGTAGGCGTCGCGGCGCGCAGGCCGCGCTGGCCGTCGACGCCCAAGCCCGGGACGACGGTTTCCATGAAATAGACCAGGTCGCTGGCCGGCGTGCCGTGGCACAGCAGCACGTCGTCGAAGATCCACTGCGTGGCCGGCAGCGACGCCAGCCATGCGCGCTCGGGCGTGCCCAGCGCGCGGGCCGCGAAGGCGTCGGACGCGCCCATGCGCGCGATGTCCGGCGCGAGCACCTGGCGTTCGTGGTTGCCGGCGATGGTGCGCCAGCGCGCGGGCTCGGCGGCCGCCCGCTCCATCAGCCATTGCACGGTCTCGCGCGGCCACAGCGGGCCCGACGCGATGTCGCCCAGGTTGACGACCAGCGCGGGCGCCGCGTGCTCGATCTGGGCCCACACCGCCTCGAGCGCGGGCAGGTTGCCGTGGATGTCGGAGACGATCGCGATGCGTGAATTCGTCATTTGGAGGGATGGCACGACGGGACGACACCGCTAGGATACCCAGGGCGCCGCTCCGGCGCCGAACCTCGCAAGGGAAACCGCCATGCCCATCGACACCCATGTCCGCATTGCCGCCTGGCTGCACATCGCACTCGGCGCGATCGCCGTGTGCGTTCTGGTCCTGCTCGGGATGGTCTTCGGCGTCTTCGGGGCGGCCATGGTCGGCGCGTCGACGAACAGCGCGGACGCCGGCATCCTCGGCTGGATCGCGGGCTTCGGAGCGACGCTGTTCCTCGTGATCCTCGCGTTCCCGGTGCTCGAAATCGTCGGCGGCTCGCTGCTGCTGAAGGGCAGCCCGGCGGGCAAGGTGATCACCCTCATCTTCAGCGTGCTGGGCCTGGTCAACATTCCGATCGGCACGGTCATCGGCATCTATTCGCTGTGGGCCTTGCTGCGCGAGGTGCCGGTAACGTCGGCCGTGGGGATGCCGGCGGGTTCCATGCCGCCCTACTGATCGCGCGCCCCGGGTCCGCCGTCAGAGTCCGCGCAGCACGTCGATCGCCTCCTCGATGCGTTCGACGGCGTGGATGGTCAGGCCCTCGATGGGCTTCTTTGGCGCGTTGGCCTTGGGCACGATGGCCACCGAAAAGCCCAGCTTGGCGGCCTCCTTCAATCGATCCTGGCCGCGCGGCGCCGGCCGCACCTCGCCGGCCAGCCCGACCTCGCCGAACGCCAGGAAGCCGCGCGGCAACGCGCGGTTGCGGATCGAGCTCTGGATCGCCAGCAGCACGGCCAGGTCGGCCGCGGGCTCGCTGATGCGCACGCCGCCCACGGCGTTGACGAAGACGTCCTGGTCGCCGGTGGACACGCCCGCGTGCCGATGCAGCACCGCCAGCAGCATCGCGAGGCGGTCGCGCTCCAGGCCCACCGACAGCCGGCGCGGGCTCGGACCGCCGGCGTCGACCAGCGCCTGGATCTCCACCAGCATCGGCCGCGTGCCTTCGAGCGTGACCAGCACGCAGCTGCCCGGCACCGGCTCGCCGTGCGTGGACAGGAAGATCGCGCTGGGGTTGGCCACGCCCTTGAGCCCGCGCTCGGTCATCGCGAACACGCCGATCTCGTTGACCGCGCCGAAGCGGTTCTTGAAGGCGCGCACCAGGCGGAAGCTGGAGTGCGTGTCGCCCTCGAAGTAAAGCACCGTGTCGACGATGTGCTCCAGCACGCGCGGGCCGGCCAGGCTGCCGTCCTTGGTGACGTGGCCGACCAGCACGATGGTGCAGCCGCCAGCCTTGGCAGTGCGCGTGAGCTGCGCCGAGCATTCGCGCACCTGGGCCACCGAGCCGGGCGCCGAGGTGAGCTGCTCCGAATAAAGGGTCTGGATCGAATCGATGACGCAGAACGCCGGCTGCTCGGACTCGATCGTGGCCAGGATGCGCTCCAGGTTGATCTCGGCCAGCACGCGCACATGCGCGCCGGTGAGGTCGAGCCGGCGCGAGCGCAGCGCCAGCTGGGCGCCGGATTCTTCGCCGGTGACGTAGAGCACCTTCATCTGGCCGGCGAGCGCGTCGACCGCCTGCAGCAGCAGGGTGCTCTTGCCGATGCCTGGATCGCCGCCGATCAGCACCACGCCCCCGGCGACGATGCCGCCGCCCAGCACGCGATCGAGCTCCTCGATGCCGGTGGGCGTGCGCGCGATCTCGCCGGCGTCGATGTCGGCCAGCGTGGCCACCGGCTGGCTGCGCGTGAGCGCCTGGAAACGGTTCTTGCTCGCCGCCGCGCCGGTGGGCTCGCCCACGCCTTCTTCCAGCGTGTTCCATTCGTTGCAGTGCGGGCAGCGGCCCAGCCACTTCGGGTTGGTGCCGCCGCAGGCGGAGCAGGTGTAGACGGTCTTGGGTGCAGCCATCGCCCCATTGTGGCACCACTGTTCAAAACAACAGCCCACGGTCTCGCGCGATTTCTGCCGTTGGACGCCGGGCCTCTGGCAGCGTCGCTCGCGCGCCGCGTCTTCAGTGGCGCGTCGCGGCGGTGTCGTGGCCCGGGGCGCGCGGCGGCAGGGTCGTGCCGGCGGCGATGACCTGTTCGAGCTCGTCGGGATCCACTGGCTTGGTCAGGTGCACGTCGAATCCCGCCTCGCGCGTCAACTGACGGTCCTTGTCCTGGCCCCAGCCCGTGATGGCCACGACCAGCATCTCGGCGCCCCCCGCGCGCCGGCGCAGCGCGCGCGCCACGTCCAGTCCGCTCATGCCAGGCATGCCCAGATCGAGCAACACCACTTCGGGCTCGAACTCGAACGCGAGACGCAACGCCAGCGGGCCGTCGTGAGCCACCTGCACCTGGTGGCCCGAGCCCTCGAGGAGGCTGCGCAGCGAATTGGCGACGTCCTCGTTGTCATCGACCACCAGGATGCGGCGCGGCACCGCGGCGATCTGCCGGACTGCGCGCGCTGGCGTTTCGGCGAGGGCGCGCGCCTCGCTCCCGCTCGCCTCCAGCGGGAGCCGGAGGGTGAATTCGCACCCATGGCCGAGTCCCTCGCTGGCGGCCTGAACCGTCCCGCCGTGAAGCTCCGCCAGCCCGCGCACCAGCGCCAACCCGATCCCGAGCCCGCCCTGGCTGCGCTGCAGGTTCGGCGCCACTTGCGAGAACAGGCCGAAGATGTCGTCGAGGTTCTCGCGGGCAATGCCGATCCCGTTGTCGCGCACCCGCACGAGCGCGACGCTGCCCTCGCGTCCGGCCGAGATCGCGATGCGTCCGCCGGCCGGCGTGAACTTGGCGGCGTTGTTCAGCAGGTTGGCCACGCACTGGGTGAGCCGCGTCGGGTCGCCGCTCATGACCAGCGGATCGTCGCCCAGGTCCTCGGACACCGTGTGGCGCATCGCCTCGATCGTCGGTTCGACGCCGTGCAACGCGTCCTGCACGCAATCGACGAGCGAGACCCGCGTACGCCGGACATTCACCTTGCCCTGGGTGATGCGGGCGACCTCCAACAGGTCGTCGACCAGGCGCGTGAGATGACGTGACTGGCGGTCGATCATGTCGCGCGCCCGTTCGACCATCGGCGGCAGGCCCTCGGCACGGGCCATGATCGCCACGGCGTTGCGGATCGGTGCCAACGGATTGCGCAGCTCGTGCGCGAGCGTGGCGAGGAACTCGTCCTTGCGCTGGTCTGCGGTGCGCAGGGCCTCCTCGGCGTCGCGCTGTGCCGTGATGTCGGTGTTGGTGCCGAACCAGTGCTGCACGCGGCCCTCGTCGTCCTTCAGCGGCAGCATGCGGGTGAGGAACGGACGATAGCGGCCGTCGGCGCCGCGCAGCGGGAACACCAGCTCCAGAGGCTGGCCCGTCGCCACCGAGCGGCGGAAGGTGTCGAGTACGGTCGGCAACATGGCCGGGTCGTGCACCGACTGCCAGCCCCAGCCCTGCATCTGCTCGAGGGTCGTGCCGGTGTATTCGAACCAGCGCCGGTTGTACCAGTAGATCCAGCCGTCCGCCCGCGCCATCCAGGCGAGCTGCGGCATGCCGTCGGCGAGTGCCCGGAAGCGCACCTCCATCTCGGCGGCGGCGGCTTCGCTCGTCTTGCGCTGGGTGATGTCGACGACGACGCCGAACAGCTTGGTCGCGGTTCCGTCCTCTGCATAGGTGGTGCGTCCGCGGGCCTCGATCCAGCGTCGTTCGCCGTCCGCTGCAGCCAGTCGAATCTCGACCGCGAATTCCGCGTGGTCCGCGACGGCGGTGCGCATCGCGGCCTGCAAAAGCTCGCGATCGTCCTGGTGCACATGGGCCAGGAATGCATCGACGTTGCGTCCGAGGCCGCCGGCGGGCAGGCCGAGGATGTGCTCGAGCTCCGCGCTCCACCAGGCCTGGTCGGAGGCGAGATCGCGGCTCCACGCGCCCATGCGGCCGCCGTGCATCGCCAGTTGGAGCACCTCGCGGCTGTCACGCAATGCGCTGGCCCAGCGCGCGGTCTGCTCCGCCTGTGCCAGGTCGTGGAACATGCGCGCGTGCTCCGTCAGCAGCATGACCAGCACGAAGCTCGACGCGAGCAGCGCATAGAGACGCCCGGCATAGAAGCCGACGTCGTAGCGGCCTGCGTTGAAGATGCTCACCAGCGCGATCTCGAAGAACGACGCCGCCAGCACGACGGTCAGCCAGAGGTCCAGCGCCGTGGCGCGGCGGCGTCGCCACAGCACTCCCAGCGCCACCGCGACGGCCAGCCACTGTCCGTAGCGTCCCAGGTTGAACGCCGACGTGTAGCGGTTGCCATGCAGCAGGGGGGGAAACAGATCGTTGCCGGCGGTGGCGAGGATGCCCAACGCGGCCACCGCCGCGCCTGTGCCCAGGACCGCCCGCAGCACCCACGTCGCCCAGGATTGAAGCGTCGCCGGCCGGTCCTTCAGCAGCGCATACCCGATCACCGCGAGGGGAAAGCCGGTGTGCCAGAACACGTGCAGGTAGGCCGTCGTCTGCGCGCCGCCGCCCAGGACCCCCGCCGGACCGAACACGCCGGGAAAGGTCAGCATGTGCAGGGATGCCATGAGGGCGCTGAACAGGTAGCCGCAGCCCAGCACGAGCACCGCCGGCCGGCGCGTGAGCCGCGTATGGCTGAACAGCAGCGTGGCGGTGATCGTGTCGTTGACGATGAGCACGGACTGGTTCATCGGGATGAACCAGTTGGCGGGTGCCAGGGCGACTCTGGCCAGCGGAAGCAACGCGAGGAACATGCCCAGCGAGATCGCGACCATCGCAAACGCCGTGCGCCGCGACGCGGCACTGTCCGGATAGTCGGCCAGGTCGAGTGGCCGAGAGGGCGTCGCGACCGTGCGCGCCAGCACCCCCCCGGTGCCGGAGGGCTCCGCTTCGAGGGGATGGTCGTGGGTCGTTTGCACGTCGTCGTCCGCGGCAGGCGGTCTGCGCCGCGCGCCGAACCAGCGTCCGGACGACGGGCATCCGGTGTGCCTATGCTCCAGGCGGGCCGCGCCGCCATTAGTATGCCGGCATGACCGCACCCACCCTCCGCCCAGCGGGTGTCGACGATGTCGACACCCTGGCTCCGCTGTTCGACGCCTACCGCCGCTTCTACGAGCAGCCCGGCGACATCGCGCTGGCCAGCGCCTTCCTGCAAGAGCGCCTGGAGCGCGGCGAATCGGTGATCTTCGTCGCCGAGGCCGAGGGCCAGCTGCTGGGGTTCTGCCAGCTGTACCCGAGCTGGTGCTCGGTGGCCGCGGCGCGCATCTTCGTGCTGTACGACCTGTTCGTCGACGAGGGCGTGCGCCGTGCCGGCGTCGGGCGCGAGCTGATGCTCGCCGCGCAGTCGTTCGGGCGCGCTGCCGGCGCGGCCAGGCTCGACCTGAGCACGGCGCGCACCAACGCGCGGGCCCAGGCGCTTTACGAATCGCTGGGCTGGCGGCGCGACGAGGTGTTCCTCACCTACAGCCTGCCCCTCGATCCGGCCTGATGGGCGGCGAGTAGCCCGGCGCCGCGCGGGGCCGCGCACATTCGTTCATCATGTCGGGCCACCCCGTTCGAGACCTGCCATGACGCTTGCCACCTGGATCACCTTCTTCCTCGCCTGCTGGGCGATCAGCCTGTCGCCCGGCCCGGGCGCGATCGCCGCGATGACGGCCGGCCTGAACCAGGGCTTCCGCCGCGGCTACTTCACCGTGCTGGGCCTGGTGCTGGGCATCTGGACGCAGATGATCATCGTCGTCATCGGCCTGGGCGCGATCATCAAGGCGTCCGAGACGGCCTTCACCGCGATGAAGTTCCTCGGCGCCGCCTACCTAGTGTGGATCGGCATCTCGCAGTGGCGCGCGAGCGACAAGCCGCTGGTGGCGACCACCGAGGCGGCGCCGCTCACGCGCGGGCAGCTGGTGATGCGCGGCTGGGCGATCAATGCGACGAATCCCAAGGGCACCGTGTTCATGCTGGCGGTGGTGCCCAACTTCGTCGACCTGGCGCACCCGCTGCTGCCGCAGTACCTGATCATCATGGCGTCGCTGTCGGCCACCGACCTGGTGGTGATGGCCGGCTACGTCGCGCTGGCGGCCAAGACCTTGCGGGCGCTCAAGCAGCCGCACCACGTGAGGATCATGAACCGCACGTTCGGCGGCCTGTTCGTGGTGGCCGGCACCCTGCTGGCCACGTTCCGTCGCAGCGCGTGAACCCGGAGGCTGCATGAGCACCGACTCCCTTGTCATCCTCACCGGCGCCTCGCGCGGCCTGGGCCAGGCCGTGGCCGCCCAGTACCTTGCCCAGGGCGCCTACGTGCTGGGGCTGGCGCGCCATCACGCCGGGGCGCTGAAGGCCTGCGACACGCTGGAGCAGTGGCCGGTCGATCTGTCCGACCCGCTGCCGGTCGCGGCACGGCTGGGCGCGTGGCTGGCCGAGTTCGAGTCGCGCGCCGGCCGCCCG
>Ga0209759_1001153_pt1 | contig 16782 bp, 15 predicted proteins | sample AraplaCL_Col_mMS_FD_184261 | JGI IMG/M metagenome (GOLD analysis project Ga0209759, IMG submission 184261) | Arabidopsis root microbial communities from the University of North Carolina, USA - plate scrape CL_Col_mMS (SPAdes) (version 2) | ecosystem: Host-associated > Plants > Roots >...
GCCCGGACCGCAGGTATGGGCCAGGGCACGACGAGAAATAGGCTGCCTGGCTAGTGGAGCCTTCTCCCGAAGGAAGAGGAGAGCGGCTAAATCAGTGCAGGAGGTGCCGCACGACTCCAAGCACCACCGCAGCGAACACGCCGGCGACCACGTCATCCACCATCACGCCCAGGCCGCCCTTCAAGCGGCGATCGAGGACGCGGATCGGCCACGGCTTCCACACGTCGAACAGGCGGAACAGCGCGAAGCCGAGGACGACCGCCCACCATGGCGCCAGCAGCGCGGGCAGCAACGCGATCCACAGGCCGACGAATTCGTCCCACACCAGCGCGCGGTGATCGTCCACGCCCAGCGCGCGGCCAGCCAGCCCGCAGGCCCATACGCCCAGGGCGAAGCCCAGCACGATGATGACCAGATTCATGGGCAACGACAGCTCGCGCAGCAGCAGCCACGGCAAGATCGCCGCCAGCGAGCCGAACGTGCCCTGCGCCACCGGCGCGAGGCCCGAGCCTAGGCCGCAGGCGATCCAGCCGGCGGGCGTGGCGAGCAGCGCGCGGCGTTGCGCGGTGGTGAGGGTCTTGCGTTCGACGGAAGCAGTCATGAGGTGTCCCGACAAGGGCGCAACGAAACGTGCATGTGGGCCGAGCGCAGGCCGGGCTTCAGCCCGACCTGCAACCGATCCACGCTACGCCGGGAAATGATCCCAGCCTTGCCGCCCCTGTTCCAGCCAGCTGCCGTCCGCATCGCGCACGCGCACACCCTCGCCCGCCACGATGCGGCCGATGCGCGTGGCGCCGCAGCCCAGCCGCGCCAAGTCGGCCTGCACCTCGGCCACGCGTGCGGCGGGCACGGTGAAACACAGCTCGTAATCGTCGCCGCCGGCCAGCGCGAAATCACGCGCTGCGACTTCGTCGAACAGGCCCAGCAACGCGGACGAGCGCGGCAGCAGCGCCGCGTCGATCTCCGCGCCCACGCCGTTGGCCTCGCAGAGATGGCCGAGGTCGGCGAGCAGGCCGTCGGAAACGTCGAGGCAGGCACTGGCGCGACCGCGCAACGCCAGTCCCGCCGCCAACCGCGGAGTCGGACGATTCAGGCGCTCGACCAGCGCAGCGTGCATGGACGTCTGGACGTCCATCTGCGCTTGCAGGCAGCGCAAACCAGCCGCCGCATCGCCCAGCGTGCCGGTGACCAGCACCGCATCGCCCACGCGCGCGCCGGCGCGGGTCAAGGCCTGCCCCGGCGGCACGAAACCGTGCACGGCCACGCTGAGCGTGAGCGGGCCGCGCGTGGTGTCGCCGCCCACCAGCGCCAGCCGGTGCTGCCGTGCGAGTTGCGCGAAGCCGTCGGCCAGACCGTCGACGAAAGCCGCGTCGGGTCGCGGCAGGGTCAGCGCCAGCAGCGCCCAGGCCGGCGTGGCGCCCATCGCGGCGAGGTCGGACAGGTTCACCGCCAGCGCCTTCCAGCCGATGTCGGCCGGCGCGGTGCCCACCGGGAAATGCACGCCCTCGACCAGGGTGTCGATCGCCACCGCCAGTTCCTGCCCCGCGGGCACGGCCAGCAGCGCGGCATCGTCACCGATGCCCAGGCGCACGTCGTCGCGCGCCTGCGCGGTGCGCTCGCGGATGCGGTCGATCAGGCGGAATTCCATGGCGATCCTGTGGTGCAAGCGGTCCCAGAGCAGAGCATCCGCGCGCGCGCGGCGCAAGCCCGTGACCTGCGGCGCATGCGCGGGCGCCGCACGCGTGCAAGGCTGGCGACACTTCCCTTCCGGAGCTTGCCGTCATGCGCCGTGCCCGTTTCCGCCCCGTCGTCCTGTCGTTCGCCCTCGTTGCCGCCGCGCCGGTGCTCGCTACACCATCGGCTCCCGCGGCCGGCGACACGGCCGTGCTGGCACCGATCCAGACCTTCTTCGCGGCGATGTCGCGCTATGACCAGGCCGGCATGCGCGCGCAGGTGTTGCCCACAGGCATGGCCACGCTGATGCGCCAAGGCAAGCCGGTGCAGCTCACGCTGGGCGACTTCGTCGACCACGTGAAGCCCGGCAAGGCCCGCATCGAGGAACGTATCCACGATCCGCAGGTGCGCGTGGACAACAACATCGCGGTGGTATGGGCGCCCTACGTCTTCCTGCTCGACGGCAAGCCGCACCATTGCGGCACCGATGTGTTCAATCTGGCGCGGGTGGACGGACGCTGGCTGATCACCGGCATCGCCGACAACAGCCGCGACTGCCCGGCGAAGTGAATCTCACGCCCCGCGGGCGAACACCAGGGCGGGCTCGCCGTGGTAGCTGGTGCGCCGCCATTCGCGGAAACCGGCCTTTGCGGCCACGCGGATGGAGGCGGCGTTGCGTTCATCGATGAGGCACACCGCGCACATGCCCGGCAGCTGCGCGTCGGCCCAGGCGGTGGCCGCGGCGATCGCTTCGCTCGCGTAGCCGCGGCCGTGCACCTCGGGCGACAGCACCCAGCCGAACTCCAGCATGCCCACCAGCGAGGGCTCGATCTCGCGACGGAAATCGCCGAAGCCGACATCGCCGACGTAGCGCCCACTGGCCTTTTCCTCGACGGCCCAGTAGCCGTAGCCGAGCATGTTCCACAGCCCGCGCGAGGCCAGCATGCGGCGCCAGGTTTCCTCGGCGGTGAACGGGCGGCCGCCGATGTAGCGCACCACATCCGGGTCGGCCCACAGTGCGGTGCAGTCGGCATGGTCTTCGGGGCGATGCGCGCGCAGGCGCAGGCGTGCGGTTTCCAGCACCGGCACCCGTTCTTCCGCCCGGGCGTTGGCGTCCATCAACCCCGCTTCTCGGTGCCGCGCAGCTCGCCGGCCAGCTTGTCCAGGACGCCGTTGACGTAGCTGTGGCCGTGGTCGGCGCCGAAGCGCTTGGTGACCTCGATCGCCTCGTTGATGACCACGCGGTACGGCACGTCGGGGCGGTGCTTCAGCTCATACGCGGCGAGGCGCAACGCGGCGCGCTCGATCGGGTCGACCTCGGCCACTTCGCGATCAAGGTAGGGGCGCAGGGAGGCATCCAGCGCATCGACGTTTTTTTCGACGCCGTGCAGCAGGTCCTCGAAGTAGTCGAGGTCGGCCACTTCCATGTCCTGCTCGTGGCGGAACTGCTCGATCACCGCGTTCATGTGGCTGCCGGAAAGCTGCCACGCGTACAACGCCTGCAGTGCACGGCGACGGGCACGCGAGCGAGCGGCGAGATCGATGCCCTCGGGGCGAGCGTGCATCACAGCCGGCCGTACAGGTTGACCATCTCCAGCGCGGCGATCGCGGCGTCGGCACCCTTGTTGCCGGCCTTGGTGCCGGCGCGCTCGATCGCCTGCTCGATGCTGTCGGTGGTGAGTACGCCGAACGCCACCGGCACGCCCGAATCCAGCGCGGCCCTGGCCAGGCCCTTGGCGCATTCGCCGGCCACGTAGTCGAAGTGCGGCGTGGAGCCGCGGATCACCGCGCCCAGCGCAATCACCGCCGCGTACTTGCCGGACGTCGCCAGCTTGTGCGCGGCCAGTGCGATCTCCCACGCACCGGGCACGCGCACCAGGTCGATGCTGTCGTCCTTCACGCCGTGGCGCAGCAGCGCGTCGCGCGCCCCGGCCACCAGCGGCTCCACGACGAAACCGTTGAAACGGCCCGCCACGATGGCAAAACGGCCCTTGGGCGTGGCGAAATCGCCTTCGATGGTGTTCATGCTCGGAGTGTTCCTTGACGGGCCGGGCGGCCGTGCGAGGTGGGTATTTTACGGGTTTGGGGGCGGCGGTGCTTGTGCTCCGGCTGTGCAGCCAGTGGCCGACTCCGGCGCACCGCAATGGCGGCCCTGCACGTCAGCACCCGCACCGCGGACCGTTGACGCAACCGTTATCGCTGCACTTCATGCCTGATACTACATACCGCTAGCGTAAACTTGGCGCACGCCATGAAGGAGATACTCATGTCCGCTACGTTCAAGCAAATCGAGGATCAGGCCCGCGTGCTGCCGCCCGAGGAACGAGCCAAGTTGGCGGAATCCCTGCTTGAATCTCTGCACGCGCCGTTGGCGGAGATCGAGCAGGCATGGGCGGATGAGATCGAGCGGCGCGTGGCCGCATTCGATCGCGGAGAGATTCCGATTTACCCAGCCGAGGATGTGTTTGCCGAAGCCCGCAGACTGTCCCGGTGACGCGCGTACGCTTCGTTGCGCCTGCAAGGCGGGAGTTCCTTTCAGAAGTTGCCTACTACGACGCCAGGGAGCCGGGCTTGGGCGCGCGCTTCGTGGCCGCTGTTGAAGAAGCCGTCACGCGTGCCGTTGCCTTTCCGCTCACCGGCTCTCCTGCCTCTCAGCGGACTCGGCGCGTGTTCGTCAACGGCTTCCCGTTTGCCGTCGTCTACCGGGCCGATGGGGAAGGCATCGTCATCTTCGCCATAGCCCATCACGCGCGCCGGCCAGAGTATTGGCAACCGCGAGTCCAGGACCGCTGACTTGCTGCCACAAGCAACATGCCCAGACGCGCACGCCTGAGCCAGGGCCTTACGCCGCCGTCCCGCCCACCGTCATCGCGTCGATCTTCAGCGTGGGCTGGCCCACGCCCACCGGCACGCTCTGGCCGTCCTTGCCGCAGACGCCCACGCCCTCGTCGAGCTTCATGTCGTTGCCGATCATGGAGACGCGGGTGAGCACTTCAGGACCCGAACCGATCAGCGTGGCGCCCTTCACCGGAGCCGTGATCTTGCCGTCCTCGATCAGGTAGGCCTCGCTGGCGGAGAACACGAACTTGCCGTTGGTGATGTCGACCTGGCCGCCGCCGAAGTTCGGCGCGTAGAGGCCCTTCTTCACCGAGCGGATGATTTCCTCGGGGTCGCAATCGCCGCTGCGCATGTAGGTGTTGGTCATGCGCGGCATCGGCAGCGCGGTGAAGGATTCGCGGCGGCCGTTGCCGGTGGGCGCCATGCCCATCAGGCGCGCGTTGAGCTTGTCCTGCATGTAGCCCTTCAAGATGCCGTCCTCGATCAGCACGGTGCAGTTCGTCGGCGTGCCTTCGTCGTCCACGCTGAGCGAGCCGCGCCGGCCGGGTAGCGTGCCGTCGTCGACCACGGTGACGCCGGGCGCGGCCACGCGCTGGCCCATGCGGCCGGCGAAGGCGGAGCTGCCCTTGCGGTTGAAGTCGCCTTCCAGGCCGTGGCCGATCGCCTCGTGCAGCAGCACGCCGGGCCAGCCGGGGCCGAGCACCACGGTCATCTGGCCGGCGGGCGCGGCTACGGAATCCAGGTTCACCAGCGCCTGGCGCACCGCCTCGTCGGCGAAGGCCAGCGCGCGGCCGTTCGCTATCAGTTCGCGGTAGCCGTAGCGGCCACCGCCGCCGGCGTAACCCTGCTCGCGGCGGCCGTTCGCCTCGGCGATCACCTGCACGTTGATCCGCACCAGCGGGCGCACGTCGGCGGCCAGCGTGCCGTCGGAGGCGGCGATCAGCACGGTGTCGATGGTGGCGGCCATGCTCACGATCACCTGGGCGATGCGCGGGTCGCGCGAGCGCGCATAGGCGTCCACCTCGCGCAGCAGGGCGATCTTGTCGGGATTGGGCAGGCTCTCCACCGGATCGATGGCGGGATACAAGGCGCGCGTGTTGCCCAGCGCCAGCGGCTGGCCGGCGCCGCGGCCATCCTGGGCGATCGCGCGCGCGGCCTTCGACGCTTCCAGCAATTGCGGCAGCACGATCTCGTCGGAATAGGCGAAGCCGGTCTTCTCACCCGAGATCGCGCGCACGCCCACGCCCTGCTCGATCGAGTGGCTGCCGTCCTTGACGATACCCTCTTCCAGCGTCCACGACTCGCTGCGCGAATGTTGGAAATAGAGATCGGCCGCGTCGATGGACGGCCCCATCAGCTGTGTGAACACACGCTCGAGATCGCCGGGGGCGAGGCCGCCGGGGGTCAGCAGCTTGCTTTCGGCGAGGGTGATCAGGGAATCCATGGAAGAGCTCATGCAATGCGTCGAATCCGTAATGGTGGCATACCGTGCGGTTTCAACGCGCAGCCCCACACAAGAAGGCCCGGCAACTGGCCGGGCCCAAGGGGTTTCAAGCTTGTGAACGGGGCGAGCCGCCCAACCGTCGCTTGCAGCCTACACGGAACCCACCCCATGTTTGCTCATCATCCGTTCGAGCGGCCCGGGTTCGGCTTCGGCGGGTTCACCACGATGGTGAAGCAGAGGGGGTCGCGCTCGATGATGATGCTCTGGATGTTGGCGAAGTCGAAACGATAGGTCACTTGTTCGCGTTCGGGCTTGGGAGCTTCCCGCTTGGTTTCGCGAGTTTCGCGCCGCCGTGTTGCAGAGGCCTGCTTGCCCATGGCGGGCGCATTGGCGACACGCAGTTGTTCACGCTTGAGCTTGGTGGCCATGATCATCCTCCGACTGGATGCCCCGCACTCGCGGGCGGGGCGGGTGGTTCCGTGCCCCCGGACGTGCCCGCCGGCGTCGGCGGAGACAACAGGCCCAGGCGACGGAAGGTGTAGTTGCTTGAAATCTGGGTTTCAGCGATGCCGGCGGCACGCGCAGCCCGCAGCCGCTGGCGTGCCGCCCCGAGGTCGCCCAGCAGCGCCAGCGTCTCGGCATCGAGCAGAGCCACTTCGCCGGACTGGCCGCCCAGCGCTTCAGGGCGCGCGACCAGTTGGCGGGCCTCGACCGTGTCGCCCAAGGTCGCCCGATAGCGGCCAAGCTCGGCGACGGTCTGGGCATCATCGGGCTGGACCTGCAGGAAGCGTTCGGCTCGCGAGGCGGCAGCCTCGAACGCCTTGCGCGTGTCGGCGGGGTTCGATGCCGGGTCTGCCTGCAGGGCCACGCCCAGGTTGCCCCAAACCCTGAAATCGTCCGGCCACAGGGTCGTGGCTTGGCGCTCCAGCGCCACCGCCGCAGTGTAGTCGCCGTGCTGGTATCTCAGCATGCCGAGATTGGTCAGCGTGTCCATCGACGGACTGATCTCGATGGCGTGCTGGAGCGCCTGCGCCGCTGCGGCGTCGTTGCCCGCCGTCATGTACAGCGCACCCAGCGTGCCCCAATTTTCCGCGTTCCCCGGGTCCAGCTCGACGGCGCGGCGGTACGAAGCCACGGCCTGGGGAATCTTGCCGTCGAGGTACTGCTGGTAGCCGATTGCGGCATGGATGTAGGCAACCTCGGGATGGAGCTTCAGCGCCTGCTGGAACTCCGCCAAGGCGAGGTCGCCGTGCCCCTGCGCCGCATAGACCTTGGCCATGCCCACATGCGCGTTTACCGCCTGACCCGGTGCCTGCGCGCTTTTGCGATAGTGCAGCAGCGCGCGCTCGGGATCACCGGCGACGCTGTACAGGTCACCCAGCGCCTGGTCCACCTCCGCCATGCCCGGATCCATCTGCTCGGCTCGCTGGCAGGCCGCCTTCGCGTTGTCCAGCGCGGCCGGACTGTGCTGGCTCTGGAAGCGCCAGATCTCGGCGCGACAGATGCCCGCCTGGGCCTTGGCGAACCCGCTGTCCTGCTTCAAGGCTTGGCCGAAACGCGCGATCGCCTGGTTGGCGGCATCCGGCTGGTCGGCATGGTGCAGCAACTGCATGCCCTGCAGGTAGGTATCGAAGGCCGCCTCGTTGCGGGTGGTGGTCAGGCGTTTCGACAGCGCGCTTTCCTCACCGGGGATCGCACCCAGCAGCGCATGCACCACCGCTTCGGCGATATCGCTCTGGGTACCGAAGACATCGGAAAGCTCGCGGTCGTAGGTGTGGCTCCACAGGGTGAATCCGGTGACGGTGTCGGTCAGCCGCGCCGTGATGCGCAGGCGCGCGCCTTCGCGGCGCACGCTGGCGTTGAGGATCGAGGCCACGCCCAGCCGGTCGCCCAGCGCCCTGGCGTCGACGGCATCCTTGCTGGCGGCGGAGGACACCGAGGCGGCCACCTTCAGACCCTTCACGCCGGCCAGTGCGTCACGCATTTCCTCGGCCAGCCCTTCGGCGAAGTAGTCGTCGCCGGTCTTGCCGCTGAGGTTGACGAACGGCATCACCGCCACGGAGGCCGCGACATGCCGGGGCGGCGCACGTGGCTGGATGACCAACCATGCAACCAGCCCCGCCAGCAACGCGATGGCGCCCAGCGTCAGCCAGCGCACCGGCCCCGCATGGGCAGGCGCGGTTGGCTCCGCGGCGCTCCATACCGGCGGCGACGCTTCCGGCGACGGAGTGGTTGGCGGTGGCGCAAGTTTGGCGGGGGCCTCGGTTGGTCGCGGCAGGATGGCGGCTGGCAGGATGGCGGCCGGCGATTCGCCGCTCTCCGCCGGTGCCGCGGCCGCGGCGAGGCCCGTGGCGTCCTCCAGCTGCCCGATGAAACTGTAGCCCAGCGCGTGTCGCGTCTGGATGCAGTGCGGATGCTGGGGGTCCTCGCCCAGCGCATGGCGCAGCTGCACGATGGCGCGGGTCAGCACGCCGGGGGTGACATGGCGGTGGCCCCAGACCTGGTCAAGCAGATCGTCGCGACCGATCAATTCGCCGGGGTGCTGCAGCAGCACCAGCAGCACGGCGAAGGCCTTCGGCTCCAGTGGCTGCAAAACGCCGGCCCGCACCAAGGTGTGCGCGGCCGGGTCGACCACGACATCACCGAAACGATAAGGCGCAACTCCCCCACTGCGCGCGCCCGAATCCATCCGGTCCACCGGGAAACCCTCAGGCGGTCACACAAACTTCAGCATTCGCTCGTGCAAACCTCGCCCGTTCATCATGACTCAAAACGACCCTGGGGTGGAATGTGGCCCTGCGCCGAAAGCCGCGTCGCATCACTCAAGCCATCACCCAAGGGAGAAACACACCATGAACGCCCAGCTCGTCATCCTGCCGCCCCTGCCCGCCGCCCTGCAGTCGCCCGTGTGGGCGGCCCCGCACCGCCCCGCCCGGCGGCGTTCCATCGGCCATTTTCCGATCCGGGCCGAGGCACTGGCCCGCTTCAACCGCCTGCTGGCACGACTGCAGCATTTCCCGCTGGACCGCGACCAGTTGGCCACGGCCTCGCGCGAGCTGGCCGGCCGTTCGCCCGGCAACCCCTGCCCGGCCAGCATCGCGCAGCGCCTGCGGCTGGCCGGCGCGGTCGAACGGATGCTCCACGACGCGACCTGGCAGCCGGCCAGCGAGGCGATCGCGCCCGCCCGCGTGGTGGTGGACTACGTGCGCGGCGCGCATGAGCTGATCCCGGAGCAGGCGCCCCGCGTCAACCATCTCGACGACGCGATCCTGCTCGACGCCGCGTGGCCGAAGCTGGCCGGCGAGGTGGACAGCTACCTCGACTACTGCCGCCTGCGGAAGATCGAGGCCAGGTTGCGCGGCTGCGCGGTCGGCGACTTCAGTTTCAGTCGCAAGGACTGGGAGCAGGCCCGTTGCGCCGAGGCCGGACTGCTCGCGCATTGCCACCGGGTAGGCGCCAGCAGCTACCTGCCCGAGCCCGGCCCGGCCTGCTTCCGCGTGTACTGAACCCGTCGTCGCCTCATGCGCCGCACCATCACGGGACCGGGTTCGCTCCGCCATCCGGCGAGCGACCCGGCCCCTGCGGCAGGCCTCAGCGCGACGACGAGCTGGCGCCAGCCGGATAGGACTCGCGCAGCGGTATCGTGACGGCCGGGCTGGACGACGATGCAGCGGGCAGCAACGGCGGCTCGGTGACCGTGGCAGAGGCGACAGGCACTTCGTGCTTCTCCACCAGGGTCATCACCGGTTTGTCCCAGCTGCCGGTGACGTGGTAGCGCGCGCCGATGGTCTTGTTGAGGCCGTGGCCCAGCAGACCCTGCACGGCGAGGCCGGCGGCGGCGCCGACCGGGCCGCCGACCACTGCACCGATCACCGGCAGGCTGTTGCCGACGTGCGGGACCACCAGCACGTACTGGTCGTAATCCTTGGCGCGCAGGCCGGTGCGACCGGTGATGCTGATCTGCGCGGCCGGGCCCTTGATGACGAGGTTGTTCGTGGTGGCGCTGCCGTCGGCGAGGCGGAAATCGCCGTTGATCGAGTCGAAGCCCAGGCCCTTGCCGAACACGTCGCCGAAATCCAGCGTCAGGCGGCGCGGCAACTCGGCCAGCGAGACCAGGCCGAACAAGCGCCCCACACCCGGCCCCATCTCTGGGATGCGGCCGTCGTTGACGTGGATGGCCAGCGTGCCGGTGGCGTTGACGAGGCTGAAGGCGGACGGCGCACCGGGCCAGCTGGCGTCCAGCTGGTCTTCGGTCTTGCCGCCGTTGACGAGGCCGGTGTAGCCGAACGCGGTGAGCATCTTGCCGAGGTCGTCGGCGGCGAAGCCGATGCGCATGCGGGTGTGGCTGTCGGCGGGCGTGCCGGTCCAGTCGCCGCTGCCGGTGACCTGCACGCTGGACGACAGCGCCCGCAACTGGTCGATGTGCATGCCCTGCGCGGTGGGCCAAGTCTCCAGCCGCGCCTCGCCCAGCTTCGCGTCGCCGAAGCTCAGGTCGCCCACCCACAGGTGGAACGGCGGCAGCGAGGCGGGATTGATGCCGGTGTTGGCAGGATTCTCCTCCGGCTGGCTGGCAGCCGCCTTGCCGCTCGGTGCGGGCGGATTGCCGGGCCAGTGCAGGTGCGCGAGGCGCGCGGTGATGCCGCGCTTGTCCAGCTCCTTGTCGGGCACGCTGAAGCGCCCGGCCATCGCCGGACCGTTCACGTCCATCTGCAGGTGGTCGACCGTGGGCGTGGCTTGCAGCGTCATCGCGCCCAGCGGACGGCCGAACCACTCGGCGTAGTCGGTGCCCACATCCACGCTTTCCAGCGTGGGGCCGCTGCTCGTGCTGCTCGTGCTGCTCGCGTTGTTCGTGTTGCCCGCGGCGCCGTTGCTGCCCGCCGTCAGCGCGATCGCCTGCTGCACCCAGCCGGTGACGTCCAGTTTCGCCGCATGGCCGCGGATGCGCAGTCCTTGCGCGGGCAGTTCCATGGGCATCTGCGTACCAAACGCCAGTGTGCCGGCCAGCGGCTTGCCGCCGTCGGCCAGACGCAGGTGGCCGCGCGCCTCTTCGCCCAGCGCCAGCTTGAGGTCGGCGCCTTGCAGCGGCAGGGTCAGCACGAGGTGCAGCGGCAAGGTCTCGGCGGCGGATTTCTTCAGCGGCACCGGCACGTCCAGCGCGATGCCGGCCAGGGTGGAATCCAGGGTCAGCGTCTGCACCAGGGCGCCGCCGTTCGCCGGCTCGGTGAGGCTGAAGCCGATGTCGAAGGGGCTGCGCCCGCTGCCCAGCGGAGCCAGCCAGTCCAGCGCGGGGATGCCCTCGGTGAGGTCGGCGAAGCTGTAGCTGCCGCTGAGCCTGGCCGCCAGCACGGTGGCCGGATCGCCGGTGGCGCCGGCGATCGCCAGGTCCAGCGTGGACGGCTGGCCGTGGGCGCTGCCGCCCAGCGGGCCGGCGTGGAAGCCGTGGCCGTCGAACGTGGCCGGACCGCTGAGCTGGTCCAGCTTGAGGTTCCAGTCCGGTTCGCTCACGTCCACGTTCTTCAGCTGCGCATTGCCGGCGAGGGTGAAGTTCTCGGCCGCACCCAGCGGCAGCGAGAGATGGAAACCGAAACTGCCGCTGCCACCCAGCTTCAGCTTGGACAGCAGGTCGGCCTGCTTGCTCGCGATCGGGCTCTTCAGCACGAAGCCGAGCAGGCTGGCGCCGCTGCCGCTGCCGTCGACGTTGAGGTCGAGCGTGCCGTCGGCGAACTGGGGAATCAGCGCCACCACCTTGTCCGCCTTCACGCCCAGCGAGGAACCGCCGTCCGCCTGCACCAGCATGCCGCTGTTGATGAAGCTGGCGATGGCATGGATGCCGGTGGCCTCGGGCCAGTCGGGCGAGTAGCGGAACGTGAGGTTGCTGATCTCGGCGCGCGCCTCGAAGCGGCCCTCGTTGTGCTGGAACGGCCAGTCCTTGAGATCGCCGCGCACCACCACCTCGGCGTGGTCGATGTCGCCGCCCACCAGCGCGCGATCCAGCCACGCCACGGTGGGCGGCGGCATGGCGTTGATCGGCCAGAACAGCTTGGCGGCGGTGACGTCGCCGTGGCGCAGTGCGGCGTACAGGTCCAGGAACGGCGGGCCGCCGGCGTCGTGCAGGGCGATCTCGCCGCGCAACTGGCCGCCGTAGCCCTGGCCCTCGAAATCCAGTGGATCCAGCCCCAGGTGCCAGTCGCCGTCGGCATGCCAGAACGCCAGCGTGCCGGCCAGCTTCGACATCACGAACGGCTGACGGAAGCTGTGCGGCGCGCGCACCGTGGTCGCCTGCACGGGCAGTTCCAGCGACACCGCCTCACCATCGCCGCGCAGCGTGCCCCTGATGCCGTCCACACCGGGCAGCGCGCCGGCCGGATCGATGCCGAGATCGCTGAAGTCGGCCGCCAGTCGCTGCAGTCCGCCGGCCTGGGTCCAGGCCAGCGCCACATCGTCCAGCTTGCCATGCGGATGACCCGCACCCAGCCACGTCGCCAGCGCGGGCGGCAGCTTGGGCGCGAGGCCCAGCCATGGCAGCAGCGGCGCCAGCTGCAGGTCACGCGCCGCCGCCTGCACGGCCAGCTGCGGCGTGCCGGGCTGGTGCAGCCAGACCGCCAGCGCGCCCTGATCGTCGCCGGCCCAGCGCAGCTCGTAGCCGTCGGCGCTGCGGCTCAATTCGGCCTCGCCATGCAGCGCAGGCACCTCGACCCGTCCGTTCGCGCCAATGACGCGCAGGCCGTCGAGATCCAGCCGGCTGAAGTTGCGCACCACCTTGCCCTGCTTCCAGTCCAGCCATGCCGCCACGCTGCCGTGGCCGCCCTGCACGGCGTAGCCGCCCAGGTCCACGCCGGCGAGCAGGGCACCCAGGTCTAGGTTCTGCCCGGACAGCCACAGCCGCCCGCTGCTGCCGTCGTCGCGGAAGCGTCCCGCGCCGCGCAGCTCGCCCGGTGCGCCTTCGCGGCGCAGCAGCGCGCCCACGCGGATATGGCTGCCCTGCCGGCTCAGGCGCAACTGGTCGGCGATCAGGCTGTAATGCTTGCCGCTGGCCGCATCGGTGATGTTCAGCTGCAGGTTGTCCAGCCACAGCGCCACTGAGAGCTGGCCGAAGCCGGGCTGCTGCTCGGCGCCGCCGCCGGTGCCGAGGCCGTTGACGTGCCAGCGGCCGTCCGCGTCATGGCTCAGGTCCAGTTGCAGGCCGCGCGTGCGCAGGTTCAGCAGGTGCCGCGACGGCAACCAGCCGCCGAAGTCCAGCCGCAGCTCGGATTCGGGGATCTCGATCGGCGTGCCCGTGCCGCCCGGCGGCACGCCCACGGTGACGTCGCGCAGCACGAACAGCGGACCGGAACCGGTCCACTTGCCCTGCAGCGAGGCGAAGCTCACCGGGCGATGCAGCTTCGCGGAAAGCTCTCGCGCCACCCATTCCGGATGCCGCGCCAAGAGCGGCAGCAGCAGCTGCGTCAGCGCCATCAGCACCGCCAGCGCGATCACCGCGATACCGGCGATCCAGCCCAGCGCACGCGCGCCGAGGTGCAGCCGACGCAGCCAACCCGCGTTCATAGGGATGCAACCGGCCGACAGGCCGATTTACAGCAGCACCACATCAAACTGTTCCTGCGAATAATGTTCCTCGGCTTGGAAGCGTATGCTCTTGGAGATGAACTCCTCCAGTTCGGCCACCGCGACGGATTCCTCCTCCAGGATGCGGCCGACCACGGCGGGGCTGGCCATCACCAGCAGCTTCTCGGCGTTGAACTGGCGCACTGCGCGGGTGATCTCGCGGAAGATCTCGTAGGTCACCGTCTCGGCGGTCTTCAGCGTGCCGCGCCCGCCGCAGGCCGGGCACGGTTCGCACAGCTGGCGCTCCAGGCTCTCGGTGGTGCGCTTGCGGGTCATCTCGACCAGGCCCAGCGAGGACATCGGGTACACCGTGGTCTTGGCGTGGTCGCGCGCCAGGCCCTTGGCCAGCATGCGCAGCACCTGGCGCTTGTGCTCCTCGTCGACCATGTCGATGAAGTCGATGATGATGATGCCGCCGAGGTTGCGCAGCCTGAGCTGCCGCGCTGCCGCCTGCGCCGCCTCCAGGTTGGTGCGGTAGACGGTCTCCTCCAGGTTGCGCGTACCGAGATAGGCCCCGGTGTTCACGTCGATCGTGGTCATCGCCTCGGTCTGGTCGACCACCAGGTAACCGCCCGACTTCAGCGGCACCTCCTTCCGCAGCGCGTGCTGGATCTCGTCCTCCACGCTGTACAGGTCGAAGATCGGCCGCTCGCCGTCGTAATGCTCCACCCGGTCGTCCAGGCTGGGCATGAACTTGTGCACGAACTTCACCACCTTCTCGAAGGTCTCGCGCGAGTCCACGCGCACCTTCTCGATGTCGTCGGTGAGCATGTCGCGCAGGCTGCGCAGCGGCAGCGAGAGCTCCTCGTACACGCGCTCGCCCACGCGGGACTTGACGATGTTCTCCTGCACCACGCGCCAGACCTTGCCGAGGTAGGTCACGTCGAAGGCCAGCGATTCGGCGCTCTGCCCCTCCGCGTTGGTGCGCACGATGTAGCCCAGCGGGTTCTCGCCGACCAGGCTGCCCATCACCTCGCGCAGGCGCGTGCGCTCGGCCTCGTCCTCGATGCGCGCCGAGATGCCCAGGGTGTGCGCATGCGGCAGCAGCACCAGGTAGCGCGAAGGGATCGACAGGTGCGCCGACAGCCGCGCGCCCTTGCTGCCGATCGGGTCCTTCACCACCTGCACGACGATCTCCTGGCCTTCGTGCACCAGTTCGCTGATCGACGGCGTATGGCCATTGCCGTTGCCATGGGCCGCCGGCTCCGCACCCTCGGTGGCGGGCGGGCGCACGATGTCCGAGGCGTGCAGGAAGGCCGCACGGCCCAGCCCGATCTCCACGAACGCGGCCTGCATGCCCGGCATCACCCGCTGCACCCGGCCCTTGTAGATGTTGCCCACGTAGCCGCGCTTCGACGCGCGCTCGACATGCACTTCCTGCAACATGCCGTTCTCGACCACGCCCACCCGCGTCTCGCGCGGGGTCACGTTGATCAGGATTTCTTCACTCACGGCCCACTCCCCGAATAGACGATCTTTATAGCGGTTGCCCGCGCCGACTGTCGATGCGCGGTGCACGGTGCGTAAAGACGAATGTTTTGCTAAGCCGCTCCGGCCACAATAGGCAGGCTCGCCCATGGTTCTGACAAGGGAAACAGCATGAAATTGCTGCTGGTGGAGGATTCCGAACGCTTGCGCCAGACCCTGCGCCACGGCCTCGAGGGCGCCGGCTTCACCGTGGACGCGGCCGGCGACGGCGTGGAGGCCTGCGGCTTCCTGTCCGGCTACGACTACGAACTGGTGGTGCTGGACCTGATGCTGCCCCGGCTGGACGGCATCGGCGTGCTGCGCAGCCTGCCCGCGGGCGGACGCCGGCCGCGCGTGCTGGTGCTGTCCGCCCGCGACCAGGTGCCCGACCGCATCGAGGCGCTGAACGCCGGCGCCGACGACTACCTGGTCAAGCCCTTCTCCTTCGACGAACTGGTGGCCCGCCTGCACGCACTGGCCCGGCGCCCGCAGCAGGCCCAGCCCACCGTGCTGAGCCACGGCGCGCTGTCCTGGGACCCACGCTCGCACAGCGTGAGCGTGGACGGCCAGCCGCTGGCGCTCACCCCGCGCGAATTCGCGGTGCTTGGCCTGCTCTTGCGCCACCGCGGCCGCGCGTTCAGCCGACAGGAAATCCTCGACCGCACCGCCGGCAGCGACAGCGAGGTCTCCGACCGCAGCGTGGAGGTGCTGGTGTTCGGCCTGCGTCGCAAACTGGACGGGGCGGGGGTGCCGGGCCTGATCGAGACGCGGCGCGGGGCGGGGTATTTGATCCCATGACGGCTCCCGCTTTCCCGCTGTCACCGGACTCACTGCGCTGCCGCGCGCCTTGCCGCCCCTCTCCCGCTGGCGGGAGAGGGGGCGGGGGAGAGGGGCCCTTTGTCCGATCATGGCCAGCAACAAAGCGGTTTCAGGCTGCGGCAGCGGCTCGAAACCGCCCTGAAACTGGCAAGAGCAACAGCCCCTCTCCCCCGCCCCTCTCCCGCCAGCGGGAGAGGGGGGGCAGGTGCCCGTGAGGCCCGCTTCCCTCTCCGCCCGCGTCACCGTGCTGCTGGCCATCGTCTGCCTGCTGGTGCTGGGCGGCGGCGCGAAGCTGATGGATTGGCGGATCGACCACGAGATGGCCAGCCGCTTCCGCGCGGACCTGCTGAGCCAGGCCCGTACCCTGGGCAACATGGTCGCGCTGGAGCAGGACGCGCCCACCAGTCGTCTCGCCGCCGGCCTGCCCGGTGGCGACGGCGACAGCTGGTACGAGCTGCGTTGCGACGGCGCCGCGCCCCGGCGCAGCGATCCGCCGCCGCCGGCCGTGCCGAAAGGCTGGCCCGACGACACCGGCCCGCAGCCGCGTTTCGCCCGGCTCGGCCACCACGAGCATCATCTGGATTCGGTGCGGCTGAGCTTCCCCCGCCCGGTCGGCGAGGACGACGAAGGCCACATCGCGGCCAACGCCGCGCCCGCCACCTGCCGCCTGCTGTTCCTGCAGGATCGCCACTCGCTCGACCAGTTGCTGCTGGCGATCGACTGGATCCTCGCACTGGGCCCGCTGCTCGCCGCGGTCTTCGCGCTGATCGTGGTGCCGCTGGTGGTGCGCCGCGGCCTGCGCCCGATCGGCGCACTGGTGGAGCGCATGCGCGGCATCGGCCCCAATGCGCCCGGCCAGCGGCTCGCCGCGATCGGCCTGAAGGAACTCGACCCGCTGGTGGCGCGCTTCAACGACGTGCTCGGCCGCATGGACG
>Ga0209759_1001158_pt1 | contig 16724 bp, 12 predicted proteins | sample AraplaCL_Col_mMS_FD_184261 | JGI IMG/M metagenome (GOLD analysis project Ga0209759, IMG submission 184261) | Arabidopsis root microbial communities from the University of North Carolina, USA - plate scrape CL_Col_mMS (SPAdes) (version 2) | ecosystem: Host-associated > Plants > Roots >...
TCGGCCGCCGCCGTGGGCGTGGCGGCGCGCAGGTCGGCGACGAGGTCGACCAGCGTGACGTCGGTCTCGTGGCCGACCCCGCTGACCACTGGACGCGACAGGCCGCCCAGCGCCCGCACCACGCGCTCGTCGTTGAAGGCCCACAAGTCCTCCAGCGAGCCGCCGCCGCGGCACACCAGCACGACGTCGACCTCGTTGCGCCGCTCCACCTGGGCCAGCGCGGCCACCAGGGCGGCCGGCGCGTCGGGGCCCTGGACCAGGCTCGGATAGACGATCACCTGCACATGCGGCGCGCGCCGCGCGAGCGTGGCCACCACGTCGTGCAGCGCGGCCCCGGCGGTCGAGGTCACGACGCCGACCGTGCGGACGAACGGCGGCAGCGGCCGCTTGCGCTGCGCGTCGAACAGTCCTTGCGCAGCGAGACGGGCGCGCAGGCGCAGGAACTCCTCGTACAGCTGGCCGGCGCCGAGCCGCTGCATGGACTCGACCACCATCTGCAGCTCGCCGCGGGCCTCGTAGACCGCGAGCCGTCCGCGCAGTTCGACCTGCAGGCCGTCCTGCAGCGGCACGTTGCTGAGCGCCGCCGCGCGCTTGAACATCGCGCAGCGCAGCGCGCCGGCGCCGCCGCTGGCGTCCTTCAGCGTGAAGTAGCAGTGGCCGCTGGACGCGCGCGTGCAGCCGCTGAGTTCGCCGCGCACCGTCACCGAGCCGAAACGCGCGGCCAGCGCGTCGCCTGCGGCCAGCAGCAGCGCGGAAACGCTCCAGGCCGCCGGACGGCCGGGCATCGCCGGATCGCCCTTGCCGGCCGCGGGCGGACCGAAGCCGGGCACTGCGAAGGGATCGGCCATCAACACCTCCCCGTGTCACAAATCGAGGGGAAAAACCCTAGTACTCCACAATCTCGGGCAGGCGCCGCCGCGGCCTGCAATAGCGTCACGGCGCTGTCACTATCACGTAAGTACTTGATTTTCATATTATTTTTTCTGCCTATTTTTTGAGCAAGCCAGCCCGGAGGGCCAGAATTGGCGGCTTGCGGGCCGCTCGGGCTCAGTTACCCACAAAGTTTTCCACAGATCGTGTGGATGGTGGATAACCGCCCATTCGACCCGCCACCGGAGGCTCTCGACGCGCGTCGATCGCAGTCCGGCGCTCACGTCGTGTTGCAAAGAACTTCGTCGTCGCGTCCTCGATCGGCGCCATGGCAGCCCGGCTTCTCAAGCCATAATCCGCGCGTGCGCCGCAGGGCGCTTTCACATGTCGAAGGGGTTGATTTGCTCAAGATCGTACAAGAGGCCGGCTGGCCGATCTGGCCGCTGATTCTTTGCTCGATTGCCGCGGTGGCGCTCATCGTGGAACGTTTCATGGCGCTGCGCACCGCACGCATCGCGCCCGGCTACCTGCTCGGCGAGGTGATCGCCGTCACGCGCAACGGACTGCCTTCGGCCGACGTGATCGCCAAGCTGGCCGACAACTCGCTGCTGGGCGGTGTGCTCGCGTCCGGCCTGAAGCTGCTGGCCGTCGACCCGCGCGTGGGCGAGGTGCAATTGCGCCAGACCTTCGAGGGCGCTGGCCGAGACGCCGCGCACAAGATGGATCGCTACCTGAATGCGCTCGGCTCGATCGCCGCGGCGGCACCGCTGCTGGGCCTGTTCGGCACCGTGGTGGGCATGATCGAGATCTTCGGCTCGCAAGGCGGCGGCAACACCAATCCGGCGGAACTCGCGCACGGCATCTCCACGGCGCTCTACAACACCGCCGCGGGCCTCATCGTGGCCATTCCGTCGCTCATGTTCTACCGCTACTTCCGCGGCCGCGTCGACGACTACCTGCACACGCTGGAGCAGTCGTCCGAACAGTTGCTGACGCAGCTGATGCGCGTGACCGCGGGCCGCCCGGGCCAGACCAAATGAACTTCCGCAAGCCTCGTCCGGAGGATCCGGAGATCAACCTCATCCCGTTCATCGACGTGCTGCTGGTGATCCTGATCTTCCTGATGTTGTCGACGACATACTCGAAGTTCACCGAGCTGTCGGTGACGCTGCCGAGCGCCAATGCCGACGCCTCGCGCGACCGGCCGGCGGAGATCATCGTGGCCGTCGCGGCCGACGGCCGCTACACGGTCGACCACCAGGCGGTGGACGGCCGCAACGTCGACGCGCTGACGCAGGCGCTGCGCACCGCGGCGGAGTCGCGCAAGGAACCCTTCCTGATCATCTCGGCGGACGCGATGTCCACCCACCAGGCCGTGATCAACGTGATGGACGCCGCACGCCGCGCCGGCCTGACCCGCATGACCTTCGCCGCGCAGACCTCCACCGGCGCGGCTGGCGAACAGCCCTGAGGCCACAGGCCCTGCGCCGCGTGCGCAGGCGCTGCGGTCGCGACACGACTCCCATGCCTGCCGCGATCGCCCGAGTCCTGCAGCGCCACTGGTGGCGCCCTCGCCTGACGCCGCTCACGGCGCTGCTGGTGCCGCTGGCCTGCGTCGTCGGCGCGGTCGCGGCGCGCCGCCGTGCCGGCGCGCACGCCCAGCCGCTGGCGGTGCCGGTGATCGTCGTGGGCAACGTGATCGTCGGCGGTGCGGGCAAGACCCCCACCGTGATCGCCCTCGTGGCGCTGCTGCGAACCTGGGGCTACACGCCGGGCATCGTCAGCCGCGGCCACGGCCGCAGCGATGCCGGCGCGTTGCTGCTCGACGCGACGACCCCCGCCGAGGCCGCGACGCCCGCCGCGTTCGGCGACGAGCCACTGCTGATGCATCGGCGCACCGGCGCGCCGATCGCCGTCGCGCGGCGGCGGCGCGAGGCCGCCCAGTCGCTGCTGCGGGCGCATCCCGAGGTCGACGTCATCGTCGCCGACGACGGCCTGCAGCACCACGCGCTGGCGCGCGACGTCGAACTGGTCGTGTTCGACGGCCGCGGCATCGGCAACGGCTGGCCGCTGCCGGCCGGCCCGTTGCGCGAACGCGCCGGCGCGATCTGGCCCTCGCAAGCGCACGCCGTCCCGCGCTTCGTCCTCGTCAACGGCCGCTGGCCCGCGCCGCCGGCGCGCGCCCTGCCCGCGCCGCGCGAGCGCTGCTTCGAGGCCAGGCGGGGGCTCGCGGGCGCGCTGTCACTGGACGACTGGACGCGCGGCAAGGCCTCCAGCCGCGAGACGCTGCTGGCGCTGCGGGGCCGTCCGCTGCTGGCTGCGGCCGGCATCGGCGACCCCGAGCGCTTCTTCGCGATGCTCGAGGCCGAAGGCCTCGCGATCGCGCGCCTGCCGCTCGCCGATCACGCCACCTTCGATCCCCTTCCCTGGCCCGCCGCCAGCGCCGACGTCGTCGTCACCGAGAAGGACGCCGTCAAGCTGGCCGGGCAGGCGCTCGGCTCGACCCGGATCTGGGTCGCCACGTTAGACTTCGGGTTGCCGGACGACCTGGCCCGCGCCCTGCGCCGCGCCCTTCCCGCGCGCGCGCCGTCCGCCTGATCAACTTCAATCGCCGCAGCTGCCGGCGCCCTCATCATGACCATCGACCACCGACTCATCGCCATGCTCGTGTGCCCCCTCTGCAAGGGTCCGCTGGAAGCCGGCCGCGATTCGGACAACCGTCTCGTCGAACTCGAATGCCCCGCCGACAAGCTGGCGTTCCCGATCCACGACGGCATCCCGGTGATGCTCGAGAGCGAGGCGCGTCCGCTCGCGACCGCCGCCACGCCGGCGCCGCAGCTCGTCCCCTGAGGCGCCTGCCGTGACGTTCACCGTCCTCGTCCCCGCGCGCATGGCTTCGACGCGCCTGCCGGACAAGCCCCTGGCCGACATCGGCGGGCTGCCCATGGTCGTCCGCGTCGCACGCCAGGCCGCCCGCGCCGGCGCGCTGCGCGTGGTCGTGGCCGCCGACGACGCGCGCGTGCTGGACGCCTGCCAGCGCCACGGTGTCGAGGCGGTGCTCACGCGAGTCGACCATGCCAGCGGCAGCGACCGCCTTGCCGAGGCCTGCACGCTGCTGGGCCTGGACGGCGGCGACATCGTCGTCAACGTGCAAGGCGACGAGCCTCTGATCGACCCGGCCTTGATCCGCCAGTGCGCCGGCCTGCTCGAGACCGACCGCGAAGCCGTCGTGGCCACAGCGGCGCACGCGATCGACGACGTCGCTGACTTCACCAACCCGAACGTGGTCAAGGTGGTGCTCGACGCGAAGTTCCGCGCGCTGTATTTCAGCCGCTCACCGCTGCCGTGGTGGCGCGACGCCTCGTCGCCGGGCCGGCCGGCGCTGCCGCTGGCCGGCGCGCAGGAGGTCGGCGCGCTGCGCCACATCGGGCTTTATGCGTACCGCGCCGGATACCTGCGCGGCTTCCCGGCGCTGGCCATGGCGCCGCTGGAGCGGCTGGAGTCGCTCGAACAATTGCGCGTGCTCTGGCATGGCGACCGCATCGTGGTGCACATCGCACCGCATGCCCCGCCGGGCGGCGTCGACACCGCAGAAGATCTGGCGCGCGTGCGCGCGCTGCTGGCGGGGGCGAGCGACTGACCGCCCGGGCGGGCGCACCAGGAAATACTGCGCCATTGCGCCATGGCGCCAGGCCGGTGCAGCAGGGCCGCCAGAAGGTGCGCATGATATTCTGTCGAGTAATCCCAAGACCCTTGGCAGCCAGAGTCGCGGCAGACGGCCGCACTCGACAATCAGGCCTGCGCAAAAAGAATTTCCGAACTTAGAGGCAAGCGATGAGATTGATTCTTCTGGGCGCACCCGGCGCCGGCAAGGGAACGCAAGCGGCGTTCATCTGCCAGAAATACGGCATTCCGCAGATCTCCACCGGCGACATGCTGCGCGCCGCCGTGAAGGCCGGCACGCCGCTGGGTCTGGCCGCCAAGCAGGTGATGGACGGCGGCGGCCTGGTGAGCGACGACCTGATCATCTCGCTGGTCAAGGAACGCATCGCGCAGACCGATTGCGCCAACGGTTTCCTGTTCGACGGCTTCCCGCGCACCATTCCGCAGGCCGACGCGATGAAGGCCGCCGGGGTCAAGCTCGACTTCGTGCTCGAGATCGACGTGCCCGACTCCGCGATCATCGATCGCATGAGCGGCCGCCGCGTGCATGCGGCCTCGGGCCGCACGTACCACATCCACAACCATCCGCCCAAGGTCGAGGGCAAGGACGACGTCACCGGCGAGCCGCTCACCCAGCGCCCCGACGACGCCGAGGACATCGTGCGCAAGCGCCTGGCCACCTACCACGAGCAGACCGAGCCGCTGGTCGCCTACTACGCGCAATGGGCCGCCACCGGCGATCCGCAGGCGCCGCGCTGCCGCAAGATCAGCGGCACCGGCAGCGTCGACGACATCCGCCAGCGCGCGCTGGCCGCCCTCGCCAGCTGACGGCAGCCTGGCCGCCCGACACCGGATCAGCCCGCGCCGGCGACGTCGCGGGCTTTTTCATTGCCGGCGCCCGCACGCGCCCCTTTTGCCGCGACGCGCTTTCGAGCGAGAATTGACGTTTACGTTAACGTCAATCTCGCCGGCTGCCGCGACGCGCGCCAGTTCCGGCACAGGAGCAAGCATGGAAATCTCGGGCAAGGTATTCATCGTCACCGGCGCGGCGTCCGGCCTGGGCGAAGGCACGGCGCGCATGCTGGTGGCCAACGGCGCGAAGGTGGTGCTGGCCGACCTGCAGGAAGAACGCGGCCAGGCGATCGCCGCCGAGCTGGGCCAGACCTTCGTGCGCTGCGACGTCACGCAGGAGGCCGACGGCCGCCGCGTCGTCGAAGCGGCCACCAGGCTGGGCAAGCTGATGGGCCTGGTCAACTGCGCCGGCATCGCGCCGGCGGCACGCACGGTGGGCAAGACGGGGCCGCATGCGCTGGACCTGTTCGCCAAGGTCGTCACGATCAACCTGATCGGCAGCTTCAACATGATCCGGCTGGCGGCCGAGGCGATGAGCGCCAACGAGCCCGAGGCCACCGGCGAGCGCGGCGTGCTGATCAGCACCGCCAGCGTGGCCGCCTACGACGGCCAGATCGGCCAGGCGGCCTACGCCGCGAGCAAGGGTGGCGTCGTCGGCATGACGCTGCCGATCGCTCGCGACCTGGCCAAGACGGGCATCCGCAACATGACGATCGCCCCCGGCATCTTCGGCACGCCCATGCTGTTCGGCATGCCACAGGAGGTGCAGGACGCACTCGCCGCCAGCGTGCCCTTCCCGAGCCGCCTGGGCACCCCGGCCGACTACGCCAAGCTCGTGCACCAGATCGTCACCAACGAGATGCTCAACGGCGAGGTGATCCGCCTCGACGGCGCGATCCGGCTCGCGCCGCGCTGAAGCTTGGCAACAGGTTCGTTATGCGCCCGCACGCAAGCAATGCGCGCGGGCGTCAATGCGGGCCCTTAGTTGCCCGAATGCACCGTGATCATACGGTTGCGTTGCGCCTCGATGGCCATGTCGTGCTGGGCCTGGGCGGTCTGTGCGGCATCCTCTTCCTGGTGGCATACCTTCTGAGGTATCGTCGAGCCGATCGGCGTCTCGCGACGGCATATGATCCTGCGCTGGGCCGGGGCGGCCGCCGTGTGTTCGGCGGCGCTGGCCGGAGCCGCTGCCTCAGGGGCGGAGGCCGCCTCGGTCGCGAACGCGGAAGCGGCGAGGGCCATCAAGGCGCTGGAAACGATCAAAACCCGCATTGGAACTCCCTGATGTTGTGAAGGCTGCATGGTACGTGCTGGCCGCAAATTTCAACTCAGGGCAATACCTTAAAGGCGGTATCAGCGATTGCTGAGAAGCATTCCCGCGGTTCTTGCAAGAGGCATGACGTCCTCTCGCACAACGATCCTTCCAATGAAAAAAGGCGCAAGCACCCGTGGGTGATTGCGCCTTCTGGAAGGCCGAGGAAGACGCTGTATGCGCCTCCTCGTGCTCGTAGTCGCTCTTAGAAGCTGTACGAAGCGCGGCCGTAGTAGGTGCGGCCGATCGGATCCGAGAAGCGGGGATCGTAGCCGGCCTGGAACACGGCCGTCTGGTACGAATACGGCGCCTTGCTGTCGGCCAGGTTACGCACACCCACCGTGAACGCAAAGCCCTTGGCCATCGCGTACGTACCGAACAGGTCCATCGTCGTGTAGGCGCTGACCTTGTAGTTCGGGTTCTTGATCGGACCCGTGGGACCTGCACCGCCGAACAGGCGCGCCGGCTCGTCATAGCCCGACTTGTAGTGCACCGCGAAGCCCAGCGAGAACGGATCCAGGTTCCAGTTGATCGTGCCGTTGTGCGTCCAACGGAAGATCGGGCCGGAGCCGGAGTACACCGCGACGTTCTGGATGTACGGGCCGTTCTGGTAGTTCTGGTACTTGTAGGTATGAACCCACGTGCTGTTCAGGCCGAAGTTGAACCGGCCAGCAGCACCGGCGTTCATCTTGTAGCCCAGGGCGATGTCCACGCCGTCCGTACGAACGCCGCCCAGGTTCTGGTTCAGGTCGTTGACGTAGCCGCAACGGCCGGCGGACAGAGCGCCAGGCGAGCAGTCCAGGCTCGAGGTGGACAGCTGGTTGTTGTTGTTGAAGTGGTAGTACTGCGAGAAGTTGTTGTACAGCGACGCATCGAACAGCGTGCTGTCCGGCAGGGCGCCGATCTGGTTGTTGTAGCGGATGTTCCAGTAGTCGAATTCCGCCGTCACATTGTCGATCGGCTCGAGCACCACGCCGAAGTTGATGCTGTGCGAGCGCTCGGGCTTGAGCTCCGTGTTGCCACCGGTCAGCTGTTCGAACTGCTGGTTACAGGCATTGGCGTACCCAGGCACGCAATGGCCATTCGCGTCAGTCGTGGAGTGGGCCGGGTCGTTGTCGCCACCATCAGAATTGCCGTACGCCTGCGACGCGTGCAACTCATACAGCGACGGCGCGCGGAAGCCCGTCGAGTACGAACCACGGAGAAGGAAGCTCTTGGTGGGCTGGAAGCGGAAACTGGCCTTCGGGTTGGTCGTGCTGCCGAAGTCGCTGTAGTGGTCGTAGCGCGCGGCCAGCGTCAGGTCCAGCGTCTTGAGGATCGGCAGATTCAGCTCGAAGAAGCCGGCATAGACATTGCGAGTGCCACCGTTGTGGGTGGTGGGATCCAGGCCGGTAGAAACCTGCACGGCGTCGCCGACGGGGAAGTTGACGGCGCTGTTGAAGCGCTCGCGGCGGCCTTCGAAGCCGAACGCGATCGCGCCCGGATGGCCGGTGTTCATCCAGTCAGGCAGGTCGTGGCTGATGTGGCCGTCAACGGTGTCGACCTGGCCCGTGCCGCTCTGCAGCACGCCGCGCACTTCCGCGCTGGTCAGGAGCGCCGCGCCCGCAGCGGTTTGCGCGCCGTACGGGTTGACGAGGTCGCTCAGCACATAGTTCTGGTCGACATTGCTGAACGGCGCCAGGATGTTGATGTTGGTGTAGCCGTGGGTCAGTACGTCTTTGGTCGTGTTCTGGTTGTGTGCCAGACCCACCGAGTAGTCCCAATCCTTGATCGAGCCTTCCAGGTTGGCGACGAGGCGCGCCTGGTCCGCGATATTGGTGTCTTCGCGGTAGCCATTGAACGTATCGCGCCAGAACACCGTGATGTCGCCGTTCGGCGCGCCGGACACTTGCGACTGATCGGCACTGAGCGTGATGCCGGCGGGCAGCGGCGTGATGCCATGACCCGGGAAGTACGGGCTGGTCGTGGCTTGGTTGATGCCGCCATAAGGCACCGGTGCCGTGATCGCAGCCACCTTGCTGTGGGAAACGAACGCCTCGAGGTTGAACGTCGTGTCGGCGTTGACCTTGACCGAGGCCTTGCCGAAGCCGGAGAGGCGCTCCGAAGCCGGCACCAGGCCGATGAAATCGGTCGTGACCTCGCCGCACTGGTTGGCCGTCAGCGGGCTGGCAGTGCTGCCCTTCTGGTACAGGTGATTTGCACCCGTGCAGTTGCCGGCATTGAACGGCGTGGCGACGTAGGCGCTGCTGCCGTCCGGGTTCGGGTACTGGTCGACGGTGCCGAACCAGGTGGCCGGGAACGAGGAGCTCGACGCGCCGAAGAAGCCGGTGCGCTGATAGTTGGCCTGGTTCCGAGGGCGCTGCGACGACAGGACGGCGCCCTGCTGGTTGAAGTCGACGACGCCAAAGATGTTGATGCCGTCCTTGTCAAGGTCACCGAAGCCAAAGCTGGCGTTCGCGCTGTGCTCGGAACCGCCCGGATGTTGCGGAGCGTCGATGCCCAGCGACAGCGAACCGCCACGGAAATCCTTGCGCGTGATGAAGTTGATCACGCCCGAGATCGCATCGGTGCCGTACAGCGAGGAAGCGCCGTCACGCAGCACTTCGACGCGCTCGATCGCGGCGAACGGGATCATGTTCAGGTCAGGCGCCGAGCTGTCGAGCGCCTGGTTGGCGATGCGGCGGCCATTGAGCAGCACCAGCGTCTTGTTGGCGCCGAGGCCACGAAGGTCGGCGAAGGACGCACCACCCGTCGACGCACCCACAGCCTGGGCGGACGTCTGCTGGATCTGTGCAGCGCTGATGTTCTGCAGAATTTGTTCGACGGTCGTGACACCCTGTTTCTTCAGGTCGTCCGCCTTGATGACCGTGACTGGAACCGAAGTCTCGGCATCGACGCGCTTGATCGACGAGCCCGTGATTTCCACGCGCTGCACAGTAGTGTCTTGGGCGAACGCGCCCGGGGCGATGGACAGCAGGGTGCTGCCGAAAGCCAAGAGAAGACCGGAACAGATCTTCGTACGTTGAAACATGGGTTCCCTCCTGAGGGGGTGGAAAAGGTTGATCGATAGACCCAGCCTGATGAGCGCATCCCCGAGCCAGTCTGTAAACCGCTGATGAACACGCCAATAAAGCTTGTGAAAATATTGTCCATGGAGTGCCGTCAGCGCGCACCATTTGATACGCGTACCGAACGTTTTCCCTAGGCAATGTGTTGCGAGAATGCAGCGAAATGATTCTGTCCGCCGCAGTATCAACCGGGGTTTGTGCCCGGACGGACAAACGCCAGCAAGCCGCCCTGACACGGCCATTGCGCGCACCGGCTCCCTGCAATCCCTGACGAGCGTGAGATGCGTCCGGATTTCGCTCGCCGCGAAGGCTGCGCGCGACAGTTCCCTAGACAGGATTGGTCAGACCGGCAGATCCAGCCGGGGCACGGCATCGATGAGGCCGCGCGTGTAGGCCTGCTGCGGCCGTTCCAGCACCGAGATGGTGTCTCCCTGCTCGACGATTCGTCCTGCGCGCATGACGGCCACGCGATCGGCGATGTACTCGACCACGCCGATGTTGTGCGTGATGAACAGATAGGACACGCCCAGCTCGCGCTGCAGCTCGTGCAGCAGGTTGAGGATCTGCGCCTGCACCGAGACGTCGAGCGCCGAGGTCGGCTCGTCGCAGACGATCAGCCTGGGCTGCACCGCCAGCGCGCGCGCAATGGCGATGCGCTGTCGCTGGCCGCCCGAGAATTCGTGCGGATAGCGCGCCAGCGAGTCGCGCCGCAGCCCCACCTGGTCCAGCAGGAGCTCGATGCGCTGGCGCCGCGCGCCGGCATCCATCTCGGGCAGCAGCGAAACCATCCCCTCGTCGAGGATGTCGGCGACGCGCATGCGCGGATCGAGCGACGCGAACGGGTCCTGGAAGATGATCTGGATGTCGCGCCGCGCCTGCGTCAGCGCCTGGCCAGAGAGGTCGAACAGGTTGCGCCCTTGCAGCAGCGCCTGCCCTTCGAACGACGCGCTGCCGCGCAGCAGCTGCACGATGGCCTTGCCGGTGGTCGTCTTGCCACAGCCCGACTCGCCGACCAGCGCCAGAGTCTCGCGTTGCGCAACGGAAAACGAGATGCCGTCCACCGCGTTGAAGAAGCGCTTGCCACGCTGCAGCAGCCGGCTGCGGATCGGGAAGCGCACGCGCAGGTCGTGCACGTCCAGCAACGTGCCGGCCGGCGCCGCGGCGGCGGGTGCCGATGCGCGCGGCGCCTCGACACGGACAGGCGCGCCCGCAAACGGTGCGATCGATGCACCAGGAGCGAACAGCAGGCAGCGCACGGCATGCAGGTCGCCCGTCTGCTCGCGTCCGTGGATCCCGGTGAGCTCGGGCACGACGCTGGCGCAATGGGCCATCACGCGGTCGCAGCGCGGTGCGAAGCGGCAGCCGCCGAAGGCCTGGGTCAGGACGGGAACGGTGCCGGGTATCGCCTGCAACGCCTGGCCCCGGCGCCTGGCGTCCGGCAGTGCCCGCAGCAGCGCGCGTGCATAGGGGTGCTTGGGATTGGCGAAGAAGTCCTCGGCCTTGGCGACCTCGATGATCTGGCCGGCATACATCAAGGCCACCCGGTGCGCCATGCCCGCGACGACGGCCAGGTCGTGCGTGATGAGCAGCATGCCCAGCCCCTGCTCCTTCTGCAGCTGCTTGAGCAGGTCCAGCACCTGGGCCTGGATGGTGACGTCGAGCGCCGTGGTGGGCTCGTCGGCGACCAGGAAGTCGGGCTCGGTGGCCAGCGTCATCGCGATCATCACGCGCTGCTTCTGGCCGCCGCTCATGCGGAACGGATAGTCGTCGATGCGCCGTTCGGGCTCGGGGATGCCGACCCGGCGCAGCCATTCGATGGCCTTGGCGCGCGCAGGCGCGCCGCGCAGCGCGGTGTGCGCCTCGATCGCCTCGACGAGCTGCGCGCCGATCTTCATGACCGGGTTCAGGCTGGTCGCCGGCTCCTGGAAGATCATGCCGATGCGGCCGCCGCGCACCGCGCGCATGCCGGCCTCGGGCAGCGCGAGCAGGTCGTCGCGGTCGAGCCGGACCTCGCCACCCGTGACGCGGCCGTTCTCGGGCAGCAGCCGCATCAGCGCCAGCGCCGTCATGCTCTTGCCGCAGCCCGATTCACCCACCAGCGCGAAGGTCTCGCCGCGCCGGATCGCCAGCGTCAGGCCGTCGATCGCCTTGACGAGTCCTAGTTCGGCGTCGAGCGCCACCTTCAGGTCCTGGGTCTGGAGCATGCTGTCTTCTACTTCTGGGCGGCCGGTTTGCGCGCGATGGCAAGACGCGGTCGGAACGCGCGCGCACGCGGATCGAACGCGTCGCGCACGCCGTCGGCGAACAGGTTGGCCGCAAGCACGACCGTGAGCATGAAGCCGAAAGCCGACGCGAAGCTCCACCAGACGATCGGATCCCCGCTCATCTCGATGCGGGCCAGGTTGATCATGCCGCCGAAGCTGTTCATCGACGGGTCGACGCCGACGCCAACGTACGAGAGCACGGCTTCGTAGAGGATCAATGACGAGAAGTCGAGCACCGTGACGATGAGCATGAGGTGGGCGACGTTGGGGAAGATGTGGCGCACCATGATGCGCGTCGGGCTGACGCCGAAGGCGTTGGCGGCCTGCACGAAGTCGAGCTCGCGCAACTTCATCGTCTCGGCGCGCAGCAGCCTGCACAGCCCTGCCCAGCCCGTCAGGCCGAGTACGGCACACAGCAGGAACAGCTTGACGTCGGCGCGCTCGGCGCCGGTCGGAAAGAGGCTCGCGTGCTGGTCGATGTAGATCTGAACCATAAGCACGCAGGCGGCGATCAGCAGCACGTTCGGGATCGACGACAGTACCGTGTACAGGTACTGGATCGCCTCGTCGGCCCAGCCGCGAAAGTAACCGGCGATGATGCCCAGCACGACGGCCAGCGGCAGCGTCGCGACGGTCGCCAGCGAGCCGATCACGAAGGCCGTGCGGATGCTCTTGAGCGACTGATACAGCACGTCGTTGCCCGTGGTGTCGGTTCCCATCACGTGGTAGTGGCCCGTCATCGAGACGACGACTCCCGCCAGCAGCGCGACGACGGCGATGGTCCACAACGCGGCGCGCCAAGGGATCTCGCCCTCGTTGCACCAGATGCTGGCGGCCGTGGACGCGAAGCGTTCCCGCCGTCCGCGCGCGACGGCCCCGACGAGCACCACGCCACATCCCAGAGCCAGCAGTGCGCCGTATGCCAGTCCCGCCATCGCCCTGGCGAGGACGTCCCTGCCCCACTGATGCTCCGGGTCCGCCAGGTCGGCGCCGCCGTGCGCGAGGCGCGGGGCCACGCGCTGCAGCTGGCCGTTGATCGTCAGGCTCTCCTTGGTGAAACTCACGTAGGCGAAAGGACGCGAATAGGTTTCCTCGCGCGAATCGACCAGGCCGGACAGCAGCAGGTCCAGCAGGGAATGGGTGACGGTGTCATAGGCGGCGGCATTCCCGGCCGCGCCGGCGGCGGGCTCCAGCAGCGGCCGGTAGTGCACGCTGTCGGCCACCGTGATCGCGAGACAGATGGCGAGGATCACGGCCGAGCACAAGGCTCCCGCGTCCCGGAACACCTTGCGCCAGTTGGCGCGCAGGCTCGGCGAACGCAGCACGATCAGGGCATAGGCGGCCGCGCTGGCCACGAGCAGCCAGACGGCAACGTCGGTCCACAGAGGTACTAGTTTTGGCATCGCTTGTCCTCAACCCAGCCGCACGCGCGGATCGATCCAGGTGTAGGCCACGTCGATCAGCACGAACGTGGCGATGTACAGGAGCGAGCCCACGAACACCATCGTGCGCACGATGGCGAAGTCCTGCTTGGTGATGGCCTCGATGACATAGGCGCCCAGGCCCGGCAGCCCGAAGAAGCTCTCGAACACGAGGCTGCCCAGGAACACGTACGGAAGGTACGAGCCCGCGCTCGTGACGATCGGAATCAACGCGTTGCGCAGCACGTGGCGGTACAGCACGGCGACCTCGGCCAGGCCTTTGGCGCGCGCGGTGCGCACGTAGTCCTTGCCGATCTCTTCGAGGAACATCGCGCGGTAGAGCCGCGCCTCGGTGCCCAGGCGAGACACCAGCGACAGGATGATGGGCAGCACGAGAAACCTGACCGCCCCGAACCCCGGCTCATAGCCCGAAATCGGCGCGAGCTTGAGCAGGCGCGAGAACAGCACCTGCCCCACGATGATGTAGAACAGGCTGGAGATCGACAGCATCACCACACAGCCGATCACGCCCCAGAAATCGAGCTTCGTGTGACGGAACATGACCAGCAGCAACGCGAGCGCGGTGCTCGCGATCACCTGCAGGACGAACAACGGCAACGCGAGCTGCAGGCTGACCACCATGCGACGGCCGACCTCCTGCCCGATGTCGCCGCCGCTGTCGGCGTCCGCCCGCCCGAAGCGCAGCTCGAACAAGGAGATCGACCGATCCCAGAAGATGGTATCGGTCAGGCGCTCGGTGCCGTGCCTGGCCTCGTTCAGGTACAGCGGCTTGTCGTAGCCACGCTCGGCCTTCCAGTGGTCCAGGAGATCCTGGGTGATGTGCTTGCCACCGATGCTCATGCGCGCCATGTCGTCAGGCGTGTTGACCGTGAAGAAAAGGAAGAACGTCAGCAGGTTGACGCCCAGCAGGACCAGCGCGCCGTACCACAGGCGGCGAAGGAGATAGGAAATCATGATTGCTTGTCGAGGCTGGGAGGGCTCAGACGGGCGCCAGGACTTCGCCGCGCGCGTTGGTGCGCTCGCGCCGCTGGAAGCTTCGAATCGCGACCAGGAGCAGCCCGCACACGCACAGCACGCCGACGACGAGCGGCCACCAGACGGGCCGGTTCCACTCCACCAGCGCCCTGGTGCGCTCGGCAACGTCAAGCCGCAGGTAGCGCCCGCGATCGAGGATCATGATCGAGGGCTTGGAGTTGTAGACCCAGTGCTGTACCGCCGCCGATGAATACGGGAAGAAGCCGAAGCTCTCGGGCGCATCGACCTGGATGATCTGGATCATCTTGTCGATCACCGCCTGCTTTTCCGGTCCGTCGTCCAGCGTCTTGAGCTGCTCGAACAGGCGGTCGTACTCCGGGTTGGAATAGTTCGTGTCGTTCTCGCCCTCGGAAACGCTCTTGCCGTTCGGACCGTAGAGCAGCACGAGGAAATTCTCGGCGTCCGGATAGTCGGCGTTCCAGCCGTACCAGAAGAACTGGTGCTTGCCCTTGCGAACCTTGTCCTGGAACTGGTTGTTGTCCGTGGCCCGCACTTCCAGCTGGATGCCCAGCTTCGAGAACTGGCGCACCATCCATGCGATCTCGGGCCTCCACTCCGGCGTGGGCGGCGCATAGAAATCGTAGTGGATCGTCAGCGGCTGGCCCGTGACCGCATCGCGCCCGTCGGGATAGCCGGCCTGCGCCATCAGCTTCTTGGCGTCCTCGATGGGGCGGCGCACGACCTTGCCGTCCACCAGGCGATGCGTGGTCGGATTGAACCATCCGGGTTGCGACTGCCGCGAGCCGAAGATGCCGATCGGCAAGGAACCCTGCGCGGTGACTCCTGCCTTCTTGGGGAAGATCTTGGAATATTCCTCCCAGTCGATCGCGATGGAGATCGCCTGGCGCAGAGCGCGGTTCTTCGCCTGCTGCTCCGGCGTGTCGCCCTTGCCCACCACGGGATCGAGCATGTTGAAGCCGACGTTGTACTTCCAGATGTCGTCGAAGCGGTCCAGACGGAAGCCCTTGCGGTCGTACTCGGCCCGGACTTCGTCGGAGTCCTGCTTTTCGACGAGATAGTTGTTGCCCGTGTCGGTGCGCTCGAACACCTCCACGTCGTAGTAGCCCTGGCGAAACTTGTAGCGTTCAGGCACCTTTTCACGCTCGACCGTCATGACGATCTTGTCGATGAAGGGCGTGCGCTTGCCACAGTCGTCCAGCAAGCCGGCTTCCTTGTCGCCTGGGCCGCCTTCGCATGGATAGGGCTCGCCACGATAGTTCGGATTGCGCTCCATCACCTGGCGCCGATCCTTGAAGTACTCGGTCTGCATGTAGGGACCCGTGCCGACCGGCCAGGTGTCCATCGTCAGGTTCGCCGCCGCCATGCCGGGCTGGGCGTAGAACTCGTCGGCCTCCCAGGGCACCGGCGACATGAAGGTGGTGACCATCCAGTAGTTCCACTGCGGATACTTGCCGTGCAGCCGGATCCGCAGCGTGTACTTGTCGGGCGCCGAGACCCCTTCCAATGGGTACTTGCGAAAGTCGAGGAACGGCAGGTCGGGATTGGCCGGGTCGAGGCCCGCGCGCAGCCTGGCATCCTCGCGCTTGATCAGCTTGCCGTACTCGGCCAGGCCGACCACGTACTTGGAGAACACGCCGAAGATCGGCGCGGTGATCCGCGTGGTGGCCTGGCGCTTGAGCGCATAGACGTAGTCATCGGCGACCAGCTCGCGCGTGCCCATCCTGGCGAACTGGAACGGCGACCAGCGCTTGCCGAGTTCGCCCGGCTTCATCGAGTGGTAGAGATACCGCCCCTGGGCATCCTTGGCGAAGCAAGGATGCGGCTGGTAGAGGATGCCGTGCCTGAGGTGCACGTCGTACACGCTCTCGGCGATCAGCGCCGGCGGCGCGTCGTCCGGCAGCACCTTGCCGTCCTTGTCGTAGTAGGTGGGCTTGGCGATGTCCTGCGCCGTCTTCCCGATCAGCGCGTACGGCCGCTTGAGGTAGTGGTAGCCGTAGGGCGGCTCGTAGATCTGGTACGTGAACGGCGAGTCGTTCCACCAGTACGAAGCCGTTGGATCCATGTGGCGAGGCGAGGTTTCCACCATCGCGGAAAAGAGCGTGTCCTGGCTCTCGGCGCCCCCTTGCCAGGGGCTGTTGTCGCATCCGGCCAGCGACGCCAGCAACGTACCCGCGACCAGCCACGCAGCGCCGCACCAACGACCAAACACACCGCCCATGCGGATCTCCAGGACTCGGGTCGCCAGCCTGGGCAAGGA
>Ga0209759_1001160_pt1 | contig 16696 bp, 20 predicted proteins | sample AraplaCL_Col_mMS_FD_184261 | JGI IMG/M metagenome (GOLD analysis project Ga0209759, IMG submission 184261) | Arabidopsis root microbial communities from the University of North Carolina, USA - plate scrape CL_Col_mMS (SPAdes) (version 2) | ecosystem: Host-associated > Plants > Roots >...
CCTGTGCGTGCCGCCGTTCTGCTTAGGTTCGACGGTTTCAGCCAGCGCCAATTTGTCGGAGGGCAAGACCGATTCCACCTATGCGTCGGTTAACCAGCAGAGCGGCATCGCTGCGGGCACGGGGGGCTACAACGTCAACGTGAAGGGCAATACGGATCTGGTGGGCGGTGTCATCTCGTCCACGGCCGATTCGTCCAAAAACACGTTGACTACCGGCACGCTCACCACGCGCGACGTGGAGAACCATGCGTCGTACTCCAGCAGCCAGGACAGCTTCAGTGCGAGCTATTCCAGCGCGAACCCGATGGTGGCCAACAACCCGACTGCGTTGCAGCAGGCGGTGAACAGCGCGGCGGCGACGGCGGTGGGCAATGCACAGCGCCCGCTTGAAGGTGAGGCTTCGGGCACGACGCGTTCGGCCGTCTCGGCCGGTACCGTCACTATTACCGACAATGCCGCGCAGCAGGCTAAGACCGGCAAGGATGCCGATACGACCGTCGCGACGCTGAATCGCGATACGAAGAACGCCAACGGCAGCATCAGCAAGATTTTCGACAAGCAGAAGGTGGAGGATCAGCAGGAACTGGCCCGCCTGCAGGCCCAAGTCGTACAGCAGGCCGCGCCGTTGCTGTACAACAAGGTGGGGGATTTCCTGCAGGGCAAGCCGGATGCGGTGAAGGTGGCGGTCCACGCGCTGGTCGGCGGGCTCGTGAGCCGTGCGCTAGGCGGGGAGTTCGGAGCCGGAGCGGCCGGGGCCGGCGCAGCCGAACTGGCGATGGTGAGCTTCGGTAACCAGTTGCTGGCCATCGATGGGCTCTCCGAGGGGGATCGAAAGGCGTTGGCGCAACTGGTGGGCATGGCGCTCAGCGGTGTGGCTGCCGGGGCGGCGGGGGGCTCCGCTGCTGGTGTGGCTGCCGCTGTGGGCACGGCGCAGACGGCGGTACAAAACAACTATCTGAAGCACGCGGAAATCGAAGAGCTGGAGAAGGCGAAGCAAGGATGCTTCGCCGGCAATGCAAGTGCGTGTGATGAGAAAAAGCGGCTGGAACAGCTCGATCGTCAACGCGACGCAGCGCTTGCCGCGTGCGTGGGCAATACAAGCACGCAGTGCAACGGATTACGCCAGGAAGTGCGCAGCGCTGAAGCCGAAATTATTCGCAGCGCCCCGGCCATCATGTCCGTGGATTACATGCTGGAGTCAAGCCACACAAAGGACGAGGCAAACAGCACGTTGTCCAGCACAGCACGACTTGGCGGTATGGTGAGCGGCTACACCCACACGGTGGTGGATGGTTTGGCGTCGCTCGTCAAGGGCGCTGGGACGCTCATCGATGCCGGCCTGGGCAATGACACCGAGGCGCAGCAGTCCGTGCGCAACGTCGCCAACGGGGTGGTGACGTTGCTGAGCTCACCATCTACCTGGGGTACCCTGCTTGCCAACGCGGACAAGGCGCACCGTGAAGAACTCGCGAGCGCCTATGAACGCGGCGATGCCGAGGCAGTCGGTCGCATTGGCGGGGAGTTGCTGGCCAATTTGCCGACCGGTGGTGGAATGGGCAGCATCAAGAATGTGGGTAAGGTTGTGGAAGAGGGGGCTGCGGCCGCCAAAGCCGCGGAGGAGGCCGCTGCGGCCGCTAAAGCGGCACGAGAAGCGGCTCTGGTACAACAACAGCAAAAGCGGTTCAATGAAATTGCTGACCTCTTTGACAAGTCGAAGCCGAATGACACGCTTACGATTGGCGGCAAGAATATTCAAGCGACTCCCGTAGGATCGCCTGGAGGAAGTAACTTGAGCGGAACGACAAAGGTATTTGATTCGCGAAACCTGACTGACCAAGAAATTCGGGACTTCGCACAGCAGCTTGCGGGAAATACGCCGCTAGTACAGAAAGCACCGAACGTTTGGTTAGCTGACTTGGGCGGAGGACAGACAGTGACATTGCGCTCCGTCTCAAGTTCGCAAGCAGCAACAGGTGCGCGATGGACAATTGATCTACGCGGCTCCGCAGAGCTACAACAGGTTAATTCTGCGGTGAAGCAATTTGAGTTGAAATTTAGGTGATCATATGGTTTCGAAAGAGAGGTATAAATTCATAGTGGATCACACCACGGGTATGGCGCTTGATGCTGTTTGGTTGTACCTGGAAGACGACAGCATTTCCTATGAAGATAGAAAAAATAAATTCATTTACGTTATCAATGCGATGGCAAAGGATGGGCTCATTGTTTTTGCTAAGAATGGCGCAATTTTAGATAAAAATACGATCTCGGATAAATTTATGGCCTCATTCCCAGAGCGCGACGAAGATCTAAATAATGGAGTATGGTTCTTTACGGATCCGTGTCCAGCTGGGATTGGATGGGTAATGCCAGATGGATCAATTGACTGGGTCTGACACTTACACTCGAAGAAACTAAATTTAGGCGGCTCCTTGCTAACAGAGAAGCAATTGGTCGAGATTTTCGATAATTTGAATCATCCGTTGCATTTTCTGTGGTTTTCTGTGGGCGAGCAACAAGGTGTGAAGGCTGCACAAGATGATCCGGAGTCGTTTGCTCAGCGACGAGAAGTCCCCCTCAGGCGAGCAGCAACTTGAGTGGACCTGAAAAATAACGACACCCATTCGCTGACTAGATGACAGATCGTTTCCTAATCGGGCGCGCCGCAGCTCTTCTGCTGGTATTGCCCGCCGCAGCTTTGGCCCAATCGACTCCTGGCCAATCGGCCGCTGCAGCGAATGCCGAGCAGGAGCAACGCTTGCGCCAGCAACAGGAAGCCCGCGAACGCGAACAAGCCCTGCAGGCACCTACCGTGCGCGCGCAGCAAGCCGAGGCGGTCGCGTTTCCATCGCTGCCCGCTGAGGCACCGTGCTTTCCTATCGAGCGCTTCGTACTTGAGGCGGCCCCCGAGTTGCCGGAAGCCATGCGCGCAAAGGGCGCATCGTCTTTGCCGCAAGACCCGTTCGCCTTCGCCCGCGCATGGCTCGATCATTACCGTAGGCAATGCGTTGGCAAACAAGGTGTGGAGTTGCTCAGTAAAGGCGTTTCGCAGGCCGTTCTGAGCCGTGGGTACGTCACCACTCGCGTGTTGGTGCCGCAGCAAGACCTCTCCAGCGGCACGCTGCGTTTCGCGCTCATCCCCGGCACGATCGGACAACTGCGTTTTACCGACCCAGACTTGCGTGGCACGTGGAAGTCCGCCTTCCCTGCGCGCGCCGGCGACTTGCTGAACCTGCGAGACCTGGAGCAAGGCCTGGAGCAGATGAAGCGCGTCTCCAGCCAGGATGTCGACATGCAGATCGAGCCGACACAGACGCCAGGCGTGAGCGACGTCGTCATCTCGGTCAAACGCGGCAAACCGTGGAGCTTGGTCGCCTCGGTCGACAATTCGGGCACGCGCGCCACCGGCAAGGTGCAGGGCAACATAAGCCTGTCGATCGACAACCCCACGGGCCTGAACGACCTCTTCAACGTCGGCTACACCAAGGACCTGGACTATAGCAACGACGGACACGGCACACGCGGCTGGAATGCGTTCTATTCGGTGCCGTGGGGCTACTGGACCGGCACCCTGTCCGCGAACGCTAGCGATTACTTCCAGCAGATTGCGGGGGTGAACCAAACATTCGTCTCCGCTGGCAAGTCGGAAACCATCGACCTCAAGCTGCAGCGCGTCATCGAGCGCAGCCAGAACGATGTGCTGGGCGTGCAGTTCCGCCTGTCCCGACGCTTCGGCAAGAGCTTCATCGAAGACACGGAAATCCCCCAGCAGCGGCGCAACAACACCATCGCCGAGGTGGGCTTCACCGACCGCCACTACTTCGGCGCTGCGCAGCTCGATGCAAGCCTGGCCTATCGCCAAGGCATCGGCGCGCTGGGCGCGCAGGACGACACCCTTGCGGACGGTGGCGGCCCGACCTGGCGCTATCACATGGCCGTGGCCGACGCGAATCTCGCCGTGCCGTTCAAGGTCGCTTCGCAAGCGCTGCGCTACGTCACCACGTTCCGTGGCCAGTTCACGCGCGACCATCTGTATTCGCTTGATGCCATGACGATCGGCAGCCGCTACACGGTGCGTGGCTTTGATGGTGAGAGCCTGCTCGCGGGTGACTACGGCTTCTACTGGCGCAACGAGCTGCAAGCACCGATCGGCAACACGGGCCTGTCGCTCTATGGTGGGGTGGACTACGGCCATGTCTATGGTCCGTCAACGGCGGGTCTGGTCGGTCGACAGTTGGCCGGCGGCGTGATTGGCTTGCGCGGTGGCTGGGCCACACGCTTCGGTTCGTTGTCCTACGACCTCTTTGCCGGCACGCCGATCTACAAGCCGGCAAGCTTCACCACGGCGCATATCACCACGGGTTTCCAGGTCACTTACCAGTACTGATTCCATGCTTGTTGTAACGCGGCGGCCAGGTGCGCGCATGGCATGCTGCGGGATGGATACCGCAGAAATCCGCTGGCCTAGAGGAACATGTGGTGCTCTCTCCAGGCGGTAAACCTGCTGCAATGAACGGTTACTGGGGGCTGTTTCGAAGCGTCTATGGACTGCATGAAGCCCCCTTGATGAAGCGCGTAGGTGAGACGGTGTCCAAACCGCGCGCCGGGTACTTGAAGCTTGTGTGCACGCTATCTAGACCGCAGACGCGCCCCAAAAGCCGCGTAGAGGCCCCTCAGCCGGCCGCCATGCGGTCGGCAACGGCTCAGTGCGTCCGGAACCGAGAAGCGCGCGGCGGTCCGCTAAACGCGCCTGTCGCCGTCACAGATTTCGGGTAAAGAGTCGAAGCAGCTGGGTCAGTCGTGAGGGAAGTATGGTCAGGCAACCGTATCGCGACGGACCTAGCCGTCTGAAGAGCTCCGCTGCTGATGGGTCTTCGTAGGAGTGAAGTGAACGGGGCTGGACATTCGTGCCGCCACTTTCTACGGTAGGAATTCATAGGCCGCCGCAAGAGCGAATCCGGGGAGGGAGACACCAAATTTTGGGGAATCCCGTGAACACCATCATAGTGAGAGCGAAGCACGGTGCGGTTGAGGTGCGGACTGTGCACAGAACAGACAACCGCTGGGGCAGCGAATACCGCCTCCTGCCCGAAGGCGGCACCGCCACCGAGTGGCGGCCGGCTGGCGTGCCGGAAGGATTTGTGACCTAGGGTATGGCTCTAAGCGCGGCCATTCTACTTGGCCGCATGTCGGCCGACAACGAAACTTTCCCGGACGCTGCAGCGGCTATGTGATCGCCGGCGAGGCCTCGCCCAGCGCATAGGACGTAAAGCGATCGCCTCGTCGCCCATCCAATCATTGATCTCCAGCAGGCGGTCTTGCGGCGGCTTCGCCTCATTGCGTGCAATCACCATCGCCGCCTTCTCTGTATCACCGAAACCGCCCGTGTTTGCCGGAATGATCCCTCATGAGTTAAGGCGGTACGCGACATCAGCATTTCCGCGTCCTGCTGAGCCGTAACGATTGTACGGACGGCTTCGGGGAAGATGCTACCTGGTGCGTGAGGGCAGGGCTGTCGGGCTCGGGCGTCTCGTTTGACGCGAGCAACTGGCCTGGCTTTTACATGAGACACCGCAACTTCGAGTTGTGGCTCGATCCGTATGGCGCTTTCGGGGCTGCTTCCTATGACGCCGACGCCAGTTTTGTGCCAGTCGGCAACTACTGAGTGGTCGCCAACCATCGTCTCATACCTCCACGACAATCGTAATCGATGAACGAAAGGGGCGGGAACCCGGAATTGCGGTCGCAAGAATGGCCATAGAAGATGACCTGAGCTCTCGGGAAAGCCAGCTAGGCGATTGCGTTGACGTGCGTTCGCACGCTGACCTACGGTTGCGCCATTCGATAAAAAACAGTCGGGTCAATCAAGATGTCGAAAAAGTCCGTGGAGCACGCCAGCCTTCAGGAATTGCCAGATCCTGTGCGTCGAGCGTTGGCATTCGGCCTGGGGCTGTTCGCAGCCCACGCTGTCACAGCAGATACGGCAACTGGAAGACACGCTGCGCACTCAGCTCCTAGACCGTTCGGGGCGGAACGTGCAACTCACGGATGCCGGCGCGGCGTGGATGCGCTATGCGAAGCTCGCGCTACAGGATCTGGATGCGGGCGTGCGGGCGATACATGACGTCGGCGAACTGAGCCGCGGCAATTTGCGCATTGCCGTGACGCCGACCTTCACGGCGTATCTCGTAGGGCCTGTGATCGATCGCTTTTATGGCCTGCATCCCGGCATCGCGATCGACATTCAGGAAATCACGCAGGATCAGATTGAAGCGCAGCTCGCCGACGACAGGCTCGACGCCGGCATCGCGTTCGAGCCCGTCCACACTGCGGAAATCGAAAGCGAGCCGTTGTTTCGCGAGACGCTGAGCCTCGTCGTCGGCGGCCGCCATGCGCGCGCGACGCGCCGCAAGCCGCTGTCCGCGCAGGACTTCGCCAACGAACGGCTGGTGCTGCTGAACAAGGCGTTTGCGACGCGGCGTTACATCGACGAATACTGCGCGAAAAACCAGATCCGCCCGCAGGTTGCCATCGAGGTCAGTTCGATCAGTGCGATCGTGGAGATCGTGCGGCGTGGGCAGCTCGCAACCATACTGCCCGATGGCATCGCGCGCGAGCATACCGAGCTGCACCCCGTGCTGCTCGACCCGCCGCTGCAGGCGCGCACGGCTGTGCTGCTGCAACGCAAGGACGCGTATCGCACGGCGGCGAGCAAGGCCTTCGTCCAGGTGTTGACGGAATTGACGAAGAACTTCCGACGCTGATGGAGATCGCGTACGTGACGCGCAAAGCGAAGAGAACAACACGCAACGCGCGCCCCGTTATCTCCGACACCTGCGATGCCGACACCACCGGCGTGGGTTGTTGGGAAGCGACGTGCCGTCGCCATACGAAGTGCTCGAGCAGCAGCGGCACGTCTTCGCGGCGCTCGCGCAACGGCGGCAGCCCGATCTGCGCAACGTACAGCCGATACAGCAAATCCGCGCGAAAACCGCCTTCGGCGGCCAGCGCCACGAGATCGGCCTTCGATGCCGCGATTACGCGGCAATCGACGGGATCGACTCGTTTGCGCCGAGCCGTTCCAGCGTGCGTTCCCAAGACAAGCTGCGGCGTCACAAGGTAACGTCGCCGAGGTGAGCGATGCGCTCGGCATGTCGAGGCGGACATCCCGAGGCCCGGGGGCCGCTCTCGGCCAAGAACAGACGCAGGCATCCCTCCAGGAAGACAGACGAGATGACAACATCGGCGCGCCAGGAAAGTGAAACTATTTTGTGCCTTATTGAGCTCTTTCACGACCTCTCAGGAGCAACTCGACTTCGCGTGAACTTCGATCGTTGGGAATTGGGGACCCCTTTCGTGCCGAATCTCCACCTTGTCGGTTTTCGCTAACTTATTGAGTTGTAACATTTTTTTTGCCGCGCGGTTAGGCAAGCGCTCCGCAGAGTTCAGAGTTGAGTGAATCTCGACATCAACGTTGATCTTGAGGGCGACGTTCTGGTGTCTCTGACCATGCGGTAGCTCTCAACAACAGGCGGCTCCAGTCTCGCCACTCGTGAGCGGCAAGGTGGTGGCGGTTAAGTCAAGAACTCCGTAAGGGAGAGAGGCCCCAACGAGTTCCGACGGAGCCGAAGGACTCATGACCACTGGTTGACCAGCGGGAAGCAAAAATGAACAGGTCTTCACCAAGGTTCGAGTAATAAGAGAGAAGTCGTCAGATTTAGATAGCGAGCGTCGCTAGATTTGCTTGAGTCGTACACAAGGTTCTGATTTCCGGCGGGGCGGCTCCAAGACCGCACGAGCTCCTTTGAGTGTGGGCTCGTATTTGCACCTATTGAGATAACTATTCTTATCGCAATAGCCATATGGGGGCACTAAACTTGCCTCCATGAAAACGCGTCTGCTTCCCGTCGATCCCTCCCTCGGCACCCCGCCGGATTTCCCCGATGCCGCCGAACTGGCAGCGCTGCGAGCTTGGCATGCCGGCTTGTCCACCCGCGAGGCCGTTGAGCGCTATCTGGGTGAGCGTCTTACTCGTGGACTGTCGTCACGCGGCGAGCTCGGCCGCATCCGGCGTCAACTCGCGGCGTTTGCGCGCCGGCGTCAGCGCGAGGACTTGGCGGCGCTTTTCGAGGTTCCTGCGGCCGAACGCGCCAAACAAGGCAGGGCTGCCGACCAGGCGATCGAACAGCTCCGCTCTCTACCGCTACCAGCCCCGCTTATCAGCGATGACGTGGAACTGTGGTTGGATGCTCGTGCCGTCGCTGCGCTACGGGCCGCCAGCATCAATACTCTGGCCGACCTGACCGTCCGCGTGCCGCGCCGGCGCCGCTGGTGGGCGGTCATTCCCGGCTTGGGACAGGCCAGTGCACGACGCATCGAGGCATTCTTTGCCGAGCACCCCCAACTGACCGAGCGTGCCCGTGCGCTAATCGCCGAGCAGGTCCGCGGCATAGTCGTGCCGTGGGAGCAATTGCGCCTGCCCCATGAGATTGACGGCTCGCAGGGGCAATTCCGTGCGCCGCGCGAGACCTGCGTGCTCACCGCTGACAACGATTACGAGGCTATTCAAGCGTGGCTTTCCCTACACGAATCGTCGGCGACCCAACGGTCATACCGTAAAGAGGCGGAGCGCCTGATCTTGTGGGCCATCGTCGAACGCGACCGGCCGCTGTCGTCGCTCACCACCGAGGACGCGATTGCCTACCGGAGCTTCCTGCGCCGACCGACACCGCGGGAGCGTTGGGTCGGGCCGGCACGCCCACGCTCCTCCGTTGAATGGCGGCCATTCACGGACGGGTTGTCGGCGCGCTCGATCGCCTACGCGTTGTCCGTGTTGGGCGCGATGTTCCGTTGGTTGATTCAGCAGCGCTACGTGCTGGCCAACCCGTTTGCAGGCATTAAGGTACGCGGCGGCGGCAGGACGGCCGCGCTGGATGCCTCGCATGTCTTTACCGAGGGCGAATGGGCGCTGGTCCGCACCATCGCCGATGGACTGGAGTGGTCGTATGGCTGGGAGGCACCCGCCGCGCAGCGACTGCGCTTTGTGTTGGATTTCGGTTATGCGACGGGCCTGCGGGCCAGCGAACTCGTTTCCGCAAAGCCCGGCGACATCGAAACGGACCGGCAGGGCGATCACTGGCTGAAGTTGGTGGGGAAGGGCAGTCGCGCTGGCAAGGTTGCGCTGCCGCCCCTGGCGCGCGCCGCGCTCGATCGCTACGTGGTGGAGCGCGGACTGCCGGTCACGCGGGCGCGCTGGAATCCAAAGACGCCACTGATTGGTGGGCTGGGAATCGATGCCGCTGAAGGCATTACGGGAACGCGGCTATGGAGCGTGGTTAGACGGTTTTTTGAGACAGCGGCTAACATCATCGAGAATGACCATGCAGTGCTGGCAGGGAAACTGCGCAAGGCCAGCCCACACTGGATGCGCCATACGCACGCCACTCACGCTCTCGCGCGCGGTGCCGAACTGACCACGGTGCGCGACAACCTGCGACACGCATCAGTCTCGACCACCTCGATCTACCTGCACAGCGATGAGGCTAAGCGCGCGCGGCAGCTCGGGGACGCCTTTGGCGCCCGAAAATGAACGGCTGCCCGGCGCCCCCGAGGTTGAGTAGGAGACTCATCGCTCCATACAGCCGAAAATCGGGACACTGCCGTGCGCATAATTTTCCGAGGACGTGGCCAAACAGGCCGGTTTATGATGGCAAGGAGCGCTCGCCGTTTCTCTCTCGTAACAGCCCCGAAATTCGGGCGTATTCCGAGACGGAGAAACGATGCACGTCAAACGCGCCAAGATCCTCAAGCCTTCCCAAATCCGCCATCTGCTTCGCGTCACCGAGGCCACCAGCCGCCGTCCGGAGCGCGACGTTCTCATGCTGCTGTTGGGGTTCACTTGCGGCATGCGCGTGTCCGAGGTAGCCCGTATCGAAGTGGCAGATGTGATGCTGCCCGGTGGGCAGATTCGTGAAGAGGTAAGCCTACGCGCATCCATCACGAAAGGCTGCCGACAGCGATGCATCTATCTCAGCCACCCGAAGACGATCGCAGCCTTGGAGCGCTACAGCGAACGGCGGTGGCAGAATAACAAGGGCACGGCAATGGACCGGAGCAAGTGGCGCGGGCTGATGCTACAAACGCCCCTAATACTCACGCACAAGGGCGGCCCGTATGAGCTTAGCGTCAAGCGCCGTATCAATGATGCAGGCGAGCAGGTCGAGTATCTGGCGGCAGACAGCCTACAGAGTTATGTCACTGGCCTCTATCGCGCGGCAGGCTTTGGTTCAGGTTACAGCAGCCACTCGGGCCGCCGCACCTTCGCCAGCCGACTGCTGGCGCAAGGGCACACGATCGAAACCGTTCAGCTTCTGCTTGGGCATGCGGAGCTGGATCACGTCGCCCCTTATCTGGAAGTGACGACGCAAGAACTGCGAGAAGCGATGGCCGGGGTGGCCGATCACTGGGGGTAAATTACCCAGATTGAGTTAATCCATCTCTTCAATGGCTGAGCGTGCTGCTCAGCCTATACCATTCAGGAAAGCTGATCGAGCGGGGCTGATATGACACGGTGCAGAGTTCGGGTGAGGGACGGTCGGGTCATAGCCGGATATGCGCACGATGGAGCGCGCCTCCGAGTCATGCCTGGTGAATATGAGGCGCAATGGATTTCCATCGCCCGCGGGCAAGACCCAACCTTTCATGCGGCTCTTCGGATCAAAGATGCGAATGCTCGTGGCGGCGACCTCGACGTATTCCGTACGGAATACGCTGACGATCTCCAAGATTTTCCGAATCTGCCTGAGGACAGCAAACTCGAGGTGCTTGCGATATTCGGATGACAGGGAAATGGAAATGCAACGCGGCGCTCGTGAGAGTCAGTTCCTTTCTACCGGCGGAGTGAAATCGAATGGACCCCGTTCTTGTAACAGTCGGCCTGAAGGGGGCGGGGATGCTCCTCGCGATAGTGGGCGGGATCTTCGTTGCTCGATGTGGTTTTCATCTATATAAGAACGGCGTTGGAGCTGGTCCCGGTGACATAGCGGTGGAGATAGGCAATCTCAAAGTCAAGGCGCGCTCGGCGGGGGCTATCGTTATGTCTACGGCATTCGTATGGGCTTGGATCGGATCGACACTCAGCCCGAATCTGGACAGCCGCGGCAATGAGATTCGCGTTTATTCGTTTGCTACGCCAGATGGCAGACTGAACATGCAAGTGCTCGCGGCAAAGGCTCCACGCGAAGATGTTGCGGGCGACCCGCTGCTCTTAAAGGGACTTTTTGCGCACGCCATTGCTGACGCAAAAAAGAGCCGCCCAACGGGTATCGTTCAGATCAACGGAATGCCTGCCTCAGTGGACCTTTCCTCGGTTGACGTGACTCAGAATTCTGCTGGAAAGCTAACTTTGGCAACGAGAGTTCAGTCTCCGACGGAAACCGCTGTCGTCCTCCTTGAACCGAAGATCGAAGCTGGCAAGGTTCTCTTCTATCCGAAGGGTGCAGAAAATTTTGGAAAGTCCCCGTGACAAGGGAAAACGAGCCATGTTTCCAAACGCCGTCATCTGCGTGCTTTTGGGTGTGGTGATCATGCTCGCGGCCGCGCTTGTGCGTGTCGAGAACGAGCGTTACGCCCTCTCGCTTGGTATGTGTCCGAACATTCGTGACACCTTTGCGGCGATGGCAGAGGGGCATCTAGACTCAGTGGAGTGCCGCAAGACGATTGTCACGCTGGCTGGTTGGTGGTGGCACATCTACTATGCGATCGCTGATAAGGGTTGAGACACTGGAAGAATTCGCGATGACCTATCGCCTTAGCATCGGTGGTAAACCCGTTGGCGAAATGGAGACTCTGCAGGACTGCTGGGTGTCGATCGACGCGGCCTATGGGCAATTTGAGGACAGATACTCCGGTGGTTTGCGTTTCAGGATCACTGATCTGACCACGGGGCGGTCTGTGCGGGAAGCCATGGTGGGCGGGATCTGGGATGCTTGCTGTGAGACTGCGCTGGCCTTTCAGATGTACCTTCGCATCGGCGGCTGGCACGAGTTTGAAGCAGCAGGTAATGGGATTACGCCGGCCGCACCAATCGAACCCAAGACGTTCACAGAACTCGGGCTCTTGGAGCGTCAGAACATCCAGAGGGCTATCCGAGCGCACATCACCGCGATCACGCCCAACGTCAAAACAATGGTTCTCGCGGAAGAGTTCGGTGACTGGATAGCCGGAGAATGAACTCCTTAACAACAATCACCACATGGAGTTGATATGAAAGCGCGCTTTGTCTTACTTCTCGCCACCATGGCTATAACCCTTGTCGGCTGCCATCCGACCGTTGTCCCACCTGGCGAGGCTTATCAAAAAAGGATGGATGAGCCGAGTGGGCCCCCTATATCTGGTAATCCTTCAATAGAAGTTGACCCATGCAGCGGAAGCACGAAGTGCGGCTCAAAATAGATTGCCGAACTTGCTGCCGTTGGCAGGTAACGCCTGGAAAAGATCATGAAGCATCAACCGGTGATCGAAAGTGTGTCGGTGGAATTGGATGGGAGAGTGTTTGATGGTACGTACTCGGTTCAGTCCAAAGTCATCACTGTCGATTCGGACTACGGATCGGCTTCCACGCAGCTAGGCGGGACTCTGGCTCCTGTTCTCGCGCGAATGCTGCTAAGGGAGATCGTGGCGGGTGCGCAGGATCGGGGCGAACTGTAGCGCGCAAAAACAACCTAGCGCGTGAGCGCTCCGCACCCGGCCGGCAGCCGCGCTTGAGAGATTGGTGAATGGATATTCTGCACATTGGCGGTGTCGCTGACGGAGAGACGCTTGCCCAACCCGGAAGAGGAACGCCAAACGGCGATATCTGCCTGTAACGCGTTCGACGAGACTTACCGGAAACAGTGCGTGTTTCTCTCGAAGTCCACTGCGGGGTTGATGGCGACGATTCGTCAGAAGCTGGTGAGCTGCGCAAACTGATTTACACGCATCGTTCAAAATCCGCAGTCGATCAACCCGACTCAGACATGGGTTGAGTTACACGAGACTGTGTCAGGCGCTGTTGCGGCGGCGGTCAGCCAACTGGAAGCCGAATTGCGTGCTCTGATGGGCGACGTGGCGGAATAGCGCGTTGAGGCGCATCGAGTGCCTGCCTGCCGGCCGCTGCTTGGTTGTATCGCAGGACTTCTGACCAAGGGAAAACGGATACCCAAAAATATGAGCGAACCGCGAGACACAACAGCATCTGGCCCAACAACTCAACGTCCCTGGGGGAGAGGGTTGTACTACGCGTGCCTTCGCTTTCTGCGAGTGGTGCTGTGGCGGCAAGGCGCCGCGTCCGATGACTTGGTAGACAGCCTGGCAGCCGAGCTTACTTCGGTCGCAGAAGAATACGCGGAGTGGGCGATCGAGCAACGCGGTGACTGGGAGATCGTCTCTCGTGCGATCGACTACATGGCTATGAAACACGACGGCCCATGGCAAGGGAAGACGTGGTTTGAAAATACACTACGCGTGCTGATGGAGCTGGCCGTACCGAACAGCGGGATCGACGATCGGGTGCAGCATTTCTTACCGATATCCAACGCGGCGTAAATGAATCGTACCAATCAGCACCTGTAGCAAAGTCGCAACTCCGCGTAACTGACGAAGTTGCGGCAAAGGTGAAGATGTTCACAGATGCTGGCTGTGAATACGGGCTCGTCTCGGACCTCCTTGACCTGTGTGAAGAGATTTTTCATGGTGAGGTGATGTCGGAAGCAGACCGCTTCACTTTGCTCGTTGCCGCGACGGCAGCTCCTTTTGTTCGGCAAGAGCGAAAAGAGCGAAACATCGATTCGGGCGACGCATAGGAAAACTGCAGATGACACGAGAGAATGCCTCCGGAGAGCAGGAAGGGGAGTCGGATCATTCGATGCATCAGGATGATCGCGGCATTCAGGATTCGACCCAAGCGCAGCCTCCATCTGACGCGCAGCAATCCGGACAGGATCAAGCGGCACGGCCTTTTCGCCGAAGGCTATTGACAAAGCCCAGCCAGCGCGAAATCTATGAAACGCGTACCAATCTGATCCGAGGCTATACCGCATTCGTTGGGGCGGCGCTTTTCGCCTATGTTACGAAAGTAAGCCCGAACGGCGGTAACGCAGTCGTCTGTCTCCTTGCCATTTCGTTACCTGCGTTGGTAGGACATATCTTGATCGACCTCGCGGTAGAAGGCCAGGAGCGAAAAAACAGCGTTGTGCGAGGTCTCGCAGTCCTTCTTGGGGTCGGCCCCAGCCTACTGGCCTTCGTACTGGCGCTCTGGTCCGTATCGTGGCTAGCCGGCCTTCTCTTTGCCGTAGGCATCATTGCTTGGCCGCTCGCGTTGCTTGTCGTCCGTGAGCTGGGCATCTACGAAGATTTCGATGAAGTTTGAACGCCAGCGTCAACGACCGGAAAAAAGCGATGACCACAAAACTCACCGACAAGCAGGACGCCGCGCTGGTATTCGCGGCCCATCACGGGAAAATCTGGCGCGAGGATAGGGGAGAGACATGAAGCGCGATTGGGATTTTCTTCGTCAGCAGATGACTGACATTGAGGAGGGGAGAGACGTACTTGCGGAGATTCCCAATCTGCTCAAGTGGACGGATGACCTCTCGTGGGAAGAGTACGACAGCCTTGTGCGGGAGCACAGAGCCGTCGAAGAACGAATCGCTGGCCATCTGGAGCTACTCATCAACAGCGGCTATGTCGATGGCATTACCGTTCTGCGAGGTGCGGACAACCATTTCTCCTATGGGTTACACGCACCCCGTCTTACGATGGCTGGCCACGATCTACTCGACACAATGCGGTCGTCGTCAGTGTGGCAAACAATCAAAGCGACGGCGCAAAAGAAGGGGATCGAGCTGACGTTCGATGCAATCAAGGCGCTTTCGGGGCTCGCTCTGAAGCATGTGCTGAGTGGATAGATGACGGGAAGGGGCACGCCGCCGCCGGAGGAACAACTTCATTGCTGGTCACTCAGGGTCACGGTCAGGGTGGGTATAGACGTGTGTACCGGAGCCAGTGGGGCGCAGCGCAGCGCAGTATGTGCGCGTCCTGAGGGTAGTTCGCTTCGAGAACATCTGCGCCGGTCTTGAACGCTTTGCACACGATGCTGTAGATGGTTTGATCTGAGTTCGGCGGCGGGGGGGCTATTGCGACGGCGTACGAGTTGAGCTTGAGAACTAGTGGTATCCGAGGATCTGCGTTGCTGGGATCCACCCTGTTCACGCGGAGATAGCGATGCAGTGCGTCAATCGCTGCAGAATTGAAGACCACCCGCTCGTTTCGCCCGTCTGCCCGCCTGACTGCCAAAAACCACGAATCGGCGCCGGTCGCGAGGTTGTGAACTGGGTGCAGATCTCCTATCAAGGCTTTCGCCAACTCGCCTCCCCCTAGACCCGTGTTCGCCAGGACACGAACGACCATCAGCATCCTCTCTATCTCTGCATGCGCTTGTTGGGAACCATTGAGCCGCATGCATTCGCCTTCTAACGCCGTCGCAAGCCGCTCAAAGGTGCGCCGAGGCAGTGACTTTGAGAACCTCGCCTGAGCAGGAACGCGCTTTCTCTTGCTCCGTATGGTCGCGAGGGGATTGCTGGCCAAGTAGCCAACGTCGAGCAAATAGGTGAAAAGGGCGCCGATCACTTTAAGTGCATGCGCCTGGCTTTGAGGCGAAACCGGCCCCTCGAACGGACGCCATGCTTCGGTCCCTCTGCGCGTTCTACGAGCCCCACACCAGTGCTCAGGCGGCGCGCTCATGAATACCTGATAGGTATCCATATCTTCCCGAGTCAGCGAAGAGACCGGTTTTTCTGCGAACGCGAGGGCCCATGCATACAAACGTTGCACCTCTTTCTCATAGCAACGGCGAGTAGCCGAGCCAACCGGAAACTCCGAAAGCCAGACACTGATAGCCTGAGAGTCAGTGTCCACAGGAATTTGCGGAACAATGTCCCGGGCCCGATTTGAACCCGCTTGCCCTGATAGCTCGCGAGGCAGCTGCGCGGCTGAGATCTCGTCAAGCGATTGGGCGCGATGATTGGCAGCTTTATGCACGTGCGAACCCAGTTTCGACGTCAGTGGACTCGGCTTCATTGGCGGCTAGCGAGAACGCACCTCAATCCCGCCCGAATTGAGGTTAGGGCCTACAAGCGCGTGGTGGAAGCCAGGAACAAATTCGTGCAAAAACAGGGAACAAATTTGTGCACATGAACGACGCAGGTCGTTGGTGGCAGCCACATGGTTTTTTATTTTACATAACACAAATTATGGGTCGACTTGGTGTTGGGGATTTTTTCTAATGTCGTACTTGGGATGAATTCAAATGTCGTACTCCGTCTCTGAGCGTGCCAAGCTGGCGGCCTTGCAAGCCCGCCTGGAGCGCAATCATGGGACGACCCGACACGATCACCATGAGCATGCGGGAACTGGACCGCTGCAAGGTTATCCAGGCCATCGTCGATGACGGCCTGATGGTCTGGCGTGCCGCGCAGAAGCTGGGAATTTCCCAGCGGCAGGTTGAGCGCCTGGTGCTGCGCTATCGACAAGACGGTCCACGCGGCCTCGTATCACGCCGATGGGGTCAACCCGGACATCACCAGTTGCCGCCTGGACTGGAGTCACGCGTGCGCGGCCTGATCCGCGACAGCTATGCGGATTTCGGCCCGACTCTGGC
>Ga0209759_1001165_pt1 | contig 16609 bp, 13 predicted proteins | sample AraplaCL_Col_mMS_FD_184261 | JGI IMG/M metagenome (GOLD analysis project Ga0209759, IMG submission 184261) | Arabidopsis root microbial communities from the University of North Carolina, USA - plate scrape CL_Col_mMS (SPAdes) (version 2) | ecosystem: Host-associated > Plants > Roots >...
CCCACGGCACGATTCCCTCCTGGAACTCGGTGATCTGCCGATCCTCGCGTACGACGATGGCGTCCTTGCCCACCAGGTCCAACCGGCTGATATGACCATCCAGATTCACACGCACGCACGGCCAGTTCAGCCGCGCGGCCACTTGTTCGATATGGGTCGATTTACCGGTGCCGTGCAGGCCCTGCACCATCACGCGCCGATTGCGCATGAAGCCAGCCAGGATCGCAAGCGTGACGTCCGGATTGAACCGGTAGGCCGGATCGACATCGGGCACGTGATCGTCGCGCTCGGCGAACATGGGCGCCATCAAACCCGTGTCGATGCCGAAGCACTCGCGCACCGATACTCTTCCATCGGGCCTGTCCTGCATGAAATCCATCGTCACTGCTTTCTCCTTTGCCTCGCCGCCGAGCCGTTCGCGCCTCGAACCACATCGTATCGCCCGCCCCCGGGCCGCCCATAGCGCCAGTGACGCCGTTTCGGTGGGTACAGCTCCGCGCGCCGCGCCGCAGGCCGTCGATTTTGATCCCGAATCGATATTTTCCGTTTCAGTTTGGTCCGCGCAGCGGGGGTAGTTCTTGCGCCGTCCTTCGCCATCCGCGACAGTGAGGCGACCCCTGCGCGGCACGCATTTGCGCCGCCTCGCAGTGGCTGTCAGGAGACCCTTTCATGGAACCGGAAGTCGACTATGTCATCGTCGGCGCGGGATCGGCGGGATGTGTATTGGCCAACCGTCTGAGCGCCGATCCGCGCAACAGCGTCCTGTTGCTCGAAGCCGGGGGCGCCGACACCAATCCGTGGATCCACGTGCCGGTGGGCTATTTCAAGACCATGCACGACCCCGAGCTCGACTGGTGCTACCGCACCGAGCCCGACGCCAATGTCGCCGGCCGCAGCATCGATTGGCCGCGCGGCAAAGTGCTCGGCGGGTCCAGCTCGCTCAACGGCCTGCTCTATGTGCGCGGACAGCGCGAGGATTACGATCGCTGGGCCGAACTCGGCAACCGCGGCTGGAGCTACGCCGAGGTGCTGCCCTACTTCAAGAAATCCGAAGATCAGGAACGTGGTGCGAACGCCTATCACGGCGTGGGCGGGCCGTTGAAAGTGTCCGATCTCCGACTGCGTCGGCCCATCGCCGATCACTTCATCGCTGCCGCGCAGGAAATCGGCATTCCCTTCAATCCCGATTACAACGGTGCGACGCAAGAAGGCGTCGGTTACTTCCAGCAGACGGCCCACAAAGGGTTTCGATGGAGCACCGCGAAAGGCTTTCTGAAACCGGCGCGCGGGCGCCGCAATTTGCGCGTTCTCACGCATGCCCAGGCCTGCTGCGTGCGCTTTGCCGGCAAGCGCGCGATCGGCATCGAATACTTGCAAGGCGGCGAGCGCAAGTTCGTGTGCGCGCGCGCCGAAGTGATTCTCGCCTCCGGCGCGATCGGCTCGCCGCAGCTTCTGCAGCACTCGGGCGTCGGCCCGGCGAGCGTGCTGCAACGCGCCGGCGTGCCGGTGCTGTTCGATCTGCCCGGTGTCGGCCGGAACCTGCAAGATCATCTGCAAGTTCGGCTCGTGTACCGCACGCGCGAGCGCACGCTCAACGACGAAGTCAATCACCCGCTGCGCAAAGCGTGGATCGGCATGCAGTACGCGCTGTGGCGCACCGGCCCGCTGACGCTTGCCGCGAGCCAGGTCGCCATCTTCACGCGCTCGCGCCCCGACGTCGATCGGCCCGACATCCAATTTCACATGCAGCCGCTCAGCGCCGATAAGCCCGGACAAGGCGCGCATCGATTCTCCGCCTTTACGGCATCGGTGTGCCAACTGCGGCCGTTCAGCCGGGGCCATATCGAGATCGTCTCGCCCGATCCGCTGCGCTATCCGCTGATCCATGCCAACTATTTGTCCGACGAACGCGATCACCCGGTCGTCGTCGGCGGGATCAAAGTCGCGCGCCGCATCGCTGCCGCACCATCGCTCGCGCCGCAAATCGTCTCCGAATTTACCCCGGGCGCGCACTACCGCAGCGATGCCGAATTGCTCGATGCCGCGCGAGAATTCAGTCAGTCCATCTACCATCCCGCGTGCACCTGCAAGATGGGCAACGACGCGCTCGCCGTCGTGGACGAGCGCCTGCGCGTGCGCGGAGTCGCCCGCTTGCGCGTCGTCGATGCGTCGATCATGCCGGAGCTCGTGTCGGGCAACACCAACGCGCCGGTCATCATGATCGCCGAGAAGGCAGCCGACATGATCCTCGAAGACCGCGCGACGCAAGCGGTCTCGCAGCACGAACCGGCCGCCGCCGGCATGTGACGGGTCCGCGCCCACTCAGCGCCACCACCGCAGCGGCCGGCGCAGCGAATGGCGTTCGAGCCGCACGGACGGCGCGGCGTCGAGAAACGCGAATGTGCGGCGCGCTGCCGGCCCCTCCCCGCGCTCGCGTTCCTCGTCGGCTTCCACGGTGCGCGCCGTGTCGATGAACAAGGCGGCGACCAGACCCAATGCGAGCAAACCGGCCGAGACCATGAACGGCGCGTTGTAGCTGCCGGTGTGTTCGATCAAATACCCGAACGCAACGGGAGAAATCATTCCCGCGATGCCGAACCCCGTGTTCATCATCCCGCCCGCAGTCCCGGCATACTTGCCGGCGATGTCGAGCGGCAGCGTCCACAGCACCGGATTCGTGATTTCCAGAAAGAAGAACGAGCCGGTGAGCAGCCATACCGCCGTCAGCGGATCGGCGACCGAAATCATCGGCAAGAGAAATGCGAGCGAACCGCCCATGCCCACGACGAGCACGGAGCAACGCGCAAGGCGCAGCCGCCCCGTGCTTTTGTAGATGCGATCCGACACTACGCCGCCCAAGGTGTCGCCCACCACCCCGGCGAGCAGCGGCAACGCCGTGAAGAGCGCGAGATGCTTCAGATCGAAGCCGCGCGACTCCTTCAGGTACGACGGCAGCCATGTCAGATAGACCCACAACAGCCAGCCATAACAAAAGTCGACGAACGTGACGAGCCACATACGCCGGATCAGCTTGCGCCACGGTGTGGGCGCACGCTTGGCTCGCTCGCAATCGCCGGCTCGGTAGCCGATCTCCGCGGTTTCCTCCTGCGTAATGCGACGATTCTGCTCGGGCGTGTTCGTGAATACGAACAAATAGAGCACGGTCCAAGCGAGGCTCGCGACACCCAGCAAGATGAACGCATCGCGCCAGCCTCCCGCGACGACGACGGCGAGCACGAGCGGCGGCGTCACGGCCCCGCCCAGCCGCGCGAAGCTGTGCGTGATCCCTTGTGCGAAGCCCCGCTCGCGCACGGGCATCCAGTAGGTGAAGGCGCGCGTCGCAGAGGGGAATGCCCCTCCTTCGCCGATCCCGAGCAGGAAGCGAAGCACGACGAGCGTCGCGACACTGCCGGCGAATCCCGTCGCCAGCGTGGCCGCGCCCCAAATCAGCGAGAGCACGGTGAGGACGACTTTCGGGCCAAATTTGTCCGACAAGCATCCGCCGATGATCTGCATTGCCGCGTACGGATAAGCGAATGCCGAGAAAACGAGGCCGAGTTGCACGGTGGTCAGGCCCATTTCGTGGCGGATCAGCGGCCCTGCGACCGCGATGTTCACGCGGTCGATGTACGAGATGAAGTACATGAGGCACATGACCGCCAAAATGATGTGGCGCGTCTTCACGCGCTGCGCACGTTGTTTCATGTCGATGTCTCCTACCGTGTCCTTCTTGGGAAATTCGGTGTCTTTGTCGGGCCGGGCGCGAGCGCTGCCGGCGCCGCTATCGGGCCGCCGCTATCGGGCCGCCCCTGCGCGTTCGCAACCCGCGCCGGCTGCCCCGTCAGTCGGGCGGGGGCACGACGAGCTTCAGGCGCTGCACCTTGCCGGACGGGCCGCGCGGCAGTTCGCTGACGAAATGGAATTCCTTCGGCATCTTGTACCGGCCCAGTTCCCGCAGGCAGTGCGCGCGCAACTCCTCGGCGTCGGGTGCGCCGTTCCAATGCGCCTCGCGCGCGACCACGAACGCGACGATCTCCTGCCCGTAAGCCGGATCTGGCACGCCCACAGCGGCCGCGTCGAACACGCCCGGGTGGCGCAGTAGCGCTTCGTCGATTTCGCGCGGCGCGATGTTCTCGCCGCCTTTGATGATCAGTTCCTTCGCGCGGCCGTTGATGTAGAAATAGCCGTCGTCGTCGCGGTACCCGAGATCGCCCGTACGCAGCCAGCCGTCCGCCGTGAAGGCCTTGGCGGTTTCGTCCGGCCGCTTGTAGTAGCCCTGCATGATTTGCTCGCCGCGCAGCACGATTTCACCGGCCTCGTATGGCGCGCATTCGCGGCCCTCTCGATCGATCACCTTCGCCTGCGCTCCCGAGGGCAGCCCGATGCTGCCGATGCGCCGCAATGCCGGCTCATACGGGTTGCTGAAGACCGGCGCGGCCGTTTCGGTCATCCCCATCGTTTCGATGATGCCGATGCCAAAGCGCGCCTCGAACGCGCGATGATGGTCGGCGGGAAGCGCCGCCGACGCCGTGCGGCAGAACCTGAGCGCCGAGAGGTCGCACCCTTCCGGTTGTTCCCCGCTCAGCAAATACGCGACGATCGTCGGCACGAGGTTGATCCAGGTGCAGCGCGAGCGCGAAACGTCGCGCCAGAACGCGCGCGCCGAAAAACGCGGTGTCATCACGACCGAGCCACCGTGGTAAAGCGGCGCGAGCAGCGTCACGACGAGGCCATTGATGTGATAAAGCGGCAACGATGCGAGCACGCGGTCGCCCATGCCGAGCCGGTGCTCGGCGCTGATGTTGCGGGCATTGGCCAGTAGATTGCCGTGGCTCAGCAGCACGCCTTTGGGCGCGCCGGTCGTGCCGGACGTATACATCAACAACGCGATGTCGTTCGGCTCGAGGCAGGCTTGCACGGGATCTTCGTCCACGGGTTCTTCCTCGGCGCCCGCCGCCGCGGTTTCGGCCAGCGCGAGACGGCGCGCCGCCAGCGCCGGCAATTCGAGCGCATCGGGCGCCGTACGGACGAGCGTAATGTTTCGCGTAGGCGCTTGCTCGGAAAGCGCCGAGCATGCGCCCGCGATCGCCTCGGCCGTCTCGTCGCAAACGAAAATCATCCGGGTATCCGAGTGCTCGACGATATAGCGCAACTGCGAAGCCTGACACAGCAGGTTCAGAGGATGAACGACGAGCCCGCTATACATCGCCCCGAGCAGCAGCGTAGCCGTCTGCGTGCCGTTGCCCATGAACACGGATACGACGTCGCCCCGCCGCAGTCCCGCCGCCCGAAATCGCGCCTCGAGCGCGCGGCACTGCGCACGCAGCGCGCAGAAGGTGATCGCCGTACCCTCATCGGTACGCGCGTCATCGTTTGCGGAGGCGGTCAACAGAAACGGCTCGTCTGGAGATTGCATCGCGCGCATATCGATCAAGGCGCGCAGCGTCGTAGGCGTTTTCATCGGCCGACGCTCCTGAAGTATTCGCCGAGCAGCGTGTCGACTTCAGGCACGCGCTCCTCGATCGGATAAGCTACCCGCGTCACGTTCAGGTAATAGCGGTAATCGAGGTTGCCCGAAAAATTGTTGCGCCCCCAGGTGCCGCATCCCATCGACAGCGAAAAGGGCAGCCCGTTGTTGAAGTTGCCGCCCGTTGCGAGGCAATGCGCTTGATTGACGATCACGCGCGCAACCGGCAAGCGCTCGCCCAATTGGACTGCGTAATCGAGGTGCGCGGTATGCAAGCCCACGGAGTGGCCCGCGCCCATATAGGCGTAGAGCTCGCGCACGATGTTTGCCGCCGCCTCGAAATCGCTCGCACGATAGAGCGCAAGCACAGGCGCGAGCTTTTCGCCCGAAAACGGGTGCTCGACCCCGAAGCCGCTTTCCTCGACCATCAAAAACGCCGGCTCGCGCGCTGCGATCTCGTCGAGCCGGGCCGTTTGCGCGATACGCGCCGCCGGCTTTGCGGTGCAGTGTTCCGAGAGCTTGCCGTCGCGCCACATCGCCGCTTGCAGCCGGGCTTTTTGTGCCGCATCGAGCAATACGCCCCCGCATCGTTGCAACGCACCGAGCATCGCGTCATAGATCGCATCCTCGATCACGACGCTGTTTTCGGAAGAGCAGCTCGTCGCGTTGTCGAACGTCTTGGACAGCGCGATCTTGCGCGCCGCGTCGTCGAGAACGGCCGAGCGTTCCACGATCGACGCGACATTGCCCGCGCCAACGCCGAAAGCCGGCGTCCCGCTCGCGTAGGCCATGCGTACGTTAGCTTGCGAGCCCGTCGCGACGACGAGGTCCGCTCGGGCCATCAACTCGGCGCTGGCCGCCTTGCTGACGGGGGCCGCTAGCAGTTGCACGAGCGCCCGGTCGAGCCCGGCTTTGTCAAACTGCTGATGAATGAACTCGACGAGCAGCGCGCACGACGTATACCCCTTGGGCGATGGCGATACGATCACTGCATTGCCGCATTTGAGCGCGTTGACGATCTTGTTCGCGGGCGTGGCCGCGGGGTTGGTGGATGGCGTCACCGCAGCCACGACGCCGACCGCCCGTGCAATCTCGACGATACCGCGCTCGGCGTCGCGTGCGATCACGCCGCAAGTGGGCTTGCCGTGCAAATCGCGCAGCAGCCCCAGCGTCTTGCGGAAGTTCTTTTGGACCTTATCCTCGACGTTGCCGAGGCCGGTGTCGCGCACCGCGAGCTCGGCGAGGCGGCGATTGCGGCCCGGCTCCATGATCGCCCAGGCCGCCGCGGCCGCAGCCGTATCGAGCGCCGTTTGGCCGGCGTGTTCGAAGGCGCGCTGCGCCTCGCGTGCGCGGGCGACGAGCGCACCCACCTCGCTCCTCACGTCGTCCGCAGCCGGCGAGCTTGCCGTTTCGGCCGTTGTAGCCCTCACATTCATACACGCTCCCATTGCGATAAAGATTGGCGGTACAGCCAATCTAAGCGGCGGCGAGAGCGCACGAGTCCCGTTTCCTGACCATTCGTCGACTGCGCTCGCTCGTGGAGGAAAAAACGCGAATTTCGGGACTTCCCCCAGTCCCGAAAACCGCGCGATCCGATACACAATGAAGGCGGCGCGGCGAGCGCGCCTGATGCCTGATGGGGAGAGAGCATGTCGGGATCGAATCAGTCGAATGCGGCGGCGGTGCGAGCGTTTCGTGTGCTCGAAACGTTGGCGGCGGCTGGCCGCCCCTTATCGATGATGGATCTTGCTACCACGCTCGACCTGCCGAAACAGACGATGCACCGCATCCTCGTGCAGCTGACCGATGCGTGGCTCGTCACGCGCGGTGCGGGCGACAAACGCTACGAGTGTTCGCCGCGCGTGCGCATGCTGGCCGTAAACGTGCTCATGCATGCCGGCCCGGCAGCCGCGCGCCATGTATTGCTCGAGCAGCTCGTGGCGAAGATTGGCGAGACATGCAACTTGACGATGCTGTCGGGCAATGATGTCGTCTATATCGACCGCGTGGAAACGGAGTGGCCGTTGCGCATGCATTTGCAGCCGGGGTCGCACGTGCCGCTGCATTGTTCCGCCAGCGGCAAGCTCTTGATCAGTTTTCTGCCGAAGGATCGGCGCGAACGCGTGATCGACACCCTACCGCTACGGCCCTATTCCGAGCGCACGATCACGAGCCGCGACGTGCTGCGCAAGGAGCTTGCGTTGACGCGCCGGCGCCGGTTGGCGGTCAACGACCAGGAGCACCTTCAGGGGCTGATCGCCATCGCGGTGCCTGTCATGCTCGACCGTCACCGCGCCTGCGCTGCCATTGCGGTGCAGGCGCCGGTCGGGCGGCTCACGCTACAGGATTTGCTGGCCTTCGAACCGGATTTGCGGCACGCCGCCGAAGAAACCGCCAAGACGTTCCGTGACTGATGCGACGGCGATCGAGTCCGGATTCGCGAAACTCTGCGTTTTCTGCTCACACAGCCCGCAACGCCTCGAAGCTATCACGCGATTCGGCGAACTGCCTGTCGCGACCTGCCGGTCCGTGTGTAGCGGAACAGATCCTTCGGGTCGTTGTCGTCATCATGTTCACCCCATGGGACGAGTTCCACGCCAATGCCGAGGTCGAGCGCTTCAGCCTGCGCATGTACGTAGCGCAGTGTCGAATAGTCCTCGAGCGCAAAACCGACCGAATCGAAGATCGTGATCTGATCGGCATTCTCACGGCCGGTTGCACTCCCCGTCAGAACGCGCCACAGATCGGTCACCAGGAAGTCGGCGGGCATCTGCTGAATATCGCCCTCAATGCGAGTTTGCGGCTCGTACTCGACGAACACCCGTCCTGCGCGCAGCACGTCGGCGTGCAATTCCGTTTTCCCCGGACAGTCGCCGCCCACCGCGTTGATGTGCATGCCGGGTACGATCATGTCGGGGGTCAGAATGGTGGCGTATGTTTTGTCTGCCGTCACGGTCGTCACGATGTCCGCACCGCGAACCGCCTCCGCGGTAGAGCTCGCGCGGACGATCTTGAGCGACGGATATGCCGCAAGGTTGCGGATCAGCTTTTCCGTCGCATGCGGATCGACGTCGTACGCAACGATTTCGTCGATGCCGAGATGGCTATGGAAGGCGAGCGCCTGGAATTCGCTCTGGGCGCCGTTTCCGATGAGCGCCATGCGGCGTGCGCCGGGCCGGGCCAGCGCGCGTGCCGCCATGAGGGACGTGGCGCAGGTTCGCAGCGCGGTGGCCACCGTAAGCTCCGACAGGAGAATCGGGTACCCAGTGTCGACGTCCGCCAGGACACCAAATGCCATGACCGTGTACAGGCCTCGCTGGGTGTTCTTCGGATGGCCGTTAACATATTTGAAGGCGTAGCGCCGAGCATTGGATACTGGCATCAGCTCGATCACACCGATATCGGAGTGATTGGCGACGCGCGCCGATTTATCGAATTCCGGCCAATTCACGAAATCATCGCGAATGGCGTCGGCGAGTTCCCCGATAAACTTCGAGACGCCGACGGTCGCAACGAGGCGGGACATGGTGGGAACATCTATGAAGCGGGTCATTGGAATTTCCTTGATACAAACGATATAACTTTGGAACCACTGCGATTTCGGCGTCGTCGCCCGTCGCGTCGACGGGCGCAGTTCCCGACTCAGGAGGAACATTCCTGCGGAACTGGCCGTTACATCCTGACTATGTCGAGCAAGATCTTTTTCTCGCCCCTATACGAAAAGATCGAGATCGCGCCGTGCTTCACATCACCCTGCGACGTGAAGCTGGTTTCGCCGATCACGCCATGAAAATCTGTTGCGGGCATCGCAGCCAAAATCTTGGCGGGCGAGGTCGAGCCAGCGCGCTTCATTGCGTCTACGACAATGAAAACGGCATCGTAGGAGAACGGCGCATAGACCTGAAGAGGCTGGTGGAAACGCGCCTCGTACTTTTTTGCGAACGACGCACCACCCGGCATCTTCTCGAGCGCGATACCCGCTTCCGAGCACACCACATTGTCCGAGGCGGCGCCCGCGAGTTTCGAGAGGTCGGTGGAGCACACGCCGTCGCCGCCCAGGATCTTTGCACGCAGTCCAAGCTGTCGCGCCTGTTTTGCAAGTGGCCCACCGGTCGCATCCATGCCGCCGTACATGATTGCGTCCGGATTCTCGCCCTTTATCTTGGTGAGGATGGCGCGGAAATCGATGGCTTTGTCGTTCGTTGCGTCACGCGACACGACTTTCAGTCCAAGTCGTTTCGCCGCATCCTCGAACTCGGTGGCAAGGCCTTGGCCGTATGCGGTCGAATCGTCCACTATCGCGACCGTCTTGATTCCCATGTTCTTCGCGGCATAGGCCGCGAGAGCGGGGCCCTGCTGCGCGTCGGTGGCGACGACGCGGTACGTCGTGTTGAAACCTTGCTGGGTGTACGCGGGATTGGTCGCCGCTTGCGAAATTTGCACGATACCCGCGTCCTTGTAGATGCGCGAAGCGGGAATGGATGTGCCGGAGTTCAGGTGCCCCACGACCCCGACGACCTTGTCGTCGACCAGTCGTTGCGCAACCTGGGTCGCAGTGCGTGGATCCCCCGCATCGTCTTGCGGATCGAGTTGCAGGACCACCTTTTCGCCCGCGACGATCAACCCTCTCGCGTTGATTTCTTCGACGGCGAGCCGTGCGCCGTTTTCACTGTCCTTGCCGAGATGCGCAATCGGTCCCGTCAACGGTGCTACATGGCCGATGCGGACGATTTCGTCCGCGCGAGCGGAAAGCGCGCAGGCCATTGCGATGGCTGCTGCAATCCATTTCGTTTGATTTCGAATCATCTCCTGTTCTCCTGATGGTGCGTTTCGTTATGGCTGACTGGAAAAAGTCGATACAGCCAGGCCGGTTATCACAGCCTGTCGGCCGCGAAAGGATTTTTCGGGGATGCGGGTCAGCTCCGGCCTTCAAAGCCGAGCAGCACATTGACGGCATTGATGCCGATTTCGTCGACCATATATCCGCCCTCCATCACGAAGAGCGTCGGGACTCCCAAACGCGCCAGCGCTTCGCCGATGCGCGGATAGTCCTGTGTGCGCAACCGGAAATGGCTGATCGGGTCGTGCTCGAACGTATCGACGCCCAGAGAGACGACAAGTACGTCGGGTTCGTGCGTTGCGATCGCCGCGCACGCGTGGCTCAGGGCCTCCTCGTATCCGCTCCAGAGCGTGCCCTGCGGCAGCGGCAGATTCAGATTGAAACCTTCGCCAGCGCCGACGCCTCGCTCATGGCCATAACCGGAAAAGTATGGGTATGACACCGACGGTTCTCCGTGGATCGACACGAACAGCACGTCGGAGCGGTCATAGAAGATGTCCTGCGTTCCATTGCCGTGGTGGAAATCGACGTCGATCACGGCGGCGCGTCGTGCGCCGCATTCGATCGCGTGCTGGGCGGCAATGGCGGCGTTGTTCAGGTAGCAGTAGCCGCCCATGTATTCGCGACCGGCATGGTGGCCGGGCGGGCGGCACAGCGCGAATGCCGCGCGCGCGCCAGTGGATAGCACTTGCGCCCCGGTCAGCGCTGAGTTTGCGCTTCCGCTGACGGCGGCCCACGTGCCGCCGCTGATTGGCGCGCCCGCGTCCATGGAAAAGAAACCGAGCTTGCCGTCGATGAACGAGGGAAGCGCCGTGCCCGACGGCATGGCACGCACCGGCCAGACGAGCGGCAGCGCCTGACACGTCCGGCCAGTCGCCTGCCAGTCGTCCCATGCATGCTCGAGAAACTCGACGTAGCGCGGACTATGCGCGGCAGCATAGCGGCTCGCGTCGAAGGGCTTGGGCGAGATGACGTCTCCGAGACCGCTGCCCTTGACGCGCGCAAGGACCGTTTCTGCGCGAAGCGGCTTTTCGAACGAACTCGAGATGGCTCCGTCCTTCAGTTCGACGCCGTGATGCAGGTGATGATCGGTGCTGTAGATGGTGAGCATGGTGGACTGTTGCGTTGGGCGTACGTAAACAGTCTATTGGGGGGAAGCGGTAAAAACTTTGCTTTCCGTCCTTATGGTTGGCTAGAATTTGTACAAACTGTCTATGAAGGTGTCGGAATGAGCAAAAAACGTCCAGCGGTTGAACTCGACGCCGTCGACAAGGCGATGATTCGCCTGCTGCAAGAGGATGGCGCGCTGTCCAACGCGACGCTCGGGGAAAAGCTTTCGCTGAGCGTGACGCCGTGCTGGCGGCGCCGGAAGCGCCTGGAGGACGAAGGGGTTATCACCGGGTATCAGGCGAACGTCGATCGGCGTTCGCTCGGCATGGACGTCTTCGCATTCGTGCTCGTGACGTTCAACATGCATTCCGACAAGGCGGCGGACAACTTCGAGGCCGTCATCAAGAACCGGGCAGAGGTGCTCGCCTGCCACAAAATCACGGGAACCGCGGACTATCTGCTTCAGGTGGTCGCGACCGATCTCGATTCGTACGGCGAGTTCGTCGAGCGGGTACTAAGGCACCAGATGGGCATCTCTTCCATCCAGTCGAGCCTCGCGTTGCGCGAGGTGAAGTTTTCTCCGCGTATTCCCGTGCCGTCCGACCAGTGAAACCCGCTTCACCGCTCGCGGAACGCCTCGGCCTTCGCGCGATTGCCGCAGGTCCGCATATCGCACCAACGCCGCCCGGCGCCGCGGCCACGATCGACGAAGAACCAGGTGCAGCGGCCACACTGGCGTACCCGGCCCAAGTCTTCGCTGCGCATCAGGTGCTCGAAAGCGAGCGCAACTGCATCGATCCAGCGCCATGCCGTCTGTACGTCAGGCCGCCATACGAATCGGCCGTCGAAAGACATGAACGTGCTGCGACCGATCGCGTCCCGGATCGCCGCGGCAAGCCGGTCGTAGGCTCGCCGATCGCCAACCCCGCTCGTCACATGGACGATCGCCGCGTACGCGTCTTCACGGAAACGATGGAGCGCTGTCAACTCGTCCGCGCCCTCCCATTCCGGCTGCTGACGGAAACGCGCCAGGTCAGCCGGCGCGAGTAGTCCTGCAGCGGCAGCCCAAGTATGCACGTCGTGCCATTGCACGAGCTTCTCTTCCATGCGCGTCTTGCCCTTGTCGGCCACCGTATTGAGAAAATCCAACGCAGGGTGACCACCGACCAGGTCGGCGTCGCTCCATCGATGCCCTTGAGGCGAATGCTGACTCGAAGTAACCATTAATTTCGATTTGACGGTTGCGCCTGTACCCGGCGACGCGTAACCTATTATACGCGTATAACAGGTTACCGAGAGGTGCAACGATGCTCGAACTCACACACCGCGTCAACTTCGAAGGCCATCGGATCGCGTGGGGCAATCTGGGCGACGGCCCGCCCCTCGTGCTCGTACATGGCACGCCGTTCTCGTCGCAGGTGTGGCGCCGGATCGCGCCGTGGCTCGCGCTGACGCACCGCGTTTTCTTCTACGATTTGCTCGGGTACGGCCAATCCGACATGCCGGACGCGGACGTGTCGCTGGGCATGCAAAACAGGCTGTTTGGCGCGATGCTGCGTGAATGGGGCATCGAGCGCCCCAAGGTGCTCGCACACGATTATGGCGGCGCGACAGTGCTGCGCGCGCATTTCCTCGATGGCATCGGCTACGCCGAGCTGACGCTCGTGAACCCTGTCGGGATCACGCCGCAAGGCTCCCCGTTCGTGCAGCACGTGGCGCAGTACCAAGCCGCATTCACCGGGCTGCCGCCCTATGCGCATCGCGCCCTCGTCTCGGCATATATCAGCAATGCGGTGGCACGCCCGATGAGCGAGGAAGCGTTGGCAATCCATCGCTCGCCGTGGCTTACGGCGTCCGGCCAGGCCGCCTTCTACCGGCAGATCGCTCAGATGGACCAGCGCTATGTCGCCGAGGCCGAGGCGCGCTATGCGCCGCCGGATTTCCCGGTCCGTATCGTCTGGGGTGAGAGCGACGCCTGGATTCCGCTCGAACAGGGGCAGGCGCTCGCGGACCGGATCGCGCACGGCATGCTGATCAAGGTGCCGGGTGCCGGGCATCTCGTCCAGGAGGATGCGCCCGAAGCGATCGTCTGCGCAGTGCTCGGCGGAGCCGGCCGTTGAACGTCACCTGTTCGCGCTTCGTCACGCGCTTTCCTCGTTGCTTGCGCCGCCATTACGGCTCGAAGGGGTTTGGCGCTCGGACACCGCTACTCGCGAAATCATCCGCGCATGATTCATAATCTCCCTACGACCGGTCCTATCGTCCGCCGCGGGGGACAAGAACGGAGATCGTCCATGGGGTTTTCGAGCGGGTCCAGAACAGTCAATTGACATGCAACACACGATAACCAACTTCGAGCTTTTAGGCCGACTCGTTTTTGCAGCGCTGCTTGGCAGCGCCATTGGCTTCGAGCGCGAGCGGATGAACTGGGCCGCCGGATTGCGCACACACATGCTCGTGTGTGTGGGCTCGTCGTTGATCATGTTGGTCTCGGCGTTCGGTTTCGCCGATGTGTTGGGCGAAAAGAACGTCGTACTCGATCCGTCACGGATCGCCGCCCAGGTCGTATCGGGCATCGGTTTCCTCGGAGCCGGTTCGATTCTTCTGCGCGGGGAGATCGTGCGTGGGCTCACGACGGCCGCGAGCCTGTGGTCCGTCGCAGGCGTCGGCCTGGCGGTCGGTGGTGGGATGTACACTGCCGCTATCGGCGCCACCATCATCATCCTCGTCATTCTTGCCGGGGTGAAACCGCTCGAGCGTCGTTTTATTTCGGTCAAGCAACAGCGCAGTATCCACATGCTGGTCGAGCGCGGCAGCGTGTCGCTCGACAGTGTTCACGAGGCCCTCGGTACGGGCAGCGTCCGGGTCAAGCAGTTCATCGTCCAGCAGTCCGAAGACGATCCCGAACTCGACGACGTGCAGATCGGACTGTCTCGCACCGCGGACAGCGACTTCGCCGCTATCTGTGCACGACTGGCGGCAATGTCCGGCGTTCGCGAATGCCGAAACGCCGGATGACGGCCTTCTCGGGTCACCTATCACCGCTCAGCGCGGCCACATCCGCACCGCGAGCGCGGCCATCGACGACACCACGGCAAGCGCGATCACGCCAGCCCAGCCCCATTGCGCCAGAGTCAAGCTACCGATGCCCGCCCCCGCCGCCATGCCGATGAACATTCCGACGAACAGCACCGCATTCAAACGGCTACGCGACGCAGGATCGATGCCGTAGACGATCGTCTGATGTGCGATCAACGTCGCCTGGACACCCAGATCGAAGCCGACCGTCGCGAGCGCAAGCACGACCAGGTGCGTATGCGGCGCCATCGTCAGACCGATTGCCATCGCCGCGAACGAAAGCGTCGCAATAGCAATGCCGATGCGCGTGACTATCTCCGGCCCGCGGCGATCGGCCAAGCGCCCGGCAATGGGCGCGGCCAACGCGCCGGCCGCACCGGCAAGACCGAATGCGCCCGCGACCGAGCTGCCGAGGTGAAGCGGCGCGCCGTGCAGCATGACAGCCAGCGTCGACCAGAACGCGCTGAAGCCCACTGAAAGCAGCCCTTGCGCGAACGCGGCGCGACGCAACGCGCGGTGATGCCACCACAGATGCGCGAGCGAGCCGATCAAGGCGCGATACGACAGATGCGTCGTCGGCTTGAACGACGGCAGTCCCCGCCAAGCGGCCGCGCCGATCGCTGCGACGCTTGCCGCCGCAGCGAAGAACATTGCCCGCCAGCTCGCATGCTCGGCGACGAAACCGCTCACAACGCGCGACAGCAAAATGCCAAGCAACAATCCCGTCATCACCGTTCCGACCACCTTGCCGCGATTCGCATCGGGCGCAAGCGTGGCCGCCGCAGGCACGATGTCCTGCACCATCGTCGCCGACAAGCCGATCGCGAAACTGGCTGCCAGCAAGTATCCGATCGACGGGGACACCGCCGCGAGCAACAAAGCGCCGACGAGCGCAGTGGCCTTGACGAGAATCACGCGGCGCCGATCGAACCGGTCGCCGAGCGGCGCAAGCAGCAAGATGCCGAGCGCATAGCCGAGCTGCGTCAGCATCGGCACCATTCCAACGACGCGTGTGGACGCGCCGAGATGAGTCTCGAGTATGCCGAGCATCGGCTGGCTGTAATAAAGCGTGGCAACGCCAAGGCCGGCGGCAGCCGCGAGCAGCAACACCAGGCGAGGACTGAGCGCAGCTGTCGAGGCTTGCGTCCGCGCGGTCTGCGATAAAGCGGAGGACGCTGCATCGAGGGTCTGTGAAGTGGACATCGTCGGATCCTTATTCGGGTGTCGAATCAATGGACGCGAGTGTGACGTTCCTGCCATCGCCCTGGTAGTACCGCAGCATGCAGATTTGTTATACGCTGAGCGTATGACAACAAAACCTCGCCCTTTCGCCGCCCCAGGCGCCCGCTCGCACAGCTCGGAAGGTTTCACCGACAGTGCCAGTCAGCGTTTCGAGCTCATGGAAACGTTCGTGCGTATAGTCGAGGCCGGCAGCTTGTCGGCTGCCGCGGCGCAAATGCGAACGACACAGCCCACGATCAGCCGCCGCTTGCAGGCACTCGAACGGTCGCTCGGCGTGAGACTGCTGCAGCGCACGACGCACGCGATGAGGCTGACGGTCGATGGCGAACGGTGCTTCAAGCGCGCCAAGCAGTTGCTGGCGAGTTGGGCATCGTTCGAGGCGGACGTACGCGGGGCGCAGGAGGAGCCCGAGGGATTGCTGCGAGTGGCGGTGCCGCACGCATTCGGTCAACACAGATTGGTCGAACCGCTGGCAACGTATTTGAGCGATCACCCGCGCGTATCGGTCGAGTGGTTGCTGCGCGACGATGTGCGGGATTTCATCGCCAACGGCATCGATTGCGCGATCCAGGTGGGCGAGCCCAGCGACCCCGCCGTGGTAGCGGTCCGGCTGTCGAATGTCTCGAGGATCGTGGCGGCGTCGCCGTCGTTGCTCGAATATGGCGCGGTGCCGGAAGAACCGGAACAACTGATGTCTCTACCGTGGCTCGCGTTGCGGACGTATTACCGAACCGAGTTGACGCTGACACATGCAGACACGGGCGAGAAGCGCCGCATCTCGATCAACCCGCGCATGAGCACGGACAACTTGTATGCGCTTCGCAGCGCGGCACTGCTCGGCATCGGTGCATGCGCGAGCTCGGCTTGGCTGC
>Ga0209759_1001166_pt1 | contig 16607 bp, 18 predicted proteins | sample AraplaCL_Col_mMS_FD_184261 | JGI IMG/M metagenome (GOLD analysis project Ga0209759, IMG submission 184261) | Arabidopsis root microbial communities from the University of North Carolina, USA - plate scrape CL_Col_mMS (SPAdes) (version 2) | ecosystem: Host-associated > Plants > Roots >...
CCGTCATGCCGCCATCCGGCCGATCGAGAAATATTCGATGCCGTAGCGGGCGATCACCTTGGGATCGTAGAGATTGCGGCCATCGAAGATGACAGGCGTGGTCAGCGCATCCTTGAGCGCATCGAAGGAGGGCGCGCGAAAACTCTTCCATTCGGTGCAGATCAGCAGCGCATCGGCGCCGCGCAAGGCGGCTTCCTTGGTGCCGCACAACAAAAGGTCGTCGCGCAGGCCGTAGATCGCCTGGCACTCCTGCATGGCTTCGGGATCATAGGCCTGCACCTTGGCGCCAGCCGCCCACAGCGCTTCCATCAGGACGCGGGCCGGCGCCTCGCGCATGTCGTCGGTGTTCGGCTTGAAGGCCAGCCCCCAGACGGCGAAGGTCTTGCCCTTCAGGGCGCCCTTGAAATAGCGCTGCACCTTGTCGAACAGCACCGATTTCTGAGCATTGTTGCGCTCCTCGACGGCACGCAGCAGCTTGGCGTCGAACTTGACGCCTTCGGCGGTCTTGATCAGCGCGCGCACGTCCTTGGGGAAGCACGAGCCGCCATAGCCGAGGCCGGGATAGATGAAGTGATAGCCGATGCGCGGATCCGAGCCGATGCCCTTGCGCACTTCCTCGATGTCGGCGCCGAGCTGCTCGGCCAGATTGGCCATCTCGTTCATGAAGCTGATCTTGGTCGCCAGCATGCAGTTGGCGGCGTATTTGGTGAATTCGGCGCTGCGCACGTCCATCACGATCATCTTCTCGTGGTTGCGGTTGAACGGGGCGTAGAGCTCGCGCATCACCATTTCGGTGGCCTCGCTGGAGGTGCCGACGATGATGCGGTCCGGCTTCATGCAATCGGCCACCGCCGAGCCTTCCTTGAGGAATTCCGGATTGGAGGCGACGTCGAAGCCGAGGTCCTCGCGGCCGCGCTTCTTCAGCGTCTCGGCGATCCTGGCCTTCACCTTTTCGCAGGTGCCGACCGGTACCGTCGACTTGCCGACGACGATCTTGGCTGTCTCCATCTCGCGGCCGATGGTCTCGGCGACGGCCAGCACGTATTTGAGATCGGCCGAGCCGTCCTCGCCAGGCGGAGTGCCGACCGCGATCATCTGGATCTCACCGTGCTTGACCGCCATGGCGGCGTCGGTGGTGAAGCGAATGCGGCCGGCGGCGTGGTTTTCCTTGACCAGGCTTTCCAGGCCAGGCTCGAAAATCGGGATGAACCCCTGGTTGAGCCGCTCGACCTTGGCCGCGTCGATATCGACGCACACCACGTCGTGGCCGACTTCGGCAAGCACCGCGGCCTGGACGAGACCGACATAGCCAATTCCAAACACCGTCAAGTTCATTCGGTTCTCTTCCTGTGCAAGGCCGGGCCGCGATCGGGCCCGGTCGATTCTGATGCCCCCAGGCCCGATCGGCCTAGATGCTGTTACTTACATCGCATGCAAGCCCTGCACCTCATTCGATTGTCGGGAAGGGGTTGGTCCCACCGGCACAGGCGCGCATAGCCTCGAGAGAAGGACTTGAGGAAGCCCTCTCGGCAAACCGGGTTTTAGGCGTCCAGGCGGAAGTGGCTTTGTCGAGCTGAAATGCGAGGGGGTGGTGGTCATGCCCTTGACGTCTATGATCGTCGCTGTTTGCGAAGCTCACCGCCATTCTTGCCCAGCCATCAGTGCCTCCCTCCTGGTAGTCATCAAGCCGAAATGGTTCAGTCCTAGCATGTGATCTTGCTCATAGTTTTGAGCAGCCTTTGCCCGCAAGTTAGGAAACCGTTTCTGCCATCACGAGGAGGTCAGGGGAATGGCCCTGCGAGCCGCGCTGAACGATGTCGATCTCGAATTCAAGTGTGTCGAATGCAATCACACCTTTGTAAGGAAGGGCTCGTGGTTCAAGGTGATTTCCACATTCAAATGCCAGGCCTGCGGAGTGATGCGTAGGCTTGGATATGCAGAAAAGGTGACTTTGTTCGAGAAGCACTCCGCTTCATTCAGATCGTAAGCCGCAGCAAAACCGGGCGGCCCGACAGTCCGCCGTTTTGGGGTGGGATCGGGTTGAACCGCCGGGCCTAACCGACCTTACAGTCGGCTGACCGCTCCCGTATCAACTCTGGTTAATTGTCGCGCCCTTTGAACGAAGGACGTTGTGATAAATATTCTACCTTACAGAACGTTGTGCGTGCTTCGTTCTGGATCAGGTACGTGCAGGGAGCGGCTCCTTACCGGTCCGACGGAGGCGTGCAATCGTTCAGATTGCGTCGTTGCAAAGCAAAGACTTGCCGCGGCGCTGATCTCACTATGGGGCCTGGACCAACCTGCATGACGGGCCGCTTTCAAAAATGCCCGTCTTGCTTGTTGCGGAGCCCGCCATCCGTCCAAGGCGTCGCGGCAAGTGCGGCAGGCAGCTCGATAGCTTGGTCCTCTCGCCCATTCTGGCCATTGGTCATGAAGGCACTCAAGTGCTTCCCAACTGCTGGCAACCACCCGTTCCCTTGAGGGTCTCACGCGCAGTCTCACTGGTTCGGGAAATCGAATATCCCTCATAGCTCCGCTCCCGCAGACCGATTACGTCGACTTGTTGTAGGGGCCTCTCGAAGCTCCGAACGCGCCAACTGCCTTGGCCGCGACGATGTCGCCTGCGGCCTCTACAAGCAAATCCATGCGGCGGGCGAAGGCTACAAAAGTGCTGCGAGCGGTTTCAGCATCCACCTCGCCGGCGAGGGCTGCCCGACAGGCATTGAGCGCGACGCCATGAGCAGTGCTTCGCTGCGATGGCGGCCATGCATCCAGCAGGACGAAGGCGTCTTTTACGCTTTGAATGTCGGTCGGAAACCCAAGATCCACGAGCACCCTCACGGGATGCTGAAATTGATTATGTTCCATGCTTTCCTCCGTTTCACGTGGTTAGCTCAATCGATCAGAAGCCTTCCCACGGCGCGTGCTCGATGGATTGCGTGCGTCGCGCCTTAGCCTGCCGAACTCCCGTTTCCACGCGGGCCCTTGCCGTCGGTAAGATTCCGCGCGGCCAGAAACATCACCGTGTATGCTGCTTTGCGCCGATCCCAACCTGCGGCCTCCGCCCTGTCGAGCAACTCGACCAGTATCGGGTCAAGCGCAACCTTCAGGTCTGCTTCGTAGCTCAGATCGGTGGCCGCACGCGACGGCGGGGGGATTACATTCAAGTTCATCACGTTCATGGCACTACCCTTTGTCAGGGTGTCCGCGCCCACCGGGCGCGGACACTGCCGTTATTATCAGAAGTCCATGCCACCAGCCGGCATTGCCGGAACGGCGGGTTCCTTCTTTGGCTTCTCGGCAACCATCGCTTCCGTTGTCACCAGCAGGCCGGCAACCGATGCCGCATCCTGGAGCGCGGTCCGCACCACCTTCACCGGATCGATGACGCCCTCGTTGTAGAGGTCGCCAAAAGCGTTGGTCTGTGCGTTCCAGCCCCAGCCGAACTCCGGCTTCTCGCGCAGCTTGCCGACGATGATCGAGCCTTCCGCGCCGGCGTTCTCGGCGATCTGGCGCACGGGCGCCTCGATCGCGCGGCGCACGATCTCGATACCGTGCTTCTGGTCCTCATTCTCGGCCTGCACGCTGTCCAGTGCCTTTGCCGCCCGCAGAAGCGCCACGCCGCCACCTGGCAATACGCCTTCCTCGACCGCAGCGCGCGTCGCATGCATGGCATCGTCGACGCGGTCCTTGCGTTCCTTGACCTCGACCTCGGTCGAGCCGCCGACGCGGATGACGGCGACGCCGCCGGCGAGCTTCGCCAGACGTTCCTGCAGCTTCTCGCGATCGTAGTCGGAGGTCGTCTCCTCGATCTGCGCCCTGATCTGGCTGACGCGGCCCTGGATCTCGCTCTTCGAGCCGGCGCCGTCGACGATGGTGGTGTTCTCCTTCTCGATCACCACCTTCTTGGCGCGGCCCAGCATGTTGAGTGTGACATTCTCTAGCTTGATGCCGAGATCTTCCGAGATCGCGGTGCCGCCGGTGAGGATGGCAATATCCTCCAGCATCGCTTTGCGGCGATCGCCGAAGCCGGGCGCCTTGACGGCGGCGACCTTGAGCCCTCCGCGCAGCTTGTTGACGACCAAGGTCGCCAGCGCCTCGCCCTCGACATCCTCGGCGATGATCAGCAGCGGTTTGGACGACTGCACCACGGCCTCCAGCACCGGCAGCAGCGCCTGCAGGTTGGACAGCTTCTTCTCGTGGATCAGCACATAGGGCTCTTCAAGCTCGACGCGCATCTTGTCCTGGTTGGTGATGAAATAGGGGCTGAGGTAGCCGCGGTCGAACTGCATGCCTTCGACGACTTCGAGTTCGGTCTCGGCGGTCTTGGCTTCCTCGACGGTGATGACGCCTTCGTTGCCAACCTTCTGCATCGCCTCGGCGAGGAAGCGGCCGATTTCGACGTCGCCATTGGCCGAGATGGTGCCGACCTGGGCGATCTCGTCATTTTTGGTCACCTTGCGAGCGTTGGTCTTCAGCTCGGCCACGATCGCCTCGACGGCCTTGTCGATGCCGCGCTTCAGGTCCATCGGGTTCATCCCGGAGGCGACAGCTTTGGCGCCCTCCTTCACGATCGCCTGGGCGAGAACGGTGGCAGTGGTGGTGCCATCGCCGGCGATGTCGCTGGTCTTCGACGCCACTTCGCGCACCATCTGCGCGCCCATGTTCTCGAACTTGTCCTCAAGCTCGATTTCCTTGGCGACGGTCACGCCATCCTTGGTGATGCGCGGCGCGCCGAACGACTTGTCGATGACGACGTTGCGGCCCTTGGGGCCGAGCGTCACCTTCACTGCGTCGGCGAGGATGTTAACGCCGCGCAACATGCGCTCGCGGGCGTCGGAATGGAATTTCACTTCCTTGGCAGCCATTGGATCACTCCTTCAAATAGGCAGTTTCATTGACTGGATTGCTGTTGGGACCAGAGCCTCGGTCAGGCGGCTTTCTTGACCGCCGCGGTCTGCTCGATCACGCCCATCACGTCGCTTTCTTTCATGATAAGCAGGTCTTCGCCGTTGAGCTTGATGTCCGTGCCGGACCATTTGCCGAACAAGATGCGGTCACCGACCTTGACGTCGAGCGGCGTGATCTTGGCGCTCTCGTCGCGGGCGCCTGAGCCGACGGCAATCACCTCGCCCTCCTGCGGCTTCTCCTTGGCGGTGTCGGGGATGATGATGCCGCCGGCCGTCTTCTCCTCGGCTTCGATGCGGCGAACCAGGATACGGTCATGCAATGGACGGAACGTCATATCGTTCTCCTTCAGGACAAACAGATTGTTGAGGTTCCTCCACACCGGACCGGCAATATCGGCCGGTGCGGGGCGCTGCGACCCCTTTTCAGGCATCGCGCGCACATCGAGCTAGTTTTGCATTTTTCGAGTTTCAAGAGGCGATTGGAAAAATTTTGGCACTCCGCACTTCAGAGTGCTAGCGACATGAATTCATGAAACTATTTTCGCCAGGGCGCGACTTTCAGGGTCTTGAAATTCCGCAGGGACTCGACAAAATCCTTCGGCGCTGGAGTCCCGAAGGGGGCTCCAGCGCGAAACCAATGCCAAGGAGATTGTTAGGAAGCGGAGACTGTCGATGGAACGAACTTTCCCCAAAAACATCCCCTCGATCGCCCCTGAAACCTTTGACCCTTCGCTTGACCGCCTGCTGTTTCCGGCGCTGCACTTTAGCCACCCCGATGAGGTGGTGAGCGACCGCACGCTCGACACTCGGGAAAAGCGCGCCATTCTTGCCTCATGGGCTTCCGATGCTTGCGCCGTCGACTCCATGCCTGCGCTGCGAAAGCCACCGGGTGCTGCGAGCCCGGTGACATTTGACGCCGTCATGGATGCACTTCGCCGACTGGACGATCGTCGCGCCGAGGTAGGCTGTGACCTCGAGGAACGGCGGGCCCGAGAACGCCCGCAGAGACTTGATGCCTGAACGCGCGCGATAGGAGAGACGCATGGTCAGCAGGGAATTCCGGCTGCAGATGCAGGGCTACGGTCTCACAACCGCGGAAATTCACTACCACCTTCCCGATCATCCGAGCCTTTTGCAGCTCTACGTTTGGCAGGAGTACGATCTCGCACCGGAATTCCCGACCCTCAAGGGGTTTCTGGATTACTGGGAGCGCGAACTCGAAGGCGCGCTGCATTCCGTGCGCATCGCCCATCACTGCCTTATCCGGCCTTCCGAATGGCAGGCTGTAGCCGACATCTTCACAATTCAATAGTCGGCGCCGGGTCCGCTCCCTTGAACTGAAAAGAGGCGTTTCCAATCTTTTTATGTGTCCAGCGGGGCTTGCCGGATGTCGAGTTGAGCAGGAGCGGAAGGATCGCATGGAAACAATGCTCTTTGAAAATCCCGTTTCCGCCGTGGTTTGCCGTGGCGTTCGCCAAGCTCGCCGGCATCGCAGGAACCCGCGCACGGTGAGGCAGGATTCGGTTGGCCCACGGTTTGAAGGGAGGTCATTATGGAAAGCGAGACGTTCAAACAGCCGGTTTTCGTAAGAGACGACGGCTACGGTGTCCAAAAGATCGACTGTGTCATGGATGCGATAGAGTTTCTGGAAGAATGGCCGGTTGAAAGGCGCGGCCTCCTTCACGCGGCGGCGTCAGATGCATGCTACTCCGCTTATGACGGCCGGAAGTCTGTCGAGGCGGCGAACAAGGCCTTTACGACTTGGGCACGCAGGGTCGGTGTCATCGAGGACGTGCCCGTAGCGCCACAGTGGATGACGGGGCCGGAGATCGGCATAGCAGACCATCTGATGGAAAATGACGGCTAAATTCACTGCGGCGGTAATCCATCGCCGCAGGATCAGAACGGCGCGTCACCGGGGCAACGGGCGCGGGAAAGCCAAAACCTTCTCGTTGCCTGTTCATACATTTCGGAATGAGTGCGTCGGCCTGAAGGGAAGCCGTGGACGGCATCTTCACCGTTTCAATAGCCGGCGCCCGGATCCCTTTGGGCCGGATCCGCCAGGTCGGCTTCGTCGTCGGGCTCGATCAGTTCGATTAGCGCTGCCACCCGTGTTCCCGGCAGCGGTCGTCCCTGGCTCATCAACGCCTCATCACCAAAGGCCCAGGCCCAAGCCTCTCTCAACTCCTCAAGCGAGGCACCGGACGAGATGATTTCCGCAATCGTCGCGTTGTCCACGGGTCCGAGGACCGAGACAACGTCCTGGCGTGTCATGGGCATCCTTTTCCTCCGTTCGAAATACCAGCGAAGCAGATGGCTATTCGATGGAGCGCTTGCCACCTGCCATTCGAAGGCGGTCGCGAACTGCCTTGACGGTCCCTCTTGACGCTGCGGAAGTCAATTCCCAATTCATTCCCGTCGGTCGCCGTGCAAGGGGCCGATGTGTCAGGGAGCGCCATGCTTCTTGGCGTTCCCTCGTATCTATGTTGCTCCAAGGAGGATGTAGTTATGAGAACGAACCTGGACTTTTCCCCCTTCTATCGGTCGAGCATCGGCTTTGACCGCATCTTCAACCTGCTCGAAAACGCCAGCCCGCCACAAAACGCGGACAACTGGCCGCCCTACGATATCGCCAAGCTCGGCGAAGACACTTACCGCATTGTCCTCGCGGTCGCCGGTTTCGGTGAAGATGAGCTTACGATCACGCAGGAGCCTAATATGCTCATGATCGAGGGCGCCAAGGCAGAGAACGACGAGGTTCAGTACCTCCACCATGGCCTGGCGTTGAGGCCGTTCGCGCGCCGCTTCGAACTAGCCGATCATGTGACCATCGTCGGGGCAAAGCTCGAAAACGGTCTGCTGATTATCAACCTCAAGAAAGAAATCCCCGAGGAGATGAAGCCGCGCCGCATCGCGATCAATGTCGAGACCGACAAGAAGGCGACCTCCAAGCGCATTGAAAGCGCGGCGGCCTGATCTTCGGCGGTCGGCCTGCGGCAGACACCCGTGCTGTCGTGGGGTCCGGGTGCGACCCAAAAACACGAAAAGGAGAAGGACAAATGAGCGTACGTGATTTGATCCCCTGGAGCCGTGGCGGCAGCCAGGCACCGAGCATCTATCGCGGTGACGACATGGATCCGTTCCTGTCGTTGCACCGCAATGTCAATCGGCTATTCGACGAGGTGTTCCGCGGTTTTGACACGCCTTCGGTGCTGGGCCGCATGGTCCCTCTCAACGGCACTTGGCCAAGCGTGGAGTTCTCGGAAACCGATCAGGAAATCCGGGTGACGGCCGAAATCCCTGGCCTCGATGAAAACGACGTCGAGGTCACGCTGGATGATGGTGTTCTGACGCTTCGCGGCGAGAAGAAGGCGGAGACCGAAGACAAGGACCGCCAGTTCAGCGAACGCTATTATGGGCGTTTTGAGCGGCGCTTCAGTCTCGGCCGTGAGGTTGAAGCGGACAAGGTGGCGGCGACGTTCAAGAACGGTGTGCTCACCGTGACACTGCCAAAGACCAAGAAGGCGCAGGCCAACGCCAAGCGCATTGCAATCAACGGCAAATGACGGTCGCGAATGAGGCCGGGGCTCGGTGAGCCTCGGTCCTTCGCAAATGGCGATGATGGTCAAATGACGTCCGGCAGCCTCAAACGAAAGAGCGGTCATGGATGCTGAATCAACGTTGCGACCCAGGGAGGTAACAAATGACCAGTCTGGCTTTCCTTGCCCCCGTGCAGGTTAAGACCAATGGCGTGACACACGACATCAACTCGGTGCGTGAGGCGCTGGTATTCTTGAATCAATGGCCGAAAGGCCGTCGAGGACCGGTATACAGCTGCGCGGTGAGGAGCTGCAACGCCGCAATCGCCGAGCAAATGACAGCCGAACAGGCGCGACAGGCATTTGTCAGTTTTGCCAGGATAGCTGGAGTGCTGGCCATATCCGATTTTTCGCCACTGGCCGGGGCTGATCAAAACCTGTCCGTTTCCGGGCGCAGTCCCTGACTTCAGTTCAGGCCGCTCCATGGCAGGTACAGGCAGTGAATTGGACTGGACGAGGTCGACAGCGAAACCACACCGAACGATACAGGAGGATCTCTGATTTCGGTGACAGCAACGTCATAAGCGGCAAACTCGGCTTCAGCAGGCGCTGGCGGCAGCGGCGACGAGGCCGTCGGTTTCTGTTGGGCGACAAGCTGTGAAAGGTCGGTCTCAGCATCCTGACACGAATGCGCAAACTGCCGTGCTACGGTCTGATGGCGATACGTTACTTGCCTGGGTCGCCGTCAAAGCAAAATGGAGAGTTCGCCACGTCTAGGATCAACCGCCGCGCCTTGCTCTTGCACTCTAGCCGCGCAGTTTTCGCCTCGTCAGTTGCGGCAACGACGCTCGGTGCGGAAGCGCTAGGCCGAGACCAAGAGCCGTCCAATAATCTGAGAGCACTTATTGAGGCCCACAAGGCAGCATATGCAGCGTTCGGTGAAGCCCTGCATGGGACAGGCGGTGACACCAGCGGAACCAGCCGGGAGGAGGAGAGGGCACTGCTCGCCATCTGCGGTTACGTGGCGGGTGGCGAAGAGGACCGCGTGGTCAAGGCTCAATATCTTCTGGAGATCGAAGCGCGCGGCGAGCTCGACCTCGCGGAGCATATGCAGGCCATTCTTCGGTCGACGATGTGGAAGGGATGAGGCGACCGAGGCGCGGTCGGTCAACTATTCATTGCGGCATCTCTGCTCCTTGCCGCAGTCCCGTGGCGACGACAGAAACCCTGAATTTCCCAGCCAGTGCGCGGTCGAATATGGCGCCGACGATGATGTCGGCGTCGGCGTCGACCTCTTCGCGTATGCGGGTAGCGGCCTCGTCGACCTCGAACAGGGTCATATCCGTGCCGCCTGAGATCGAAACAAGCACGCCCCTGGCGCCAATCATCGACGCCTCGTCGAGCAGTGGGTTTGCAATGGCAGCCTCAGCAGCTTTCTTGGCGCGGCCTTCACCGGCCGCTTCGCCGGTACCCATCATGGCGCGACCCATATCGCGCATCACTGACTTTACGTCGGCAAAGTCGAGATTGATCAGTCCCTCCTTTACGATGAGGTCGGTGATGCAGCCGACGCCCGAATAAAGGACGCGATCCGCCATAATGAAGGCATCCGCGAATGTCGTCCTGGCGTCGGCGATCCTGAACAGGTTCTGGTTCGGAATGACGATCACCGTGTCGGCACATTCGCGAAGCCGCTCGATACCTTCCTGGGCCTGCTGCATCCGGCGCTTGCCCTCGAAGGTGAATGGCTTGGTGACCACAGCAACCGTCAGGATTCCGGCCGCTCGTGCGGCGTTCGCTATGATGGGCGCGGCACCGGTTCCGGTTCCGCCGCCCATGCCTGCGGTCACGAAGCACATATGCGTTCCCGCCAGGTGGTCCATGATCTCGTCGATTGATTCTTCGGCTGCGGCGCGGCCGACCTCCGGGAGGGAACCGGCGCCCAGGCCTTCCGTAACCTGCGCTCCCAACTGGATCAGCCTCGAAGCTTTCGACATTGTGAGGGCCTGGGCATCGGTGTTGGTCACGATGAACTCGGCGCCCTGCAGACCCTCGGCAATCATGTTGTTGACCGCGTTGCCGCCCCCACCGCCGACACCGACGACAGTTATCTTCGGCCTCATTTCGGCGATTGCTGGCCGAGTTGCGGTGTTCATCGCCATATCTCCTAGGACGCACCTTGCGCATTGATGGATGGAAGTTTCATCGCCTTTACGGTGAGAAGCTTTGAACCTCCAGGTGCCAGAATCAGCCTCTATGGCCCAGAGCAGGGAATCAGAGTGCAGACTTGGCCGCAAGACGAGGCGTGGCACTTCGTGCCAAATCCGATTGCCAGAGTTAGCGGCATGAACCAGTCGCCAAAACGAGCTAGCAGCGTTGGGTGGCGGAACGATACGGGAAGATTTCTGATTTCAGCTCACGAAAAACCCAACAAAACCAATGAGAGGGCTGCGGCGTGTACGGCTATTGCGGCGGGCCGAAAATACCCATTTGCGCGCCCTTGGCCACCGCTTCGGCCTTGCCGTAGATGCCATTCGGCAGCGCCGTCGCCCAGCCGTTGGAAACAAGCCAGGCACCGGCGTCCTGTCTCCCCAGTCTGCAGGGCGCGGCGATGGTAAAGCGTTCGGTCTCAGGCGGCACGAAGCAGTTCAGCGCTCGCCCCCGCAACCACGAATTGAACGCGGCGCGCGCACGCTGCCCGCAGGGCCATGCGACATCGCGGAACAAGCAGGTCTTGCCCGGGTCGACGCCCTGGACCCCGCTGATCGCTAGGCTGCGCCCCATCGTTTCGAAGGTCCCGGACGACGTGGCGATCGGACGGTAGAGCAGGACCTCTCGCCAGTCCTGCGGCATTGGCGTTTTCGATGGCACCGCTAGGCCGAGATCGCTGAGCGGCGGGCGAGCCTCCACACGTTCGAGCTGGTTGGGATCGAGCTGTGGGGGCGCGATACGATCCTGGGCAATCGGGCGCGCCGGCGAGCGTGGCTGCGCCGGGATTGCGGGCATGGTCGGCCCGTCGGTCTGATGAACCGTGGTGGACGGCGCCGGCGCCGGCGTGGACTCGTCGACGGAAAGCGAACCCCTTGCCCGGACGATCAGCAGCACGCCGACCAGGAGGAGGACGCTTGCGAGCGCCATCGCCAGTTGGCTGCGGGCCAGAGAGATCATCGGCCCGAGCGAGAGCCCAAGGCACGGTCAGTAACCCGACGTCGATTTCGCAACCAGTTTGAGCGCACCTTTCTCGACCTGATAAAACGGCATCGATCGTTCACTGGCCCCATCCGTTCGAAACCGAAACAGACCCGTCGATCCGCGAAATCCGCTCCGGTTCTCGAGGACCTGCCTGCTGAAGCCGTCAGGCCCGACCGAGCTGGCAATGCCCGCGGTCAGCGCAACCATATCATAGGCGTAGGCGACATTGGCGTCAGCCGGGTAATTGTAGGTCGACTTGAAGCGGTCGGCGATCGGCCCGGTTTCACTGGGGTCAAGCGTGGCGATATAGGCTCCTTCGAACCCCGGCTCGAGCGGGCGTTCCAGCCAGCGGCTGGTGCCCACCACAGCGGTCGCTTTTCCCGGAATCCCTTTCGACTTCAACGCGGCGAGTATCGCCGAGGGGGTGGAGTCGCCGCTGGCGATGATGACCGCGTCGGGAGTATCGACGACCGCTTGCATGTCGCTGACCACCTTCGTGCCGCCGTCACTTGCCGAGTAAGGGATGGTGACCGCAAGCGCCGCGCCATAGATGCTGAGGCCGTTGGTCACTCTTTTTTCGACAGCGGAGGCGTCCGGGCCGGCGGCGACCAGCAGAACGAATTTCTTGCGACCCTTCGCCGCCAGGCCCGCGGCGCCGGCTGCCGCACTGTCGGCTTCGCTCAGGCGCACCGCATAGACACCCGGAGCGCCGGCGAAATCGTCGGCCAGCGCCAGCACCGGCGGATGCTTCGATCCCGACAGCTTGGCAAGGTGCTGGGCCGACGGCAACTCAACCGGCCCGATGACGGCCTTCGCATCCGTGGTGATCGCCTTCACCGCCAGCGCGCTGGCAACCGCGCTGTCGCCTTTGGTGTCTTCCACCGTGAGCGTCAGCAATTTGTCGCCGAGATCGGCCATCGCCAGCTTCGCGCCATCGAGCATTTTCCTGCCGTTTTCCCCGGCAGTCCCCGGTGCCGACAACGGCAACAGCATGGTGATCCTGGTCGGGCCGGTGCCGAGCGATTGAGCGCCTTTGGCCGGCGCGGTTGCTGCAGCGCTTGCCGGCGCCGACGTCGTCGCGATCGCGGCCGGGTCGAGCGCGTCGGAAACGCTGTTTTTCGACTGGCAGCCCGATACGATCGCCCCGAATGTGAGGGCGACAGCCCACGCCCATGAACCGTGGACCTGCCGGTCAACCACCATGGATATCCCCAACCCCGTGACCCGCCGGGTATCTCCCGGTCTGATCTTCATTTCACCCTACGCCAGACTTGCCTCGCCGTCTCGTCTTTCGAGCACCGGGCACTGAATGCGCGGGCGGCTTCGACAAGTCTTCCATCGGCTGTCATGACCAGCCAGCCGGCGGCTTTGTACTCACGTTCAGTGCATGTACTCGACCATGCGGTCGTGGAAGCACTCGCATTTGTTGAGCGTATCTTCGTCCTTGTAGTTCGTCTTGAGATAGCCATAGGCCATGCCGCAGGCGACCTTGGCTTCCGAGGCCCAGACGAAGGCGGGCCGAGACGAATTGATCCATTCCGAGCTGTTGGCGACAGCGACCGACTCGTCCATCAGCTTCACCACCTGGGCCTTGAGGTCGACGATGTTGTCGTTCAGCACCAGGTTGGACGTGCCGGCCGTCCGGCAATAGTCGACCGTCGGCTCGCCGATGATGTCGGCCGCCTCAAGCGCTGTCGCGCAAAGCGACAGAAGACCGGCCCCGAAGGCCACCCGCAAAATTCTGTTCATGCTCGTTACCCCGTTCCTTTCGCCTCTCGGGACCGCGATGACGGCTCGCTGAGCCGTCATCTCGGTCCAACCCTTTTGGAGCATGGTCTTCTCTGAAAACCGGTCCCCACTTTTCAGGACCATGCTCTAGGCCGCGCCATGATTGTTGTTAGCGTGGCTGTCGTCGTAAAGTATCTTCACAGCATCGGCGGCGCTGTGGAAGACATAATTCTCCAGCACCGCAACGGTGTGGAAGTTGTCGCCACCGCCGTTGGCGTCGACCTTGACTTCGGTGTTGGCCGGATTGTCCTTCGCCTGCGCGATCTCGACGAAACCTTCGGCCACCATATTGGAAACGCCGCCCAGCCCCTTGAGGAGGTTCGAAAGATCGATCTTGTCGCCGTCATGGAAGTCGGCGATCAGGTCGGTCACCTCCAGCGAAGCGAGATGGAAGAGCTTACTGCCATCGGCAGCGACGGCAGGCTGCGCCGGAGCAACGAGCGAGGTGTTGAGCTCGACCTCGACATAGTTGCCGGTCGTGCCGTCGGCCATCTGGAACGTCCCATGCCCGGTCACTGCCTGGCCGTCGATCTGGTCGGCGGCGACGGTCGGCGTCGTGCTGATCGAGGTTACGCCGTTCTGGGCCAGGCTCGACAGTTCGCCGGCATCGCTGATGCCGTTGGCATTGGCGTCCTTCCAGATCAGCAGGCTGCTGAACGCCACGTCATTGTGGTCGATGACGCCGTCATGGTTGCTGTCGAGCGAGGCAAGGGCGGCAGCGCCGCTGGCGAAATGGCCGCCGCCAAAGTTTGGCGTGAACAGTTCGGTTCCGTCGTCGATCTTGCCGTCGTGGTTGAGATCGACCGCCAGCATGCCGTCATTCGAGGTGTTCCAGGCCAGTTGCTCCTTGGCGCCGTCGCCGTTCATGTCGAACTGAACACCGTGGCTGACATCGGAGAAGGTAAAGCCATTGTGGTTCAGATCGAGGATGACCGGATCGACCGATCCGCCGATCAGGGTGTTGAGGTTCGCGATTGTGACGCCCTGCAGATCGACCAGCGCTCCGACCCCGGCATTCGTCGTGGTCTGGGTATAGACGTAGGTATGGTTCACGCCCGAGATCGTTGCCGTGAAGGCAAGCGTCGCGCCGGCGTTGCCGATGTCCGTAAGCGTCAGATACTGGACGACCGCCGCCAGGCTTGCGGCGGACGTGACCGCCAATGGCGCGGTGAAAGTGTCTGTGCCGAAGAAGCTGGCGATGCCGTTGGTGACCGAATGGGACTGAACCGTGTCGCCGCCGATCGTCAACATCGAATCCCCGCCATTGACGTTGCCTGCGGTTGCCGCCACCAGCGTGCCCGGCAGGCTCAGCTTGTCGGTGCCGGCGGCGAAGTCCGTGATGATGTCATAGCCGGTGATCGTCCCGGCATTGCCGGATCCGCCGATGACCGGGGTGGACTCGCCGGTCGCGATGACGAACGTATCCGCTCCGGCTCCGCCTGTCATGGTGTCGGTGTGCGAGCTTGCGGCGATAACGTCGTTGCCGCCCGTGCCCGTAAGGGTGAAGTTACCGGACCCATCCCCTGCGACCACGTGAACATTTAGGGGCTGCGCGGCTGTGGTGTCGCCATCCTTGTCGGTTGCGGTAACCTGGAATTGCAGGTTCAGATCCGACGGCAGGATGGTCTGCGTCACCGATGCCGCGGTTAGTCGTATGGACTCGCCTGCGGTGGCCCCTGTGACGACCAGCTGGTTGAACGAGATCGTGGGGTCGATCAGCAGATGCGTTCCGGAAGCGTCGACGACAGCTGTTCCCGATTGCGTAATGTTGTGCACCGTGTCTGTAGCCGTCCAGGTGACGGTGTCACCTGCGTTGGCCGAGTTGACGGTGAAGTTCACGGCGTCGACAAAGTTCGGATTGCTTCCGGGGGCATTATCCACGCCCACCCCGGTGCCGGCCGTGTGGAACTCCATGGTGAAGGTTTCACCATTGTTCAGGAAGTTGTTGCCCACGCCGAAGCCTTGCGTGGACGAATTGACACCGCCCGCCGAGGAAAATTCGATGCTGCCGTCGGCCAACTCCGTCCAGTTGTTGTTGCCTGCCGCCAGGCTGCTCAGGCTCGATGTGACTACGGTCGATGCTTGTGGCGTCACGAGATCGAACTGATATGTCCCGTCCGGCTTCACCGTGAGCGAGAATACCTCTGTTGCCCCCGATTTGGCGTGCAGGACCGTCGTGCCGTCGGCCGCGGTCGTGGTGCTGTAGGTGATCCCGGTGATTGCGGGGCCAGTAATGGTGAAATGGTCGATGCCGTCGGCACCCGGAACAAGGGTGAACGGGCCGGCGACGGATCCAATTTCATTCGGGATGACGGCGGAGGCGAACGTCCCGATCGTCGGCACGTCGTCCTTGATGGAGATGGTGATGGTCGAGGTGTTGGTGTTGCCGAAGGCGTCCTGCACCGTATAGGTGAAGGCATCCGTGCCGCTCTGGGTGTTGGCGCCGTTGTTGGCGGCCGGAACGTTGGTCTCCGGTGTCGTCAGCGTGTAGGTGTAATGCCCCGCGCTGTCGATCGTCAGATAGCCGTATGTGCCCTGGATATGGGTCGAGCCGTCGGCCGCGCCCGGGCCGCCCGTGCCGCTCGCGCCGGTCACGACCGGGCTGTTGGGATCGCCGAGCGTCAGGGTGCCGGTGGCCGTGATCGGATGCGTCGGATCCCCGGCATGGCTGCCGATCGTGGCAAGGCCGGACTCGTCCACCTGGCCCGTCGCGGCCACCGGCTGCGGCTGGCCGTTGGTCACGTTGATCGTCAGCGTCGAGGGCGAGGTGTCGCCGTCGCCGTCCTTGATGGTGTAGGTGAACACGTCCGTTCCGGAGGTGTTGGCGAAGGCCTTGTAGCTGTAGCTGCCATCGGCCTGCACCGTCAGCACGCCATAGGTGCCCGTCACGGTCGTGACGCCGGCATTGGTGACCGAACCGGTCCAGGCGATCGAGGCGATGCCGTCGGCTCCGGCCGTGTCGGCGGCGCCGGTGCCGTGCGTGCTGGTGCCGGTCTCGACATTGCCCGTCACCGTCTCGCCCGACTGCGCGGCGTCGGTGTCGGCTTTCGCCGTCGGCACGTCGTCCTTGATGGAGATGGTGATGGTCGAGGTGTTGGTGTTGCCGAAGGCGTCCTGCACCGTATAGGTGAAGGCATCCGTGCCGCTCTGGGTGTTGGCGCCGTTGTTGGCGGCCGGA
>Ga0209759_1001170_pt1 | contig 16566 bp, 14 predicted proteins | sample AraplaCL_Col_mMS_FD_184261 | JGI IMG/M metagenome (GOLD analysis project Ga0209759, IMG submission 184261) | Arabidopsis root microbial communities from the University of North Carolina, USA - plate scrape CL_Col_mMS (SPAdes) (version 2) | ecosystem: Host-associated > Plants > Roots >...
CATGCCCGATATCGATCAGTACTGCAAACCGGCAACACGGCGAGACGGCCCCTCGGGCCGCCGGCCGACAAACTCAGGTGAACACCCAGATCACGCGCGCCGGGGCATCGCCCAGGTTCGCGTAACGGAACCGCTTGTGCGCGGGAAGCTGGAATGCGTCGTTCGGGCCGAGCGTGATGGGTGTGTCGTCGCCGTCGATCCAGATCGTCAGCTCGCCTTCGAGCACGAAGCCGCCCTGCTCGTCGCTGTCGTCGACGGAGCGCTCGCCGCTGCTCGCCCCGGGCGCGAGATGACTCTCCAGGATCGAGAAGCGCGAACGCATGTTCGGCGACACGAGGATGTCCGTGATGCCGGCCGCGTAATACACGGTGCGCCGCTCGTCCGGCCGTGTGACCCACGGCACGCTGCGCGGTTTGCTGAGGCTGTAGAAATACGTGGTCGGCACGCCGAGCGCCTCGCCGATCGCGGTGAGATCCGCGACCGTCGGGCGCGACAGCCCGCGCTCGACCTGCGATAGAAAGCCGACGGAGCGGCCGATCCGTTCCGCGAGATCGTTGAGCGTGACCTTGCGATGCTTGCGCAGATCGCGGATCAGGATCGCCAGACTTTCTATCTCTTCCTGCTCGTTCATGATGGATTCCGGTGCGTCAGACGGTATCGCGCAAACGGTACCAGGCCTTGCCGATCGCTTCCAGCGGCGCGGCGAGGCGGTCGCCGCCAGGGAAGCGCGGGTTGCGGATGCGCTGGTACAGCGCGAGCAGGCGATCGTCGCCGAGCACGGCGTCGGCGACCGCGCGCGCGCCGGCGAGCGTCGGCAACACACCGTGCCCCGAGAAGCCCTGCAGCCAGAAACGCTGACCGCGACGGCCGATGTCCGGCGTGCGTCGCATGCTGATGTCGATGTGGCCACCCCACGCGTAGTCGAGCGACACGCCGGCCAGTTGCGGGAACACGCGTTCAAGGTGCGGGCGCGTCGCGGCCGCGATGTCGGCCGGAATCCCGCCGAGATACGTGCAGCCGCCGCCGAACAGCAGGCGGTTGTCCGGGCTGAGGCGAAAGTAGTCGGGCACGAACTGGTTGTCGATCACGCAACTGTTGCGCGGCAGCAGCGAGCGTGCGACGTCCGGCGCGAGCGGCGCGGTCGCGACCTGGTAGGTGCCGACCGGCAGCAACCGGCGCGACAGTTCGGGATCGAGCCGGTCGACATACGCGTTGCACGCGAGCACCAGCACGTCCGCGCGCACCTCGCCGTGTGCAGTGCGGGCAACGTGACCGCCCTCGGTCTCGCGATACTCGAGCACGCGGCTCTGCTCGAAGATGCGACCGCCGGCCCGTTCGATCGTCTGCGCGAGACCGAGCGCGAGCTTCAGTGGATTCAGATGGCCGGCCTCGGGATCGTGGAGCGCGGCGAGATAGCGCGCGCTGCCGATCCACTCGGGCATCTCGTCCTGCCCGATCACGCGCAGGCGGTCGTAGCCCCAGCGCTGCGCTGCCTCGTCGCGGGCCTGCGCGAGCATCGCGACGCGACGCGGCCGCACTGCGGCCCACAGACTGCCGGGCCGGTAGTCGATGTCGAAGCCGTGCCGCGCGGGCAGTTCGCGCACTTCGGCCGCGGCCCAGCGCATGCTGTCCCACAGCACGCGCGCGCCGTCGCGGCCGAGCGAATCCTCGAGCGGCTGCATGTCGCACGACCAGCCGAGCAGCGCCTGTCCGCCGTTGCGGCCCGATGCGGCCCACGCGACGCGACTCGCTTCGAGCACGACCACGCGCTTGCCCGCGAGCGCGAGGCGCAACGCCGTATGCAGCCCGCTGAAGCCCGCGCCGACGACCAGTACGTCGGCGTCGACGCGTTCGTCCAGTTCGGGCCGCCGCGAAATCGGCGCCGGATAAGTGCCGGCGTAGTAGCTTGCGACGTGACGGTCGGACTGCACGAACATGCGGATTCCCGTGAAATTTTCATCGCCAAATTTCATGAAAAATTAGCACGACAATTTCACGAGGGCAAGCGGGAGAATGAGGGCACATATCGCCGGATAAATGAATGCCTCGGCGTGTGCCGGCATGACGCTTGAGTCAGACGAACTAAAGTTGTGCTCATTTCAGGCGATTTCGGTGCGATTTGACAATTCGCAGGAATGGAGCAACTTCGGCTATCAAACTCGACCTCGCGAGAAAAGCTCGGATTCGCGGCGCAGGAAACCAGCCTTGTGGGTCGAAACTCAGGTTCCTGTCGTCGCCCCAGTTGGAACTAAAGTTACGTGTTTCCTGCCGAATTTCTCCGCTTTCGATCCGGAGTATTTCTTGGGCAAGGGTCATTCAACACCAGTGCACCTTCTAACACCGCAGAACTACGCAGCGCAGTATGCAGCGGGCAAATTCACGCTTCCACGCGATTCGTCAGGAATTCCACGAGCAATGCGACCGGCCGGCCGGTCGCGCCTTTCGTCGCGCCGCCTCGCCATGCGGTACCTGCGATGTCGAGATGCGCCCACGGGTATGCGCGCGCGAAGCGTGACAAAAAACAGGCCGCGGTAATACTGCCCGCCGCCCTTCCGCCGATGTTCGCCAGATCGGCAAAATTCGATTTCAGTTGCTCGCCGTACTCGTCGTCGAGGGGCAGACGCCATATCGCGTCCGACGCGGCTTCAGACGCACGCAGCAACGCGTCGGCAAGCGCATCGTCACTTGCAAACAGGCCGCTGCGATGATGGCCGAGTGCGACGACGCACGCCCCCGTGAGCGTCGCCACGTCGATCACGGCGGCGGGCCGGAAGCGCTCCGCGTACGTGAGCGCATCGCAAAGAATGAGTCGCCCCTCTGCGTCGGTGTTGAGCACCTCGATCGTAAGGCCCTTCATGCTCGTGACGATGTCGCCCGGCTTGTTCGCATCGCCGCCGGGCATGTTCTCGCAAGCCGGGATGATCGCGACGACATTCAATCGCAGCCCCATCTCCGCGACGGCCTGCATCGCGCCGAGCACCGCGGCCGCACCGCACCGCACATATCGTATTTCATTTCGTCCATGGCTTCTGCGGGCTTGAGCGAAATGCCGCCCGAGTCGAACGTGATGCCTTTGCCGACGAGCACGACGGGCGCCGTGCGCGTACCGGCGCCGCGATACTGGAGAACGATCAATTGCGCCGACTGTCCGGAACCGCGCGCGACGCTCAGGAATGCGCCCATTTTCAGGGCGGCGATACGTTGCTGTCCGAACACGTCCACCTTCATGTCCCAGTCGCGGGCGATCTTCCGTGCCGTATTCCCGAGCCACGCGGGCGTGCAAACGTTGCCGGGCATATTGCCGAGATCGCGCGCGAGATCGATGCCGTTTGCCAGCGCCACGGTGCGCCGGATTGCCCGCTTCGCGGCTTTCATCGCATCGGCTTCGACTGCGAACACCGCTGCGGTCAATGAGCAAGAAACATCCTCTTTCTCGCTTTTCATGTCGACGAAGCGATAACGCTCGTCGCGCAGTTCAAGCACGGCAGCGCGCACGCGGGCGGCGGCGTCGAGGTCGATCACCGGCGCGAGTGTCAGCGCGATATTCACCTTCGTGAGCCGGGTGGCAAGTATGGCGCGCCACGCAGCACGCAGTGCCTGCCCGTAGCGTCGCCGGTCGAGCGCCTCCGACGTGCCGAGCCCGACCAGCAAGATGCGCGACGCGCCCATGTGTTGCACTTCGTGCAACCAGCCCGTCGAGCCGACCTTTCCGTCGATATCGCCGGCCTTCCACAAACGGTCGATGCGCGCCGCAACCGCGCGATCGGGAATCGCGCACGTCGCGGACGGCTTTTGGTTTTCGAACAGACCGATCACGAGGCAATCGGCATCGGAGGCGTAGCCTTCGGCAGGCGTGCAGAGCAGAAAATTCATGGGTCGACCACAACTCGAACGTAAGGGAAAACGTCGCGGCAGGCGGTTCCTGGGGCTGCCGCAATCCAGCCGAGATCGTACGCGTCACGGCGCAAACGACTTTTGCGAATTAAATCGCCGGTCGGCCGAAGTGAAGGATGTTTTTCCGCGGCGGCGGCACTCGGCGAAATGCATTTTCTGCGCAGGTCGTGACGCCGCGAATTCGCTGCCCTCGTTCAGCGCGTCGCCTCATAACGATTCGGCGATTCATTGGTTCCCACCGGCGAAGCGACGATGCAGAATATTGCGTTGGTTTCAAGCCACTTCGAGTCCGGCGGTTTTTGTAATGGCATACTCACGCCTGGGCGCTGCGCAGAGGCGTTGTCACTTCCAGAGGCGTGGCGGCGCAAATAATGTGCGCTTCTTCATGTGCTGTTTTCGTGCACGCTTTCGTGCCTTGACGCCACGGGTCCAGGAATCCGTTTCATATGAATTACAGTTCACCGATCAGTGGCTCCCCCCCGAGATGCGATGTCGACGACGAACGCACACGCTCGCGCGCGGCATGGCTGACGAGTGAATTCCGCGCGAGCTATGCGTGGCTGAAGTCGAAACTGCAAAGGCGCGTCGGCTCGCCGGCCGACGCGGAAGATCTGGCGTCGTCGTCGTTCGCCGAACTGGCGGATGTGCAGGACCTGACAGCCGTGCGCGATGCACGGGCCTTTCTCACGGTCATCGCCCAGCGCCTCACCTACGAGATGTGGCGCCGCCGCGACCTGGAACGCGCATACCTGGAAACCCTCGCCCATCAGGAAGAAGCAGTCACACCGTCGGCGGAAAGCCTCGCGGAAGTGACGCAGGCGCTATTGCTCGTGGACCAGGCCTTGAACGGCCTGTCGCCCAACGCGAAAAGCGCCTTTGTGATGTGTCAGATAGACGGCCTCACACACGCTGAAATCGCCGAGCGGCTCGGCGTGTCGGCGAGCATGGTGCGCAAATATATCGCGCAGGCGTTGACGCAGTGCTATCTGATGGCATGAGCCGGCGGCACCCGCGTCGGCGTTCGGCTATCGGCTGACATCCTCCCGTGCCGATCGTCGTCGCGCACGTGCGGGTTCACTGCTGCGAGCCGGGTCGCTCCAGTCGCCGTGCGACGATGTCGATCACCCGGACGGGCGCTGTCTCGAGTTGCGCGTCGTGATCCGTCACGAGCGCCGCAAAGGCGCGAAACGCGATCGGATCGAATCCGTAGCGGCCTTCCTCTCCCGATTCATATGCATTGCCGGCGATGCGCTCGTATTCGTCGGCCGCATGCAGGTGTTGCCCGCCGTAGCCGAGCTCGCGCAGCATCTCCGCAGCCATCGCCACGCGCAACAGGATGCGCAGCGCGGTCAGCGAGCCGGCCCCGGCGCGCAGCGCCTCGAGCTGAAGGTGATACTCCAGTGAAAGCACATCGCGAATGGCCTTCGGCAACGGCAGAAGCTCCGTCTTGCCCGCCCGCGACCGGACTCTCGACTGGTCGAGACGCTGCGCCCACCCGCTCATCTTCGGCTCGCCATACGCGCGCATACTTTCATCACGCCGTTCCGCCCACCGTCATGTCGTCCACGCGAACGGTGGGCTGCCCCACGCTCACCGGCACCGACTGGCCAGCCTTGCCGCACACGGCGCGGCCCGTGTCGAGTTCGAGGTTGTTGCCGACCATGCTGATTCTCTGGATCGTCTCCAGCCCGTTGCCGGTGATCGTCGCGCCTTTCACGGGCGCGCAGATCTTGCCGTTTTCGATCAGGAACGCCTCCGACGCCTCGAATACGAACTGCCCGCTCGTGATGTCGACCTGCCCGCCCTCGAGCCCCGCCACGTATATACCGCGCTTCACCGACGCAATGATCTCCTCGTGTTCGCGATCGCCGTTGAGCATGAACGTATTGGTCATGCGCGGCATCGGCAACACCGAATAGTCCTCGCGGCGGCCGTTGCCCGTAGGCCGCATGTTCATCAGACGCGCGTTTAGCGAGTCCTGCATGCAGCCGCGCAACACGCCGTCCTCGATCAACACCGTGCGTTGCGTCGGACAGCCCTCGTCGTCGAAATTGAGCGAACCGCGGCGGCCTTCGAGCGTGCCGTCGTCGACGATGGTGACGTTGCGCGCCGCCACGCGCTCGCCGATGCGGCCCGCAAACACCGACGTCTTGCGGCGTATGCCGTCGGCCTCGAGGCCATGGCCCACGGCTTCATGCAACAACACGCCGTTCCAGCCCGGCCCGACGACGACGGCCATTGTTCCCGCAGGGGCGGGCTGTGCATCCAGTTTCGTCAGTGCGGCTTCGACGCGGTCGCACACCAGCGTGCGGAGGTCGTCGTCGGACCACGAAGCGATCCCGTAGCGACCGCCGATCCCCCCGCTAGCACTTTCGACGCGGTCTCCGGATTTGACCCGAACGTTGATCGCCAACCGCAGCATGGGCCGCACGTCGCCGGCACTGAGCCCGTCGCAACGCGCAACCCACATCGTCTCGTGCGTCGCGGCGAGCATGGCGTTGACCTCGACCACGCGCGGATCCTTCGAGCGCGCCAGCTCGTCCACGCGCTTGAGCAAGGCGAGCTTCTGCTCCGCGCCGACCGCACCGAGCGGGGCCTGCGGGACATAGATCGATCGCGCCGCCGCGGAACCGGCCTGTGCGCCGCTGGGCGTTGCGCGGGAGAGCGCCTCCGGTCCCGAGCGAATCTGTCGCGCGATTTTGCGCAACGCATCCGCCCCGAGCCTTTGCGAACTCGCGAACGTCGTTTCCTCGCCGTTCAGCACGCGAATGCCGAATCCCGAATCGCACAGCCAGGCGCCGCCCCGCACGGCGCCGCCTTCGAGCGACCACGATTCGACGATCGACTCCTTCAGATAGATATCGGCGAAGTTGCCGGACTGCCCGAGCGCGCTGTTCAGCGCGGCGAACAAGTGCGTTTCGTCGATGCCGTATTTATCGAGCAGCCCTGCATAGGCCGTGCGACGCATGTCGTGGAGCGAGGCACAGCGTGGGTTTATAAGAGTTTCGTTCGTGTCCAGCATAGTGTCGTACCGGTGTGTGACAGGAAAAGATGGCTCCGCGCAACGCTAGCGTCAGCTGCCGCCAATTCTCATTTCATCGATCAGCCATGAGCCCGTGCAGTAGTTGCCTCTCGTCACGGTGTCGGCCCCCACGGCGAGCAGGCCGGAAAACATCGCATTCAGATTCGACGCGATCGTGATGCCGGTGACCGGAAAACGGATCTGGCCGTGCTCCACCCAGAACCCCTTCGCGGCACGCGAGAAATCGCCGGTCAGCCGATTCACACCGCCGCCCGCCATTTCGGTGACGAACAAGCCGCGATCGAGCCTTTCCAGCATCGCGTCGATCCCGTCCGCACGGCCGGTTTTCGCGCTGCGCACTTCGAGGTTATGCGGGCCCCAGCCGTTGCCGGTCGGTGCCATGCCGAGGCGCCGGGCCGCATACAAGCCAAGAAAATAGCCGAACAGCACGCCAGCCTCGACAACCGATCGCCGGGACACGGCCACTCCATCTGAGTCGAAGCAACGGCTCGCCATTCCTTTCGGAACAAAAGGATCTTCGTATACCTGAATGTGATCGGAAAAAACGCGAGTGTCGAGACGGTCTGTCAGGTATGAGCCCGTCCGATAAAGCGCATCGCCGGACGCCGCGTTGACGAACTCGCCGAGCAGCGACATCGCGGCCAGCGGCTCGAACAACACGGGGCAATTCTGCGTTTCAACCTGCCTGCCGTCCAGCAGCGCGAGCGCGCGCGTTGCGGCTTGCGTGCCGATCCGTGCGGGCGCGTCCAGATCGGCATAGGCGCGCGCGCCATCGCTCCAGAATCCCATCTGCTTCTCGCCCACGCCTGCCGCGACGGGCATGCACGACACAAAATGCGTGGACCAAGGCACACTGTACCCAAACCCTTCGCTGGTCGCGAGCAGCGACAGCCCTGCCGAAGTCCCGACGCTGGCGCCGTTGGTCGTCACGATGGCAGGGCTCGTGGAAAACGCGGCATCTTCCGCGCGACGGGCGTCGTCGAGCATGTCATCGAGCGACAGATCGAGCGGATGATACAAGTCCAGATCGATGAAGTCCCTTGCGAGCAAGTCTGCCTGAGCAGGGCCGGCGGCGGCATCGACGTCCGTTACCGACGCGATGTCGATGGCCGCCGCTACCGCACCCGCGAGGCCGTCGGGAGACAAATCGGACGAGGTCATGGCACCGCGTCGGCCATTGCGATAGATCACGAGCGAGACCGCCGAAGAGAGTTGAAGGCTCCGTTCGGTCGGCACCCGGTTGCGCACGGTGGCCGTCCGCGATTCGACATGATCGACCTCCACACGGACGCCGTCGGCCCCTGCGCGTCGTGCAAGATCGAGTGCACATTGCGCCGCCGCCTCCAGGTTAGATTTCACGTCGCGCCACTGCGTATCGCCGTCATGCATAGAAATCACTCCGATTATTGGATTGCCGTGTGCCCATGAATCAGCCTTCCCGTCGAGACGCTTTCGCGTCACTGCGGGCGTGAGCACATTGAAAACAGTGTATCGAGCGCGATCGAAATTTTTTAACGAAATAAATCACCGTATCGCGGAATCATGGAATCGTTTTGCGCGCGTACCCCGGTGTCCGGAATGGACGTTCGGCGAGCGCCTTTTCGACGACGATTCATGCGCAACGCTTCGTCAGCCCGATCAAACGATCGCCGATGCTCGTACCGATCTCACCCAGCGCCTGAGTGCCCTCGCCGTAGTGAGATCGAAACCGTGCGATGAGCTCGGGATCCACCTGCGCAACACGCTCGAAGGTCTTGTCGCCTTGCGAAGGCTCTTCGCCGCGCTCCACCGCGCGATTCGACGTTTCTTCCGCGAGCTGCATGAAGCGTCGATCGTCATCGAGCGTCCAGTTGCAGGCCGCGCGCAATAATTCCCAATGCGAGCCGGCAAGGCCGAATACAAAATCGGTGACGATCGCAGAGTCGCCGAGCGGCTGAGCGACCGATTGAAGGAGCCGCGCCGCCAAGGCGCGCGCGGCGCTGTCCGTGGCCGCGTCGGCTTTCGCGAGCGCCTGCTTGATCGCGGCCAGTTCCGAGTCGAGCGGCCCTTCTGCCCGCGCCGGATCATGCTGCGCGGCCAGCCGGTCGCGAACCGATAGCAACGCTGCGTCGTCGCCGATCAACTCGGTCATCTCAGCGCCGGACAGCAGGTGCGTAAGCAGCATTTGCGGCAGCCGCGCGAGATTCGCACCAACCGGAACGACGTCCAGCCAGTGCGCGACGAACTCCGCTCCGTTCAGTTGGGTGCTGCGATAGGTCGAAAGTGATTCGACCACGGCCAGCACGTTGGCCGGAATGCCCAGCATTCTTGCGCAATCGTCCGCGTCCGTGGTGTTGCAGACGAACTGAATGGCACTGCCGATTTCGCCGTCCCACATCGCTTCCGAAGGTGCGGCGCGCTTGCGATCCAGCCACATGCGCAATGCGGCGAGGCGCTCCGCCTTCAGTTGGGCATTGCCGCCGAATGCGTCCGGTTCAACGGCGATTGCCGCCGGCAACGGCGTCACGGAGCCGAGGTGGTTGTCGATAAAGTCGGCCAGTTGCGTGGCGGAGCGATTTCCGACAACACGGCCGAGCTCCCTGCCGCCGCGCAGCAGGATCAGCGTCGGAATCCCTCGAATACCGAATCGTTCGCGAGCATCGGCATTCCCGTCCACGTCGATCTTCACGAACGCCACATTACCCTGAAACTGCTCGCTCAATTTCGACAACGTCGGCGCGAGCGCCTTGCACGGACCGCACCATGGCGCCCAGAAGTCGACCAGTACGGGCAGCGGATTGTTGATCACCTCGGCTTCGATTGTTTCCAGCGTCACTGCTTTCAGATTGCTCATAAATCGACCTTGTCCTATTTCACTTGTTGGCGCGCTGCACATTGTTCAAACGCACGGCGTCGGTTGGGATCGTGGCGCTCAGCACAGCTGCGCTCCCACGGATGTGCTGCTACCGGCGTTTGCGCACTTCGCTTCGTCGGTCGCGTCCTGTCGTGTTTTCTCTGCCGCCGGCGCGGGAAAATCGAGCGTCGTGTCGTGAAGCGACAGCAATTCCTTGCGATGCGCGACGCTGACGACCGTAGCCTGAGGCAGGCGCTCGATCAAAAGACCGTAAAGTTCCTTTTCACTCTGGCTGTCGAGTGCGGACGTGCATTCGTCAAGGAACACCGTGGAAGGTTTGGCGAGCAGCACGCGCGCAAATGCCACCCGCTGTTGCTCGCCGCCGGAAAGCCGTGTGCTCCAGCGGTCCTCGACATGGAGCAAGCGCGCATAGGCGGACAATCCGCACGCGCGTAGCAGCTCCTCGCATTCGCTGTCCGGGTACGCCGAAGCGTCGCGCGGATAGGTAATGGCCGCCTTCAGCGAGCCCGGCGGGATATAGCTGCGTTGCGGTAGAAAGAACGTTCCGGCCGCCGGCCGCACGATCGTGCCTTCGCCATAGGGCCACAAGCCCGCCAGCGCGCGCAGCAATGTGCTTTTCCCGCATCCCGAGCGACCGCGCACGATGCACCGCTGGCCGGCTTCGAGCACGAAGTCGGGCACGCGCGACAGCGTGTCGCCGGACGCGTCGCGCAATACGAGCCCGCTCGCGGCGACTTCTCCGGTACGGCCTTCGTGAAGCGCGATTTCCTCCCGCGGCGCATGCTCGCTCACGTGCAGGAATTCGCGCAGTCGGTTGGCCTCCGCACGCCACGATGTAAATCCTGGATAGGCTTGCGGGAAAAACGCCAGCGACCCCGTGACGGAATGAAATGCGCCGTTCGATTTCATCAGCCCGCCGAGCGTAAGCCCACCCGACATTAGCTGCGGCAGCACCAGCAAGGTCGGGATGACGGAGCTCACCTGACCGACAATATTGGTAAAGAACGAGAGTCGCGTATTCACCCACAGCGTCGCGTAGAGATTCGATACCAAGAAGCGAAACGATGCCTGCAGGCGCCCATGCTCGGTCGCTTGCCCCTGAAAGAACGCGATCTGTTCCGCGAATTCACGCACGCCCACCATGAGCACGCGAAAATCGCCCTCGAGACGATGCTGCCTGGCCGTCAGCGTAATGAGCCTGCGGCCGAGATAATGCGTCGCCGCGAAAATGGCGCTGGTGTAGGCAAATGCGGCGAGCACCAGATAACCGTGCAATGCGTACGTCGATCCGCCGACATGCACCTGCAACGGGCCACCCATGCGCCACAGCACGATGCTGAACGACACGACGCTGACCGGTACCGAAAGAAGCCCGAGTCCCAGAAGCAGCGTGTCGTTGACGAACAGCTTCACGTCCTCCGCGATACGCTGATCGACGTTCTCCAGTTCCCGGTCGCGTTCGATCCGGTAATAGTTGTTGCGCGCGAGCCATTTTTCGGCGAGCCACGTCGTGAGCCACCGGCGCCAGCGGATCTGTACGATCTCCTGCAGCACCACCCCGGTAATCTGCACGGCGGCCCCGGCCATCGCCACCAGCAGGAAACGTACGAGCAGTTCCGGCAGCACCTTGAATCGAGAAGCGCCGATTGCGTCGTAAAACATGCCGGTCCAGTTGTTGTTCCACAGCATCACGTACGTGATGGCCCAGCTCGACCCGATCACGAACATCAGCAACATCAGCGAGAACACGCCTTCGCGCGTACGCCAGTAAGGGAACAGCAGTCGCCACACCGAAGGAAAGTGGCGGCGCGCTTCCGCGTCTTCCGCACGGTCCATTGGAAAAGCGCGATTCGCCGTCATTGATGCGCCTCGGGCGGTTGCATCACGAAGTTGATCTTGTTGAGGCCACCGCCCTGGAGCGCCGCGAGAATGGTCGCGACCTTGCCATACTCGACGTGCTGATCCGCATTGATGTTGACCGCGGGCGGCTCGCTCTTCGCCGCGGCCTCGGCCACACGCGCCTTCAACGCATCCTCGTCGACCGGCTGCTTGTTCCATAGCACGGTCTTGTCGGCCGTGATCGACAGATCGATGTCCTGCGTTCTCGAGACGGCCGGCTGCGCGGCCGCCTGCGGAAGATCGACCTTCACCGCCTTGTTGATGACGGGCAGCGTCACGATGAAGATGATCAGCAACACCAGCATGACGTCGATGAGCGGCGTCATGTTGATGTCGTTCATGACGCCTTCGTCGCCGCCGCCATCGGTAATCATTGACATGGCGAACTCCTTCAGGCGACCAGGTTGGGCGTGGCGCGCTTGCTCGCGACCGGTGCGCCGACCGGCCGGCCAGCGTCGGCGCGGGCCTTCAAGCCGGTGACGAAATACACGTGCAGCTCGTGCGCAAAGCGGTTCAGTCGATGGCTCACGCGCTTGTTGCCGCGGTTCACGTAGTTGAAGCCGAGCACCGCCGGAATGGCGACGAACAACCCGATCGCCGTCATGACGAGCGACTCGCCCACGGGACCGGCAACGCGATCCAGGCTGGCCTGCCCCGACATGCCGATCGCCATGAGTGCGTGATAGATCCCCCAGACGGTGCCGAACAGCCCCACGAATGGCGCAGTGCTGCCGATCGAGCCAAGGACGGCCAAACCGTTCTGCAGACGCGCCACCTCGTCGTCGAATGCGTTGCGCAACCCGCGCGCCACCCATTCGCTCGCGCTCAGGCTACCTTGCATCGACGGTTCGTTGCCCCCATGCTGCTCATTCGCTTCGCGCCCGGCAAGCACCAGCGCGCGATACGGATTGTCGCCGCTCTCGCCCAGCGCCGCGATGCCCTCGTTGATCGACGAGCTGGCCCAGAAACGCGTTTGAGCGCGCTTTCCGAGCGACTCGAGGCGCCGATTGGAAAAACCCTTCATCAGTATGACGAACCATGAGACGACCGACATGCCGATCAGGAAAACGAAGATGAAGCGGGTAACGAAGTCACCCTGTTGCCAGACGTTGGCGATGCCATACTGTTCCATGTGTTGCTCCGATTGGTTCGGGTTCAGTCGTTCAGGTTGAATGCGACAGGTTGGGTAGCTTCGACAGAGCGGGTGATGCCCGAGGTCTCGTACGGATGACAGCGCCCGGCACGGATCGCCGCGACGGCAGCCGCGTCGAGTAGCGGTGAACCGCTGCTCTGCGCCACGCGTGCGGACGTCACCGCGCCGTCGGTGCCGATGCTCAGATGCACGACCACGGTGCCCTCCTGTTGCAGCCGCCGCGCTTTCGCCGGATAGTCGGGTCGCGGCATCTGGCATCCCAACTGCTTCAGCTCACCCGCGCTGATTTGCCTCGGTGCGTCCAGCAGGTTCGGCCCGGGCGCGGGTAGCGCGGCAGGTTGTGGCGGCGCCGCTTCAAGTGCGGGATGCGGCATGGGCGCCGGCGCGGCCGGTTTCGCTTCTGCGGGTTTCAGCGGCTCCTGGGGCGCCGCATCCACTGCGCGAGGGCTCGGTGCGCGCGACGACACCACGCGCGTCGTTTCCGGCTTCGCTGGCGCCACGCGTTTTGGCGGGTCGGTGCGCGGCTTGGGCGGCTCCGGCTGTGTTGGCGCGGGCCGTGGTGCCGGCGCGGCAACCAGTTGCACCTGCACCGTGCCGCCCGCGGGACGCCCCGCCTCGAGCCTGAGCGTCACCGCACTTTGGTGGACCGCAACATACAGCCCCAGCGCATGTGCGAGCAGCACACCGGCGGCACACGCGATGCGGCGTGTGCGCGCATAGGGTGGCTGGTCCGGGTTCTCGCGCACGGCGATGTCGGCCCAGGGGCGTGCAGGCAAGGAATCAGAAGTCATAGGTTCCGGTCAGCAGGATGGTTCTCCTCGGTCCCATCGGGATGAACGAGGATGCCGAGCTACTGTTGTAGAGATTCCGGTTGAACACGTTCTTCACCGACAGATTCAACCCGTATCCCTTCTTCCGATAGAACACGCCGAAATCGGTTTGCAGCTGGCTCGGCAGGCGGTAGCTGTTGTCGGTGCCGACATACTGGTCGCCGCTGAAGAAGAGGCCGAGCCCCACGCCCACGCCCTGAAGCTCGGGCGTCTGGAAGTTGTAGGTCGTCCATAGGCTCGCGGTGTTCTTCGGCAGATTGACGACCGTGGTGACGCCCGAAGGCTGATGAAAGTTGTTGTAGGTATAGGACGCCATCACGTTCAAGCCGCGATACAGCTGCCCCTGCACCTCGACCTCGAAGCCACGGCTCACCGCCCCGCCAGCCGGCAGGTAATAACCCCGATGAAGCGGGTCGGCCACGTTGTAGTTGCTGTACGAGATGCGATAGGCGGCAGTGGTGATCGACAGCTTGTCGTCGAGGAAATTGAATTTCGCGCCCACTTCGACCTGCTCGCTACGCTGCGGCGCCAACAGACCACCGCCGAATTGCATGGCGGTCGCGGGCTGGTAACCGCGGTTATAGTTCGCGTAAGCCGCGACGTCCGACGTCAGGTGATAGAGGATGCCGAAGCTTGGGCTATACGCCGACTGCACGGTTCCGGGATCTCCGGTCTCGACGAACGTATCGCGCCGTACCGATGCCAGCAGATTCAGGTTCTCGTACGCCATCTGCTCCTGCGCGTAGTACGAGTTCTGTTTGTAGCCAAGGCCGTACGAAGGAATGTAGGCGCCGGTGTTCAACGCAGGAAATGGCGCGGCCGGATTGAATACGTTGGCCGTCAGCATCTGGCCGGAATTGTCCGCATCGGCCTGGTTGTAGTGGGTGGTCGAATAATCCCAGCCCACGATGATCGTGTTGCGCATCTTGCCGAAGTTGAACTTCGTGCGCACATAATTCGACAGACTCCATGAATAGTAGTACTGGAGTGCGTTGTTGGCCATAAACAGCGAAGTCCCATCCGGCGCGATTGCCGTCAGCGGTGCCCAACCCTGCAAAACCTGGCGAGATTTGTTGTAGGACTCCTTACTCACGAACGTGACGTGATCACCGATCTTTTGTTCGAGGTTGAGAAAGACGTTGTCGGACTGGACTCCGAAGTGATCACCGGGATTGCCAAGCGGATGATCGAAATACTTGCGATAGATATCTCCGCCCTTATAGCCCATCGTGAATTGCGGAAACGGCGCGCGGGCTGCGGTACGTTCATAGCCCACCGTGATATCGGTGCTTCGATCCTTCCATTCGATCGTCGGCGCGATGTACAGGTCGCCCTTGCCGTCATAGCCCATCGAGCTTTCGCCTGCGCGATCTCCGGAGACGATGAAGCGGTAGCGTAGCTTCTGATCGCTTGTCAGTGCCCCCGTCGAATCGAACGCGAGCTGCACGTCACCATACGACCCATACCCAACCTGGATCTCATGAAACGGTTCGGCTTGCGGCGTTTTCTTCACGAGGTTGATGACGCCTCCCGGCGGATTATTGCCGTTGACGATGGCCGAAGGGCCTTTGAGCACTTCCACGCTCGCCAGTGCGATCGTCGGTGTGAGCGTCGCGAACGACGCTTGCGCGGGCGCCCCGTCGGTCGTGATACCGGTGCTGCCGAAGCCGCCACCGCTGAACCCGCGCACTGAATAGGAAGGCGTTCCGAACGGGCCTTGCTGCATCACCACGCCCGAAACGTTGCGCAGAATATCGCTGAGATCCTGCGCATTCTGGCTCTGGATCACGGCAGCGTTGACCACCGAAACCGACTTCGGCGTATCCGCCAGAGGAACGTCCGAGCGTGTGAGCGTGCTCGAGGTTTCCGCCACGTACCCGGTGCCGCCTGAATCGCGCGTCGCCGCGACGCTGATGAGCGGAAGCGTAGTATCGACGGGCCCCGCGGAGGCCGCTGCTGCCGACGCCGCCACGGGCGCAGCCGGAGCCGGCTTCGCAACCGCCCTCTGAATGGTCAGGCCACCGCTTCCCGTAGCGACGAGGTCGAGGCCGGTGCCACGGAGCGCTTGTCGAATCGCGGCCTCGGCGGTGTAGATGCCCTCCACGGGCGACGATTTCAACGATTGCACGAGGCCCGCGTCGTAGCTCAACCTCACGTTGGCCGCCTGTGCGATTTCGACCAGCGTGCGGTCCAACGGACCGCTTGCGAGATGCCATGACTGCTGTGCAGTCTGTTGTGCATGCGCCGAAGCCGCCATGAAAACCTGTGCAACGGCGACCGCGATGGCGACCCCTGATGCCTGGCTCGAGATGGCCCGGCGAGTTCTGATGTTGAGCTTCACGTTTGAATCGATCCCTTGTCGAATGTATTGGCTCTTCGTCCGTTCTATCAGTATTCCTACGCGTGATCGCGCGTCTTCATCGTGTCGCAAAGTGCCGTCATACTTCAAATCGGGCTCTTATCCGCCTCTTGCCCGAACGCGTCATCGATGAAACAAGTCTATCGTCCGGGCGTGGAATGTTTTTTTGAAACAATTCGCTTGCGCGGCCCGTTTTGGAATTCCATTCCGCGGTTCCGGCCGCGCCGGTGAAATTCCGTCCCTCTCCGTCCCCTTCGGGACACCGCTTGTCCGGTGCAGTCACAACATGTAATCGAGCGGCAGCACGGTGGTCTGCTTGATGGTTTCCATCGAGAAGCTGGAGCTGACATCGAAGATGTCGACCGCGCCGATCAGGCGCCTGTATACGCTGTCGTACGCGTCGATATGCGGCACCACCACCTTGAGCATGTAGTCGATGTGCCCGCTCATGCGATGGACTTCCACCACTTCGGGTATCGTCGCCACGACTTCACAGAAACGCCGCAACCACGCGGCGGTATGTTCCGCGGTCTT
>Ga0209759_1001171_pt1 | contig 16557 bp, 16 predicted proteins | sample AraplaCL_Col_mMS_FD_184261 | JGI IMG/M metagenome (GOLD analysis project Ga0209759, IMG submission 184261) | Arabidopsis root microbial communities from the University of North Carolina, USA - plate scrape CL_Col_mMS (SPAdes) (version 2) | ecosystem: Host-associated > Plants > Roots >...
CGTCCATCGTGCCCTGCCCCTATTGCGACGGCTTTGAAGTCGCCGGCCAGCATTGGGGCCTCGTCTGGTCCAGCCCGCAGTCGTACCAGTCTGCCAAGTTGTTCCGCGATTGGACTGACAAGTTGACTGTCTTCGCCGATGGGCATGACATTGCGCCCGATATCCAGACCGATCTGGCGCGCCGCAACATACCTCTCGTCGATGGCCGGATCATCGAGGTCGCCCATCAGAAAGGCCATGTCACCACCGTCAATCTCGATACCGGTCGCAACGTGGCGGTCGACGTCCTGTTCGCCAATCCGCGCAACAAGCCGTCGGCAAGCCTGCATGAATCACTGGGCCTCGCCACGGTGGATACGCCCACCGGCATCGTTCTCAAGGTTGACGAGCGCCGCCAAACCAGCATGCCCGGCATCTACGCCGCTGGCGACCTCGCCACGCCCTTCTTGCCATCGGTTACCCAGGCATCCTCGCAGGGCGCGATGGCGGGCATCTTCGCCCAGCAGTCGATGGTGGTTTGAGAGCACAGATTCCCTTCTCTTGTTGCGTCGCCGCCTTCGAAAAGGTTGGCGTAGATCGACGCGGTGAAGGGTGGATCGTCGAGTCAAGGAGATGACATGGCAAAGCAACGTGCGGATCAGGTGGGTGACTGGAATGGTCAAAGCGGGGAGCGCTGGGTCGCCAACCAGGCCCGGCTCGACGCTCTGGTGGCGGTGTTCGGCCAGGCCGCGATAGAAGCCGCCGCGCCCGCGACGGGCGAGCGCGTGCTAGACATCGGCTGCGGCGCGGGCGCGTCGACTCTGGCTCTGGCAGTCCGCGTCGGCGCGGGGGGCCAAGTGCTGGGCGTGGACATATCCGAACCGCTGATCGACCGAGCGCGCGCGCTTGCGCGACACGATACGCCGACCCTGTTTCAGGTGGCCGACGCCAGCAGCGCAGAGCTGCCCGAGGGCGCGTTCGATATCCTGTTCTCGCGTTTCGGCGTGATGTTCTTCGACGATCCGACAGCGGCGTTCACCCATATGCGACGCGCGCTCCGGCCGGGCGGCCGGGTCGCCTTCGTCTGCTGGCGCGGTACGGATGAGAACGATTGGATGCGCCTGCCGGTGGGCGCGCTCAAGGGCATCCTCCCGCCGAGTGCGCTGCCCGATCCCGAAGCGCCCGGCCCGTTTTCGTTCGGCGACCGGGAGCGCGTAGCGCGCATCCTGACGACGGCCGGCTTTACCGATATCGCTATCTCGCCCTTCGACGCGGCCGTCCCATTCGCCGAGGGCGAAACGCGGGACGCTGCGATCGACGACGCAGTGAAGATGACGCTTGAGGTCGGTCCGCTGTCGCGTGCGCTCGCTGAGCAGCCCGACGACATCCGCGCCCGCGCCTCGGCCGCGGTTCGTGCCGCCTTCGCGGGCCTCCCCGGCGACCGGTCGGTGATGATCAAAGGCGCGGCGTGGATCGTCATGGCACGCAATCCGGCAAGCTGACAGGTTACGTCGACCAATGTGTCAGAACCGGCAACTCCTCGTGTCTCGGGGAGGGTCTACCTTGAGCGCCGAACGGCCGGAACGCGGCGCTGATTGGCCATTGAGGGCGAAAAGAGCAGTGGCTCTTGATGGCCGAGAGCCGTCGGATACAGTCGGCCTGGGAGTCCCCCAAACGCTGCCTTTCCACCATCGGTGACAAAGAGCGTCCGATTTGAATTTTGCGTCGCAACAGGCTGCACTGTACGTTGGGAATCGATCTAGAAATCAGGAGCTTACCCCCGGAACTCGAGGTCCACTACGCGAGTAGACAAATTTGATGTGGACGTAGGCAAGTTGACGACATTGTTTTGGTGGGACTGCCAGAAAAGTCGTCAACTCGCGGGCCGGAAGCCTTGATCCACGAGGATTCTGGAGTGACGGAAATATTTTGCTCTACGACACCGGGCGCTCGACGTGGCCACCGCGGTGGCCGAGTACCAGCAGCTGTCGCCGCTACTGCCGCCTGGCACGCTCGTGAGCTATCGCGTGACGGCCGCGCCCGTGGTTGACTTCACGGCGGGCTATCGCGGCGACCACTGGTCGCCATCGTGGGAGTCGTTCTTCTGCGACTGGCGCCGGGACTGGTTCAACGCGCGGATCGAGCCGCCGAGCTGGGTGCTGGGCGATGAGGTGATCGCCGCCGGAGCCAAGGGCATCCTGTTCTCGTCAACGCAGGCGGCCGGCGGCACGAACCTGGTCCTGTTCGTCGACCAACTGGACGCCGCCGATCGCCTGGAGGTCATCGATCCTGCGGGCGCCTTGCCGCGCGATCAGGCCTCGTGGGGCGAGTCACCGGCCTGACCGGCCGGCCGCGATCCCGGCGCCTGGCATTCCGGACCGCGGCGTGGCGCCACCTGAAGTCAACCGGCCGACGTCTGTCGCGTTATGGAGGGGGACGACGACGATTCGTCGTACCTTTTCTTTCCGGAGACATCGCATGAAGAAGCTCACCGTCGCGCTGATTGCAACGATGTTCGCTACTGCTGCGCTCGCCCAGACGGCCACGCCGGCTGCGACCACCCCGTCGCATGCGGGGGCCGCCAATTCCGCATTGGCGCAGCCCGCCGGGGCCGCCGCGCCAGGCAGCAAGACCCGCAGCACGACGCACCGGGTCAACCACACCACACGCAGTACGACGCACCGGCTGGCCCCCGGCGGCAAAGTGCGCAAGGTCAGCGACAAGCGCAGTCGTATCGGTCACCGCATGACGGCATCGGCCGGTACCGCGCAGTAAAGCGCGCCGAACGACGCTGAATCGGATCTCGCCCGGCTGCGGCCGGTTTTTTTGGGCGCGCCGTCAATGCCGCTAATTCTTATTAGCGGCATTACATTTTTGACGACAGTCGAGCCGAACTTCAATGCATCACTTCTCCTGGGTGTTGGGGGGCGGGGGCATATGGATGTCGCCCAAACCCAGCCCCAGAAGGAAGATGTATCCGAGGATGTGCTGAAATCCGGCCTGCATAAAGAAGTCCGTAATGTTGCCTACAACCGTCCCGTCAAGCTTGATTTGCTGGGAGCCGTAGTTCCCCCACTGTCTGTAATTCAGGGGGGTTGCCGTAACAATTATCGCGTCGATAAGTTCCTTGATGACGTCCGAGGGCGGGGCTACCGAACCATATATCGTTTTCACGGCACCGATGGTGTCTGCGTTCCATGCCATCGGCACGATGTCGCACGTATTCCACACGCGTATCGCGTTGGCTTTCATTTGCTCGTCGAAGTAACCGGCAAACATATCGTTAGCCGCCGAGAAGTTGTCTGAGTGCCATGGCATCCAGTTGGCCAAGGAGACGGTCCGAAAGCTGATGACGGATGCAGGTTTGTGGGTGCCACGCCGACAGCGGCCGCCGAAGGTCTATCAGCCGCGGGCCCGGCGCGCGTGCCTGGGTGAATTGATCCAGATCGACGGCAGTGACCATCGATGGTTCGAGGATCGGGCGCCGGCCTGCACGTTGCTGGTGTACGTCGACGATGCGACGAGTCGGCTGATGATGCTGCACTTCACGCAGACCGAATCGACCTTCAGCTACTTCGCGGCAACGCGAGCGTATATCGAGTGCCACGGCAAGCCGGGGGCGTTCTATAGCGACAAGTACAGCGTGTTCCGCAACGTAACGCCAGGCAAGACTGGTAATCGGGTGACGCACTTCGGCCGCGCGATGTACGAGCTGAACATCGACACGTTTTGCGCAAACAGCAGTCCGGCCAAGGGGCGAGTCGAGCGAGCACATCTGACGTTGCAGGATCGCTTGGTCAAGGAGATGCGACTGCGCGGGATCAACACGGTGGCCGACGCCAACGCTTACGCACCCTCCTTCATGGCCGCTTACAACGCACGTTTTGCGAAGCCGCCGAAGGGCGACTTCAATGCGCACCGACCGCTGCGCGCCGATGAGAATCTTGACTTGGTGCTGACGTGGCGCGAGCCGCGGAAAGTCACGAAGTCGCTTACGGTGCAGTACGACCGAGTGATGTATTTGCTGGACGATACACCGGGGAATCGGCAGCTGATTGATCGAACGATCGAGGTTTGGGAGTACCCGGATGGGTGCATCGAATTGCGAACAGAGGGGCGCGTGTTGCCCTGCAGGCAGTACGACCGGCTGGCCGAGATTGATCAAGCCGCCGTTATCGAACACAAGCGTCTGAGTCACGTACTCCTGGTTGCGCAGGCGATCCAGGCGCAACGCGATAACAGCAGGATCGGTAAGGCACCGTCCCGCACACATCGAGGCGACTCGACCAAGACGAATCGCAACACCACTCAGCCGAACAAAAAGAAGCAGCGTGAGTTCACGCAGGCCGATGTCGAGAAAGTGATCGTGGATCTCGCCGAACGCAGACAGCCGCAACAGCCCGCGCGCAAACCTAGCCGTCGGTCTGCAAGGGGCAATGACGCAAGCGTAAGCACCCTGCCCGTTCAGGATCCGCTCTTCGACACGGCGTGATCTGCAGCCCCCATGAGAAACAAATCCTGAACCCCTGAAAACACGACATTTCTATTTAGCTGGCGCCACGACATCTTGAAATGGCTACGACATTGATTGTGGCGGCTAAGTTGTAATGTCCGCTTCTGGCTAAGTTCAAATGTCCGCTTTTCGACCCATCGTAAGCTGACCGGCTGCCGGTTGTCCGGCGCCGCGAGCTTCGATGACTGCGACAGAACGGATCACGACGACAGTGGGCGAACCTAAAGTTGCTACCTTTTCGGCCCGACGCCTCACGTTTCCCAATTTTGGTGCGGAAAAACGTCAAGTTGCGTGTTTTGCTTCCACAACTGATGCGCAGCCCCAGAGATAGTATTTTTCCGTACACTTTGAGCACGCGCCTGGAGCTCTCCCTGCGTTTGCTTGGTGGAGAACTACAGGATGCCTTTGCACCTCTTCGTGGATACTAAGTTCACGGATTTTCTAGACTGTGATCTCATCAGCATCGCGGAGGTGATGGAGTTGATCGAGGCAACGCAATTTTACGGGCGAAGCCGTGGCATCAGCGATCTTACGCTGCTTGCGTCCACTCTGATGCCCCCCGGCGCGTCGATCTGGACCCTGGACAGACGGCTTTCGCAGCTCGCTGGTGAGCTCGGCGTCGCGTACATTCATGACATTCACTAGGCGCGCCGCACGGCACTTTGGTCCGAACCAGCACCATCGCTGCGCAATCCCTGTAAGCGAGTCGCCGTTCGGCCGCAACCGGCAACGCTGGCTTGCGAGCCAGGCGTATCAGTCGCGCGCTTGACGATGGAACAGGGTCATCTTCAACGACGACAGGAAGATGGGAGCTGCGGGTTGCTCGAGGTCCCGGTTTCGTCGCACACAAACGGATTCACGAGACAAGAGGTAGCCGCGGCGCCATTCCCCTTGCCTGTCAACCGTCGCCGATCCGGAACACCTACCCTGAACGCCGGCCGAGCAGCACGGCGACATTGCGCTCGGCCAGCGCGGCGATCGTGCGCGACGGATTCAGCCCGAGCGCACGCGGGATCGTCGCACCATCCATCACGTAGAGCCCGTCGTAACCGAATACCTTTCCGTCCGCGTTCACGACGCCACCCTCGCGCGTGAGTCCCATGTTGCAACCACCGAGCGGATGCGGGGTGATCAGCCGGTGGAAGTCGCTCCATGTCGGCGGGACGAAGGGTTCGCCGCCCGTGGCAATCGACAGGCGGCGGTGCGCATCGACCATCGCATTGACGACAGCCAGGGATCGCGCGTACGACCAGTCGAGCCGCAATATGCGATGCCATGGCGCAAACCAGCGGCGGCCGAGACGCATGTGCCCGTCCCCGGGATCGATCGCCTGGCCGAACCAGGGCATCATGTTCTCGACCGGGTCATCGCAATCGAAATGGCGCGCGAAGGCGCGCCAGAACGCGTGCATCATCCCACCGTGCGAGCGCTGCAGGTGGCGGCGCACGAAATCATGCGCAAGATTGGGCACGCCGCCGTCCTCCACGAACAGAGGCTGACCATTGTCGTCAGCCCCGTCGAGAAGGTCGATCGCAGCGGAGATGGTGACGCCATGCGACGGAGAGATCTTCCGGTGACTGTAGAAGGCCGGCGTGACGAAGTCGCCGTTGAAGGCCCAGCCCCAGCCGAGCCTCGGCGATAGATTCGGCAGCGTGCGATGTTCGTCGCGACACCGGAGCAGCAACTCGGTACTGCCGATCGATCCGGCGCTGACGATCACCCTGGCCGCCGTGGCCGTTCCGGGCATGACACTACCGGCGGCGGTATCGATGACGTCGAAATGCACGCGCCATCCCGCGCCGAGCGGCTCGAGCTTTTGCACGACGTGCAGCGGAAGGATTTTTGCGCCATGGCGCTCGGCCACGGCCAGATAGTTGAGGTCGAGCGTGTTCTTCGCCGACACCTGGCATCCGATGTCGCAATTGCCGCAATGCACGCACGTGCCTTGCGATACTCCATGCACGTTGACGTGCCTGACAGAATGCCGGTCGTCGCGCGCGCCGGGCAAGGACGGATCGTAGGTCGGCGAGAACGACACGGCGAGCGGCAACTTGCGATACCGATCGCCCCAGCCGCAGGCGTCGGCAGCGTCGCGCAACAAGCGGGTGCGCTCGCTGATCTGGTTGTCGGGCACCTCCTGGACCGACAGCATCCAGCCCACGCGCTGGTAGTATGGCTTGAGCGCCTCGTACGTGATCTCGGGCGGCCAGCCCCGATCGAAGGCGTCGGGCCTGGCCTCGACCGAGACGTTGGCGTAGATCAGCGACCCGCCGCCCACGCCCGCGGCAGCCACCACCGACATGCGGGAAAAAACCCGCAGGTCGGCCCAGCCATGGAATCGTTGCGGGTTCTGCTGGTCCCAAAGCCACGGGTCGGTCTCGTCGCGCGGATACGTCTTCGGGGTCCAGCGGCGACCACGCTCCAGCACCAGCACCCTCCATCCCGCCTCCGCAAGGCGGCAGGCCGCCACCGCTCCGCCGAAGCCGCTCCCGACAACGATGACATCGTATTCAATCGCGCTCATGACGACGATCTCCTGACGTAGGTGCGTCACAGTTCCGATGCGAAAAACCTGACGAATCCTCCACGCTCCGAAGGCATCACGATCCCGAACGGGGCTGGCCCGTCAGACCGCTTTCGTGTTGGCTGAAGTGAAACAGCTGCCCGGGAAATCGTTTGGACAAACCCGACACCGCCTTTCCCCGGTCGTGCTCGACAGGTCCGGCGAAACATCGTCATCCAGATTAAATTGCCTTTGTTTTCATTAGGTTGAGCACTCATCAAGCACGCACGAGTCGAGCTGGTACGTTCTGTGCGTTTGTAGCTGCGAGCGCAACGCAAACGTGCTCTCTTCCAAACCGCAGCAAACCCAAGGAGATTTACCATGTCCGCACTGATGATCAACGACCTGTCCCGCGCCCACGAACTCAGCCGCAAGGAAATGGCGGCCGTCAGCGGTGGTAGCGTGTTCCAGAACCTCGGAATCAACAACATCGCCACGGGCAGCGGATTCTCGTTCGCCAGCCCCAATACCATCACGGCCCCGGTGACCCAGGTCGATGCATCGACCCACCTGGATCTCACCAGCGTGACCAACTCGATCAACAACCTTGGCGGTCTGGTGGTCGCGAAGATGGGCCTGTAAGTTTCGCCCGCCTTCCTCGCAGTGGCAGCCGTATCCGATAGCGTCGCACCGAAGCGCTCCAGTCCGCCGCGGGGTCGTCCTCGCGGCGTTCAAAAGCCCGCCAGCCGTGTCCGTTGGCGGGCTTCCCTGCATGATAAAAATGCAGCCGGCATGAACAGGCAGATTGGCTGACGCCCCGTCAGCCGCGCCGCCCTCTCCCATCCGCGGCCGGGCTGATCCCGACGCGCTTTCGGCTTCCCTTCCCTGCACACAGTTTCGCTCCACCTCGTCGAGGTTGATGACACCGCGGTGCCAGTCAAGGAACTGCGTCGTCGCATCGATGCGCCGTTGGCCATCGGCGCGATATTCCCGATGCGTCCGGCCACTCTGCAGATACGCAGAGAATTCAGTTATGCGAAACACATGATTTCCGATCCTGGCGTCGATTCCGCTTGCGGCCGCCCGTCGGCGCATCGTCGTATCGGCGTTCGCCGGCGGCAAGCGCGTGTCGCTCAACTGCCGGCCACCGCGCACGATCGCGCACGCGTGGGCCGCCTTTTCGCGCCGACGCGTCCACCCCGCTTCCGCACATGGATGCCCGCGACGCGAATCGCGAGCGCAACACCTCGCTTCATGTTGGTCGAGACAGGACAGCCGCCACGGAAATCGTTTGGAAGAATCCGACATCGTCGTGCTTCGATCGTGCTCGGCGGTCCCGGCGAAACGTCGGATGCCAGATGGAATCGCTTTTGTTTTCATGAGGTTAAGCGCTCCTCATGCGCGCATGATTCGACGCTGGCACGCCCCGTGCATTTGTAGCTGCGAGCGCAACGAAACGTGCTCTCTTCCAAACCGCAGCAAACCCAAGGAGATTTACCATGTCCGCACTGATGATCAACGACCTGTCCCGCGCCCACGAACTCAGCCGCAAGGAAATGGCGGCCGTCAGCGGTGGTAGCGTGTTCCAGAACGCCGGTATCAACAACATCGCTACCGGCAGTGGCTTCTCGTTCGCCAGCCCGAATACCATCACGGCTCCGGTGACCCAGGTCGATGCATCGACCCACCAGGATCTCACCAGCGTGACCAACTCGATCAACAACCTTGGCGGTCTGGTGGTCGCGAAGATGGGCCTGTAAGTGTCGCCATGCGGCCTCGCAGTGGTCGCCGTATTCGCTAGCGTGGTACCGAACGACAGAAGTCCTCCAGTCCGCCGCGGGTTTGTCCCGCGGCGTTTCAAGCCCGCCAGGTTCCGTCTCCTGGCGGGCTTCTTTGATCGGGATGAGCGAAACCGCGACGGCAATCGCGCCCGCGCGCAGGCCGGAAGCGATGGCAAAACGCAAGCCGTCGCCTGTCGCGGGGTCGAGATAGCCCGCCGCATCGCCGCACACGATATAGCCCGGTCCCTCAGCCTGTCGCACGCGATGCCAGCGCCTGCACTCGCGCCACCCCGGTCCGCAAAGCGTGAACCTCATCGACAAGCATCAACAACCTCCGGTGGGTGGTGCATGCAAAGCGATCGGCACGATGCGCTTCGCGTCCCGGAAACCACGGACGTCCCTCGGGCTAGAGCAGGCCGCGTCTTCAGCGCTTGTTTCAAACGAACATCACTTTCTGGTTCTCGGTTGCGGATATCAGTGACTAATATAGGTGATTGCAGCAGCAATGAAATGTCGGATTGTGTTTGAAACATTGAATTGTCGAGGCACGTGGGCGTGGTTCGCCGAATGCGCCGTGACTCGACCAACACATGTCGGCGGCCACATCATGTTGAAGCGCAGAACCTTCCTGTTGGGCGGTGCGGGAGCAGCGGGCATGCTGGTGGTCGGTTGGGCATGGTGGCGCCCCGACGACCGGCTGGAAATACCCGCGCAGCTGGAGACGTCACGCGTCGATGTGCCGCTGAACGGCTGGGTGATGATCAGTTTGTCTAACGACGTGACGATCGTCATGAGCAAATCCGAAATGGGCCAGGGGATACATACCGGCTCGGCCATGTTGCTGGCGGAAGAGCTCGATGCGGACTGGACCCGGGTCCGCATCGTCATGTCTCCGCTCGACACGATCTACAAGGACCGTGAATCCCTCGCCGAGGGCCTGCCATTTCGCCCCGACGACGACAGCCTGATCGCTCGCGGCGCGGCGGCATTGGCGCGCCATGGCGCACGCTACCTGGGGTCAATGGTCACCGGAGGATCGACGAGCATGATCGATCTGTGGGGGCCCATGCGCGAGGCGGGCGCCACGGCCCGCGTCATGTTGTGCAGCGCCGCGGCGAAGCTTTGGCAGGTGCCCGTCGCGGAATGCGAGACGAAAGCCGGCGTGGTCCTGCATCGGTCGGGACGCTCTGCGACGTACGGTGAACTTGTCGAGCTCGCGCGGGACGTGCCGCGCCCGCCACATGTCGCCCTGAAGGACCCAAAGGCGTTCACGCTGGTCGGGAAACGGCTGGGCCGCATCGAGGCGCACGCGAAGCTCGATGGCAGCGCGCGCTATGGCATCGATGTGCTTCCGGACAAGCTCCTGTATGCGAGTGTCACGATGTGCCCGACACTCGGCGGAAATGCACTGGATTTCGACAAGTCCGGGGTCGCCAGCCTGAAAGGCGTGACCGGCATCTTCAGGATCGAGCCATCCAAAGGTGGAACGGGAGGCGTTGCCGTCATTGCCGACAATCCCTTCATCGCGATGCGGACGTTGTGCCAGTTGTCGGTCACATGGGATCACGGGCCGGCTGCCGGCGTGAATAGCGTGGATGTCCGCACGGCATTGACTCACGCCCTCGACGACGACGAGGGCCGCCACGTGTTCTACGCCATCGGCGACGCCGATGCGGCGCTGGGCCGCGCGAATCCGTTCGTCGCGCAGTACGAAGTGCCCTACCTGGCTCACGGGCCGCTGGAACCGATGAATTGCACGGTGCGTGTCGACGACGACGCGGCAACGATCTGGTGCGGCACGCAGGTCCCGATGGTGGCACGCAAGGCGGTCGCCGCGCTGCTGGGCCTGGACGAAGACAAGGTGGTCGTGAATCAGCAATTGATCGGCGGGGCATTCGGCCGGCGGCTCGAGGTCGACTTCATCACGCAGGCGGCCGCCATCGCGCTCCATGCGAAGGGGCGGCCGGTACAGACGATCTGGTCGCGCCCGCAGGATATGACGCACGACTTCTACCGCCCGGCTTGTGTGGCGAGATACAGCGGCGCCATCGATGCGAGCGGCAGGCTGGTCGCCTGGAAGGGCATGTCGGCGAGCCAGTCGATCAGCGCGCAGGCGATGCCTCGCACTTTCGGCATGCCGAGCCTCGCCGCGAAACGGTTGCCCGACGCCACCACGGCGGAAGGCGCGTTCGACCTGCCCTACGAATGCGACAACATGCTCGTCCAGCACACTACGGTGACGCTCCCGGTTCCGGTTGGCTACTGGCGCTCCGTCGGGCACTCGCATCAGGCATTCTTCGTCGAGAGCTTTATCGACGAGATGGCCGCGCTGGCACGGAAAGACCCGATCCAGTTTCGCCTCGACCTGCTCAAGCAGCCGGCGCACCAGCGCCATGCGGCCGTGTTGCGGGCGCTCGTCGCGCTGTCCGGCTGGCGTTCGCCGCTGGCATGGCGTGACAAGACCGGCGCGCGGTGCGCACGCGGCGTGGCGATGCATGAGTCGTTCGGCAGCGTGGTCGCGCAAGTCGCCGAAGTCCGGCAGGAAGGTGACGGCTTTCGCGTGACGCGCGTGGTCTGCGTGATCGACTGCGGGCTGGCCGTGAATCCGAATCTCGTCGAGCAGCAGATGGAAAGCGGGATCATCTTCGGATTGTCGGCCGCGCTCGAGCAGGCGATCACGATCGAGAACGGGCAAGTCGCACAGCGTTATTTCGACAGCTATCCGCTCGTCAACATGGAGACGTGTCCCGAGATCGTCACGCAAGTCGTGGCAGGCGGGACCGAGCCGCACGGCGTCGGCGAAGCGGGCACGCCGCCGATCGCGGCGGCCGTGGCGAATGCGCTGTATTCGCTCACGGGCGTGCGCCATCGCACGCTGCCGTTCGTCAAGCCGAGCCCACCCGACCAAGGAGACGACCGATGGTGTCAGTCCGTATCAACGGGGAAACCGCTCATGTCGATTCCGAGCCCGCCACCCCGCTGCTCTGGGTGATTCGCTGCGAACACAAGCTGACCGGCACGAAGTTCGGCTGTGGCGTCGGGGTCTGCGGTGCATGCACGGTGCTCTTGAACGATCAGGCCGTGCCCGCCTGCCAACTCCCGGTCGGGACGCTGAACGGCGCGCGCATCACGACCGTCGAAGGGCTGGACAGCGTGGAAGCGCGCGCACTGAAGAACGCGTGGATTGCCGTCGACGTCGTGCAATGCGGCTATTGCCAGAGCGCACAGCTGATCGCCGCCACAGCCCTGCTCATGCGATGCCCTCGCCCCGACGACAATCAGATCAACGAGGCCATGAAGAACATCGCATGCCGGTGCGGCACGTTTCCGCGCATCCGCAAGGCCATTCACAAGGCGGCGGAATCGCTAGGCCGCTGATACGCGCGAGCCCGGTCGCTCAGCTGCCGTTGGCATGCGTCGTGATCTGGACGAAATCGGCGGCAATGCGCCCCTCGCCATATTTGGCCTCGAACAGCTTCAATTGCCGCTCGATCGCCGCGAGATAGGCGGCACGCGGCTCGGATGGCGGGCGCATCCCGTCGAACAGCGGCGCGGGCGTGACGAGGAGCACGATCATCTCGGTCCCGAAAGGCTTGCCGATCACCCACTCGCCCATGCTGCCGATCGTCGCGGCGTAATTCGGCGGCGCCTGGTTGTCGCGTTCGCGGTTGCTTGGCACGAGATGCACGACGCTCCCGTTCAGCACGTAGTAATCGACGTTCACATACGAGTCGTAACCGGGTGTCGTGATGTCGATGACCAGCGGGTTGCCTTCCGCGAGATGCGCATCAGGCGCGCGCGTGCGGATCGACGCGGCGTGTGACGCGGCCCAATTCGATCGCCAGTACGGGGCAAGCGCGCTCACGATCTCGCAATTGTGGGCATCGACCGGGCGCACGTCGAGATTGGCCGTCTGCCCGCCCGCCATGCCGCTGAGCGCGGTTCGCACGCGTCCGATACCGACACCGGCTTCCGTGTAACCGCGCACCTGCAGCACGTGATCCTGCACCGACGCGTCCAGCGCCGAACACGGGATGCGCGACAGCGCAGCCGTCACCGAGGCCAGCGAGATCGACGGTGGGGGTGCCGGCGGCGGCACGCTGGCGGCAGCGGGCACGGCGTTCGCGGCGGCCGCGGGCGCGCTGCCGGCCGCGGCGCCTGCCGTCGCACCACCTCCGCCACCGGCAGACGCGTGCACGACCGTGTCCGCGGCGGGGCGCTTTTCGCCGCTGCGCGAAAGCGCCTCGTAGCCGTACCAGAGCACGGCGATCGCCGCCACCGTGCAAGCGCCCACGGTCACCCCTGTTCGTACGCCCGACGCCCGCGTCGGGCGACTGAACACGCCCATGCCCTCCAGGAAAAGATTGACGCTGGGCGTGCGCGTCGCGCGGTCGAACGACAACGCGGCGCTCAAGGTTCGCCATTGCGTGCGATCCAGACCGGGATGGCGCTCGGGCCGCAAGTGGTCGTGACGCGCCTGGGTGGCCGACAGCCGGTTGAACGGATGGCGTCCGGTCAGCAATTCGTAGGTGACACAGGCGAGCGCGTAGACGTCGTCGCGCGGATCCGGCTCGAGATGCTCGAACATCTCGGGGCTCGCGTAGGCCGGTGTGATGCCGCCAAGGCTCGCCGGATCGAACACGGTCACGTCGGGATCCTCGTCGCGCCGCTGGAACGCGCGTGCGATCCCGAAGTCGATCACCTTCACTTCGCCGCGGTCGGTGAGAAACACATTGGCGGGCTTGAAATCGCAGTGGACGAAGCCGCGTTCATGCGCGTAGGCCAACGCCTGGCCCATGCCGGCGATGATCGGCAACGCGGCATCGAGCGGCATGCCCTTGAAGTCCGGCGCACGCAGCACCTTGCTGAGCGGCCGGCCTGACAGATACTCCATCGTGAGGTAGACGAGCGGACCGTCGCGATCGAAGTCGTAGACGGTGACGATATTGCGATGGGCGAGCGTCTGCGCCTTGCGGGCTTCACGCTGAAGCGCGATCAGCGACGTCGGCTGGCCGCGAAACTGCACATTGAGCACCTTGATCGCGATGTGCGGCTTGCGATCCGAGGCCTCCAGCTTGCGCAGGTCGAGCGCCTTGTACACGGTACCCATCCCGCCGACGCCCAGGCACTCCTCCAGCACGAAGCGCCCGTTCAGCGTATCGCCGATGCCTTTCACGCGTTCGCCGTCGGCCGGCATCGCGCCGCCCGACGGACCGGACGGTGGGGCTGGCCACGCCTCCGGCCGAAGCGGGCTCTCCTGGATCCGGGTTGCATCGCCCGCGGATGCCGTCCTGTCATGACATCGCTCGATGCGCTTCAGCACTTCCGCATAGATAGCGTCCGACAGCGGCTGCGTGGTTTGCGTCTGGTCGAGTACTTCGCGCAGACGTGCGCAATCGACCTGATCGGTCGCCAGCACCCGGTCGATCTCCGAGAAGAACGCGTCCTGCGACAGCGCCCCGCTCTGGAATGTCTGAATCAGCTGCGCAAAGCTCATCATTCGTATGCCGTCTACTCAGCTTCAGCTTGCCGACCCGCTTAGGCGCCTCGCGGTCGCCGCCACGCCATCGTCAGACGAATTCGACCGCGCGACGCACCGTCCGCCGGCCTTCTGACAGGATGTCTAACAAATCATACTAGTCCGCGGTAACGCCCTGTGCAATCGGTGCCGGAACTAGCATTCCCAGGCCGCGCGGCCGTGCGGCGGAACCTATACTGGACAGATCCCGGGCAGTCGGCACATCGCATGATGCTGCATGGCTGCCCGCCTCACGCTTCTCCCATCCGATTTCGCGGAGCCAACCATGGGCGTGCTTGTCATCAACGATCTTCCCGAAAGCGTCGACCTCGACAAACAGGCAATGGCCGCCATCGCGGGTGGCGCGAAGGTACGTGCGCATCAGACGATGCTCGCGCCGCAACCGTTCCCGTATCTGCACACTGACGCACGCAATGCCGCGTCGGCGCGTGCACCGGTGGGCGACGCAACGGCGTCGCCGGCGCGTCCGACGCTGTTGCGTTGACGGACACACCACGCCGCGTGCCCGCTCAGGCCGCTCGCACAGTCATCGCTGGCCTCCGGTCGGCCGGCGGGAACACGCACCATGAGCCGTCGTCGTGACGAAAGAAGAAGATCGCGATCGTGCCAGCCGGATGCACGGCCTCGACGCAGACAAAGCGCCGCCGTTGCGCAGGCATGCGGCTGAAGCGCACGATGCGCGCCGGCACGCGTGCGCTCGGCGCGAGCCACTTGTCGACCTGCATGCGCAGTGATGATGCGATCCCGTTCATTTGAGCCCTCTCGTGGCAATGTCGAACGCGCCGGGACGTCGCTCATGCGGCGGCGATGGCGACCGTGGTGCACCGTCCGCCCGCACGCCGCGCCACGAGCAGCGCGCGGCAGACGGACAGCGCGAACCGGAACGCCGTCCGCGGATGCATGACGCACGTGCGAACCTGCTCGCTGTAGCCCGTGCCTTCCAGGCACCACGTGCAGAAGTGCTCGCAGTTGTTCGTCAGCAGGCGGTAGCGGTTTTCGCCGAGACGGGAACGTGCGCGCAGCACCACGGTGCGCCCCGCATAGGCCGCGTACGGATGCGGCACGACGCGAACCGCATGACCGGCGGCGAAGCGTTCGAGCGTGACTTCCTCGATCGGGCCGCGATGCAGCGACGTGCAAAGCCCCGCGTAGTGGACGACGCGCCCGTCGCCGACGTAGATGCCGTGATGGCTGTAACCGGCACGATCGGAAACCAGGTGTGCGCCAGGCAGCAGTGCGTCGACGCGGCCGGGCAGCGAAGCCGCGTGCGCGATTGCATCCGCAGCGCCGACAGCCGTGCGGGACGCAGCGCGGTTCACTGGTTGAAGATCGCGTTCCATGACTGGCTCCGTCTGCTGGTTGGCGGCCGCCCGTGTTGCGCAAGGGGTTAGCCGGTTGCCAACTAACCTGCATCAAGCGTGCCAATCAGCCGGAGCCCGTCGCGCAAAGCTCGACGGGCCATGCGCGGCGAGCCGGGTGCCGTGCTGTCGCCGCGCGGCCAACCATTTGCCGGGGATTTCGTTGGTGTGACAGCACCAGTCGGCGCGCCGGACAGCCGTTTGCGTCTGCCGGGGCATGTGTCGGGTTCGCGGCCACGTTCGTGCGCGCAACTGTTGGCTTGCGTACAACCATTGCAGGACACGGGCGCGACGCACTAGCATGCAAGCATCGCGTGTCGATGACGCCTTGCCTTGCCGCGTGCGGCGCTCACCGGATCGACGCACGCGCCCGGGCAACGCACGCGGGTTGTGTCACGCATGGCACGAGGTTTGCACGTATCGGTTACCCGGTCCGTCGGCAGGCCCCATTCGGAGACTCATCATGACCACGCTCGCAATTACCGACCTTCACATGCAGCACGACATCGACCGCAAGACGATGTCGTTCATCCGCGGCGCGGGCGCGCCGTGGGTATTCGGCTGGATCCAGCCCTACGCGCCGCCGGCGCCGGCGGCGCGGCCCGTCGTGAACCTCTATCAGACGTACAACACGTTCTACGCGAATCAGGTCCTCAACCAGATTCAGAACGTCGACGTCACGAACTCGGCGCCCGGCGCGAACATTGCGGTCGGGGTGGGTGCGGACGGCAGGAACCGGCTCGTCTAGCGTCTTCACACCAACCGCCAATGCATGTTCGCAAGCCCGTTACCGGCATGAGCAGGCACTGGACGAAAGGGAATGGCGCGCCGTGAGCGCAGAACTGCAATGGACTTCGGCGTCACGCAGTGACGTGGGCCTCGTT
>Ga0209759_1001177_pt1 | contig 16437 bp, 17 predicted proteins | sample AraplaCL_Col_mMS_FD_184261 | JGI IMG/M metagenome (GOLD analysis project Ga0209759, IMG submission 184261) | Arabidopsis root microbial communities from the University of North Carolina, USA - plate scrape CL_Col_mMS (SPAdes) (version 2) | ecosystem: Host-associated > Plants > Roots >...
TGACACGAACGACCGTTACGGCTAGCGCCACGCGGCGCGCTCACTATACCCCGCCAGACCCACCGCGCGTCCAGCTTGGCAAGCCGTTCTTTGGGCTTCTCGGATGTCCTAACAGCTAAGCAGAGGCATCGGTATCCTCCTTACGATGCACGCCCGGGCCGCCCGGCACCCAGCTAGAGATTCCATAGAACGGCATTCGGCTCGCGACACGCTCGGCCAAGTTTATTGCCAACGCGCGGTGGCTTGCGTTGCAAGATGCTTCGTGAGTCAGGCATGCGCTTCCCTCTGGCGATCTCAGTGACGGATGCGACCCTCTTCTTCCCGCGCGACCCCGTCTAACCTCGACTGCTGGCAATGTGAGCGAAGTTCGGAGTGTCGAGTCTGGTCCACTGCGGTCGAGCAAGTCCGTTGCGCACGAGGCCCATCGGGGGCTGGTGTCCCCAATGGGGACACCAGCCGTCTTCTTATAAGGTGCGAGCGAGGCTTATATACTGAATTATCGCGTGGCTTTGCCATGCGCTGACGCGGCACTTAGCTATCACGATGAGGGGCTCCCAAGGCGTCTTCGTTAGACCAGCGAACAGGCGGGTTGCAACGGCGCGCTAGCGAACCCCCAAAGCAATTCAGTCTGTAAGTGAGTAGTGGAAGGCAACCCAGGTGTTCGGGACTTCGCGATCAACAGTCGACAGACGGACGCGCAAACAACGGAGCACGTCGTCGCCGCGGGTTGTCCCCGGGGAGTCCGCCGCCACGCTTGCGCAGCGAGGCCAAGGCGACGCCCGCGACGGCCCTTTGTGCTCCCTGAAAAAGACGGACGCTCCGCAGCATCCGTTGCCTCTCCGCTCACTTAGATCGTGGTGGTCTGCGTTCATTCCCATTTTGACCATCGAATTCATGGGGTTGGGTGATAGGAGAGAGGAGTGTCTTCCTCATGCTTTTTTTAAGCCCGTCTTGTTGGCGGGAAGAGGAGGGGGCTAATAGCGGTCCATGGGTATCCCCGTCCAGGACGAGGCCGCGATCACGCCGATGCGCCCTCAACGCAACAACGGTAGCGGGACTGACAGGCGACGGGGCGTTGCCGATTCCGCGTTCTCGGCATCTTCAGATGCCATACAGTCTGCCCATCGTCGCCTAAAGAGACTGCCGAGAGGCTTTCGCCGCGGGCTCACACAAGTTCTTCGCGTCGCAAACCTGAATCGCCGCCAAGCAACAGCACAACGCGCACGGCGCGCCAGTAGGTCGTCTGTTGTTTCACGCTGGGAAATGTGCTCTGCCGCGAACGGCCGCCAGTGACCGCTGTTGCGGGAAGCTTTCGGACCGACGAAAGAGGGAGCGGGAGACGCAAGGAAGTCCTTGATACGTTTCGCAGTCGTCGACCAGCAACGAACTGAGCCCCCTTTCCGCGAACTGATACTGACCCACAACAGGAACCTTTCCGGGTCCTTGGTGTAGGCGCGGAGGGTCTTCAGCTGTTCCCGGAAACGATGAAGATACGCTTGTACAGCCAAAGATCGTGGCGTACGGGGATGTAGGGGAAGTCGGTGGCATGGTTTTGCCCCTCTGCACCAGAAAGGGCATTTTCGATGGTCATGCGCTCAAGGGGTGCCAGAGCCGCGGCTGCTGCGTCAATCGAAGCTGGTTGATCGAGCGTCGCTGCCGATGGATCATCGTTCGTGACCTCTGCTTGAGCCGTTTGCCGGAGTCTTCATGCTGACGCGACCACGAAAGCAACGTGGCGGGCGCAGCCCACGCCAATTCGCGGCATGCTCATCCACCAACTCCCGCCCCTAGCGTTGCACAAGTCGACCAGATCGCCATCCGACGCGATACCTTCCTCTTTCAATCATTTGGCGACGAGAGCCCTGAATCACATGCCGACCAAATGGCCGACATGTAGCAGGCAATGCCTCAACCCAACGCTGCCTAGGCGCGCACCTTCCTCGTCCTCCGGGAAAACGAAGCCACGCGATTGTGGCGGTCGGCACACGCTGCAGGAAGGCACGCAACGCGACGAAATCTCGATATGCGTAAGCCCGCGTTCGGACCGGTCCCTGTCGTTGATTGGCATCACCTCGCCCTCAGGAAGCGCAGGAGGAATTTCAGGGTTGAGTCAGCCACGTACGTCGAATTTGCAGTCTAGTAGCGGACTGCCCCAGTATCTTCGCGAAGCTACCGGCAGTTGCGACTGGTAGTTCTCCCCGGACCGCCTATTTGCTTCGGCGTAGACCAAGGTACGCCTCGCTTGAAAAGAAGCGTAGAGCTGCGTTCATCAGTTCGGACTGCAAAATATTGTGAGTTCAAAAGGCCCGGACGGTGCAGTCCACTCGTGAAACAAGGTATATGGCGTCGCGTGGGCGCCAACGCACTGTTTCCAAACGTTTATTTGGGGTCGTTTCAGAATTGTTTCACGAGGATTTGGGCGGTGCTGTGGCGGCAACGCGATCTGCCGGGGACAATTTGACGTGCCGAAGCAAGCTGAGTCTACAGTTGACCGGGTGTGTAGTAATCAATACGTTTATTGTTGTATTATTTACGTGACGGCGTGACCAACGCTCTGATGGCTGGCGACACCGCCCCGGCAAGCTCTGGGTCCGCCATTCTACTCTCAGCCAGCGGGCGTTCACTCCATCTTTGAACGCCTTTTCGGCCATGGGTCTCACCGTCTTTGCTGCAGCGATCTACATATCAGCTCTGGTGGCGGGATGACGGCCAACGCGCGCCCGGTGTTGAGCCAGCGGAGAGGTGAGCGCTTTTCGGCAAGGGTATGAAAGTTGCGGTTGTTATCCCCTTCATTTGCGGACATTCCGCGGTCACGGGATGCGAAGGGTGGAAAGTTGGAGCTTTCCACCCTTCGTCGGCACCTGCCAAAGTCAATTTCGCATTCGATCGAAGGGTCGCGCCGGAGCCGAGGCACTTCGCCGACGGCTGACGACTGTCAAGTCTTTGCGCTATCCGCTGTCTTCGGTCGCAGTGCCGATAACACCAGTTATCAACACTGGAAAGCGGCAGCCTCGCCCCAGGGTCATCCTGTGGCCACCACCGGCACCGGCCGCGACGTCCTGCGCGTTTGCACCGGACGCAGCCGGGTGCCGTCCGGGTTGCACGCCGATGGACCGATGGGGTAGGGTGGCGGCATCGCAAACCCGGAAAAGGACGAAACATGAACAAGCAGGAACTGGTGGACGCCGTCGCCGCCGCCACGGGACAGAGCAAGGCGGCCGCGTCGGAGGCAATCGACGCCTTCATCGGGACCGTGACGAAGGCGGTCACGAAAGGGGACGCCGTTCAGCTGGTCGGCTTTGGCTCGTTTTCGACCGGGGCACGCGCGGCGCGCGTGGGACGTAATCCTTCCACCGGCGCCGAAATCCAGATTCCGGCGGCGAAGACCGTCAGGTTCACCGCGGGCAAGGCGTTCAAGGAGGCGGTTAACGCGCGGTGACAAAACCGGGATCGCGCTGGGACTTGATGCGAGCTACAGCGCCGCATCAGGCACGAGAACGAGTCAACGCGAGACGGCCGCTGGCATCTGGAAGAAAATGAAGGGGATGAAAGTTGTGGCTTTCATACCCTTCATTTCCCGTCGTCTTGATCTTGTCGATCGGCAGCTTCTCCGCGAGCGGCTCGCCTGTTGCGCAACAAGGCGGCCCGGCTAAAGAAGGCCGGAGATGAGCAGCCCGGCGAAGTGCTCACGTCCGGAAGAGGCCATCCGCGATCCGTTCATTCTCGAGTCTCTCGAACTGAAGGACGAGTATTCGGAATCGGACCTAAGGCCGCGCTGATCCAGCGCCTGACGGACTTCCTGCTCGAACTCGGCGACGACATCGCGTTTGCTGGCAACGGCGTTCAGGATCGACGACAACTGGTTTCGCGTCGCCCCGGGATTCTTTCATCGGCGCCTGCGATGTCTGTGATCATCGACCTGAAGGCCGGCAAGTCGCTATGCAGATGCCGGCCAGATGCACCTCTATCTGAATTACGTGCGTGAACACTGGGTCGAGCCTGACCAAAATCCGCCGGTCGGGCTGATATTGTGTGCCGAGAAAGGTGCGGCCGAGGCACGCTGCGCACTAGACGACCTGCCGAACAAGATTCTTGCGGCCGAGTACCAAACCGTGTTGCTCGATGAACCGTTGATTATCGCCGAGCTCCAGAGCACCAGCGCCGCACTCGCACAGCGCCGCTCGGCCGCCAGTCCGGGGGCGGCGTCAACCGGTGACGACATAGCCATCCACGGGTTGCCCTATCGGCTCCTACCGGTGTGTCGAGAGCAGCGAGCACCACACGACGTTGATCGCCCTCAAGCCGCTTTGGGCTGCGAGAGTGCGAAAGTGATGGCGTTCATGCCGTTTTTGCGTGCCGACGTTTAATTGACCGGGCAATGACTTCTCGCTTCGCACAAGTCATTTGATTACTACTTTTCAGCTAGATTTGTCACTTCCGCCCCGCGCCACCAATCGATCAACGTGATCGCCCCGTTTGGTTTTTCGCGCGACTGCGCCGTGCCTCTCGGTTACAGCGAGGGCGGGGAAATACTCGCCGCCCGTTCGGGCCAGTTCCTCTGCCTCGCTCCAGACATCGCTCCTTCCGGGACGCAGTCGATAAACAGTCTAAAGGCAGCTGCGACGGTTGCAGACGTTGGGCTGGTCTAGCCGCCGGCGCCAAGGCAGGATAGGGAGGCGCGAGCCCATTGATGCGCGGGCAGATCCATCAAGCACCGCGAACGGCCACCGATGAGTCCCAAGAGGCGGCGACGTCGGAACCGTTGATGCGCTGGCACTATCGCATCAATGACTTATCAGCCCCCGAGTGCCGTTCAGACAAGGCAGGCTCGCGAATCCGATCCCGCATCGCTCTGGACCGAAGCTGCTGCCACTATGTATATCTGGCCCGGCGCAAGCTCGTGCTGGCGAACGTCGAATCCTATACAACTGCGTAGTACCAAGAAACTATCGGACCACCGCCATGCGCGGTCGAGCGGAAACTACGGGTCGCCCCGCCTCCGCAAGAGTGTGCTGGCGCAGAAGGGGATAGACAGCGCTTCGCAGACACACCGATTTGTATGACGCATTAATTTATAATTTATCGAGTATCAATAACAAGCGGAGGGGGCGTGGCAGCGGTTTTCATACACCTGTCGGACATTCATTTCGGTCAGGAAAAGGATGGAGGGCTTGTCGTCGTCAACAAAGATGCCAAGAAGCGATTGCTTGACGACGCCGCCGCAGAGATCGCGAAGCTCGGGACAAGCGCATCTGGCGTCATCGTGACGGGGGATATCGCATACTCCGCGAAGTATCAGGAGTATGTCGAGGCAGGTCAGTGGCTAGATCAGCTGGCAGAGCGCGTCGGTTGCAACCGCCTCGACATTCAGATGGTTCCAGGCAACCACGACATTGATCGCGACGCCATCACTCCGGTGATGAAGTTCCATCTCGACACCATCCGCGAGCATGGAGACAGGATGCTTGACATGCTCTTGGACGACGTCGGCCAGCGCGAGGCGCTATACGAGCGCTTCGCAGCGTACAGGGATTTCTCGAGCGGTTACGGATGCGATCTGGACGTTGGCGGCATGTACTCGGCAGACGTGGCACTAACCGTAGCTCCAGGCCGCACTGTTCGCTTCGTTAGACTGAACTCAGCGCTGATTTGCTCGCGCAAAGACGACAAGGGCAAGCTGATATTGGGTGCACGCCAGCGGGTCTTCGACGCGGTCGAGGGTGAGGAGATGGTTGTGCTGATTCACCACCCACTCAATTGGCTCCAAGATTCGAACGAGGCGGCTCGTTACTTCAGGTCGCGCGCTCGCGTGGTCATCTCAGGGCACGAGCACTTCCCATCGCTAGACATCCAGCCTGTTGACGAACGTTGCGATCTCCTTATGCTCGCTGCCGGCGCGACTGCGCCGGACGACATCGACGAGAAATACACTTACAAGTACAACATCCTGACGTTCGACTGGGATGAGGCCTCAGATGCGCTGGCGTTGACCGTCAATCCGCGAACCTGGAATCAAGAGACAAAGCGGTTTGAGCGCGATGCGGCCTTCCTTGAAGGGCGGCCGGAGCGCAACGTCCTTGGATCACCCTATTTCCGCAGAGGGGCGAAGCCGGTCGCGCCGATCCTAAGCAGGATGGACGAGCCGGCGCATCTGCAGCCGGTCGCGAACTCGGTCACAGGATCAAAGGAGGCAGACTTGTCGATGCCCAACGACGTTCGCCTGATCCGCCTGCGCTTCTTCCGGGACCTACCGGAGGAATGGCGCAGAAGAATTTTTGTTGGGCTAAAGGTGATACCCGCAGATCTGACAGACCGTCTCGATCACACTGTCGAACAACGCCTTTTCGCGAAATTGGTCGCGCAGGGACGGTTGGATAAATTATCGGCCGCGATAGACGCGGCGATCCTACAAGAGAAACAAGGGGGTGCTGAATGAGCGTGATGGCAAAGTACGTCAGAATCTTCTGGCCCGATCCCAAGGACGAGAACGTCGATCGTCGTAACGCTGCTGTCGCGACGATCCAGGAGTGGATATCTGAGTTCGACGATTCTTGGACAGCTATTCAATTGGCTTCTAAATTGGCCGACAGTGTCTCCGACGGGCGGGCTCGTGATCCGTTTGCCCTCAAAGTGGAGCAGGCGATCGTTGACGCAGGGAGCGCCGCGTTTGTGCGCGAGAGCAATGACCTCGAGATCGTAGTCGTCGCGCTGGTGTCAGCCTTGGATCTCATGCGGCGACAGCCCCACAACACCGGCGGTACTCCGATTGACGCTTTAGCAGCGGCACTTTGGTCGGCGTTGTCGTTCCAGTCCCCCGTTTCGCAGGAGCCGATCGAGCTACTTCGTCAGGAAGTGCTGGTCGCGGCGCGCGAAAGGACAATGGCAATGGCCGAGCTGTCGCGCAAGCGGGCACCGATCCCCGCAATTGGACCGCTCACGCTGCCGGAAGACCAGCCTACGGGGACGCGAGCGAACGCTGCCTACCGCAGGGCTACTGAGCCGCTGGTTAAGGCGTTGACGGAGAACGCAGAACTGGACCGCGAGGAGCTCGAGTTCCTGTGGTGGACAATCGAGGACTGGAGCGCCGCACTTGACGGCCGCCTATCGGATGCCGTTCCACTCGTCCGTGCAGTGATCGCGGGGATCGACGGTGCCTCGAAGCTTCGGCGTCTGCCGGCTTCGGGCCACCGCAATGTAGTGCTGCGCGGCGTGCCCGCCGGTAGCCCTGCCGCTTTGAGCGCGCTGCTCATTGCCCTCGGAGATCACCGCGAGACGCTAGCGAAATGTTTTAACGCAAAGTGGGTTGGTCAAGCAGCCACAGTGTTTCCGTTGCTTGCGGCCCTTGCTAGCGGGAACACCGATTGCCCGGGGGCTGACACTGAGCGCGATGCACGTGAGTGGGGCGCGCGGGCCCTTCTGGAGGGTGGAATCCTACAAATCAACATGCTGCGAGGCAATTGACCATGGGACTGGGCGCATGCAGACTAAGCGAGTGCACGTTCAACGTGACCGGTGCCTGTGTGATGAACCGTCCGGTCGAGCAATGCTCGAACCGGCGCGATCCCGACGAGGCTCAGAGGGGCATCCGGGGAGACGACAAGATCGAAGAGGACGCTTCTGCGCCAAGTCTTTCAACTCTAGAACGATCCTCAGTCGATCTAGGCGGTGCCGTCCTAACGCGCCCGGACGAGATGCCTAGGTTGCCATCGAGCCTGACAATGGGGCTTGATGAGGCCACGTCCCTCATGTCGAGACGACACACGACGCTGGTCGGCATTTTGGGGCTGCCTGATTCCGGCAAGACTGCTTGCTTAGTCAGCGCTTACCTGCTTCTAGCCAAGGGCGCGTTTGAGGGATATGACTACGCCGATAGCGCCTCCTTGATGGCGTTCGAGCAGATCTCGCGTGGCAGCCGCGTCTGGACGGACGGGGATGAGCCGGCGCAGCTAACGACCCACACCGAGATGGCAGACGATAGACAGGCAGGATTCCTCCACTTCAAGCTGCGTCGTCGACGAGACGGCCGGTTCTTCGACATGCTGTTGCCCGATCTCCCGGGCGAATGGTCGAGGGCGCTGATTGACAAGGGTGACAGTAACCGCTTTGCATTCCTCAAGTCCGCGTCAGTGATCTGGCTGATGGTTGACGGCCGCGCGTTCGCCGATCCTCAAAAGAAAAGGTATGCGACTTATCGGGCCGAGATGTTGGTAGAACGCATCTCCGTGATTCTTCCTACGCCCAAGCCGAGGATCATCCTCGTCCCTAGCTGGCGGGACATCGGCGAATTCCCGGCGGACGCATACCAGAGCATATGCGAGGAGGGCAGTAGATACGGTATGAAGATCGCCCTCGCACCGATCGCCTCGTTCTCTTTCGGTGACGTTCCGCCTGGCTCCGGTGTGGCATCGCTTGTCGACATGACTCTGAACCACGACCGATCGCCGCCCGATTTCTGGCCGGACGACCGAGTCCAGGGTGCCAGGACGCTTGCCTGCTTCAGGAGTGCAGCATGACACGGAGGTCAATTGTGCTGTTGGGAGGCCCAGATTCGGGCAAGACCAACTACATCGGACGGCTCTGGCCGTCGTTCAAGAAGCGCAAAGGCGTCCTGCGGGCCGAACGTCTTCCAGACGACATCGCCTATGTCGATGGGGCGGTCGAACACCTGATGCAGGGTAGTTTCGCTCCGCGGTCTGACAGAAATCTGGAGGTCGGGCGAGCGGACTTCTCGATCAGTGTGCGTGGCGCGAATGGCGAGGGAAAGCTGACCGAGCTGATGGTGCCAGACATCTCCGGCGAGCTATGGACGCGATCGGTTGCTACGTTCGAGATCTCACAAGAATGGCTCGACGTCCTCAATGACGCGCAGGGCGCTGTCGTCTTCGTGCGGGCTCACTCCGATCAGATCGTCCAGCCCCTTGACTGGGTAACCGCTCGCAACATCCTGCGATTGGATATCAAGGAAGATTCCGTTGCGGAAACAGTAGCGGACGGTAGCAGCGAGGCCGCTGCCGCGGCGGATGCGAACGCGCGCCCGGCCAAGGTCGAAGCGTTCCCTTCGAGCGATGAAGCCGTGGACACTACCGAGCTGCCATCGGAACCCGATCTGCCTAGCCAAGTTCTTCTCTGCGAACTGCTACGCTATCTGGATCTGTATCTGGCCGACCGTGAGAATGGAGGTCGCCCACATGTCGCCGTCGTTGTGGCCGCATGGGACCTGCTCGACCCCAAGGTTCGCGCAGCCGGCCCGATGGCGTATCTCAGGCGGGAGTTTCCGCTATTCGCTGGCCGCCTCGCGGATACAGGCCGGTTGGATGTGAAATTGTTTGGGCTTTCGGTGGTCGGAGGAGATCTCGCGGATGATAGCGAATTTCGCAATCGCTTTTTTCAGCGAGACATCTCGGAGCAGGGCTGGGTCGTGGTCCATGAGGGGGACGGCCTGCGGAGCGATGACGACGTGATGCTGCCCATAGCTTGGGCGATGGGGGACTAGATTGATCGGATTCGACCAGCAGCTGCATGGCTATCGGCAGGGGCACCAACTCCTGTCAAGCACCATACGGCTCCCTAAGCCCGATCAGGATCTGATCGATCGTCTGTCCGATGTCGCCGGCCCCCTTTCGCCGGGCGAACGCTTCTCGCCCTATCTAACGCTGTACCCCCTGCCAAGCGAAACGCACTATGTTGTGGCTCGTACTTGGCAGGACCTGGAGGCACCGCGTGCGGGTTGCGTGCGTACCCGCAGCGTTCTGGTCCCGATGTCTCAATGGCAGGAAGTGCAGGACTTGGCATCGATCGTCGCCATAGCAACGGAGACCGGTGCGGACATACCGGCCGAGCGTCGGGCGCCCGCGGCCCTAGCCCTTCTTCCATCGGTCGAACCGCTGCAGGGCACCGAACTCATCGAGGCACTGTTTCTCGAGGACCGTGCGCCGATAGTCGTATTTGACGCGGAGACGCCCGAGCCCCTCGCGCTCCGCGTAACCACCGCACTCTGGCCAGCTTTTCGGCGCACGTTCAGCATGTCGACATTCGCTCGATCGCCGCGGACGATCGGACGTCGAAGTTTCGATCTGGTGTTTGCTTCCAAGGAGTCCCGATCCCGATTCGCCGATTGGAAGGGGCGTCGAATTGACGGCAAAAAGCGTGGACAAGCACGGCATCCGTGGTCCGCGCCTATTGTCGACAAGATCCTCAGCGCCCCTATTCCGTCGCTCAAGAGCTTAGATGCGCTCGGTGAGATGTCTTCGGACGGGGTCGGCAGCGAGTCTGCGCTGCGGATATCACTGCTGTGGGATGACCTACGTCGCAAACTGCCGAATTCGCCGACTGCAGCCTTGGGCATGCTCGATATTGCGAACACTCGCAAGGTCCGGCAGGTCGATCTAATACGTGAACTTGAGCCAGCGCTAGTCCGGTCGGTCGCAATGGCGGCTACCACTATGCAGACGGAGGACGCATGGAGATATCTGGGCGCGCTGATCCAGAAGCTCGAGGGCCTTCGCCCGTCGATGTCCGTTGCAAAGTCCATCCGGCTCGCCGCGGTCGATCTCGCATCGCGCCATCCGATTGAAACCGTTGAGCTGATCTCGGCACTGAACGTCGAGCCTCAGAAAGCGCTGCTGGTGAGCGGGGTTGCCGACGGACTCTCGCTATCCCTCGATGTCGATGTCGTTAATCAGCTAAGCCATCTCGATGGGAAGGACCTCCTGGATTTGCTGTTGGCTAGTGAGTCATTTGCGGAGCGGGCGCTCGGCAGGTTTCCGAACTTTTCCTTCCCGCTGGCGGATGCACTCCGAGCCGCCGATGACAGTGTGCGTGTCGAAGCAAGGCGGCTGCTGCTCGGCCTTTTGGTGGAAGATTCCCATGCCGAGGCCGCACGGGTGCTCATAGACGAGCTTGACGTCGAGGCTTTGGTCGAGGAAGCCGCACACCTCCATGCCGTCAACGGACTAGGCTCGGCTGAGATCCGGGCTGCCCTCGTCGAACGGGCATGGACCCTTCAAGCCGAGACTGTTCTTCGTGACGCCGCATGTGAGATGGGTGCAAGCACTGGACGAGACGCGCTCGTGCAAGCGACGTTACGTCAGTCGCCTGCGGATATCAAGTGGCTGCTCAGCAGCCCCGCGCTGAAGGATCGCCGACGGATCGAATTGATTCGCTCGCTGCTCGCAGCCGCGAATTCGCGGCAACTGCGTGGCATGCTCGCCGACCCGTTTGCGTTGTCGAGGACCCTCGCCATGCTGGAAGTTTCTGACGAATCAGACGCAGAGCTACTCTCCCGCATCGCCCGCGATGTCGCAATGCCGAGTCACGAGTACGTCACTCTCGTGGTCGCGCTGCTTCCGAAGCTGAAGGTTGGCATCCGTACGGAACTTGCCGGCAAGGCAATCGAGCTGGCCTTGTCAAAAGAGCCGAAAGAAGTTCCAGCGGCGATTTTGGATCGACTACTGTCAGCAGTAGGCGACAGGCTCAACGGCGGAAGGATAATGCGCGCGGGGTTACAGCATGGAGTGTCGCAGGGCGCCGCGTCCCGAAATCTCGTGTCTTTCGGCAGCGCCTCGGACGCCGTGCGCAAGCTCATTCTTACCGGTGTCGAGGAGATGGCCGAGGCCTTGGCGGGTCGGCACCAATTGGACGTTTCCAAAGAGGCGGCTCAAGCCGCCGCTAATTTACTGTGGGACTATCAATCGGTGACTCATAACGGCTTTGTGCGTGCGGCGACAACTCTCTTACCACTCGCGCTAAACGAAAGGCGCGAGGTTGCTTCACCATTGATCGCCGCCGCGTTTCCGCCCGTTTACCGCGAACTCGCAAAAGGAGGTGCGTTCGACCTGCTGAGCTTGATGTTCGTTTTCCTCGACTGGGACAAGTGTAAGAGCGCGCGACGACGCCTCATTGACGCCTTTGTCCATTCGGAATGGCGGATTTCCGACATCGCCACAGCGGCTGTTAGGGCAGGTGATCCGGTCCGCATCTTGGGAGGGATCGCTGGGGAGCGCGGCGGCGAGCAGGCACTTAAGGGTCTTGTCGCCGACCTTAGGCAAGTCCCAGACGAGGTGCGCGAGTCCACTCGTGCGGCTCTAAGAGAACTGGGGCTGAGCTGACGCCGTCGCTGCCCTATGTTTGAAGGTGCTGCTACGATCCGGCGGCAAAGCGGCAAAGCGGCAAAGCGGCAAAGCGGCAAAGCGGCAAAGCGGCAAAGCGGCAAAGCGGCAAAGCGGCAAAGCGGCAAAGCGGCACACGTTCTAGTGCTTTCGTCCCATCGCTGGGGTCTCGATGAACCCGGGAAGTCCGTCTTGCTTTGATGGCCGCATCGGCATACCAACACCGACAGACGTCGCGATGTCGCTTTCATCCTCATTTTGGAGTCGCCAGTGAGTTGATGACGCCGGCCGGCAGCTCGATTGTGCAATGATGAACTACGGGCGGATCGTTTCGACCTGGTCGGGATGAGGAGACACCTCCGTAGCAATGTTAGATCGGTCGGTACGGCGGTGATCGAACACCGCTCACATTTGCGGAGTTAGCGGACTGGGCGAAAGGGTTCTACGATATCGCGAGGCGCAACGGCCCGATGAAACTTCAGATGAACCCTCTGCATACGAAGCGGGCACGTTTCTCGGTGGAGATCTCGGCACCAGCGGCATGTCGCCGACAAATGGATGGTCGGACACTCGCTTGACGTCATGAAAGTCATGAACTAATATCGAAGCATGAAAAAAGCCGTCCACCACCTCGCTGCCCCGCGTCGTCCGTTTCGCAACGTAAATGTTACGAGCGAGGCGGGCGCTTATTCAGAAACGACCGACCGGGAACATAGACCACACGAGGGCGAGTATAGAGTCGGCTTTTTTCGGATCAGAAAGGCGCTGAAGCTACGCAGCGGCGCAAAGAAATTCTCCGGTCCCTATGCATACGAGGTTGGCGAGGGGAAACCCGCTCGCGCTTCTTCGAAGGTCCACATCGCGGAAAAGGTTCGGTTTCCTGAAGCGCAGGTGTCAACGCATGTGGTCGTCAGGCTTAAGGGCCACCGCGGTTACTATGCTGTAGTTGAGGTGGCCGCCCTTCCTCGGGTCAGCGCGAAGGCATTAACTGTTGCCCAGTTCGTCCAGGACGGTTCGCCGGGCAAGTCTACAACGACGAGACGCAGACAGCAGCGGTTGCGCGCGGACACAGCCGCGCGTGTAGACGACCCCCTCGCAGCCGCACGGGCTCGTGGGCGTAGATATGCGCTGAAGGAGTACGACAGTCCGGATAACCTCGCACTGCTCGATGCCCGCGACTACGCCGGCCGCAACGAACGCTCAATCAACGAGCAACGTCAGGCCGGGCAGCTTTACGCACTGCTCCAACCCGGAAAGATTCGTGGCTTCCGCTACCCCAAGTGGCAGTTCGACGCGGAAGCCGATCGCCTCAAGGCAGTGCTGGAACCATTCACGGACGGTCAAGCAAACTGCTGGGTGATCCACTCATTCATGATGCGCAAGCGCGAGGCCCTTGGCGGCCGATCGCCCGCGGACGTCGTTCTGGACAAAAGCGAGGACATCAAAAGCGTGGTACAGCTTGCGAAGGACGATCTCGCGGGCGAACAGGGGGCTCAATGATGACGGGCCCAAGCGCAGCCGACGGCCACGGTTGTCCGTTGCCGCCGGCAGACTTCGCTAATGCGAAGATTCCAGTCTACGAACTGAACCTGTCGGTTACGAATTTGTATCGGATTCACAGGCGCATACATGGTCCGATCTTCTACAATCGACGCTCAGCATCCTCGGCGGTCTACCGCTTCGACGCACCGAACGACGAGTACGGCGTGCTTTACGCCTCGCCATCGTTCGATGCGTGCATGGCAGAGACGATTATGCGCGATCGTTATCACGGCGTTAGCGCGAAAGCGGCCCACATCATCGATGAAGCCGAGATCACGAATAGAGCCGTCGCCGTGCTCGGAATTGAGACAGCTAGGCCGCTTCGCCTCGCCGACCTGACTGTTCCGCTGTGGCAGATCGGTTTGGATACTCGCGTGCTAAGCGTTGCCGACTACACTGCGCCGAACATGTGGAGCTACGCCATTCACGATAACCATCAGCAGTTCGATGGAATCTATTTTCGTTCGCGTTACGCGAACGAAGTTTCGGTAGCTATATTTGGCGACCGCGCGCAGCTTGTCCCTCGCGGCGCATCGATTCCGCTCCTGCAACATCCGGACCTTCCGGGATTCCTTGACCGATTTGAGATTGGCGTTGCCGATCCTAATGGTACCTACTGGCAGGCCGACGACAGCGAATGACGAACCTCGATGGCGCCGAGAGACAAGCGACGTTTTGCAGACGGGGCGCTCGGCACTGACCTGCTGCCAACGGTTCGCATCGTTGACCGGTTCGAAACAGACTGTTTGCGCCGTGGCCTCCCGCCCGTGGCTTGTCACTCAATGTCTTTCGCCACTGCCGGCGCTGCGTGGCGCCCGGTTATCACAGTGCGCTCCATCAAATGGAAAGCATCCGCTCCTGTCCTGCTCACCATCGTGCACTGGAAACGGAATGTCGGCGCTGCGGCTACGAAGCACCGTATCGGGACTGCGTGCGGCTGCTGGAATCACCCTATCGCGCTGTGCGTCGTTTCGCGCGAGCTATGGCGGTCAGGGGCTGGACGCCCGGCGCACCCTTGATGAAGGCGGGAGTACCGCAAGGCGTTCACGCGTCGGTATTTCGAGCGTCATCTGGGCTGACCAGAGCGCGGTTCGACTCGATCCTGCGATTGACACAATTATTTCGCGCCTTGAGCTCCTTGCCTAACAAGGGTCACCTCGTAGTGGTGCCCCGTTTTCATCGCAAATTGACCGAATTATCGACGCAAGGTTGACAATTTTAATGCGGTCTACGCAACCGTTGCGTTGGAGGGCCGCAGCCCGGTAAGTGCTTGTCGTGACCGGTCGAAACGGACGCAGTTATGTGCTACTCGGCTCAGGTCGTCGTTGCGTAGACATGGCTAGCGGCGCTCCGTACGACGATCTGCTATTGCGCAATCGCGCGACCAATCACCATTCGCTGGATCTCGTTTGCGCCTTCGTAAATTTGGCACACTCGAACGTCGCGATAAATGCGCTCGACCGGGAAGTCGGACACGTGGCCGCAGCCGCCGTGAATCTGAATTGCACGAGAACAAACCTTCTCAGCCATCTCGGATGCGAACATCTTCGCCATTGACGCCTCGGTCAGACATGCCTTGCCCGCATCCTTTAGAGTCGCCGCCCGCCACACTATCATCCGCGCAGCTTCAACCTGTGTTGCCATGTCAGCCAATCGGAACGTGACTGCCTGATGCTCAATAGCAGTTTTCCGAAGGTTTCACGCTCTTTGGCATACTTCACAGCCGTTTCGAATGCTGCACGTGCCATACCTACCGCTTGCGCTGCAATGCCGATACGCCCGGCCTCCAGGTTCGAAAGGGCTATCCGGTAACCGTCTCCCTCTTGTCCCATCATCGCGGACAAAGGCACCCGGCAGTCTTCGAAGATGATTTGCGCGCTGTCGGATGCGTGCTGCCCCATCTTTTCTTCATGTTCGCATTGTCGGCCATTTGCAGGCGTGCCGTCCGTTGGTCGCTTTTCACCGCTTGAGCTTGGGTCGGTCCGCGCTCATAACGTAAAGAACGCCGCATCCTCTCGTAGCCTCGGGACGATTCGTCTCTCCGCCCACTCCAACCACGCCCGGGTCCTGGCATCCATGAAGTGCCTGGAAGGCAGGAGTGCATATATTCCAATGTCCGGCGACCGCCACGCGGGTAACACCCGGCGGAGCCGGCCATCGCGGATCGCGTCTATGACCGAGAAAAGCGGAAGCAGCGTTATTCCGGCACTCCTCACGGCAACATCGAGCAGCAGTTCCGGCGTGTCCGCCACCAGCGGTCCTTGCGGAGAATATTCCTGCACCGGGCCTTGCCCGTCTGTCAGTCGCCATTCTGGAGTGATGGAAGGATTATTCAGACGCAGGCAGGAGTGCTCACGTAATGCGGCAGGGGTGCTAGGCTCGCCGAAGCGTTGCAGGTACTCGGGCGACGCGCACACCACCGCGAATGTCGTACCCAGCCGACGCGCCACCAATCCCGAGTCAGTCAGCGACTCGGCCAGATAAAAACCCACGTCTACACCGCGGGCGAGCAGGTCGGGAAAGTACTGCGAAGTACTGTAGTTGACGATGACTTCGGGGTAACTCGCACAGAAGTTGGCGAGCTCAGGCGCGACATAGTGGTGGCCGAAACTGGCCATGCATTGAACACGCAGCCGTCCAGACGGACTGGATGCCGTCCCGGAGGCCTTCGCTTCGGCTTCGTCCATAAGCGCAACGATCTCGCGACAACGCTCGGCGTATTCGGCGCCTGCATCGGTGAGTATCCGATGGCGGGTCGAGCGCTGAAGCAGCTTGACGTCAAGCCGCT
>Ga0209759_1001178_pt1 | contig 16436 bp, 15 predicted proteins | sample AraplaCL_Col_mMS_FD_184261 | JGI IMG/M metagenome (GOLD analysis project Ga0209759, IMG submission 184261) | Arabidopsis root microbial communities from the University of North Carolina, USA - plate scrape CL_Col_mMS (SPAdes) (version 2) | ecosystem: Host-associated > Plants > Roots >...
CAGGCGGTTCGCGTTTTCGATCTCCAGGCCATTGGCCATTTCGATCAGTTCGGACACGTGCAGAGACTTGAGCTCGGATAAATGCATACGGAGAACCCGCCAGGGAGGAGATGCGACGAAAAGAAATAAGGGAGGAGGGCGAGCGGAAGCGCTCTGAGACTTAATGCGTCTTGTAGACGTTTTTTGATTCTAGCATACGCCGATTCGCGCCTGAGCGGCCGATCGGCGGCTTGACGGCGGACGTGTTGTCGGTTGACAACACGTCCGCGGAACAGCCGGTATTACAGGTGGCTGTCCAGGAATGCGGTGAGCTGCGACTTCGACAACGCGCCGACCTTCTGCGCGGCGGCCGCGCCGTTCTTGAACAGGATCAGCGTCGGGATGCCGCGCACGCCGAACTTCGCAGGCGTTGCCTGGTTGTCGTCGACGTTGATCTTCGCGATCTGCAGCTTGTCGCCGTAATCCTTCGCGACTTCGTCGAGGATCGGGGCGATCATCTTGCACGGGCCGCACCATTCGGCCCAGAAGTCGACGAGCACGGGCTTGTCGGATTTGACGACGTCCTGTTCGAACGATGCGTCGCTGATGTGTTTGATCTGTTCGCTCATTGGGTCAATACCTCTTACGGTTCGGGGACTGCCTGCTCGGCGCGTTGCGGCGCTCCGGCCGCCTTGTCGGCTGCCGGCCGCTGCCGCAGGTCACTCTCCTCTCCGGAAGGAGGGGTGTAAGCGCTGCTTGGCGCGGCTCGCGGGTCGTTCGGGCGTCATATTAGCCTAAATTGCTATCTGCTGCGGGCGGCGATAGTAGCCGCTACGCGAGTAGGGGTACGACGCGCCGTTTGACCGTTGTGTCCCGAACGTGGAGGCCGGCGCGCAAAATGCAAGAGTCACGAAGCGTCACGATATATGACCGCGGGTTCGCGCCGGATTGGAGAGCCCGCACGCGCGTCGGTTTGCTCGATCTTTGGCCTTGTTGCGAACAAACGGTCGCATTCGGCCGGAAGCGGTGATAGAATATGCCGTGACGGGCCTCCTCGCATGGTGGGGCGGTGAACCTGGTCAGGTCGGGAACGAAGCAGCCACAATCGTTTTCCGCCAGTGCCGAGGGTCGGGCTCGTCACCTTTCCTCTCGCCCCGTTCGCCGGGCGTTTTTTATTTCTGCGTCATTCTCCGTTCTACCTGCGCATTGCCCGTCTTCCGCACCGTTTCACGTGTCGGCGCGACGCAGCGTTACTGATACAATTTCCCGATGACCTATCAAGTTCTCGCACGCAAGTGGCGTCCGAAGGATTTCGCTTCGCTCGTCGGCCAGGAGCACGTCGTCAGGGCGCTCACGCACGCGCTCGACGGCGGGCGTCTCCATCACGCCTATCTGTTTACCGGAACCCGCGGCGTCGGCAAGACGACGCTGTCGCGGATCTTCGCGAAGGCACTCAACTGCGAAACCGGCGTCACGTCGCAGCCGTGCGGTGTGTGCCGCGCGTGCCGCGAGATCGACGAAGGCCGTTTCGTCGATTACGTCGAAATGGACGCGGCGAGCAACCGCGGCGTCGACGAAATGGCCGCGCTGCTCGAGCGCGCGGTGTACGCGCCCGTCGATGCGCGCTTCAAGGTCTACATGATCGACGAAGTGCACATGCTGACGAATCACGCGTTCAACGCGATGCTGAAGACGCTCGAGGAGCCGCCGCCGCACGTCAAGTTCATCCTCGCGACGACCGATCCGCAGAAGATTCCCGTCACGGTGCTGTCGCGCTGCCTGCAGTTCAACCTGAAGCAGATGCCGGCCGGGCACATCGTGTCGCATCTCGAACGGATCCTCGGCGAAGAGCGGATCTCGTTCGAGCAGCAGGCGCTGCGCCTGCTCGCGCGCGCCGCGCAGGGCAGCATGCGCGATGCGCTGTCGCTGACCGACCAGGCGATCGCCTATTCGGCGAACGAAGTGACCGAATCGGCCGTGTCGGGCATGCTCGGCGCGCTCGACCAGACCTACATGGTGCGCCTGCTCGATGCGCTCGCGGCCGGCAACGGCCCGGAGATTCTCGCGATCGCCGACGAGATGTCGCTGCGCAGCCTGTCTTTTTCCACCGCGCTGCAGGATCTTGCGAGCCTGCTGCACCGGATCGCGTGGGCGCAGTTCGCGCCGGGCTCGGTTCTCGACGAATGGCCGGAAGCGGCCGACCTGCGCCGCTTCGCGGAGACGCTGAGCCCCGAGCAGGTTCAACTGTTCTATCAGATCGCGACGGTCGGACGCGCGGAACTCGGCCTTGCGCCGGACGAATACGCCGGCTTCACGATGACGTTGCTGCGGATGCTCGCGTTCGAGCCGGCCGTCGGCGCCGGCAGTGCGCCGGGCGGTCAGCCGGCCGTGCCGCGTGCCGTGCCCGCGGCTGCGCCGCGTGTGGCAGCCGCCGCGTCGGCGGCGCCCAAGCCGTCTTCGGAACAGGCAACCGCCGCGGGCGTAGCACGCCCGCAAGCGGCCGCTCCGGTCGCGCCCGCTGCGCGTCCGTCGCCGGCCCGGTCTGACGAAGCGGTGACTTCGCCCGCCGTGAAGCCTGTTTCGACGCCGGCAGCGGCAGCGGCTGCAACCGTAGCGCTGCAGCCGGAAGCAAACCCGGCACCGCAGGCAGCACCGGCGAGCGATGCGCTGCCCGCTGTCCGCAACGAACCCGAATTGCCTGCTGCCGCCACGCGCAACGACGAACCAGCGCCGGCTGCCGAACAGGCGCCGCGTGCCGCGCCGGCCGAGCCCGTCGCGCGCCCGGCGGCCCGCGGCGGTGCGGCTGCCGCACTCGACGTGCTACGCAATGCCGGCATGCGCGTGTCGTCCGACCGTTCGCGGGCGGGCGGCGCGTCGAAACCGGCGGCGGCCCAGCCGGCCCCGGAGAAACCGGCGGCATCGCGACCTGCCGTGCAGGTGCCGACGCCGCGCGCAGCGGCACGCGCGCCGCAGCCAGCCGACACGCGCCAGGCTCCGCCGCCGTGGGAAGACATTCCGCCGGACGAATACGTGCCGCTCAGCGCCGACGAGATGTTCGGCGGTGCGGCGGACGACGGCTTCGTACCTGTGTTCGACAGCGGCCCCGATGACGTGCGCATTGCGCCGAAGGCGGCGGAGGCCCGTCCGTCCGCACCGGTCGACACGCGCCCGCTGCCGCCCGCGATCGCGCTCGACCCGGTCGGCTTCGACGGCGAATGGCCGGCGCTTGCCGCACGGTTGCCGCTGAAGGGCGTCGCGTATCAGCTCGCGTTCAACAGCGAGCTGACGGCCGTCGACGCGACGACGTTGAAACTGTCCGTGCCGGTGCCGCAGTACGCGGACGCCGCCCAGGTCGCGAAACTGAAGGCCGCCCTGGCCGACGCGCTCGGCAAGCCCGTCGAGGTCGAGGTCGAGGTCGGGCCCGCGCGGCGCACCGCGGCGGCGCTGGATGTGGCCTCGCGTGCGGCACGCCAGCGCGAGGCCGAGCAGGACATCCATGGCGATCCGTTCGTCCAGCAACTCGTGCGTGACTTCGGGGCGCGTATCGTCGAAGGCTCGGTGCGGCCGCTCGCCGATTTGGCGCCGGACGGCACATCCCCGACGCTGCATTGAACGAATCGCACCGCGACAGGCACAATCACGCCCGCACATATTGACCGGCGCGCGCCGCGTGCCGGTTTTCACACGATCAAGAAGGAGTATTCCCATGTTGAAAGGCAACCTCGCCGGACTGATGAAGCAAGCGCAGCAAATGCAGGAAAACATGAAGAAGATGCAGGAGCAGCTTGCGCAGATCGAAGTCGAAGGGCAGTCGGGTGCCGGGCTCGTCAAGGTGACGATGACCTGCCGCAACGAAGTGCGTCGCGTGGCGATCGACCCGAGCCTCCTCGCGGACGACAAGGACATGCTCGAGGATCTGGTCGCGGCAGCGTTCAACGATGCCGTGCGCAAGGCCGAGGCGACGTCGCAGGAAAAGATGAGCGGCATGACGTCCGGCCTGCCGTTGCCCCCGGGCTTCAAGCTGCCGTTCTGAGCGCAGCGTCCGTTCAGTCCGATCAGTTCGTTCTGCTTTCAGCCGCCGTATGAAACAGCCGTCCGCCTTGTCCGCCCTCGTCGAAGCGTTGCGCGTATTGCCCGGCGTCGGGCCGAAATCCGCGCAGCGCATGGCGTACCACCTGATGCAGCACGATCGGGAGGGCGCGGAGCGGCTCGGCCGGTCGCTGCTGTTCGCGACCGAGCACCTTCAGCACTGCGAGAAGTGCAATACGTTCACGGAAGCGCAGATCTGCGAGGTGTGCAGCGACGAGGAGCGTGATCCGACGTTGCTGTGCGTCGTCGAGACACCGGCCGACCAGATCATGCTCGAGCAGACGATGACGTATCGCGGGCTGTATTTCGTGCTGATGGGGCGCCTGAGCCCGCTCGACGGAATCGGCCCGAAGGAAATCCATTTCGACCGCCTCGTGCGGCGCGCGTCCGACGGGATCGTCAAGGAGGTCGTGCTTGCGACCAACTTCACGAACGAGGGCGAGGCCACCGCGCACTACCTCGGCCAGACGCTGAAGGCGCGCGGGCTCGCGGTCACGCGCCTCGCGCGTGGCGTGCCGGTGGGCGGCGAGCTCGAATACGTCGACGCGGGCACGATCGCCCGCGCGATGCTCGACCGCCGCACGATGTAAGCCGGGCGCCGCCGGCCGGCGGCGCCGTTCCTCATGTCAGGGAGACACATGAGCGCCAGTCAGGGCCCCCTCGCGGGCGTCAAAGTGCTCGAATTCGGGACGCTGATCGCGGGGCCGTTCGCGTCGCGCCTCTTCGGCGAATTCGGCGCGGAAGTGATCAAGATCGAGGATCCGAACGGCGGCGACCCGCTGCGCAAGTGGCGCAAGCTGCATCCGGAGCAGGGCGGCACGTCGCTGTGGTGGTCGGTGCAGGCCCGCAACAAGAAATCGGTCACCCTCAACCTGAAATCCGATGCCGGCAAGACGATCGCGCGGCAACTCGCGCGCGAGGCCGACATCGTGATCGAAAACTTCCGCCCGGGCCTGCTCGAGAAGCTCGGGCTCGGCTACGACGTGCTGTCGGCCGACAACCCCGGTCTCGTGATGGTGCGCCTGTCCGGCTACGGGCAGACGGGCCCGTACCGCGACCGGCCGGGCTTCGGCGCGATCGCCGAATCGATGGGCGGGTTGCGCCACATCACCGGCTATCCGGACCTGCCGCCGCCGCGCATCGGCATCTCGATCGGCGACTCGATCGCCGCGCTGCATGGCGTGATCGGCGGGCTGATGGCACTTCACCACCGCAAGGTGAACGGCGGCGCGGGGCAGGTGGTCGACGTCGCGCTGTATGAAGCGGTGTTCAACATGATGGAAAGCGTGGTGCCCGAGTACGGCGTGTACGGGATGGTGCGCGAGCGCACCGGCGCGTCGCTGCCGGGCATCGTGCCGTCGAACACCTACGCGTGCCGCGACGGCAGCATCGTGATCGGCGGCAACAGCGACCCGATCTTCAAGCGGCTGATGAAGGCGATCGAACGCGACGATCTCGCCGACGATCCGGCGCTTGCACGGAACGACGGCCGCGTGCCGCGCACGCAGGAGATCGACGATGCGATCGCCGCGTGGCTCGCGCCGCGTACGATCGACGAGGCGCTTGCCGTGCTCAACGCGGCCGACGTGCCCGCCGGGCGCATCTACAGCGCCGCCGACATGTTCACCGATCCGCAGTTCGTCGCGCGGCAGATGATCCAGCGCTTCAAACTGGCCGACGGCACCGACATTCCGCTGCCGAACATCACGCCGAAGTTGTCCGACACGCCGGGCGAAACGCGCTGGCTCGGGCCCGAACTCGGCGAGCATACGGACGAGGTGCTGCGCGGCCTCGGCTACGACGTACAGGCGATCGCCGCGCTGCGCGAGGCCGGCGCGATCTGAGTGCCCGAGGGCCGGGCGCTTCGCGTCGGGCTTCCGCGAGGGCAGCCTCTCCCGAGGGGCACGCTTCGGGGCGGAAAACGCCGGGCGGCACAACGTTGTCTCGCGCCCGCGGAACGCCGCCGTGCAATGCGGCGGCGCACCGCGCGCGCGGCGTGCATGCAGGCCCGTCCGCAGCCGCCTGACTGTCGCTCTCGCGCCATCTTTCCTCGGTTACAATCGCCGGATGCGAATCCTACTCAGCAACGACGACGGCTATCTCGCCCCCGGTCTCGCCGCGCTCAGCGACGCGCTGCAGCCGCTGGCCGACCTCACGGTGATCGCGCCCGAGCAGAACTGCAGCGGCGCATCGAATTCCCTCACGCTGTCGCGGCCGCTGTCGGTGCAGCGCGCGACGAATACGGGTTTCTTCTACGTGAATGGCACGCCGACCGATTCGGTGCACGTCGCGTTGACGGGGATGGCCGACGCGAGGCCCGACCTCGTCGTGTCCGGGATCAACAACGGCCAGAACATGGGCGAAGACACGCTCTATTCAGGGACCGTTGCGGCCGCCACCGAAGGCATCATGTTCGGCGTGCCGGCCATCGCGTTTTCGCTGGCCGAGAAGGGCTGGGCGCATCTGACGGACGCGGCGCGCGTCGCCGCGGAAATCGTCGAACACTATCTCGCGCATCCGCTGCCCGGTCAGCCGCTGCTGAACGTCAATATCCCGAATCTGCCGTATGGGGAACTGAAAGGCTGGCAGGTCACGCGCCTCGGCAAGCGTCACCCGTCCCAGCCGGTGATTCGCCAGACCGACCCGCGCGGCGAGCCGGTCTACTGGATCGGTGCCGCGGGTGCTGCGCTGGACGCGAGCGAAGGCACCGATTTCCACGCCGTCGCAAACGGTTTCGTATCGATCACCCCGCTGCAGCTCGATCTCACGCATACGCAAATGCTGCCCGCAACGCGCGAATGGGTGCGCGCAGGAGGGCGGGCTTCATGAGCGGCGAGCGCGCGAAGCGGTTTCCGCTCGCGCTCGAAGATCTCAAGCGAGCGCCACGCAAATCGGAAGGCCGGGCCGGCGAACGCCATGCGGCGGGCGCGGTGCCGAAGGCCGTCGACAAGTCCGCCGCCGTGCTGAAGCCAGTGGCGGTGAAGACGGGCGTCGCCCGCCCGGTGCCCGGCACGACCGCCGCGAAGCCGGCGACCGCGCCGAAACCGACCGCGCTGAAGCCGGCGATGCCTAAGCCGGCTGCGCCGAGCGTCGCGCCGGCCGGTGCGTTCGCGCTGACGTCGGAACGTGTGCGCGAGCGCATGGTCGAACGCCTGCGCGCGAACGGCGTGACCGACGCGCGCGTGCTGGATGCGATGGCCGCGGTGCCGCGTCACATGTTCGTGGATCCGGGGCTCGCGACGCAGGCCTATGAGGATGCTGCGCTGCCGATCGGTCACCAGCAAACGATTTCAAAGCCGTCGGTCGTCGCGCGCATGATCGAGCTCGCGATGGCCGGCCGCACGCTCGAGCGCGTCCTCGAGATCGGCACCGGTTGCGGCTACCAGGCCGCGGTGCTGAGTCACGTGGCACGCGACGTGTATTCGATTGAACGCATCAAGCCGCTCTACGAGCGCGCAAAGCTGAACCTGCGGCCGCTGCGCGTGCCGAACATCCGTCTGCATTACGGCGACGGGCGTGTCGGTCTGCCGTCCGCGGGCCCGTTCGACGCGATCGTGATCGCGGCGGCGGGGCTCGACGTGCCACAGGCGCTGCTCGAGCAGCTCGCGATCGGCGGGCGGCTCGTCGCGCCGGTCGGCGCGCAGAGCGGGCAGCCTCAGGTGCTCACGCTTGTCGAGCGCGTCGCGCACGCGCAATGGCGGGAGTCGCGGCTTGATCGCGTTTTCTTTGTCCCTTTAAAATCCGGAGTGATTTGAAACCGATGAGTATGTTGCGCGCGATGCAAAACAACCGAACCAGGGAACCGCTCACGTTCGCCCAGCGCGCGATCTGTGTGGCTGCGTTCTCCACGCTACTGGCCGCCTGTGCGACGCGGCTCGACAACGCGCCCGTCGTCGACCGCTCCGGAACGCTCGGCACGACCACCGCCGCCCAGCCGGCGGTGCCGCTCGGCCCGCCGCCGCCCGGCTTCTACCGTGTGAAACCGGGCGATACGCTGTACCGGATCGCGCTCGAAAACGGACAGAACTATCGCGACATCGCCGCGTGGAACAACCTGGCGAACCCGAACCAGATCGAAGTCGACCAACTGCTGCGCGTCGCGCCGCCGGGCGGTGCCGCGGTTGCAGGCTCGCCGGCTGCCGCGCCGATCGCAGGCGCCGCCGTCGCGACCGCACCGCTCAGCAGCGGTCCCGCGACGCCGGCCGCAGGCTCGTCGTCCGCGGTCACGCCGCCGGCTGCCGCCGCATCGAGCGATACGGCCGCGGCGCCGAGCGGCCCCGTGACGTTCGCATGGCCCGTGCGCGGCCCGGTGCTGAACGGTTTCGACGACGCGAAGAACAAGGGCGTCAATATCGGCGGCACGTCCGGCGAGGCCGTGAAGGCGGCGGCCGACGGCCGCGTCGTCTACTCGGGCAACGGCCTGCGTGGCTACGGCAATCTCATTATCATCAAACACGATGCAACTTACCTCACGGCGTATGCACACAATCGCGCTTTGATGGTAAAAGAGGGGGACGCGGTAACGAAGGGGCAAAAGATCGCCGAGATGGGTAACAGCGATGCCGACCGCGTGATGCTGCATTTCGAGGTTCGCCGGCAGGGTAAACCTGTCGATCCGCTGAAGTATTTGCCGCCTCAATAACCGAGACGACCATGCCGAAATCGAAGCGCCACGAGCCGCAAGCCGAATCTGAGAAGATCAGTCGTGCCACGCAAGCATCGGTGGAGCGAGCTGGCGCTTCGACGGACGACGAAGACGACGTCGCGGAAAACGAACGTGATCTCGAGGCACGCGACGCCGAAGCGGACGGCGACGACGAGCGCGAAGGCCGTGCGGAAGCCGCGCCCGACGTCGACGATTTCCGCGCATTGCTGCAGGCCGAACTCACGGCCGACACGATCCAGCATTACCTGAATCGCATCAGCGTGAAGCCACTCCTGACCGTCGAGGAGGAGCAGCGCTATTCGCGTCTCGCGAAGGCCGGCGAATTCGAGGCGCGGCAGGTGATGATCGAGCGCAACCTGCGTCTCGTCGTCAGCATCGCGAAGGGTTACCTGAACCGCGGCGTGCCGTTGCTCGACCTGATCGAGGAAGGCAACCTCGGCCTGATGCACGCGATCGAGAAATTCGACCCGACGCGCGGCTTTCGTTTCTCGACCTACGCGACGTGGTGGATCCGCCAGAGCATCGAACGGGCGATCATGAACCAGGCGCGCACCGTGCGCCTGCCCGTGCACGTGATCCGCGAACTGAACCAGGTGCTGCGCGCGAAGCGCCACCTCGAAAAGAACTCGATGTCGACGGGCGAGGCGGCCGAGCGCCGCGAAGCCAGCATCGACGACATCGCCTATCTCACCGGCAAGACCGCAGAGGAAGTCACCGACATCCTCGCGCTCAACGAGCACACCGCGTCGCTCGACGCGCCACTCGATCTCGATCCCGCGAGCAGCCTGCTCGACCTGCTGCCCGACGACCAGAGCCAGTCGCCCGATGCCGAGGTGCAGCACCGCGAACTCGAGACGCTCACGCGCGCGTGGCTGTCGCGGTTGTCCGACAAGCATCGGCACGTGATCGAGCGCCGCTTCGGCCTGAACCACATCGAACCGGCCACGCTCGAGGAGCTGGCCGACGAGATGGGGCTCACGCGCGAGCGGGTGCGGCAGATCCAGCAGGAAGCGCTGGTGCGCCTCAAGCGGTTCTTTGCCTCCAACGGCGTGCGCAAGGACGCCGTTCTGTAACTGATGACTCCGATTCTCGTTTTTGACATCGAGACCATTCCCGATGTCGACGGCATTCGCCGTCTGGAAGACCTGCCCGCGACGCTCGACGATGCCGCGGTGGCCGAACATGCGTTCGCCGCGCGCCGCGAAAAGACCGGCAGCGATTTCCTGCCGCATCACCTGCAGCGCATCGCGGCGATTTCCTGCGTGTTCCGCGACAACAATGGTTTTCGCGTGCGCTCGCTGGGCACGCCCCAGGACAACGAGGCGACGCTGGTCCAGTCGTTCTATCGCGTGATCGAGAAATACACGCCGCAGCTCGTGTCGTGGAACGGCGGCGGCTTCGATCTGCCGGTGCTCCACTACCGTGCGCTCGTGCACGGGATCCCCGCGACGCGCTACTGGGATCTGGGCGAGGACGACCGCGAATTCAAGTGGAACAACTACATCTCGCGCTATCACTCGCGACACACCGATCTGATGGACGTGCTCGCGATGTATCAGGCGCGCGCGAATGCGCCGCTCGACGCGCTCGCGAAGCTGTGCGGGTTTCCGGGCAAGCTCGGGATGGACGGCAGCCAGGTGTGGCCCGCGTTCCAGGACGGCCGGATCGAGGAAATCCGCAACTATTGCGAAACCGACGTCGTCAATACTTACCTGCTGTATTGCCGGTTCCAGCTGATGCGCGGCGGCCTGACGCCGAGCGAGTATGCTGACGAGATCCTGCTCGTGAAGAACGCGCTGGCACAGGAGCCCGCGTCGCATTGGGCCGAATACCTGGCCGGTTTCGACGTGTAACGCGGGAGGCTCGCGCCGCGGCAGCGATCAATCGAGTTCGAGCACGATCGGCTGGTGATCCGACGCGCGCACGTCGCCGTCGATCTCGCAGCGCGTGACGCGTGGCAGCAGCGTATCGGTCACGAACACGAAATCGCATGCGAGCGGCCCTTCCGACCATTGCGCCGTGTCGTAGACGCCGGCAGTCGGCGGCGGCGTGCAGCCAGGGTGGAGGGCAATCCACGCATCGACGAACGGCGGCGCGTCGGCGATCGGCGCCAGCATGCGCCGGTACGCATCGCTGCCGAACGCGCTGTTGAAATCGCCGCAGACGATCGCGTCGCGCGGCTGGTCGGTCGCGCTGAACGGCCCCGTCGCATTTTCCGCCGGCGCGGGCCGGTCCGCGTGGGCGCAGGCCTCTCGGTGCCGATCGCGCAACGCATCGACCTGCGCGAGCCGCTGGCGCGCCGAATAGTATTCGAGGTGCGTCGTGACGACCCGCAGTGGGCCCGGCGGCGTCACCAGCTCGACGTCGAGCGCGACACGCGGCATCGATGGCGCGCCCGCGTCGGCCGGCCACGGCAGCAGGTGGCGCAGCACGCGCCGGACGGGCAGCCGGGTCGCGATCGCATTGCCGAACTGGCGACGCGGCGCGCCGGGTTCCAGCGCCGGCAGGTCGGCGCCGATCGCGTCGACGATCGCATAGCCGGGCAGCAACGCCGCCAGTTCGGCGAACTGGTCCGGGCTCGGCCCACCGGGCAGTGCGCCGAAGCCGCGCGTCACTTCCTGCAGGCACAACACGTCGAAGTCGCCAAGCCGGCGGGCGGCCGCGATGGTGCGGGGAAGGTCGACGACGCCGTCCGCGTCCCGACCCCATTGAACGTTCCAGTCGATCAGTCGCATGGTCGAGTCTCCTGCGAGCAGAACTTATGCCGTCCGTGGCCTGGCGAGACGCCGCGCATGCGGGCCGACGGCAGACCGTGCCTGCATGACGCGGTGCGGTAGGCGCATCCATATCGACGCTTGCGCCACGAAAGCGGGCGATGCGGGCTTTCGTCGTCTACAATCTCGCCTTCTTCAACGTTTTGTCAGGAAAAGCTGGTGTCCGAAGCCGTCCCCACTTCTGCGCGCAAATCGAAAAATGCGCCCGTCGCGCCCGGGCCTGCCCCGGTTCTCGAGATCGAATCGCTCGACATGGAAGCGCGCGGTGTCGGCCGCACGACGACCGAGGACGGCTCGCCGGGCAAGGTCATCTTCGTCGAGGGCGCGCTGCCCGGGGAGCGCGTGACCTATTCGAGCTATCGTCGCAAGCCGAGCTACGAGCAGGCGACCGTCGTCGATATTCTGCGCCCAAGCGTGCTGCGCACGCAGCCGAAGTGCAAATTCTTCGGCACCTGCGGCGGCTGCTCGATGCAGCACCTCGACATGCGTGCGCAGGTGGCGATCAAGCAGCGCGTGCTCGAGGACAACCTGTGGCACCTGTCGAAGCTGCGCGCCGAGACGATGTTCGCGCCGATCCACGGCCCGTCGTGGGGTTACCGCTACCGTGCGCGCCTGACCGTGCGCAACGTCGCGAAGAAGGGCGGCGTGCTCGTCGGATTCCATGAAAAGAAGAGCAGCTATGTCGCCGACATGACGAGCTGCGAAGTGCTGCCGCCGCACGTGTCGGCGATGCTCGTACCGCTGCGTCGGCTGGTGGAGGGGCTGTCGATCCGTGACCGGATGCCGCAGATCGAGCTCGCGGTCGGTTCGCAAGTCACGGCGCTGGTGCTGCGCGTGCTGGAGCCGATCAATGCGGATGACGAAGCGCTGCTGCGCGCGTTCGCGGACGAGCACAAGGTGCAATTCTGGCTTCAGCCGAAGGGCCCGGACACGGTCACGCCGTTCTATCCGCTGGACGTGCCGCTCGACTACACGCTGCCGGAGTTCGGCATCCGCATGCCGTTCAAGCCGACCGACTTCACGCAGGTCAACCATCAGATCAACCGCGTGCTGGTGGGCCGCGCGCTGCGCCTGCTCGCGCCGTCGCGCGACGATCGCGTGCTCGACCTGTTCTGCGGGATCGGCAACTTCACGCTGCCGCTCGCGCGGCTGTCCCGCGAGGTGATGGGCATCGAAGGCAGCGAGACGCTGACGACGCGCGCGCTGGCGAATGCGCGCGAGAACGGTGTCGACGGCCACACGACGTTCGCGTGCCGGAACCTGTTCGAGGTGACGGGCGACGACCTTCGTGCGCTCGGCGCGTTCGACAAGTTCCTGATCGACCCGCCGCGCGAAGGCGCGCTCGCGGTGTCGAAGGCGCTGGCCGAAATCGCGCAAAGCGGCGACGGCCCGCTGCCGAAGCGCATCGTCTACGTGTCGTGCAACCCGTCGACGCTCGCGCGCGATGCGGGCCTGCTCGTGCACGAGGCCGGCTATCGGCTGAAGGGTGCCGGGGTCGTTAACATGTTCCCGAATACGTCCCACGTCGAATCGATCGCGCTGTTCGAGCGCGACTGAGCGGGCGGGCGGTGGACGTAAAAAAAACCGGCCCACGAGGCCGGTTTTTTTCGGTGTCTAGCGACCGTCAGTTACGGTTGCCGCCGAAGATGCCGAGCAGCGCGAGCAGGTTCGTGAACACGTTGTACAGATCGAGGTAGATCGCAAGCGTCGCCGAGATGTAGTTCGTCTCGCCGCCGTTCACGACGCGCTGGACGTCGAACAGCATGTAGGCCGAGAAGATCGCGATCGCGAGCACCGACACGGTGAGCATCAGCGCCGGCAGTTGCAGGAAGATGTTCGCGACCGAGGCAAGCAGGATCACGATCACGCCCATGAACAGCCACTTGCCGAGCCCCGAGAAGTCGCGCTTGCTGACCGTGGCGATCGTCGCCATCGCGGCGAAGATGATGCCGGTGCCCCCGAACGCGAGCATGATCAGCGACGGGCCGTTCGAGAAGCCGAGGATGAAGCTCAGCAGGCGCGACAGCATCAGGCCCATGAAGAACGTGAAGCCGAGCAGCACGAACACGCCGGCCGCGCTGTTTTTCGTCCGCTCGATCGCGAACATGAAGCCGAACGCGATCGCGAAGAACGCCAGCAGGCTCATCATCGGGCTGGTGGCCGCGAACAGCGAGAAGCCCGTCGCGACGCCGACCCATGCCCCCAGCACCGTCGGCACCATCGACAGCGCGAGCAGCCAGTACGTGTTCCGCAGCACGCGATTGCGAACCTCCGCGGTGCTGACGGAGCCGCCGCGGCCGAAATTGTACGGATAGTCGTTCATGGTTTCTCCTAACATTGAACGCGTGGGCGTCCCGGGCCGGTTCGGCGCACGCGGTGTGCGGCGCAGCAAACCGGAGCAGCTATGGCTAAGATACGTTCCGCACCGCTTGGTTTCAATGGCAGGGCGGCGCAAAAACATATGGATTCTGAACCTTTCACTCGTGTAAGGGTTCAATCGCAATGATACACGGGATCGTGCTACAATAGCGGATTCATTTGAACCTGTAACTTCTTAATTTCTTGGAGTTTTTATGGCAATCGAGCGCACCCTGTCGATCATCAAGCCGGATGCGGTGGCAAAGAACGTGATCGGCCAGATCTACAGCCGTTTCGAAGGCGCCGGCCTGAAGATCGTCGCATCGCGCATGGCACACCTGTCGCGTGCTGACGCAGAGAAGTTCTACGCAGTTCACGCAGCACGTCCGTTCTTCAAGGACCTCGTCGATTTCATGATCTCGGGCCCGGTGATGATCCAGGTTCTGGAAGGTGAAGGCGCGATCCTGAAGAACCGCGACCTGATGGGCGCGACGGATCCGAAGAAGGCGGAAAAGGGCACGATCCGCGCCGACTTCGCCGACAGCATCGACGCGAACGCCGTGCACGGCTCGGACGCAGCGGAAACGGCTGCGGTCGAAATCGCGTTCTTCTTCCCGGAAATGAACGTTTACTCGCGCTAAGCCCTGGCTGACAGCAAGTAGGCAGGATTCAGCGCACGCGGCAAGGCAGCACATCATGACGAGCGAAACTTCCGTCAATCTTCTCGACTTCGATGCCGAGGGTCTTGTCGCGTACTGCGGCAGCCTCGGCGAGAAGCCGTTCCGCGCCAAGCAGTTGCAGCGCTGGATCCATCAGTACAACGCTGGCGATTTCGACGGCATGACCGACCTCGCGAAGTCCCTGAGAGAAAAGCTCAAGGGCCGCGCGTCGATCGTGATGCCCGATATCGTCAGCGATCACGTTTCCACCGACGGCACGCGCAAGTGGCTGATCGACGTCGGAAACGGCAATGCGGTCGAAACCGTTTTCATCCCGGAAGAGACGCGCGGCACGTTGTGCGTGTCGTCGCAAGCCGGGTGTGCGGTCAACTGCCGCTTCTGTTCGACGGGCAAGCAGGGCTTCTCCCGCAACCTGTCGACAGCCGAAATCATCGGCCAGCTCCGGATGGCCGAATTTGCACTGCGTGCGTCGCTCGGTCGCGCGCCCGGTCCGAACGGCAAGGCCGAACGGGTCGTCACCAACGTGGTGATGATGGGCATGGGCGAGCCGCTGCTGAATTACAGCGCGGTCGTGCCCGCGATGCGGCTCATGCTCGACGACAACGCCTACGGCCTGTCGCGCCGCCGCGTCACATTGTCGACGTCCGGCGTGGTGCCGATGATGGACCGCCTCGGCGCCGAACTGCCGGTCGCGCTCGCCGTTTCGCTCCACGCACCGAACGACGCGTTGCGCGACGAACTGGTGCCGCTCAACAAGAAGCATCCGCTTCGCGAGCTGATGGCCGCGTGCCAGCGTTATCTGAAAGTTGCGCCGCGCGACTTCATTACTTTCGAATACTGCATGCTCGACGGCGTCAACGACACCGAAGCGCATGCGCGCGAACTGCTGGCCGTCACGCGCGACGTGCCCTGCAAGTTCAATCTGATCCCGTTCAATCCGTTTCCGGAATCGGGCCTCATCCGCTCGAAGCCGGAGCAGATCAAACGTTTCGCACAGGTCCTCATCGACGCGGGTGTCGTCACGACCGTGCGCAAGACGCGCGGCGACGACATCGACGCCGCGTGCGGCCAGCTGGCCGGCGCCGTGAAGGACCGCACGCGCCTGGCGGAGCGAACGGGCGCAGCAGCAAAAATCATCGAAGTTCGGGCGGTTTGACGGGGATGCCCGAACCTTTTGGCGGTACAACACGCGAATAGCGATCGGACGCGGCGCCTCGACGCCGCGCATGATATGGACGGTTGCGGGAGCCGGCGGCGCCCGCCAGTGAAGAAGAATCGACGCGAGGACAAGGATGAGTGAGCCGCAGCCGACAAACGGCGCAGAGATGAATGCCGCGAAGCCGGCGCAGGCAGGGCTTGAAACGCTGGCGGCCGTCGGCAGCCGGCTGGCGGAGCTCCGGGAAGCGAAGGGCTGGACGGTCGACGACGTGTCGGCGCGGCTCAAGGTCGCCCCGCAGAAACTGCGTGCGCTTGAGGCAGGCGACATCAGCCATTTGCCCGGCGTGACGTTCGCGCTCGGCGTCGTGCGCAGCTACGCGAAAATGCTCGGTGTCGATCCCGAGCCGTTTGCACAGGCATTGCGCCGCGAGCGCGGCGTGCCCGAAGTCGATCTGTCGATGCCCGCGTCGTCGGGGACGGATCTGCCGCGCGGCCGCGTATCGATTCCGCTCGGCGGCTCGTCGCGCCATCATCCGTGGCTGTGGGGGACGGCGATCGTTGTCGTCGCGGTGATCGCGGTACTCATGTGGCACACTGGCGGCGATACGTCGAGCTGGCTCGCGCGCTTCAAGAGTGGCGGCGACGCCGAACATGCGTCGGCGGCGAGCGCGTCGGCGGCGTCTTCCGCCGAAGAGGCGGTCGCCGGCGGTGCGTCGGCGGCAGTCGGCAACG
>Ga0209759_1001184_pt1 | contig 16364 bp, 13 predicted proteins | sample AraplaCL_Col_mMS_FD_184261 | JGI IMG/M metagenome (GOLD analysis project Ga0209759, IMG submission 184261) | Arabidopsis root microbial communities from the University of North Carolina, USA - plate scrape CL_Col_mMS (SPAdes) (version 2) | ecosystem: Host-associated > Plants > Roots >...
GAAGGCGGGCCGGGGCTGCGCGCGCTGCCCGTGGCCGCGGACGGCGACAGCCTGTTCATCGACGGCAACGCCATCAGCGCATCCAACGGCAAGTACCCGCTGACGCGCTACATGTACATCCGCGTGGCGCACCAGCCCGGCCAGCCGCTGCCGCCCGCCGTCAAGCAGTTCCTGCGCTATGTGCTCAGCCGCGATGGCCAGGAGCCCATCCTCTACTCGGGCTACTTCCCGCTCGGCGCCCGCGTGGTGCGCGAGGAACTGGCGAAACTGGAGTGACGCGTTGAAGTTCCTGCACATCGCCGCCGCGCTGGCCGTGTCCGGCCTGGCGGCCTTCCCGAGCCAGGCCGCACCGGCACCGTTCGACCTCTCCGCCCTGCCGGACTACGCGCCCGGCCGCAAGGTGACCGGTACCATCCGCGACTTCGGCTTCGGCATGGACGGGCTGCTCAAGCTGTGGGAGCGGGACTTCCAGGTCTTCCAGCCGGGCATCCGCTTCGACGACCACCTGCCCACCAGCGATGCGGCCATCCCCGCGCTGGTCACGGGCGTGACCGATCTCGCGCCCGACGGCGGCGAGCCCATCATCACGGAAGCGCTGTCGTTCTTCGAGACCTGGGGCCACCCGCCCACCGCGATCACGGTGGCCAGCGGCGCCTACGACGTCGAGGGCCACTCGAACGGGCCGGTGGTTTACGTGAGCAAGGACAACCCGCTCACGCGCCTGACGCTGCGCCAGCTCGACGGCATCTTCGGCGCCCCGCGCACCGGCGGCCTCTACGGCTTCAGGTGGAGCCTCGCGGGCGCGCGCGGGCCCGAGGCCGACATCCGCACGTGGGGCCAACTCGGGCTCACCGGCGACTGGGCCGACAAGCCCATCCAGACCTACGGCCACGCGCCCTCGGGCACCACGCGCTTCTTCCAGCTGAAGGTGATGCGCAACGGCGACAAGTGGAACCCGAACTACCGCGAGTACGTGGAGTCGGGCAGCAAGATGATCGGCGCCGACGACCCGACCCAGCAGGGCGGCCTGCAGCACATGCTGCGCGACGAGCTCGCGCACGACCGCTTCGGCATCGGCTGGACGGTGATGCCGCAGGCGCGCGGCATCGAGGGGCTCAAGCCGATCGCGCTGGCCGTCGACGACGCCGGCCCCTTCGTCGAACCCGGCCGCGACAGCTTCCAGAGCCGCGCCTATCCGCTGGTGCGCAGCATCTACATGTACCTCAATCGCGCGCCGGGGCAGGCCGTCGACCCGAAGCTCAGGGAGTTCCTGCGCTTCATCCTCAGCCGCCAGGGACAGCAGCGGCTGATGTCGCATGGCGGCTACCTGCCGCTGACCGCCGCGATGGTGGAGAGCCAGCGCCGCGCGCTCGACGCGACCGGTCCGGTCGAGCCACCGACGATGACACCGCCGTATCGTCCGGCGCACCAGGCGGCGGGCACGGTGCGACTTTGGGGGCACGGCCGGCGCGACGCGGACGTGCTCGGCGGGCTCGTGGGCGCGTGGCAGGCCGGCTTCCACGCCGCCCAGCCGGGCGCGGCATTGACGGCGACGCTCCGCGGCGATGCGACGGGCATTGGCGGCCTGTACACGCGCGCTGCCGACGTGGCGCTGCTGGAACGCGATGCCCTCCCCATGGAGATCGATGGCTACCTGCCGGTGATGGGCCACGCGCCGCTGCAGTTGGAGATCGCCACGGGGAGTCTGGCCCGGCCCGACCACGCCTTCGCGCCGGTGGTCTACGTGCACCGCGACAACCCGCTGGCTCGGCTCACGCTGGCGCAACTGGACGCCGTGCTGGGCGCCGACCGCCGCCTCGGCGGCCCGCCGGTGCGCACGTGGGGCGACCTGGGCGTGGCGGGCGCGTGGAAGGACAGGCCGATCGCGATCTACACATTCGGCCTCGACCAGGACGTGAACCGCTTCATCGAGAAGACCGTACTGGGCGGCAGCCAGAAGTGGGCAGGCAACCTGCATGAGTTCGAAGATCGGCCGGGGATGACGGCCGGAAGGCAGATCGTCGATGCGCTCGCGAAGGACCAGTTCGGAATCGCGCTCGCCTGCGCCTGCGATGCGACACCGGAGATCAAGGCGCTGTCCATCGCCTTCGATGCACGCGGGCCGTTCGTTGCAGCGACGACCGAGTCGGTGCAGCGCCGGCAATACCCGTTGGCGCGGCCGGTCTCCATGTTCGTGGATCGTGTCCCTGGGCGCGCGATATCCACCCTATCTGCGGAGTTCCTGGCGTATGTCCTGAGCGCCGATGGCCAGGCGGCAATCGCCCGCGACGGCGGCTACCTGCCGCTGACGCCGGAACTCGCCCGGCGTGAAGTAGAGAAGCTCAAATGAATCCCACGCGTCTCTGCATTCTCGGCACGTTGACGGCCTTCCTGAGCGTCATGTGCGCGGCGGCCGCGACGGCTGCGCCGATCGACTATTTGAGCTCGCTGTCGCCGTATCGGGTCTCCGCGCCCGTCAGCGGCACGATCCGGGTCTGGGGCAACCCGTATATCCCGGGCCTGGTCGAGGATTGGGAGCAGGGCTTTCGCTCGCTCCATCCCCAGGTGCGCTTCGAGACCGACCTGAAGAGTACCGAGGCCGCCATGGCGGGCCTCTATGGCGGCATCGCCGACGTCGTGTTCATCGGCCGCGAGCCGTATGCGCCCGAGATCCAGGCGTACGAAGAGTGGTTCGGGCATGCGCCGGTCGGCGTGAAGATCACGTCCGGGAGCTACGCGACGCAGCACAAGACCTTCGCGCTGATGGTCTACGTGAACAAGGACAATCCGCTCGCCGGCATGACGCTGGCCCAACTCGACGCGATCTACAGCGCCGAGCGACGGCGCGGCGAATCGGGGCCCATTCGCGAATGGGGCCAAGTGGGCCTGACCGGTGCATGGGCGCATCGTCCGATCCACGTCTACGGGTACAACTTCGACACCGGCATGGCGGGGTTCTTTCGCCTGACCGTGATGAAGGACAGCCTGCGCTGGAACCCGGAATTGAAGGACTTCGACAACGGCCGCACGGCCGCTGGCGAGGTGATCAACGCCGGTACCTACATCCTCGACGCGGTGGCGCACGATCCGGACGGCATCGGATTCGCCAACGTCCTGTTCGAGAACGATGGCGTGCGCAAGATCGCCCTGGCCGAGCGGGCCGGCGGGCCGATGATCGAGCCAACGCAGGAGAACGCGTGGCGGCGAACCTGGCCGCTCACACGTTACAGCACGGCATTCGTCAATCGCGTTCCGGGACAGCCGATCGAACCCAGGGTCGCTGAATTCCTGCGGTACATCCTCAGTCGCGACGGCATGGCCGCCGTCGTGCGCGACAAGGCGTTTCTGCCGCTGAATGCCGACGCGATCCGCACGGAACTCGGGAAACTCCAATAGGTGCAAGACATGCACGAGCCTGTCGACGCTGTTCCTCCGCGCGCAATGGCCGCGCACTTGTTCGACGCAGAACGGCTCCTGCTCGCCCGCAGCAAGACGACGCACCTGTCATTGCAGGCCGCGCTGCGTCGAACGCTCGCCTTCGATGTGCCACTTCCGGGTGTGGCATCGATCGACTTCGTGGAGGCAGGGGACGACGCGTGGGTTGCCGCGCGCGATCACGACCTTCGAGCCATGTTGAAGCTCCTCCTGGGGTATGCGATTCGCGAGCGCCCTCTGATGCGGCGGCTCGAGGTCGCCGTCCAGTCCGGGCATCCGGGTGCGACCTTGATCGTGCGCGATGCCGTTCCTCTGTCGACCTCGAAATCGGAGCCACCTATCGTCGAGATGGACATGATGCCATTGCGACCTGATGCGCACCCGCCCCAGTCCGAACTGGCGCTGCTGCAGGTCTGTGCGCGGCGGATCGGGGCTCGGATCCTCGTCGCGGACCGTCATCGATCGCGCCCGAAATGGCCGCTGGCGCATTGCGTCTACATGACTGCGCAGTTCCCGCCGCCGTTCAACGTCGTTGTGAACTGCATCTGACGATGAGGCGACGCTGCTTGCCTTAATCGCGATTCATCTTCGATTCATGGTGTGTTGAGACAGGGTCTCTAGATTCCGATTCGCTCTCTTACTCGGGCGCAAACCAGGGATGGGTTGCGTTCACATCCTCGGAATCCACACATGAATGGTCACATGTCGGTGCGCGCAGTTTGCCGCCTCGCCGCGGTCGCACTAGCGCTCGCCGCCCTTGCTCCCTGCGCCCAGGCCTATCGGCCGTTCGATGGCACGGACGCCGCAGTTGCCGAGACCGGTGTCTTCGAACTCGAAGCCGGCGTCGGCCGCCTGCACTTCGGCGATGTCGACAGCGTCGCGCTGCCATCCATGGTCTTCAATTACGGCCTGGCGCATGACACCGAGATCGTTCTCGAGGGCCAGTACAGCCGCGAGATCGGAGACACGGTACTCGGATCGCGCAACAGCCTTGTCGACACGCAGTTCTCGGTCAAGCACGTCTTCGTGAAAGGAAGTCTCCAGGACGGCACCGGGCCCAGCGTGGCGAGCGAATGTGCCGTACTGCTGCCGGAAGTGCACGCATCCTCCGGCACCGGCGGCGAATGCGCGGCCATCGTCTCGAACAAGTGGGAGCAGGGCTCGCTCCACCTGAACGCGGGTGTGGCGCGCACGCGCGAGCACGACTGGGCGCGCTCGGCGAGCCTCATCGCCGAGGGCCCCGAAGCGTGGAAGGTGCGACCTGTCGCCGAAGTCCTCGTCGAGCGCGACAACGGCGGTGGACGCCTGCACTCCGCCCTCGTCGGAGCCATCTATCAGCAGGGCGAGAACCTGGCATTCGACCTCGGGTTCCGGCGTGCGCACACGAACGACGGCCGATTCAGCGAGGTCCGCGTCGGTTTGACCTGGAGCTTCGCTGCGGGCAAGTAGCTTCGTCGCAAGGCGTCATTCAAGGACAGTCATGTTGAACCTCAAGTTCCGCCATGCACCGACCGACGGGCTCCATTTCTGGACCGCCCTGTGCATCGCCAGCATCCTCGGCTGCAACACCGGCGACTATTTCGCCAGGTTCTTTGGTCACCTGAACGGGCTTCCGCTGCTGGCCGTCGCGTTCCTGGCCGTGCTGTTCCTCGAGCAGCGGGATTCCGGGAGCTCCAAGGCCTGGTACTGGATTGCCATCATCCTGGTGCGCACCGCGGCGACCAACCTGGCCGACTGGTGTGCGCATGGCATCGGGATCGCGCCCGCGCTGGGCGTGCTCGCGGCGCTCCTGGCGGCCGTGATCGTCTCCGTGAATCTTCGTCGCGGCGCGCACCGGATTGTCGAGGGGCTTCCGACCGTCGATGCCACGTACTGGCTGACCATGCTCATCGCCGGGACGCTCGGCACGGCGTTGGGAGACTTCTCGTCGTTCAAGACCGGTCTCGGCCTGGGCGGCGCTTCGATCGTGCTGTCGCTCCTCGTCGCCGGGCTCGTTGCCGTCAAGTCCGCGGGGTCGCCGGTGCTACCGCTGTCGTACTGGCTCATCGTCGTGGCGATCCGCACGGCCGGAACTTCCGTGGGGGACTTCTTCGCGCACACCGTCGGGCTCTGGCAGAGCGTCGTTTGCTTCACGTTGCTCTTCGTGGCCTTTCTTGCCGCCACGGCCCGCAGCAGTCCGCCGCAGCAGTCCACCTGAGGCCGCCTCACCGACGGGCTCGGGGTCAGCTTCGGCATGTGCTGAGAAGAACAAAGGAGACGTATGACTCGGAAGATTCCCGCGACACTCATTGCGGGCGACGGCATAGGCCCCGAGATTGTCGATGCGACACTGACCGTGCTGGGCGCGCTGGGTTCACCCTTCGAATGGGAGAGCTGCAACGCAGGCCTGTCGGGTGTTCGCAGTGACGGCGACCCGCTTCCGGCGGCGACGCTGGATAGCATCCGCCGCACCCGCCTGGCCTTGAAGGGGCCTCTGGAAACGCCATCCGGGCGGGGCTATCGCTCGTCCAACGTGCGGCTGCGGGAAGAATTCAAGCTCTACGCCAACTTGCGTCCCACCAGCACGCTCATCCCGGGCGGCCGCTATGACAACATCGATCTCGTGGTCGTGCGCGAGAACCTGGAGGGGCTCTACATTGGTCACGAGCGCTACGTGCAGATTGACGACGATCCTCACGCGGTAGCGATCGGAACCGGCATCAATACCCGCGCAGGTGGCAGGCGGCTTCTCCGGTTCGCGTTCGACCAGGCGGTGGCGATGGGCCGGAAGAGGGTCACCGTCGTCCACAAGGCCAACATCATGAAGGTACTGACCGGCCTGTTTCTCGAGACAGCGCAGGATCTGTACGAGCAGTACTACAAGGACAAGTTCGCGTTCGATGCCGTGATCATCGACGCGTGCGCGATGAAGCTCGTGTTGAACCCTTGGCAGTTCGACATGCTGGTGACGACCAACCTGTTTGGCGACATCCTTTCGGATCTCACTGCAGGCCTGGTGGGAGGCCTGGGCATGGCACCGGGCGCCAATATCGGTGCCGACGCCGCGATCTTCGAAGCCGTCCATGGCTCGGCCCCGGACATCGCAGGCCGGGGGCGCGCGAATCCGACTGCCCTATTGCTCGCCGGCGAGATGATGCTCCAGCATGTCGGGCGCACCGACCTGGCGCGACGGCTCCGAACGGCGCTGAGCGGCACGTTGAACGTCGACAAGATTCGTACGGCCGACCTTGGCGGAGATGCGTCGACGCACTCTTTCGTGCAAGCCGTGGTACGGCGAATCCTCAATGGCTGACGCGTCACTCGCGCACGTATTTCATCGCTCATGCGCGCCGGAAATGCATCGTGAACGACGACCCTGCTCCCACGGTGCTTTCGATGGCCATGGTTGCTCCGTGCAACTCTGCTATCGATTTCACGACGGCGAGTCCGAGGCCCGTGCTCTCCGCGGATGATCGCGCGGGGTCTACGCGATAGAAGCGATCGAATATCCTGCGTTGATGCTCGGGCGAGATGCCACAGCCCGTGTCGCGTACCGTGATGTCTACTCCTTTGTCGTCGGTCTCCACCTCGAGCCGTACTCTGCCGCCTGGAGAGGTGTGGGCGAGGGCGTTCGACAACAGATTGGTCAAAGCGCGCCGCAACAGGACGGCATCAGCCATCACGGTTCCCCGGCCCTTGGCCTCCAGTGTGATCCCGCGTTCGTCCGCCACCGCTTCGAACGCGTCGACGATGCGTGCGAATTCGTCTTCCAGATCGACGGGCTCGAGTGTCATGGCCTGCTGCGCGTTTTCGGCGCGTGCAAGGAACAGCATCGAGCTGACCATGCGAGACAGGCGCTCGCCTTCGCTCACCACGATGGCGAGCGTCTCCTGGTACTCGGAGATGCTGCGATCGCGCGCGAGCATCACGCTGGCGGCGGCTACGAGATTCGTGATCGGGGATCGGAACTCGTGGGCCAGATCCGACGAGAACTGAGAGAGCTGCTCGAAGGCCGCCTGGAGGCGGATCATCATGGCGTCGAAGTTATTCGCCAGATCCTGAAGATCGGAGGGCCAGGCTCGAGATCCGATCCGGATGTCAAGTCGATCGACGCTGATCCCGTCGAGTTGCGCGCTCAATGCTCGCAGCGGTGAGAGGCCACGACGAACCAGGAGGGCACCCATGAGGAGCGCTATCAAGCCTGCGCCCAGCATCACGATCTGCAGTCGCGCGTGGAAGCGCTCCAGAAGCTCGTGGCGCTCGCTCAAGTCCTCGGCGGCCTGGATGGTCCAAGTTCCCTTGTCGGCGACCTGTACGGTGGCTACGGTCAAGAGGAAGCGTCCCTCCTCCCCGTGCGTGGGCGTCCATCGGAAGTAGCGCTTGGCGCCGGCCGGCTTGCTGAATGCCTCCACCGGTACGGACATGTCTGGCGATTGGGAGACCAGCCTGCCGCCGGGGTCGAGAATCCGCACCGAGACATCCACGCTGGGTTGCAGGTGATCCATCCACACACGCGACCAGGCATCCTGGCTGGGCGCCGCCTGCATCAGGCGGACAATGTCCTGCTGGGTCTTGATGGCATGGGCAAGTTCGATCTCGTCTTTCTCATGCAACTGGCGTTCGAGCTGATCGTCCATCAACCATGCGACAGCCAAGAGGATGGCGCCCATCGCCAACGAGATGAACAGCGTCAGGCGGGCAGCGATCGACCATCGGCGCGGATCAATCACGGGCTTCATCGAGGAGATACCCGGCGCCTCGAACGGTGTGGAGCAGTTTCTTTTCGTAGGGGTCGTCGATCTTGGTCCGGAGCCGCTTGATGGCCACCTCGACGACATTGCTGTCCGAGTCGAAGTTCATTTCCCAGACGCGCGCGGCCAGTACCGTGCGCGACTGCACTTCCCCGGGAAACGACATGAGATGGCGCAGCAGCGCGAACTCCTTGGCGGTCAGGTCGATCTTGTCTCCATTGCGGCTCACCCTGCGTTTGAGAAGATCGAGCGTGAGATCGCCCACGGTCAGTTCGTTGGCGAAAGTGGTCGTTGCCGGTGCGTGGCGGCGCAGGATCACGCGGACGCGGGCCAGTAGCTCGGCGTAGGCGTAGGGCTTGGCCAGGTAGTCGTCGGCACCGGCCTCCAGGCCTCGTACCCGGTCGTCGATGTCGTCGCGAGCAGTCAGGAACAATACCGGCGTTTCGCGGCCGGCCTTGCGCGCCGTCTCCAGGATGCTCCATCCGTCGAGACCAGGCAGCATGATGTCGAGAATGGCGAGGTCGTAGTCGACGGTCAGCATTTGATGCAGTCCGTCCGGCCCGTTGGCCGCCACGTCGACGATCAACCCGGCCTCGCCGAGGCCCTTGGCGACGTAGTGGGCGGCGGTGGCCTGGTCTTCGACGAGGAGGATGCGGGACATGCTCAGGCTTCCGTTGCCGACTGGAGCTCGATGTTCGCATGTGATGACTCCCGCGAGTGCGCCAGGCGATCAAAGCTGACGTAGAGGACGGGCGTCACGAAAAGTGTGATGAGCTGCGACAGGAGCAAGCCCCCCACGATGGCTACGCCCATCGGCTGGCGAAGTTCTGCGCCCGCACCAAGCCCGAGTGCAATCGGCAAGACACCCATCAATGCACAGAACGTGGTCATCATGATGGGGCGAAATCGCTGTCGTGCGGCCTGGCGGATAGCGTCTGTTGGATTCAGGCCCTGCTCGCGGGCGGCCGCCAGTGCGAAGTCGATCATCATGATCGCGTTCTTCTTGACGATGCCGATGAGGAGCAGGATGCCGATCATCGCGATGAAGCTTACCTCCATGCCGGCAAGGCGCAGGGCAAGGATTGCGCCCACGGCCGCGGACGGAATGCCCAGCAGAATCGTCATTGGATGGATCCAGCTTTCGTACAGCATTCCCAGAATCACGTAGATGACCGCAACGGCGATGACGATCAACCACAGCTGCGAAGTCTGGGACGACTGGTAGAGCGCCGCCTGGCCGCTGAACGAACCGAAGATGGTCGCGGGCATCGCCAGACTGGCCTGCGCTGCGTCGATCGCGGTCGCGGCATCCGACAGGTGCATGCCGGGAGCGAGATCGAAGGAGAGCGTCACGGCGGGAAGCTGAGCCTGGTGGTTGACCGCAATCACCCCCTTGTTGCGGCTGACCGTCGCGAACGCGCTCAGCGGGATGGCGCTGCCGTTGGCGCTTCGCACTTCGATCTTCAACAGATCGCTCTCGTCGCGCTTGTCGGACTCCGGCACCTCCAGCAGCACCTGATAGCTGTCTTCAGGCGCATAGATCGTCGAGACCTGCCTTCCGCCGAATGCGGCGTAAAGCGTGGTTCGGATCGATGCCACATCCACACCCAATTGCGCGGCCTTGTCGCGATCAATGTCCAGCCAGGCGTCGAGGCCATCCTTCTGGTAGTCGCTGTTCACCCCGACGAACACATCGGACTTCTTGAGCGCGTCGACGAGCTTTCCACCCCACTCGTCCAGGGCGTTTGAACTCACGGATTGGAGGGTGTACTGGAACGTGCTCTTGGAAATGCGGCCGCCGACGCTAAGGTTCTGGACGGGGCTGAAATACACCTCAATGCCGGGCAAGTAGGACGTTTCCTCGCGCAGTTTCCTGAGAACCGCGGACATGGCAGGCCGACGTGATCGATCCTTGAGGTCGATCACCAACTGGGTGGTGTCGTGGTCGACCTTGGTCGCCACGCCGGCGACGTTCGGATCGTCCATGACCGTGCGCGCGAGTCGACGCATGATGTCCAGGCGTCCGAAGTAGCCCATGTCCTGCGGAGCCTGAACGTTGGCCGTGATCTGGCCGATGTCTTCCTGCGGGAAGAATCCCTTCGGTGCCGTGACATACAGCCATGCTGTCAGGACGATGGTCGCCAGGCCGACAGCCAGGACGAGGGCGGGACGCCGCAAGGCGACATCGAGCGCACGCTCGTAGACATCGAGCGTGCGATCGAACAGGCGCTCGAACAGCAGGCTCCAGGCCGGCACCGGGGCATGGAGTCGCTGCAGCTTGACGAGCTTGGGTACGAGCATCGGAATCAGCGTCAGTGCCACGAAGGCCGAGGCCAGGATCGAGATCGTGACGACGATCGCAAACTCGTGGAAGAGCCTGCCGATCGTCCCAGGCATGAAGAAGATGGGGATGAAGACGGCGACGAGGGAGATCGAGATGGACAGCACCGTGAAGCCCACTTCCCGCGATCCCGAGATCGCCGCGGCCCCCGGCGACTCGCCGCGTTCCATCCGGGCGACGATTGCCTCCAGCACGACGATCGCGTCATCCACCACCAGCCCGACCGCGATCGTCAAGCCCATCAGAGAGATGTTGTCGAGGCTCAGGCCGAAGGCGTACATCAGGCCGAATGTGCAGAACAACGAGATCGGAACGGTCAGCGACGGGATCAACGTGAGCGCGAACCGGCGCAGGAACAGCAGGATGACGAGCACGACGAGCCCGATGGTGAGCAGCATCGTCAGGTTGACGTCGTGGATCGCCTGGCGGATGGAGATCGATCGATCGCTCAGCGTCCTGACCGAGATCGACTTCGGAATCTGCTCCTGGAGCAAGGGAAGGGTTGCTCGGACGGCATCGATCACTGCGACCGTGTTGGCGTCGGGTTGGCGCCGGATGTTCAGCAGGATCGAGGGATTGCCGTCGATTGCGCTCATGTTCTGGACGTTCTCGATGCTGTCCATCACGTTCGCCACGTCCGACAGCTCGATCGGATGGCCTTGGCGGGTGGCGACGATGAGGCTGCCGAAGTCCGCCGCGCGCTTGAGGTTCGCATTCATCTGCACCGTCAGCATCTGGCGTGCGTTGTCCAACTGTCCTAGCGGCGTGCTCGAGTTGGCCTTGGCCAACGCGGACGCGATCTCGTCGAGGGTCAGGTCGACGGCTGCCAGCTTGGCGGGATCGGCCTGAATCCGTACCGCATAGCGCTTCTGACCGGTGACCTGCACCTGTGCAACGCCAGGGATGGCCGACAGTGCGGGAATGATCAAGTTGTCGCTGTAGGCATTGAGATCCGAGAACGCCAGACTCGGAGAACTGAGGCCGATCAGCAGGATGGGCGCATCGGCAGGGTTGACCTTGCTGTACGTGGGCGGTGTCCGCATCTCCGCGGGCAGCGACCGGCTCGCACGAAAGAGCGCGGCCTGAACGTCGGCCGCCGCGGAGTCGATGTCGCGACCAGCGTCGAACTCCAGCGTGATGTGGGTGTCTCCCTGGATGCTTTGGGACGTGGTCGCCACCAGGCCCGGGATCGACGAAAACTGCTTCTCGAGTGGCGTGGCGACCGACGATGCCATCGTGTCGGGGCTCGCCCCGGGAAGGTAGGCGCCCACCTGGATGGTTGGCGTGTCGTACTGGGGAAGCGCCGAGATCGGCAGATGGGCCCAGCAGACCAGACCCGCGACGACGACGCTGATCCAGAACAGCATGGTCGCGATGGGCCGCCGCAGACAGATTTCGGATAGCCTCACCGCGATGCTCCGGAAGCGGGACGGTCTGCGCCGGATAACTGGACGTTCGCCCCCGGCTTCACGCCGCCCTGGCCTTCGCTGATGACGCGCTCTCCGCCTGCCAGTCCGTCAACTACGGCGACCTCGTCCTGGATGCGCAGCAGTGACACGGCCTTCGAAGCCACCGTCCCGCTGCCGTCGACGATGTAGACGAAGCGCCCCGACGGCCCCTGCATCAAGCTTTGTGGCGGAAGCGTGACGGCGGAATCGTCTGCGCCGGCGATGACGTGGACTTTGACGAACGAGCCGGGCCACAGCTTTCTCTGCGCATTTGGAAACGAAGCCTTCAGGCTGATCGTCCCCGTGTTGCGGTCGACGGTGTTGTTGACGAAGACGAGCTTCCCGGAGAGATGCTCGCCATCGGCAGTCTCCGCGGATACGTCGAGTCGACCCTTGGCGCGCGCTGCCAGCAACCTTGCCAGTGTGTCTTCCGGCAGGGTGAAGTCAACGCCAATCGGATCCATTTGCACGACATTCACCAACGGTGTGGTCGAGCTCGGCTGGGCCAGGCTCCCGGGATGCACCGCGAGCGCTCCGGTCAGGCCGTTCATCGGTGCGGTCACACGGGTGTGATCGACCAGCACGTGCGTGTTGGCGACATCGGCCTGCGCCGCGGCGTATTGGCCCTGCAATGCCTCGACCTTGCTCTGCGCAGAGTCGACGGCGCTGGTCGTGTAGAAGCGCGACTTGGCGAGTTCGCGGGTTCGGACCAGGTCGCGTTGCGCCTCGTCCAGTTGCGCCTTGACCTGGGCGACACTGGCTTGGCTGCGCGCCAACTGCGCTTCGACGTCTGTCGCGTCGATGGTGAACAGCAGTTGACCGGCCTTCACTCCGTCGCCTTCCTTGAAATGAATCGCGCGGACGGTGCCGGTCGACTGTGGTCGGATATCGACTTGCGCGAGGGGCACCAGGTGACCTTGAGCGTCGAGCTTGATCGGGAGCGAGCGACGCTCGGCGGTTGTCACACTGACTTGCGGGAGGGTCGAGATCTTCGGTGCGGCGGCAGTTGAGCCGTAGGAGCCGTAGCGGAGGCCTGCACCAGCCAGAACGAATACGGTGAGGCCTGCGGCCGTCAGACGGTTGCGGGATGTGGTTTTGGTCATTTGGCCGGCCTCAGTGCTCCGCGAAGGCCGCGTTGATCCGTTCGAGCGCCGCGACGTCAAGGGAGCCTGCCTGTGCCGCGAGTTGCAGGCGGTTGTAGAGGAGGTCGCAGCGTGCGATCGACAGTGTGTAGAGCGTCGCATACCAGGACTGTTCGGCGTTCAGGACGTCGATCGTTGTCCGGATACCGGCTTGTCGGGCGATCCGGCTCGAGTTGGCGGAACTCTCGCCGGAATGACTGGCGCGATCCAGCGACACGATTCTGTTGAGGCTGTCCCGCACGGCGTTGGCATACTGGCGTGCCAGGCGGCCGGAATCGCGCTGCGTCGCCTCGAGCGAGGCAGCCTGGGCGTCCTTCAGGTAGACGGCCTGGCGCTCCAGGGAAGCGCGGCTGCCGCCATCCACCAGCGCGATCGAGACCTGCAGTCCGATGGAGGCGTTGCCTGTCCGATCCCGCACGCCGGAAGACGTGATGCTGCCGGAGTCGCGTTGATAGCCATAGCCAGCGACCACCGAGATCACGGGCGAAGCCGAGAGCCGATATTGGTCGATCTGGCGTCGTGCGATCTTGACACCCAGTTCGAGTTGCCTGACGGCCGGGTTGTTGGTCGGCGCGGCTTCGACCAGGTCGTCCAGCGAGGCAGTGTCGACAGTGCCCAAGAGCGAGACCGGCGAAATCGGTTGCAGCGTCTCCGCAGACAGACCGGTCAGCGTGCGGAACTCGTCGGATCGCGCTTCGAGATCGGTTCGATCGGTCTGCTCGGTGGCGACGACGTTGTCGTAGCGCGCCTGTGCGTCGTCGGCGTCCGTCACGCTCGCGACGCCGAGCTCATAGGACTTCTTCGCCAGCCCCAGTTGTTCGGAGATAGCCTGTTCCTGGGCGGTTGCGAGCTTGAGGTTGTCCTGTGCCAGCAGGACGTCGAAATACGCACGTGCGACGCGGAGCATCAGGTCCTGCCGGGCCTGGTCGAACTGCGCCTGTGCCTGTTCAGCCTCGAGGGCGAGGCGATCACGGGCCACGGCGCTGGCCATGTCGTAGACCGGCTTGGAGAACGCGAGCGACGCGCCAAACTGTTGGCCCTGGGTGACCGCGCTGGGCGTGACCGAGTTGTCGCCGGATCGGTAGTCCTGGCGCGCCTGGGTGGCGCTCGCGACCAGGCCCAGGTGGGAGGCAAGCATGGCGTTGCCTTGCGGAATTTTCTCGAGTGCCGCGCGCAGGCTGGATTCGGCTGCAGCGATGGTGGCGTCGTGCGTTCGCGCGGCTTGGCAAGCCTGGACGAGGTTGGTGGCACCGGACGGCAGGCTCGCACAGACCATCAGGCCTGCGGCGACCGATCGCAGCGCGAAGGGGGAGCAGTGGCGAGTAGACATGGCTTTCGATTCAACGAAAGCGAATCTACCGAGCGAACGCTAACCAGACCCTGAGAGCCGGATTACAAGGTTGTCAGAAACGGAAGCCTGGCGACCACTATCGCAGCCATTCGCCGCACGCCCGTGGAGCGGTCGCGGTCGAACGACAAGTCCTGCGCCGCCGAGATCGCCGTCTTCAGTACAGGGCCGCTTCACGGACAACGGGCATTGCGAAGTCACGCCCGACCATCGCACGCGCGAACAAATAGTTGTTGCGCGCACGTTCGCTGACCGTGTCGATGTCGACTCGTCCATCGAGATCGCATGGGAATGCGTAACCTCGTCCCGCGTCGAAGAGCGACTCGAAGAGAACTTCGAACTCGGTAGTGGAATGGATCGAATCTGAATGCGACATGGTCAGCTCCTGCGATAGTCACCCTTGTGATTGGCCCCCGTTGCGGACGACGGCGTCGTCCTGGTGTGAGCCCACTCTAGATGGCCAAGCTCAAAGGCTTCTGAATCACAACTGAAAGTTCATTCAGATCGCGCGCCTGTCTGTGTGAAGCACTGGCTGCGTCGATACGTACTTCCCACAGCTGCGGCGACTGAAAGCATACAGAAGGGTTGTCACTTCTACGATGCCGCTCGACGGTTGACGGCATTCCGCCTAACAGCCGCGCCCAGAAAATGGAGACAACGATGATTTTCGACTCGCGCCGCAAGGTATTCCTTGCCGCCGCAGCGCTGCTTGCGTGCACCCCGATGATCGCGTTTGCACAAACGCCGCCCATCGTCATCAAGTTCAGCCACGTCGTGGCTCCGGACACGCCCAAAGGCAACGGCGCGCAGCGCTTCAAGGAACTCGCCGAACAGCGCACCCAAGGCCGGGTGAAAGTCGAGCTGTATCCGAACAGCCAGCTGTACAAGGACAAGGAAGAGATGGAGGCCCTGCAACTGGGCTCCGTCCAGATGCTCGCGCCGTCGCTGGCCAAGTTCGGCCCGCTGGGCGTCAAGGAATTCGAGGTCTTCGACCTGCCCTTCATCTTCAAGGACCAGGCGGCTTTCCGCGCGGTCACCGACGGCCCGGTCGGCGCCGACCTGTTCCGCAAGCTCGAACCCAAGGGCATCAAGGGGCTCGCCTACTGGGACAACGGCTTCCACATCATGAGCTCGAATAGGCCGCTGCACAGCGTGGCCGACTTCAGGGGCCTGAAGATGCGCATCCAGTCGTCCAAGGTGCTGGACGCGCAGATGCGCGCGCTGGGCGCGATCCCGCAGGTGATGGCCTTCTCCGAGTTGTACCAGGCACTCCAATCGGGCGTTGTCGATGGAACCGAGGGCGTGCCGTCGAACTTCTGGACGCAGAAGATCTACGAGGTGCAGAAGAACATGACGCTGTCGTACCACGGCCACCTTGCGTACGCCGTCATCGTCAACAAGAAGTTCTGGGACGGATTGCCGCCGGATATCCGAACGATCCTGGATGGCTGCGTCAAGGACGCCACGACCTACGCCGACGCACTGGCATCGACGGAGAACGCGCAGGCCTTGGAGAAGATCAAGGCGAGCGGCCGGACCACGGTCTACACGCCGACGCCGGCAGAGATCAATGAGTGGAAGAAGGCGCTGATGCCCGTCCACCAGGAAATGGCCTCGCGCGTGGGTCAACCCACCATCGACGCCGTCTACAAGGCCGCGGGCTTCGTCGCCCCCAAGTGAATTTTCAAGCATCTGGCTTCATTCGCCAGGTAACACCAAGCCCCCGAGCGTGGGGCGACAACCATCGGAGACATGAGATGACGAGATTTGCGATGCGCGCGAGCGCACTGGCCGTGCTTGCCCTTTGCCAACCCGTGTTCGCCAGTGAGGTCGATGACCTGAAGGCGGAGATCGCCGCGCAGAAGGCGACCGAGGCGGCGCAGAAGGCCCGCCTGGACGCGCTCGAGCAGCGTCTCAATG
>Ga0209759_1001194_pt1 | contig 16211 bp, 14 predicted proteins | sample AraplaCL_Col_mMS_FD_184261 | JGI IMG/M metagenome (GOLD analysis project Ga0209759, IMG submission 184261) | Arabidopsis root microbial communities from the University of North Carolina, USA - plate scrape CL_Col_mMS (SPAdes) (version 2) | ecosystem: Host-associated > Plants > Roots >...
CGCACGGAGGCGTAGTGCATGATTTCCTTCTGGGAGGTCGCGCGCGTGTCCAGCACGCGGGTGATGCGGCCTTCGTGGAACACCGCGACGCGGTCGGTCAGGCCGAGGATCTCGGGCAGTTCGGAGCTGATCAGGACGATGCCGATGCCCTGGGCCGCGAGCTTGTCCATCAGTTCGTAGATCGCGAACTTGGCGCCCACGTCGATGCCGCGCGTGGGTTCGTCGAAGAAGATCACCCGCGACTCGCGGAACAGCCATTTGGCGATGACCACCTTCTGCTGGTTGCCGCCCGAGAGCAGCTGCACCACCTGTTGCGGCGACGGCGTGCGGATGCCCAGGGCTTCGATGTAGCGGCGCGCCGCCGCCAGTTCGCGGTCGAACGCGACCAGGCAGCGCCGACGCAGGACGGCCGCGATGTTGGCCAGCGTGATGTTCTGCGCCACGGTCATCTTGACCGCGAGGCCGTGGGCCTTGCGGTCCTCGGAGACGTAGGCGAAGCCCTCGCGGATGGCGTCCGCCGGCGTGCGGATGCGCAGCTCGCGGCCCTCGAAGCGCACGCTGCCGGCATCGACCGGATCGGCGCCGAAGACCGCGCGCGCGACCTCGGTGCGGCCGGCGCCGATCAAGCCGGCGAAGCCGAGGATCTCGCCGCGGCGCAATTCGAAATCGACCGGACCGAAGACGCCATCCCGGCGCAGGTCGCGCACTTCCAGCATCGCTTCGCCGGTCGGCCGCCGCGTGGCGGGCGGAAACTTGTCGTCCAGCGCGCGTCCCACCATCGCCGAGACGATCTCGTCGATGGAGGTCTGCACGAACGGCCTGGTGCTGACATGCTGGCCATCGCGCATCACGGTGACGCGGTCGACGATGCCGGCCAGTTCGTCCAGCCGGTGCGAGATGTAGACGATGCCCACGCCGGCCTGCTTGAGGTCGCCGATGACCTTGAACAGCTGCCCGGTCTCCGCATCGGTGAGCGACGACGTCGGCTCGTCCATGATCAGCAGCTGGGCCTTCATCGACAGCGCCTTGGCGATCTCCACCATCTGCTGCTGGGCGACCGGCAGCGTCGAGACGAGCGCGTCGGGCGAGATCGCCACGCCCAGCCGCGCAAGGCAGGCGAGGGCGCCCTGGCGCTGCGCCTGGCGATCGATGAACAGGCCCTTGCGCGGCTCGCGCGCGAGCCAGATGTTCTCGGCCACGGTGAGGTGCGGCACCAGGTTGAGTTCCTGGTGGATCATCACGATGCCGGCGTCCTGCGCCGCCTGCGGACCGCGCAGCACGAGCGGCTCGCCGCGGTATTCGATCGTTCCTTCGTCGGGCGTGTAGACCCCGCTCAGGATCTTCATCAGGGTCGACTTGCCCGCGCCGTTCTCGCCGCAGATCGCATGCACTTCGCCGCGGCGCACGTCGAAGTCCACCTTCGCGAGCGCGACCACGTTCAGGAAGCGCTTGGTGACGCGGCGCATGACCAGCAGGGGCGGGTCGGCCTGGGAAAAGGCGGCTGTCATACGAGGCGCGGACGGACGGTGGTGAATTGGTCAAGCCAAAGTGGTCATGCCACTTTGACACACATCACCTCGGTGAGCGTCCGTGTAAACCCGGTGATTGTGGGCGTTCCAGGGTCGACCTTTGCGAAGTGGTCATACCAAAACGGAGCGCCGCGGGGCCGTGCATGTTCCGGACGAGCGACGCTCGCCCGCGGCAACCCGCCTTATCTCGTCGATTCGAGATCGGGGCTGTCGTTGACCCAGCGCTCCTGCGAGGCCCGCAGGTGCGCCGTCATCGCCGCGGCGGCGGACTGCGGATCGCGTGCGTTGAGCGCCTGGTAGATGTGCTCGTGCTCGGACAAGGCCTCGCTCCACGTCTGCGGGCTCTCGGCACGGATGCTCAGCCGGGCGGAGATCGGGCTGTGGCGCTCGTCGAACAACTCGCCGACCAGGCGCACCAGCACCGTGTTGCCGCCCATCTCCGCGATCGCGATGTGGAAGCGGCGGTCGTTTTCCAGCGGCGTGCGGCCCTTCAGGTGATCCTCCTGCATGGCATCGAGAGCCGCGCGGATGCGCTCCATGCCCCGGCGCGTGACGCGTGCCGCGGCCAGCGACACGACCGAGGACTCGACCAGCGCGCGTGCATGCATCAGCTCGGACGGACTTTCGCCCAGCGACGGCGTACTGCGTTCGACGCGTTTCTGCGGCGAGCAGACGTACACGCCCGAGCCGCCGCGGATCTCGACGCGCCCGCCGATCTCCAGCGCGATGAGCGCTTCGCGCAGCGACGGTCGCGAGACGCCCAGCTGCAGCGCCAGCTCGCGCTCGGGCGGCAGCCGGCTGCCCACGCGATAGGCACCCGTCTCGATCACCGAGCGGATCTGGTCGGCCACCTGCTGGTAGAGCCGGCGCGTTTCGATCGACTTCAGCGGGGTGCCTGGCATTCAATCTCCGGAGGAAAGCGGCCTGGTGTGGCTGGGGCCGCGGTCGCGTGCGCGGGTCCTGCGGCGGGGCAAGACCTGGCGCGCATCTTAACTTCGCGGGTTCGCGGCGAGCTCTCGGCCGTGATATTTGGTCAGGCCAAAAGTCGATGGAGTCGCTATAGTAGTCGAATTGGCTTGACCGAGTGCCCGCCCGGCCGAGTCGTTTGCACCCTCTTTCGGATCTTGTGCGCATGAGTCTTCAGCCCCATTCCGTGCCAGCGAGCGCGCCTGCGTCCGACCGCGCGCGTGCTGCCGAATCGCCCACTGCGCGGGCGCTCGGCAACCCCATCCTCCAGTTCGGCACCAGCCGGTTCCTGCAGGCCCACGTGGACTTGTTCGTCTCCGAGGCGCTCGCGCGCGGCCAGGCGCTGGGCGGCATCACCGTCGTCCAGAGCACGGCCAGCGCGGCCAGCGCCGCTCGCTCCGCCGCACTGGCCCGAGGCGAAGGCTACGAGGTGCGCATCCGCGGCCTGGTCGACGGCCGCCCGGTCGACACCAGCCAGCGCTGCCACGCGGTGCGCGCGGCCCTGCATGCGCAGCGCGATTGGCCGACGCTTTGCGAGCAGGTGGGCAGCGGCGTCGTGCAGGTGATCGTCTCGAACACCGGCGACGACGGCTGGCGGCTGGACGCCTCCGACAGCGCGGCGATGCCCGCCGGCGAAGCGCCGCGCAGCTTTCCGGCCAAGGTGCTGCGCCTGCTGGCCGAGCGCTGGAAGCGCCACCCCGGCGCCGCGTTGTCGGTCTTGCCGTGCGAACTCGTCACGCGCAACGGCGACGCGCTGCGCGACCTGGTGCTCGAGCTGGCGCGGCAGTGGGCCCAGCCCGACGCTTTCATCGGCTACCTCGCGAATCATGTGCTGTGGGCCAATTCGCTGGTCGACCGCATCGTCAGCGAAGCCCTGGAGCCGGTCGGCGCCGTGGCCGAGCCCTACGCGCTGTGGGCCATCGAGCGGCGGCCCGGCCTGGTCCTGCCTTGCAGCCATCCGGCCATCGTCCTGACGAACGACCTGCGCCGGTTCGAGCGCCTGAAGCTGCATCTGCTGAACCTTGCCCACACCTTCCTGGCCGAGCTCTGGTTGCGCAGCGAACCCGGCAGCGAACGCACCGTCGTGCAGGCCATGAACGAGCCGGCGTATCGTGATGCGCTGGAGGCCGTGTGGCGCGACGAGGTGCTGCCGGTGTTCGGCGTCTGGGGGCTGGCGAGCGAGGCGGCGGACTACCTCCAATCCTTGCGCGACCGCCTGCTCAACCCGACGCTGGCGCACCGCCTGGCCGACATCGCGCAGAACCATGCGCAGAAGAAGGCGCGCCGCCTGGCTCCGGTCGTCGACGAGGCGCGCGCCTCGCTGCCGGGGCTGCGGCAAGATCGGCTGCGCACGGCGCTGGCCAACGCTTGAAGACAGCACTCACTCAGGAGCAACTCGATGGAACGCATGGGCATGGTCATCGGCATCGCGCCGGACCGCATCCCCGAATACAAGCGGCTTCACAGCGCCGTGTGGCCAGGCGTTCTCGAACGCATCCGGCTGTCCAACATCCGCAACTACACGATCTTCCTGCGCGAGCCCGAGAACCTGCTGTTCGCCACCTGGGAGTACCACGGCACCGACTTCGCGGCCGACATGGCGGCCATCGCCGCCGACCCCGAGACGCAACGCTGGTGGACCTTCACCGATCCGTGCCAGCGGCCGCTGGAGTCGCGCGCGCCGGGCGAGCACTGGGCGGCGATGCAGGCCGTCTTCCACGTCGACTGAGCAGACCGGCACGTCCGATCATGGAAAGACGATGAACGCACTTCTCATCCTGCACCCGTCCGACAACGTCGCGGTGGCGCGGGTCGACATCGCTGCCGGCACGACGCTGCGCCTGCCCGACGGCCGCTCGATCACGGCGCGCCTCGCGGTGGCGGCGGGCCACAAGATCGCCCTCGAAGCCCTGGATGAAGGCGCGGTCGTGCGCAAGTACGGCCAGGTGATCGGTTCAGCGACGCAGGCGATCGCGGCCGGCGAGCACGTCCACGTGCACAACCTGGGCATGGGCACCGTCCATGCTGCGTCGACGGCCGGCCAGTCCTACGTGCCGACGCGGCCGGCGACGTCGACGGCCACCTTCGACGGCTATGTGCGCGCCGATGGCCGCGTCGGCACGCGCAACTACATCGGCGTGCTCTCAAGCGTCAATTGCTCCGCCACCGTCTGCAAGGCGATCGCCCAGGCCTTCGCCGGTGATGCGATGGCGGCGTTTCCGGGCGTCGACGGCGTGGTGGCGATCACGCACGGCAGCGGTTGCGGCATGGGCGGCGGCGAGGGCCTGGAGTTGCTGCGGCGCACGCTGCGCGGCTACGCCGACCATCCCAACTTCGCCGCCGTGCTGGTCGTCGGCCTGGGCTGCGAAGTCAACCAGGTCGGCACGCTCGTGCAAGGCCTGGACGAGCGCGCACCCGGCCGCATCGCGGCGATGTCCATCCAGGACGCCGGCGGCACGCGCGCCGCCATCGAGCAGGGGCGGCAGCTCGTCGAAGGCCTGCTGCGCGCCGCCGGCCAGGCGCGGCGCACGCGCGTGCCGGCGAGCCGGCTCGTCGTGGGCCTGCAGTGCGGCGGCTCGGACGGCTACTCGGGCATCAGCGCCAACCCGGCGCTGGGCGCGGCGGTCGACCTGCTGGTCGCGCACGGCGGCACGGCCATCCTGTCCGAGACGCCCGAGATCTACGGCGCCGAGCACCTGCTGACCAGCCGGGCTGCGACCGCCGAGGTCGCGCAGCGCCTGCTGGGCCGCGTCGCCTGGTGGGAAGACTACGCGGCCAAGAATGGCGGCGACATGAACAACAATCCGTCGCCAGGCAACAAGGCCGGCGGCATCACCACCATCCTGGAGAAGTCGCTCGGCGCCGTTGCCAAGGGCGGCAGCACCGGACTGATGGACGTCGTCGACTACGCCGCGCCGGTGCGATCGCCCGGTCTGGTCTTCATGGACACGCCCGGCTACGACCCGGTCTCGGCCACCGGCCAGGTCGCCGGCGGCGCCAACCTGATCTGCTTCACGACCGGCCGCGGATCGACCTACGGCTGCAAGCCGACGCCCTCGATCAAGCTCGCGACGAACACGCCGATGTTCGAGCGCATGCAACTGGACATGGACTTCAACGCGGGCGAGATCATCGACGGCACGCTGACCGTGGCGGCCGCGGGCGAGCGCATCTTCCAGCTGATGCTCGCCACCGCCTCGGGCCGGCGCAGCGCCAGCGAGGAGAACGACCTGGGCGACAACGAGTTCGTGCCCTGGCAGCTCGGAGCCGTGATGTGAGCCAGGCCCCCGACTGCGAGGTGCTGACGCTGGGCGAACCGCTGGTGCTGTTCGCGGCGACCGAGGCCGGGCCGCTGGCCGACGCGAACCGGTTCGAGCGCTTCGCCGCCGGCGCCGAACTCAACGTGGCGATCGGCCTGGCCAGGCTGGGCTTCGGGGTCGGCTACCTCTCGCGCGTGGGCGACGACAGCTTCGGCCGGTTCCTGCTCGGGGTGCTCGACCGCGAGGGAATCGATCGTCGCGGCGTCGCGGTCGATCGCGGGCGTCCGACCGGCTTCATGCTCAAGTCGCGCGCGGACGACGGCACCGATCCCGCCATCGAATACCACCGTCGCGGATCCGCGGCCAGCGCGATGTCGGCCGGGTCGATGCCCACGACCCCGGGTGCGCAAACGCGGCACCTGCACCTGACGGGCATCAGCCCGGCGCTTTCGGATTCCTGCCGCGCGCTGGTGCTGCAGCTCGCACGCTCGGCGCGCGAGGCGGGCTGCCGCGTGTCCTTCGATCCCAACCTGCGGCCGCGGCTGTGGCCCGACCCGCCGACCATGGTCGCGACGCTCGATGAGCTCGCCACGTTCGCCGACATCGTCCTGCCGGGCCTGGCCGAAGGCCGCCTGCTGACGGGTTGCCAGACGCCGCAGGAGATCGCCCGGCACTACCTCGAGCGCGGCGCGCAGGAGGTCGTCGTCAAGCTCGGCGCCGATGGCGCGTTCTGCGCGGATCGCACCGGCGTGGCGGCGTTCGTGGACGGCATGCCGGTCGACCGCGTGATCGACACCGTCGGTGCCGGCGATGCCTTTGCGGTCGGCGTCATCAGTGCCCGGCTCGAGGGGCTGCCGCTGCAGGCCGCCGCGGCGCGCGGCAACGTGCTCGGCGCGCGTGCGTTGCGCTTTCCGGGCGACAGCGACGGCCTGCCCACGCGGGCGCAGCTGGACGCCGAGATGTCCGCGCTCGCCGGAGCGTCGACGAATTGGCCGACGCCGTAGCGGCCCTCCTCGCGCCCCGGCGCCCATCGCCCTGTCCACGGGGGCCGGTGCTACAGTGCGCCGCTGCACAACACGCAGCACGCGGCGCGCCGCCTGCCGACCCGCCGTGCCTGCTTCGAGACTGAAAACACCTGCGACGACGGCGCCAAGGGCGCGCCGGCGCAGCGATGCGCCGACACTGGTGGACGTCGCACGCGAGGCCGGGGTGTCGGAGATGGCAGCCTCGTCCGCGCTCAACGGCGGGCGCCGGGGATCGGCACGCGTGTCCGAGGAGACGCGCGAGCGCGTGGTGGCCGCGGCGCAGCGGCTGCAGTACCGGCCGAACGCCACGGCCCGCGCGCTGGCGAGCAAGCGGACGAATGCGATCGGCTTCGTGGCCAACTTCCTGGGCGAAGAGCCGAACCTGTATTTCCTCGAAGTGTTCAGCGGCGTCATCCAGGGCGCGACCGCCGCAGGGCAGACGACGTCGGTCTTCACGCTGGGCGACTGGCGCGACGCCCCGGCCCGCATTCCGGCGTTGTGCGATGGACGCGTCGACGGCCTGATCCTGCTCGGGCCGCGCCTGCAGGACGACGGATCGGCCTGGCTGCCGCAGCACACGCCCATGGTGTCGGTGCAAGCCGACCATGCCATCCAGGGCGTGGCCAACATCGAGTCGGACGACGAGGCCGGCGCCTGCGCGATGGTTCGGCACCTGCTCGCGCTGGGGCACCGGCGCATCCTGCATGTGGGCGGCCCGCCGGACTTTTCCGGCGCGGATCGGCGCATCCAGGGCTACTTGCGCGCCCACGCCGAAGCAGGCGTGAAGCCCGCGCCCGACCACGTCGTTCACGCGCCGCTGACCATCGACGGCGGCCGCGAGGCGATGCAAGCCTGGCTCGCACGCCACCGCGGCCGGCCCTTGCCCCAGGTCGTGTTCGGCTGCAACGATGCCATCGCGTTCGGATGCATCGAGGCCTTGCGGGCAGCGGGGTATCGTGTCCCGGACGACGTCTCGGTCGTCGGCTACGACCACAACCTGATGGCCCGCGCCGTCCACATGGCGACGGTGCGCCAGCCGCTGCACGAGACCGGCCGACGGGCCGTCGAAGTGCTGATGCAACGCATCGAGGCGCGGCGCCGCAACGAGCCTGCCGGCGGGCCGCTCAACATCCTGGTGCCCACCGAGATCATCCCCGGTGCGACGCTGGGCGCGCCGCGACGGCAGCGCCTGGCCATCGCCTGAGAGGGATTGGCGCGCCGGCTTGACGGCGATACCGAGTCGGAATACTCGCCCACCGTCAGGTCGACTCGCGCCTTGAGGTGTTTTCAGCGGATAGTTGGTGCAACGGACCAACCCCATTCTTCATTCCCGCGGGATCTGACGTCGATCCATCCCGGGCACCGTCGCCTGCATGCCCCATGACCGCGACTTCGTCTAACGCCGCGCGTGAACCGCCGCCTCAGGCCAATGGCGGCAGGAGATTGAGCAACAGGACCATTCCCAGGCCGATCAGCGCCACGATGGACTGGATGATCGAAATGGTCTTGGTCGCTTCGCCCATGCTCATGCCGAACGATTCCTTGACCAGCCAGAAGCCGGCATGGTTCGCATAGTTGAAGAACAGCGACCCGCAGCCGATCGACAGTGCGAGCAGCGGCTGATTCACGGCGCTTGCGGCAGTCGACAGCGGCGCCAGCAGGCCGGCCGCACCGACGATGCCGACCGTCGCCGATCCGGTGGACACGGACAGCAGCATGGCGATGAGCCAGCCGAGGATCAACGGCGATAGCGACAGCTGGTGGCTCATGTGCAGGATCGCGTTGCCCACGTGCGCATCGGTCAGGACCTGCTGAAATGCCCCGCCGCCGGCGATGATGAGCAAGACGTTCGCGACGGCCTTGACGCTGTCGCTGAGCGAATGGCGGATCTCCTCGGGTCGGCCCGGCCGCAGGACGAGCAGGGCGAAGACCACGCCAAGAAGCATCGCCATGATCGGGTTGCCGACGAATCCTGCCACATGCAGGAGCACTGAGTCCTTGCCGAGCACGAGTTCTGCCAGGGAGTTGGACAACATCAGCAAGGCGGGCAACAGCGCGGCCAGCAGGCCCCATGCGATGCGCGCCGGCTGCATGCGAGCGGATGCCTGGCTTGCGGCAACCGGCGTGAACTGGGCAATCAAGGCGTCGTCGGGACGCACGGTCATGCGCGGCGCGATGAGTGCGCCATAGACGGGCCCGGCCAGGATGATCGACGGGATCGCCGCCGCGAACCCGTAGATCATGGTCGCCCCGACACTCGTCTTGAGCGTGGCGATGGCCGTGAGCGGACCCGGATGAGGAGGCACCATTCCGTGCATGGCCGCCAGCGCTGCGATGACGGGCACGCCGATGTAGACGTAGGCGGATCCAGTGCCGGACCGCTCGGATTCCAGCTTGCGCGCGACGCTGAAGATCAGCGGCAGCATCACGACGAGGCCGACCTCGAAGAACATCGGGATGCCGATCACGAACGCGACGCCGCTCATGACCCATGGCAGCGCGCGGCGCGATGAGCGAGCGACGATGGCGTCCGCGATGCTGTTGGTGACGCCCGAATCGGCGAGCGTCTTGCCCAGCATCGCGCCCAGCGCGACGACGAGACCGACGACTCCCAGGGTCTTGCCGGCTCCGCCGGAGATCGAGGCCACCAGCTTTTGCAGCGGCATCCCCGTGGCCAGGCCGACGCCGGCGGAGACGAGCATGAGTGCGAGCAAGGGATGCAGCTTGACCTTGGAGACGATCAGGGCGACCAGGCCCAGCACGCTCAGCAGCGCGACAACCAGCAGGTAGAGATCTTCTGAGCTCATGAGGGATGCGAGGGTGGTGGGTTCGGGCTGACGGCGAGCACCGGTGCCTCGCATAAGTCATATAGATGACTATATGATAATGACGCCACCACCGGGCCGGGCAAGGGTTAGCACCTAGTGGCGCTCGAAATGCCGACCGCCGTGCATGCCTGCTGATAGAGTTGCTTCATCTAGACATCCATATGAATCGGCCTGTGTCGGCATCCGGTTATCCATTGGACGAGCGTCTTCCGCGCTACCAGCAGTTGCATGACGACCTCGTGCACCGCATCGCCACCGGCGAGTGGCTGCCCGGCGAGGTCATCCCCACCGAGGCGCAGCTTTCGTCGGCCTACGAGGTGTCGACGGGCACGCTGCGAAAGGCGGTGGACCTGCTTGTCGCCGAAGGCGTGCTCACGCGCAGCCAGGGCAGGGGCACTTTCGTCCGGCGTCCGCAGATCGATGCGTCGATGCTCCGCTTCTTCCGCTTCAAGTCATCCAGCGGCGATCCGGTGCTGCCGACGGCGCGAGTCCTCAAGCGCGAGGTGACCACGCCGGACGACGAAGTGAGACAGGCGCTGCAGCTCGGCCGGAGCGACAAGGTGATCCGGTTGTCGCGGTTGCGTCTGATGGACGCCTTGCCGGTGCTTGCGGAGGAAATCTGGCTGCCGCGCGCTAGGTTCGCGCCGTTGGCCGGCCTGGCGCTCCACGATTTCGAGGATCTGCTTTACCCGCAGTACGAACGCCTGTGCCAACAGGTCGTGGCAACGGCGCGCGAAACACTCAGCGTCCGGCGCGCGGACAAGGCTCTGGCCAGGCAGCTCACGATGGAGGCGGGCCAGCCCGTGATCCACGTTCGCCGGGTGGCCTTCGACTTCGCGGGCAAGCCCGTCGAGTTCCGAAGCACGTCCGGCCGTGCCGACGGCTTCCAGTACGAGATCGAGATCCGGTAGGTGCCGCTGTGCGGCGCGCCCGGCGGTCTGCGTGCTTACGCCGACAAGGCTTGGGAAAGCAGGCGGCGCTTGCCTTCGTCCGTGAGAAACACGAAGCCGTCCGGTCCAAGCCCGCATCCGATCAGCTTGTCCGCGCAGGCGTCTTCCCAGATGGACAGGCGAGGGCAGCTCGTCTTCCAGGCGTCCATCAACTCGGCCCGGGTGCGCGGCTTGTCCGCCACCCATTCCAGCAGTTGCAAGGTCAGCGACTCGTGCGGACTCGTCATGATCGGCTCCTCCAGTCATGCGCGGGACCGTACGCCTGACCGCTCGAGCGGTCAAGAAAGATGGCGAGCCCGCCACCCGGATCCCGCCGCCTTCAGGACAGCGCGCGATCCAGGTGCACGTAGCCGCCATCCGGATGCAGCCACTGGCCCGTCGTGTGCGACGAGCGGTCGCTGAGCAGGAAGACCACGAGGTCCGCGATCTCCTGGTCGCTGGTCATGCGCTTGCCCAGCGGAATGCGGGCCGTGATGTCGCGCAGCGCCTGCGCGGGATCCGGCCGCGTCTGCAGCCATCGCTCGTACATGGGCGTCATCACTTCGGCCGGCAGCACGGCGTTGACCCGCACGCCGTCGCCGGCGAGCGAGGCCGCCCACTCGCGCGTGAGGCCCAGCAGCGCGGCCTTGGCCGCGACATAGCCGCTGGTGCCGCCCTGGCCGGTGAGCGCGGTCTTGGATGCGATGTTGACGATCGCGCCCCGGCGCGCCTTGAGCTGCTCGACGCACAGGTGCGCCATCACGTAGCAGTGCACCAGGTTGGAGTCGAGCGAGCGCATGAACGCGGCGCGGCCGGCGTCCAGTCCGACGCCATCGTTGATGCCCGCGTTGTTGACGAGCGCGTCGATGCCGCCGTGGCGTGCCGTCGTGCGGGCGACCGCGTCGGCGCACGCCGCCTCGTCGCACAGGTCAAGCTGGCAGAAGCTGAATCCGGGGCACAGCGCGGCGACCTCGTCCGCGAACGCGGGTCGCAACGGCGCGCGGTCGAAGACGACGGGGACCGCGTGCTCGCGGGCCAGTTGCAAGGTGATGGCCGCCCCGATGCCGCCGCCGCCGCCGGTGACGATCACGACCTTGTCGCGCAGATGAAGATCCATGGTGCGATGTTGCCTTTAGCCGCGGAAGATGTGGCGCTCGATGGAGGCCGGCTTCATCTCGATCGAATAGCCGGGCCGCACGGGAGGCATGTAGGCCGCGCCCCGCATCACGCACGGATCGACGAAGTGCTCGTGCAGGTGGTCGACGTACTCGATCACGCGGCCCTCGCGCGTGCCCGCGATGCACAGCCAGTCGATCATCGACAGGTGCTGCACGTACTCGCACAGGCCCACGCCGCCGGCGTGCGGGCAGACCTTCAGGCCATGCTTGGCGGCCATCAGCATCACCGCCAGCACCTCGTTGACGCCGCCGAGGCGGCAGGCGTCGATCTGCACGACGTCCAGCGCCCCGCCCATGATGAACTGCTTGAACATGATGCGGTTCTGGCACATCTCGCCGGTGGCCACCTGCATCGAGCCCTTCATCGCGTCGCGGATGCGGCGGTGGCCGGCGATGTCGTCGGGGCTCGTGGGCTCCTCGATGAACCAGGGCTTGGCGAAGGCCAGGTGGGGCAGCCACGCAAGCGCCTGGTCCACGTCCCAGACCTGGTTGGCGTCGATCATCAGGTGTCGGTCCGGGCCCAGTTCCTCGCGCGCGATGCGCAGCCGGCGGACGTCGTCGGCCAGGTCGCGTCCGACCTTGAGCTTGACGTGCGAGAAGCCGGCATCGACCGCCTCGCGGACCAGCCGGCGCAGCTTGGCGTCCTCGTAGCCCAGCCAACCCGCCGATGTCGTGTACGACGGATAGCCGATGGCCATGAGCTCGTCGCGGCGTGCCTGCTTGCCGATCGCGCGCTCGCGCAGCAACGCGAGCGCCTCGGCCGGCGTGATGCAGTCGGTGATGTAGCGAAAGTCGATCAGCCGCACGATCTCCTCGGGGCTCATGTCGGCCACGAGGCGCCACACCGGCTTGCCCTCGGCCTTGGCCCACAGGTCCCAGACCGCGTTGACGACGGCGCCCGTGGCCAGGTGGATCGCCCCCTTGTCGGGGCCGATCCAGCGCAACTGGCTGTCGGAAGTCACGTGGCGCCAGAAGCGGCCCATGTCCTCGGCGATCCAGTCCAGATCCAGGCCGACCACCAGGTGCTTCATCGCCAGGATCGCCGCGCAGACGATGTCGTTGCCGCGGCCGATCGTGAACGTCAGGCCGTGTCCTTCGAGGCCCGGCACGTCGGTCTCCAGCACCACGTACGCGGCGGAGTAGTCCGGGTCGGGATTCATCGCGTCGGAGCCGTCGAGCGCCTGCGAGGTCGGGAAGCGCAGGTCGTGCACTCGCAGCGAGCGGATCGTGGTCATCGTGAAGTCTCTTTGCTTTCGCGCAGGTTCACGCGGCCACCGTGCGTTGGCGCTGCACGCCCAGCCCCTGGATGCCCAGGCGCATCGTCTGGCCGGCCACGAGGTAGCGCGGCGGCTTCTGGCCCAGGCCGACGCCGGGCGGCGTGCCCGTGGAGATGATGTCGCCCGGCTGCAGGCTCATGAATCGGCTCAGGTGGCTCACAAGCTGCGCGACGGGGAACACCATCGTGCGCGTGTTGCCGTTCTGGAACCGGTGGCCGTCCACCTCGAGCCACAGGTCCAGCGCCTGCGGATCGGGCACCTCGTCGGCGGTGACCAGCCATGGCCCGATCGGGCCGAAGGTGTCGTGGCCCTTGCCCTTGTCCCACTGGCCGCCGCCGCGCTCGAGCTGCACCTCGCGTTCCGACACGTCGTTGACGACGCAGTAGCCCGCGACGTGCGAGAGCGCGTCGGCCTCGGCGATATAGCGCCCCCCGGTGCCGATCACCACGCCCAGCTCCACCTCCCAGTCGGTGCGCGTCGAGCCCCGAGGGATCTCGACGTCGTCGTCCGGCCCGCAGATGGCGCTGATCCATTTGGAGAACACCACCGGCTCGGCCGGCAGCGCCACGCCGGACTCCGCCGCATGGTCGGCATAGTTCAGGCCGATGCAGATGAACTTGCCCACCGCGCCGACGCACGGCCCCAGGCGCAGGCCGTCCTGCGGCGTGCCTGGCACCAGAGGCAGCGTGGCGGGGTCGATCTCGCGCAGGCGCGCCAGGCCGGCGGCGGTGAGGACCTCGCCCGCGATGTCGGGCACGAGCGCGGACAGGTCGCGCACGCGTCCGTCCGCGTCGAGCAGGCCGGGGCGCTCGTGCCCTCGCGGTCCATGGCGCAGCAATTTCATGGAAGATTCTCCTCAGTCGTAGAGGACGGCCGCGATCTTCGGGTCGTCGATGTTGGTCTTGTCGTACCAGTAGAAGCCCGTGTCGATCACCTTGGGCAGCTTCTCGCCCTTGAGCGCCTTGACCGCCGCCTCGACGGTCTTGTAGCCGATGCCCACCGGGTTCTGCGTGATCGCGCCGGCCTCGATGCCGTCGCGGATCGCGTCCTTCTGCTGCTTGCCCGAGTCGTAGCCGATGACGACGATCTTGCGGTGCGTTTCGCGCACGGCGTTGACGACGCCGGCCACCGATCCCTCGTTGGCGCCGAAGATGCCCTTGAGGTTGGGATAGGCCTGCAGCATCGACTTGGCGATCTCGGTGGACTTCAGGTGGTCGCCGCCGCCGTATTGCACGCTGACCACCTTCACGTTCGGGTGCGCGCTCTTCATGCGCTCGACGAAGCCGTCGCGCCGGTCGATGCCCGTGCGGCTGGTCTGGTCGTGCACCACCAGCGCCACCTCGCCGGCGTCGCCGACCAGCTGCGCCATCTTGTCGGCGGCGAGGCCGGCCGCGGCCTTGTTGTCGGTGGTGGCCGTGGTCATCGGGATGTCGGAGTCGACGCCCGAGTCGAACGCGATCACCGGGATCCTGGCGGCCTGCGCCTTCTTCAGCAGCGGGATGGCGGCCTTGCTGTCCAAGGCGGCGAAGCCGATCGCCTGGGGATGCTTGGCGAGCGCGGACGAGAGCATGTCGATCTGCTTGTCGACCATGGCCTCGGTCTCGGGGCCCTCGAACGTGATGCGCACGTTGAAGTCCTTGCCGGCCTTCTCCGCGCCGGACTTCACGGCCTGCCAGAACTGGTGCTGGAAGCCCTTGGAGATCAAGGGGATGTAGGGCTGTTGCTGGGCGCCGGCACTTCCCGCGAGGGCAGTGGCCAGGCACAACGCGGCCGCGAGGGGCCAGGCGGATTTGCGGGTCATGTCGTCGTCTCCTTCGATCGTTGGTGAACTGCAGGCTGCAAGGGAAGGGCGCCGCCTGCTAGGCGCGCGTGCGTCGGCGCAGGATGTCGGCCCAGACGGCCAGGATGATGATCACGCCCGTCACCACCGTCTGCCATTCCTGCGCCACGGACATGATGCGAAGCCCGTTGGTGAGCACGCTCATGATGAAGGCGCCGATGATGGTGCCCAGGATGGTGCCGGAGCCGCCGCCCAGCGAGGTGCCGCCGATGACCACCGCCGCGATGGCGTCGAGCTCGTAGCCCTGGCCCAGCGCGGGCTGCGCGGAGTTCAGGCGCGAGGCGATCAGCAGGCCGGCGACGCCGCAGATGCCGCCGCCCAGCGCATAGACGACGATCTTCCAGAAGTCGACGTTGACGCCGGACAGCCGGATCGCCTCCTCGTTGCTGCCGATCGCGTAGGTGTAGCGGCCCAGCGCGGTGCGTTCGAGCACGATGCTCGCGGCGATGGCCAGCAGGAACAGGATCAGCACCGCGTTGGGGATCGGCAGCGACGGCACCATGTCGCCGATCAGCGAGTCCTGCGAGATCGCCGAGAAGCCGGGCGTGTCGTTGAAGTAGATCGGCTTGGTGCCCGAGATGACCAGCGACAAGCCCTTGAGCAGCATCATCATGCCCAGCGTGGCGATGAACGGCGGGATCTTCAGCTTGGCGATCAGCGCGCCGGAGACGAGGCCGCACGCGACACCGGAGCCGATCGCCGCGGCGATGCCCAGCGGCAGCGGCAGTCCGAGATTGGTGAGCACGACGCCGGCCATCACCGCGCAGAACGTCATCAGCGTGCCCACCGACAGGTCGATGCCGGCGCTCACGATCACGAAGGTGGACGCGATCGCCAGCACGCCGTTGACCGCCGTGGCCTGCAGGATGCTGACGAAGTTGTCCACCTGCAGGAAGTTCGGCGACGCGAGGCTGAAGAACACCAGCAGCGCGATCAGGCTCGCGAAGGCGAGCAGCTTGCGGCGCGCGGCCGGGCGCCAGAACAGGTGCCGCAGGGCCGCGGACGCGCCGGGTCGGACAGGAGTCGGAAGGGCAGTGGACATCGGGCGTCTTCAGGTTTCAGTGGACTGCGGCGGGGGCGCTGCGCGTGGCCAGTTGCATGAGGGACTCCTGCGTCGCCTCGCGCGCGTCCTGCTCTCCGGTGACGCGGCCTTCGCACATCACCATCACGCGATGCGACAGGCGCAGGATCTCCGGCAACTCCGACGAGATCACCACGATCGCCTTGCCCTGCGCGGCGAGCGCGTCGATCAGCTTGTGGATCTCGGCCTTCGCACCCACGTCGATGCCGCGCGTCGGCTCGTCGAAGAACAGGATGTCGCAGTCGCGCAGCAGCCACTTGGCGATCACGACCTTCTGCTGGTTGCCGCCCGACAGCAG